>WNGF01001432.1_pt1 | contig 65313 bp, 64 predicted proteins | sample 5400641 | NCBI WGS metagenome assembly WNGF01 (sample SAMN13153371, study PRJNA577476) | soil metagenome | isolation source: 80 cm soil or saprolite under grassland replicate 2 | place: USA:California | collected 2016-06-15
AAATCGATCCAGGGACTCTGCGCCTTGCGCCGCTCGACCACGACGCCGACCGCAATTTTGGCAGGCGGGAGAGCGCTCATGAGACTGCCTCGAGATGAGCGATAGGAAGGCCGACGACGAGGTTTTGCGGCTTCATACGGAGTGTACGGTCGGCCGTCATCGCCAATATCAGATAGATGGGCTCGCCTTTTGCCTTTTCCAGGACGACTTCGGGATCAGGAAGGGTGACTCGGTAAAGCCCGACGATGCGCTCCCGCGCTGCTTCGTCGAGCTCTGCGCCCCTCCACAAAGCGTCCCCGATCCGGGTCGCCTCGGCATCGAGCCCGACATACCAGGTGAAATTGACCTTGGCCGCCTCGGTCAGCGGCTCGATCTCCACCTCGACCGATAAGAGATGCCCGATCCACTGCGCGATGACATTGCCGAGCGCGTCGAGCCCGCGCCGACCGGCGGTCAGATCGAGGGCCATGTCGAACAGATCGCTGCGCGACCAATAGGTTTCGGCATTCTCATCATTGAGCACGTCGATCTCGCCCGCGGTGGGCAAGCCGAGCATCGCAACGAGCGGCGACACCGGCTGCGGGCTCTCGCCGGAGACTTTCTCCTCATCGGCCGCAATCAGCGATCCGTCGAGCACGCTCAAGCGTTGCGGCCGGAAGAAGAGTTCCGCCGCGCGCAGCATGAAGACGTCCTCGCAGCTGTCGAGCAGGTTGCGCAGGATCACATGCACGAGCTGGTTGACGAACAGTGGCGGAGTGGCACCCACGCCGCGGCGCACGAGATCGAGATAGGCGCCCTCCACGGTCCGGTGGCCAATGAGGCGATCGCGAAAGGCGATCATCAAGCCCCAATTCTCGCGTGCGTCCGCATCGGTGATCGCCGCAATCTCGGAGCTTGTGACCGGCCGGCGAGGATCGCCGAGCAGCGCCGCGTGCAAAGTGCGCTCGGCCGCGGACGCATCCGGCGGCGGCGCAAGCTCCGGCCGCGCGAGATAGGCCTTGAGGAACTCGTTGGTGACGAGGAGCCCGCCGCCGTCGTCGCGATCGAGCAGATGATGTCCGCAGGAGAGCCAGAAATCCGGCATGCGATCACGCCTCGACGAGTTGTTGCTAGGTCTCTATACCACAGCACTGCATCGCGAGGGGTGATCATGCCTGAGACACGGAGTCGGCGCGTTCGAGGGCCGACGATTCGCCTTGTCTACGCAGCAACCCTCGTGATCAGCCTGGCGTTTGTGTCCAGCGCGTCGGCGCAGTCCTATCCAAGCAAACCCATTCACATTGTTGTGCCGTTTGCACCCGGCGGCATTACCGATGTGCTCGCGCGCGCGCTCGGCCAGCGCCTGGCGGAAGCCTGGGGTCAGCAGGTCGTCATCGAGAATAAGCCGGGAGGCGGCACGGGCCAGGTGGGCACCGAATACGTCGCGCGCTCAGCCCCCGACGGCTATACGCTCCTGGTCACTGCCGATGCGACGTTCGTCACGTCACCTCACATCTACAGCAAACTGCCCTATGACCCGATCAACGATTTCGTCGCGATCACCGGCCTCGGCATCAGCCCGCAGGCGCTCGTCGTCCATCCATCGCTGCCGGTGCGCACGCTCGGCGATCTTGTCGATTTCGCTCGGAAGCGGCCGGGCGAGCTCAATTACGGAACCTTCGGCATCGGATCGAGCGGACATCTCAATATCATCCTGCTGGAGGGCATGACCGGCAACAAATTCACGCCGGTGCATTACCGTGGCGCAGCGCCTGCGATCACTGATCTCATCGGCGGTCACATCCAGATGATGATCGTCAGCATCGGGCTTGTGGCGCAGCCATGGCAGGCCGGCGCGCTGAAGGTGCTCGGCTTTGGCAGCACGCGGCGGATGGCGCAATATCCCGATGTGCCCACGCTCGCCGAAAGCGGCTTGCCCGGCTACGAAGCCGGATCGTGGTACGGATTGGCCGCGCCCAAAGGCACGCCCGCAGAGGTGGTGGCCAAGCTCAATGCGCAAACCCAGAGGATCTTCGACGATCCGGGCTTTCGAGAGAAATTCCTCGCACCTAACTTCATCTTTTCCATTACCAGCTCCCCGGAAGCGTTCGCAGAGCGCATTCGGAGCGAGTCGGCCAAATGGGGCAAGCTCATCCGCGACGCAAACCTGAAGGCGGAGTGATCATCCCGACCTTGGCTGGTCGTCGGCCGGGCGAAAATTCAATCGGCCGGTTTGTCTTTCGCCAGCGCGTGCAGATTCACGTGTTCGCCCGGCTCCTCTTCGCTCTCCACCTCAAGGAACGAGAAAGCGCGCATCGGCTTGCGTGTGCCGCGCGGATGCAGCGTGCGAAATGCCTCGCGGATCCCGCCGTCCTCGACGGTGCGGCGCACGGCGATCAGCGTGTCGCGGGGCTGATCGCAGAGCGAGGCCGCGAATGCGACCTCCTCTGCCGCCGCAGCGCGGGCAATGGCGAGGTCGGGCGCGCCGAGGCGCTCGTGCAGTTGCATTGCCAGCGACTCCACGAGTGCGTCGCGATCCGCCTCGCTCGCTTCCACGATCTGCACTAGCGTCGACCAGCCGAGCGAGGCCACGCCGAGAAACCCGCTGCGGAAGGCCGCGCGTGACTTGCCCTCGAGCGCTTCGGGATCGGCGTCCGCGAACATGAAGGCGCCGGAGACCGCCCACTCGCCCGGCTCGGCGGCGCACTCGAACACGAAGGTGTCCGACGGATCGAGCCTGATGGTGCGCAAGAGCCTCATCTGCGCGGCCCTCCGCTCGCGGGGTCGAGCCACGAGGGCTCCGCAAGGGCACGCACCAACGAACGCCGCTCCGACTCATCCCCACGCGCTGCCATCCGCCGGGCGAGGAGATCGCCATTCTCCGCGATGTCGCGGCGCAAGCCGCTCTCAGGCGCAAGCCGCGTGAGGTAACTCTTCGCGATCTCCCCGAACCCCTGCTCCTGCCAGGCATCGATCGCGACCATGAAATGCCGGGCGAAGCTTTCCACCAGCTTGCCCGAACCGAGATCGTCGAAGCCCTCGTCCTCAAGCGCCGCCGACAGCGGACGCAGCCCCGGTTCCTCCTCGCCCATGGCCACCGTGCGGATCATGGCGGCGAACACCAGCCACGGCGGCGGTTGGTTCTCGTCCGCGCCCTCCGGCCAAGCGAGGCGGGCCCCGCCTACAAGTCCGCTATCGACGCGTACCGCATCCGGCCAATCGAAAGTGATCGGCCGCTCGGGCGGAGCGTGAACCGCGAGCGCGTCCGCGAGCGCAGCGAGCCCGGCATAAAGCGCGCGTCGGGCGGTCTTGAGCGGCTCCTCGGGTTCCAGCACGACCGCGAACTCCGCGAGATCGAAGCGGCCCACATAGACGAGCGTGCCGGCTCCCTCTTGCGCCGCGACGCTGATTGCGTGGGCAAAGGCGTCGCCCACCTCGCGCAGCGTCACCAGCCGAAACGGCGGCGGCAGGTCGAGTGCGGGCTTCGACGATCGGCGCAGGTGCGTGCGCTCTCGCAGCGGCATGGGCAGCCAGGCTCGCAATGGTTGTTTATAATACTTATAACGTGATACGGACCACGGCCAGAGCCGCGCTCGGTGCCCTGCCCGCGCAGGCAGACCCTGTAGCCGCCATCGCTCGACCATCGCCGAGACGGCGCTTGCCGGAGCATCCACTTGCGCCGATGTGAGGCCGAAGACGTGCTGCCTCGAACACAGCCGGAGACGAAATGGCCGATCGGCCGCCGAACATCTTGATCTGCTCGTGCGAAGACACGATGCCGCTCGACGGCTCTGCCGTGCAGCGAGGCTGTCGCGGCGCCGAGGTCTCGACCGCGCGCCAGCTTTGTCGGGCGGAACTGGAAAAGTTCCGTGCCGCGGCGGCCAGCGGCGAGCCGCTGATCGTGGGCTGCACCCAGGAGGCGCCGCTGTTCTCGGAAGTCGCCGGCGACGCCGAGGTCACATACAGCAACATCCGCGAGACCGCCGGCTGGTCGAAGGACGCCCATGCGACGGGCCCCAAGATGGCGGCGTTGCTCGCCGCCGCCGCAGAGCAAGCGCCCGAGGTTCCCTTCGTCAGTATGAGCAGCGAGGGCGTCGTCCTGATCTATGCCCGCGACGAGCAGGCGATCGAGGCCGGCAACCTGCTCAAGGATCATCTCGACGTGACGGTGCTGATCAAGCCGCCCGCCCAAGTGGCGCCGCCACGCGTGACCGATTTCCCGGTGGCGAAGGGGGCGATCCGCTCGGCCAAGGGCCATCTCGGCGCGTTCGAGCTCACGATCGATGGCTACGCGCAACCTGCGCCGTCCTCGCGCGGCACGCTGACCTTCGCAGCGCCCCGCGACGGCGCGGTGTCGCGCTGCGACCTCGTGCTCGACATTTCCGGCGACGCGGCGCTGTTCACCGCCTCCGATCTGCGCGATGGCTACCTGCGCACGGATCCCGGGGATCCGGCGGCCGTGCTCAAGGCGGTGCTCAAGGCGCGCGACCTCGTCGGGAGTTTCGACAAGCCGCGCTATGTCGCCTTCACCGAGGATCTGTGCGCCCATTCGCGCTCGCGGATCGTCGGCTGCACGCGTTGCCTCGATCTCTGCCCGACCGGCGCGATTACGCCCGCCGGCGATCATGTGACGATCGACGCGTATATTTGCGCGGGCTGCGGACAATGCGCGGCGGTTTGCCCGACCGGCGCCGCCGCCTACGTGCTGCCGCCGGCCGATACACTGATGCGCAAACTGCGCGCGCTACTCACCGCCTATCGCGATGCAGGGGGACGCGAGCCGCCGGTTGTGCTCATCCATGACGAAGCGCATGGCGTGCCGCTGATCGATGCGCTGGCGCGTTTCGGCGACGGTCTCCCGGCGCATGTCTTGCCCATCGCAGTCAACGAAGTGACGCAGGTTGGGCTCGAGACCATTGCCGCCGCCTTCGCCTACGGTGCGACGGCGCTGCTATTGCTGTTGCGCGCAAAGGCGCGCCATGACGTGACGGGCTTGAGGAGAACGCTTGCGCTCGCTGAACCGATCCTCGCCGGGCTGGGATTTGGCGACGCGCGCGTGGCGACGATCGAAACCGATGACCCCGATGCTCTCGCCGATGCGCTGCACGCGATCGAGAAGCGGGAAGGCGCGCCGCGTCCCGCGAGCTTCCTGCCCGTGGGGGAAAAGCGCGATGTGATGCGGCTCGCGTTGCGGGAGCTGCAGCGCGCGGCGCCCGCCCCCGTTGACGTGGTGGCGCTGCCCGCGGGCGCGCCCTTCGGCGCGGTCGAGATCGATGCCGCAGGCTGCACGCTCTGTCTCGCCTGCGTATCGGCCTGCCCGACCGGCGCGCTCAGCGACAATCCGGAGCGGCCGATGCTGCGCTTTGCGGAAGATGCCTGCGTGCAGTGCGGGCTATGCAAGGCCACTTGCCCGGAAAAGGTGATCACGCTCACGCCGCAGCTCGATTTCCGCGCCGCGACCGCGACCGCCCGCGTGCTCAAAGAGGAGGAGCCGTTCCATTGCATCCGCTGCAATAAACCGTTCGGGGTCAAGAGCACGATCGAGCGGGTGGCCGCCAAGCTCGAGGGCAAACACTGGATGTTCCAAAATTCCGCGCAACGCCTCGACCTGATCAAGATGTGCGAGGACTGCCGCGTGGTCGCGATCACGGAGCAGGAGTTTGATCCCTACGGCGCGGGTGATCGTGCCGTATCTGCGTGGCTATGGCCCCACCAAGTTTCTCGCTCCCGACACGCTGCGCTCGGGCCAGCAGGCGGCGCTCGGCAATGACCTCAAGGAGCTCATGGACGCGCTGGCGCTCAAGCGCGCCGTGCTCGCCGGCTACGATTGGGGCGGGCGCGGCGCCTGCATCGTCGCGGCGCTTTGGCCGGAGCGCGTGCGCGGCTTGGTTTCAGCCAACGGCTACAATATCCAGGACATTGCCGCATCGGCCAAACCAGCGCCGGCGGAACAGGAGTACCGGCTTTGGTATCAGTATTACTTTCACACCGAGCGCGGCTGCGCGGGACTGCAGGCTAACCGGCGCGAGTTTTGTCGATTGTTGTGGCGATTGTGGTCGCCCAATTGGAAGTTCGACGACGCGACCTATGACCGCACGGCAGCGTCGTTCGACAATCCGGACTTCGTCGACGTCGTGATCCATTCGTACCGTCATCGTTTCGGCTACGCTGACGGTGATCCGGGCCTCGAGCCGATCGAACGGCGCCTGGCTGCGCGGCCGAAGATTTCGGTTCCGACGATCGTGCTGCATGGCGACGGCAGCGGCATCTCGCCGCCGGAAAGCTCGCTGCCGCACGCTGCCTTCTTTACCGGTCCTTATCAGCGCCGAGTGATCCCGACTGCCGGCCACAATCTGCCGCAGGAAGCACCCAATGCGGTCGCCGCCGCCGTTCTCGAATTAATCCACGCGACGAAGTGACCGGCCCCGCTCATTCTCACGGCTGCGCGCTCGCCCTCTCCAGAAACTTCACCAAGGCAGCGCGATCCTCGGCCGAGCCGATGCGCTGCTCCGGCATCTTGGTGCCAGGCGTATAGGTCATAGGTCCGACCTCGAACAGCTTCGCGACCGTGTCCGGCGTCCACACGATATCGAGCTTCTTGAGCGCGTCGGAGAAATTGTAGCCGGGCAGCGTCGCGATCTTGCGGCCGAAAACCCCGGCAAGCGTGGGACCAGCGCGGACGCCCTCGTCAGGTTTCAACGTGTGACAAGCGACGCAGGCGCGAAACACCTCGGCGCCGGGATCACCGGCGAAGGCGGCGAGCGGGTCCTCGGGCGCGCCCATGACGATATTGCCGATCGGCTCGCCGGTCAGCGCGTCCCAACGGCGGATCATCCGGTCGCTGCCGCCGGTCAGCAGCGTGCGCCCGTCGGGAAAAAAGGCGGCCGACCAGACCGGCAGTCCCGGTCCGACGAGCGTGCGTTCCATTTTGCGCGCAGCTCTGTCGATGATCGCGACCGAACCACGGACGCCGGCGGCGGCAATCAGACTGCCGTCGCGCGATAAGGCCACCGAAATGATCGGCGCTTGCGCCGCCTCGATCGCGCCAAGGAGCTCGCCCGTAGGCGACAGCACGTAAACCTTGCCGTCGGCACCCGCGGTGACGATCTCTCCGTCCGGCGCGAGCGCAACCGTGTTGAGCGGCGTCGGCAGCGTCGTGACGGTCGACGCGCCCCCGCCCGCAACGGGCGAAATGCGTAGCGTCGCGTCATAGCCAGCGGTGATGAGTGCGCGGCCATCGGGCGCAAACGCGACGCCATTGACGTTCTGCGCATGGCCCTCGATGACACGCGGCGCACCGCCGGCGAGCGGCCACAGCCGCGCGGTGTGATCCCAAGAGGCTGATGCGAGGGTCGTGCCGTCGGGCGATATCGCAAGGGCGACCACCGGCGCCGTGTGGCCTTCGAGCACCTTCGACGGCTGTGGTTCGCCCGGCGTCCAGATCGCGATGCGCGTATCCTCGCCGCTGGTGGCGATGCGGCCGTCGCGGAGAAAGAGCGCCGCGTTGACCGCGCCGTCATGGAAGCGCAGCACCTGCTCGGCCGCGTTCTTCGAGAGCGACCAGCGGATCACTGAGGTGTCGAAGCTGCCGGAAACAGCCTGCGTGCCATCCGGCGAAATCGCGAGTGCACGGACCGGTCCGCCGTGGCCGCGCAATTGCGCTTGCGCCATGTACGGCGCGCCCAACACGAGAAGCGCAATGACAGCAAACACGCGCAACGTCATTGCGAATCTCGAACGTCGGCAGGGCGCATGCCCAACGCGCGGATTTTCTCGCGCACGTTCTCGTCGCGCAGCGCAGCGACAAAGGCTGCAACCGCGGGGCGCTCGCGGCGGCTTTCGACCAGGAGGAAATCGTAGTCTTCCGGCGCGATCGGGATGAAGGCCAGGCCGTAAAGGCGCGCCACCGACTCGATCGCGATGCCCCAATCCGCGCGGCGCTGCGCCACCGCGGCGGCGACCGCGTTGTGCGAACGCGGCTGATTGCTGTAGCCGGCGGGCCGCGCGCCCTCGAGCAGCCGGTCGATCAGCACGCGCGTGCCGGCGCCGGCATTGCGGTTGACCATCAGACAGCGGGAATCGGCGAGCGCCGCCTTGATCGCATCGGCCGCGCTGCGTCCGGCGAAGCGGGCGTCGTCACCGCGGTGCACGAAGCCCTGCATGCGCTGCCAGCCTTTCACCAGCGCGAGCCCAGGCCGCAGCAGATGCGCGTTGTAGACTCCGCTCGCGGGGTCGACGAGATGCACCGGCGCAAGATCGCACTCGCCGCGCTCGGCGGCCGCGACTCCGCCCATGCTGCCGATCGCGATGGTGCGCGCGGCAAAGCCGCGCTCGGCGAGCGCCCCGAGCACGACGTCGAGCGCGATGCAGTGGCTGCCCATCACCACGAGGTCGGGCATGGCGGCCGTCTCCCCGATCAGGGTCACGCGGGCGCGCGTCCCGGCGTCGAGCGCCGCCGCGAGCGCGTCCACCTCGAGAAAGCCGTCGGCCTGGGAGAAGCTCGTCACGGCCCCCGATCCCTTGGCGGTTGGAAACGCAACCGGCCCGTCGTCGCCTGCTGTCAGCGCGACGAGGACGAACTCCTTGCGGCCAAGCTCGGAGGCGATGCGCACGGGGACCGTTGCCTCCATGCTATGGACAGCCTCCGGCGCAAAGCCGGCGCGCGCGCGGATCACCGGCGCGACGAAGGCATGGAAGGTGAAGATCGCGGAGGTCGGAAATCCCGGCAGCACGGCGAGCGGCTTGCCGTCGATCACGGCAAGGCAAAGCGGCTTGCCGGGCTTGAGCGCGACGCCATGAACGAGAATGTCGCCGAGCTTCGAGATGATGCGGTGGGAGAGATCGCCCGCACCCTTCGACGTGCCGCCGGAGAGCACGACCAGGTCGCAGGCTGCGAGCGCGCCGCGCACGGCACGCTCGAGGGCCGCCTCATCGTCAGGGAACGCGCCGAAGGCAACGGCTTCCCCGCCCGCTTCCGTGACCGCAGCCGCGATGATCGCCCCGTTGCTGTCGTAGACCCGTGCGGGGCCGAGCGCGTCACCCGGCGCGGCGAGCTCGTCGCCGGTCGAGAGCACCGCGACTTTTGGCCTGCGCACCACGTCGATCTCGGCGAGGCCGCAGGCCGCGAGCATCCCGATCTCGCGCGACGAGAGGCGCGTCTTGCGGCGCAGGACCACTTCGCCGAGCGCGATGTCGGAGCCCGCATACGAGATGAACTGCCCGGGCGCGACCGCGCGGCGCAAATCGATGGCGGGCATCCCGCCCTCCTCGACCAGATCGGTATGTTCGATCATGACGACGGCATCTGCACCGCGCGGCAGCATGCCGCCGGTTGCGATGGTGGTGGCGGAGCCGGGCGTCACTTCGAGCGCGGGCGCATGCCCGCAGACGATCACTTCGCCGTTGAGACGAAACCGGCGTGACGCGCCGTCGGTCGCGCCTACGGTGTCGGCGCAGCGCAGCGCAAATCCGTCGACGTTCGCGCGGTCGAACGGCGGCACGTCGATCGGCGCGGTGACGTCGCGCGCCAGCACGCGGCCGAGCGCCGCCGTCAAAGCGACCGTCTCGCTCGACAGCGGCGACATATCGAGATGCCGCGTAAAGCGCGCACGCGCCTCCTCGGCAGACACGACTTCTAGGAATTGCTCCTGCCGCGCCGCGCGGCGAATCGCCGCCAAGAGATCGGCGCGATCACGCTGGGCCGACTTTGGTTCGAAACGCGCAGTCATGGCCAAGGTCTTATCACGACCTCGCTCTGCGCCGGATATCCTTCGCTGTCCGCATTGATGAGAATCCATCCATTTGCTTGCGCGAGCGCCGCGAGCGGCACATAGCCCGAGGCTATGGGGGTGGCCGAGAGGCCCTCGCAGCGCACCGGCACGAGTTCCGCAAGCCCAACGGCAGACGACACCTTGTGCGTGAGTCTTGCGCTTCGCATGGACGGCGTCTCCTGGTTTGCTGCGAGCCGCGCCAGCATGAGGCGACCCAGGACGTGCCAAGCCGCGAGCGCGGCATCGAGTCGCCCCGGCAGTGCCAACACCGGTCGCGCGCCGACGGTTCCTAACGCGGTGGTGTCGCCCGGGAGCAGGGCGACCCCGTGGACAAGCACCTCACCCATCGAGGCGAGCGTGTGCACCGTGACGTCGCGCCTGCCGCTGCCGGTGCCGCCGATGGCAATGACCGCATCGGCACCCGCGGCGGCCAAGGCAATAGCCAGGTCCTCCGGTGCAGCCATGAGGGCATCGCCGCCTTGCGATCCAATGGCGTCGGCGATGTAGCCGATCGCGGCGTCGATCACGGCATCGCTGCCCCGCCGCGGGCGCACAAGGCGCAGCCGCGGGGCGCGCACGCGCACCTCGGCGATGCCCGCCGCCGCGAGCAGCGCGATCTCGACGGCGCCGAGGCGCCGGCCGGCCGACAGCAAAATTGCTCCCTGCGCGCCGTCGACACCGGCGGCCAATACGCCTTCGCCGGGACCGACGGGAGCCAGCGCTTGCGCCGCGCCCTCACGTATCGCCACTGCATCGAGCGGCGCAACCGCGTCTGCATCGTCCGGCAGAGGTCCCCCGACATCGACGCGCACCGCGAACGGCAGCGGCGCCGGGGCATAGCCGCCGGCGTCGACGGTGAGATCGGATCGCACCGCCCAACCGTCGCGTAGCGCCCGTGCCGTCGCGGGGATCGGAGCAGGGATGATGACGTCCTCGGCAAGCGTGCGCCCGCGCGCAGCGGAGAGATCGGCCGCGCGCGGCGTCACCGGTTCAACCAGTGTCTCGAGGCGCGCGCGCACGTCGGCGAGCGGCGTCAGGCGGGCGATGCGTTGCGGTCTATCGGGCTCCACGACCATTGCTCGTGTTCGTATGATATCGTCATGTCCCACGAAAGCGATCCTGGCGATCGCCCAAGCGCAGGCGGAAAACGGGACCTCGTGGCCGAGAAAATACTCAATTTGCGCGGGCTCAAATGTCCCTTGCCGGCGCTGCGCGCGCGCAAGGCGCTGAGCGGATTAAAGACCGGGGACATGCTCATCGCCGAGTGCACCGATCCCCTGACCGCGATCGACATCCCCAATCTGTTGCGGGAGACCGGGGACACGATGGTGTCGAGCGTGCGCGAGGGCGAGGTGCTGGTATTTCGGATTCGCAAGCGCTGACGAGGCATCGCTAGCGCGCTTGAGCCTTCGGCGTCGAGGCGCGCTCTCACCCCTTCGCCCGGTTGGTGAGGTGAATGACTTCGAGCGCGTTATGGTCGGGGTCGTGGAAATAGGCGCTGCGGCCGGTGAACACGCCTTCGGCGCGCTCCTCCTCCCGGAACACGTCCACGCCCTTGGCTTTGAGTTCCGCCACCGTCGCGTCGTAGGCGTCGCCGTCGACCATGAAGGCGTGATGGATGATGTCGGAAAATCGCCCGCGGCTCGTGTCGCGCCCAAGCAGGACATAGTCGGTGCCCGATTTAAGAAACACGAAGTGCGGATTTTCTTTTGGCACCTGCGCCACGAATTCGAGCCCGAGAATCTCGGTATAGAAGGCGCGGCGGTCACGTGCAACACGCCTTTGGTCTTGATCATGCGCACCTCCCTGGCCGCGACGGGATTGCCGCGTGCACTAGCTAGAGGCTCCGCTCCTTCCCGCGCAAGCGGGAATCCAGTGGCCCGCAGGAGCCATAAGCGCGTTTACGCGCGTCCATAGCCCGTCGAAGACGGGCGTGAGCGCCCTTAAGGACGCGCTATGGGCGAGATGCGGGACCCCGGATTTCGCCGGCGCTCGTCCGGGCTACGAACCCGTGGGTCCCCACTTTCGCGGGAACGAACGGAGAGCGACTCGACCTAGCGAAGCGCGCATCAGCAGCTCAGATGGTCAGCACAATCTTACCGAAATGCTTGTTCTCGCGCATATGCGCCTGCGCCACCACGGCTTCGGCAAGCGGGAAGCGGCGGTCGATCGGCAACTTGAGCTTGCCCGCGGTCACTGCATCCCACAGATCGGCGCGCATGCGGCGAGTAATCTCGCGCACCTCCTCGAGTGTTCGGGTGCGAAAGGTTACACCGATATAATCAATGCGCCGCAGAGCATGGAGATCGAAATTGAACTCGGCCTTCATGCCGGCGAGCCGGCCGACGTTGACGATGCGGCCGAGAATCGCCGTCGCTTGCATGGTCTGCGCGACCACCGGCCCTGACAGCATGTCGACCACGAGATCGACGCCCTTGCCGCCGGTGGCGGAGAGCACCGCATCGGGCCAGGAGGCATCTCGGGTGTCCACGGCGAGATCGGCGCCGAATTCCTTCAGACGCGCCCGGCGCGCGTCATTCGTGGAGGAGCCGATCACGAGTTTGGCGCCCATGAGCCTGGCGATCTGCAAACCCATGAGGCCGACGCCCGAGCTTGCGCCCTGAATCATCACACTCTCACCCACGCGCAGCCGGCCGGCGGTGATCAGCGCGTTGTGCAGCGTGATGAGCGCGACCGGGAGCGTTGCCGCCTGCTCGAAGCTCATGCCATTCGGCATCGGGTTGACGCGCCCCCAGTCGGTGACCGCGTATTCGGCATAGCCGCCGGTGCCCGAGCACATCACACGATCGCCCGGCTTGTAGCCCTCGACCTCGGCGCCGGGCTCGACCACCTCCCCCGCCCATTCGAGGCCGACCGGCGAGCCGATCCCGCCATGGCTGCCATGCGGGATGCCGCGCGCGGTGGCAAGATCGGCGCGGTTGAGCGCGGCGGCGCGCACCTTCACCAGCACCTCGTTCGGCCTCGGTTGCGGTTGCGGTATGTCGCGCAGCGCCAGTCCGTGCTCGGTCGCAACGGCGGCTTTCATCGCCCTCTCCGTCGATGTCCTCATTCCGATTCTTGCCCGCGTTGTTGCCGGGGCAGTCTACATGAGAACGCGTCTCCGCGTGCTATCGATTGTTGTCGAGACCGCGCGAGGCGTGGGGCTTGGCGTGATGCGCCACGCTCAGGTCCTACGTAGCCGCACGTCTTGCGCTCTGCTAGCGTTCGGGGCGGAAGGCAAGCCGTGGGAGGCATCGTGCAAGAGCAAGTCGCGACCGCCAAAGAGACCAAAGCGTCCGAGCCCCAATACAAGATGAAGGTCGAGAAGGACGTCGACATTCCGATGCGGGATGACGCCAGGCTCAAGGCCGACGTGTTCCGGCCGGACTGCGATGGGCAATTTCCCGTGCTCATCAATATGGGCATCTACCAGAAGGACAAGCTCTGGATTCCGCCGGCTGATCTGGAGGAGAAGCCGAACCCGCACATGAATTGGGAGACCGTGAACCCGGAATGGTGGGTGCCGCGCGGCTATTGCTGCGTGCGCGTCGACGAGCGCGGCTCCGGCAAGTCGCCCGGACAATCGGTCCTCTATTCACCGCAGGAGGCGATCGACTTCTACGATGCGATCGAATGGGCGGGGCATCAGCCTTGGAGCAACGGCCGCGTCGCCACCATCGGCATCTCGTTCTTCGCACGCACCCAATGGTGGGTGGCGAACCTCAAGCCGCCATCGCTCGCCTGCATCATGCCGTGGGAAGGCGCTGCCGATCAGTACCGCGACATTCTTTATCACGGCGGCATTTTCGGCTCGGGTTTCATTGTCGGCTGGTTCACCACCCATATGGCGCACCACCTGTTGGGGCGCGCCTACCAGAACAATCCCGACACGTTTCAGGACAACGTGCTCTGGCGCTTCATGCGCAACAGTCTGGACAGCGGTGCGTTCAAGAACCAGCAGGCGCAATGGGACAAGATCGATGTTCCGATGTGGGCGATCGGCAACTGGTCGGGCATGGGATTGCACCTGCGCGGGGCCACCGAGGGCTACATGCGCGCCGCCTCGAAACATAAAAAGCTGCGCATCCATTGCGGCACGCATTATCATCCGTTCTACAGCGACGATGGGCGGCACGACCAACTGCGCTTCTTCGACTACTGGCTCAAGGACATCGACAATGGCGTGATGGAGGAGCCGCCGGTGAAGCTCGCCATCCGCACCGGCCACGGCGCGTATCATTTCCGCCACGAGAAAGAGTGGCCGATCGCGCGCACGCAATGGACCAAGCTCTACCTCGACCTGTCCACGCCAGGCCCCGAAGGCAGCGGCATGGCCGGTACGCTCGCCAAGACCAAGCCCGCCGCTCTCGCCAAGCGCAGCTATTCCGCGGGTGGCGCCGCATCCCATGCCGGGCACGCCTCGGCCTCCTCGACCTCGCTCGCGACCGGCAGCGGAGGCGGAATTTCGTTGATGACGCCTCCGCTCGATCAGGACACTGAAATCACGGGTCCGCTGGCCGCCCAGCTTTGGGTGTCGAGCACGACCGAGGACATGGATTTATTCCTCACGCTGCGCAACATCGATCCTGCCGGCAACGACGTGCTGGAGGTCGGGCAGCAGGGACAGCCGGTGCCGGTGGCGAAGGGCTGGCTGCGGGTTTCCCATCGCGAGCTTGATCCTGGATTGTCGCTTCCCTATCGGCCGTATCACAAACATCTGCGGCGGCAGTGGCTCCAGCCGAACGAGATCGTGGAAGTGCAAGTGGAGATTTGGCCTACCTCAATGGTGTTCAAGCAGGGCCATCGCATCCGCCTCGACATCCAGCCGCGGGACGGCATCGGCAGCGCGCCGTACACGCATTACCACCCGGATTACAATGTGGGGGAGAACACGATCTATTCCGGCGGCGACAAGCAGTCCTTCCTGCTGGTGCCGATCATTCCACCGAAATAGGCCTTGCAAACCATTTGCCAACCGGTGCGCGACGTCGATGATGATCTCGCCGCAGGGGCGGCGGCAACAACTTAAGGGAGGGGATTCATGGCGACGTCGATCAAGCGACGCGAGCAGGCCAGGCGCGTAGCCGCGCAGCGTGCCCGCTCCAAGTCGCACAAGCCGAGACGGACCGCAGCAAAGCTAGCGAAGTCCAGGGGGCCCACGCCCAAGGCGATCGTCATCGACGTACACGCCCATGTCCTCGTCCCGGAAGTGATGAAACGGACGTTCGAGCATTTGCAATATGCGCGTGCGGTGGCGGGAAACATGCCCGAGCCGCTGTTCCAGCGCATGACCGAGGTGCCGCTGCGGCTGCGGGAGATGGACGCAACCGGCGTCGACGTGCAGGTCATCAGTCCGAGCATCATGCAGCAATGCAGCTATGGCTTCGAGCCGCAGGAAGCGCTCGAGCTGGATCGTCGCAGCAACGACCGCGTCGCCGAAATCGTCGCGCAGCATAAGGACCGGCTGATCGGACTGGGCTCGCTGCCCCTGCACGACGTTGCGCTCGCGGCCGCCGAGCTCAAGCGCTGCGTGCGCAACCTCGGTCTGCGCGGCGTCATCATTTCATCGCACATCAACGGGACCGAGTTGGGCGACGCGTGCTTGCGGCCGTTCTGGGGCAAGGCGGAAGAACTCGGTGCCGTCATCTTCATCCATCCCGTCGGCAGCACGGAAAAGCGCATGCTCCGCAATCGGCTGATGATCACCGTCGGACAGCCATTGGAGGAAGCCTACGCACTATCCTCGCTGATCTACGAGGGCGTGATCGATCAATTCCCCAAGTTGAAGATTTTGGTCGCCCATGGCGGCGGATATCTGCCGTTCTATACCGGACGCCACGATAATGAATATCGCTACGGCCGCGCGCCGCAGCTCAAAGGCGACTTCAGCAGCTACCTGCCCCGCTTCTTCTATGACACGGTGCTGTTCAATCCGGACATGCTGGAATTCCTGGTGACCAAGGTCCCTTCCAGCCACGTCATGCTGGCCTCCGACTATCCGTTTGCGGAGAAGCAGCCGGTCGAATATGTCCGCCGCGCCAAGAAAATCGGGAAGAAAGAGCAGGACGCAATTCTCGGCGCCAATGCCGCGCGGCTGTTCGGCATTGCCGTTTGATCGTGCATCGTAGAGCTGCCCGGACCATCATTCGAGGCGGCCGCCCTCTTCGGCATTGGACGGATTTTAGATGAGCGACGTCGAGATTGTTCTGCATCCAATTCCGACAGCGCAGAGCAAGCCATACATCATCGTGTTCGGTCCCGATCAGCATCTCTGGTTCTGCGAAAGCGGAACATCGAAGATCGGGAGAATGAATCCAAACAACGGCAGCTTCACCGAGTTTGACACGCCGACGCCGAACAGCCGCCCGATCGGCATCACGCCTGCGGCCGATGGGGCGTTGTGGTTTTGCGAGAACGCCGGCAACAGGATCGGGCGGATCGTTACGTCAGGCGCGATCACCGAGTTTCCTGTTCCCACGGCTGACGCGGGGCCGGACGGAATCGTCGCGGGTCCGGACGGAAATGTGTGGTTCTCCGAGGCCCACCTCAGTCGCATCGGCCGCATCACGCCCGCCGGCACGGTGACGGAATTTTCGCAAGGGCTCACGCCGGGCTGCCGGCCGCTTTCGCTGGTGGTCCGCGACGGCGCGCTCTGGTTCAGCGAATACGAAGCAGGCCAGATCGGCCGGATCACCATGGATGGCCGTATCACCGAATACAAAATTCCGACCCCGAACAGCGAGCCGCGCGCCATGGCGGCGCATCCCGACGGCAACATCTGGTTCGTCGAGACCAAGGCCAACGCGCTCGGCCGCATGGACGGGCAGGGTCGCATCACCGAGTGGCCGGTAAAGACCCCGAATGCGTCCTTGCGCGGTGTCACGGTGGCGCCGGATGGCGACCTCTGGTTCACTGAAAACCTTGCCAACAAGATCGGCCGCATGGCGCCGGACGGAAAGGTGATCGGGGAATATGCGATTCCCCTCGAGGGCTGCGGCGCGCGCGCCATCATTGCCATTCCCGATGGCCGGCTGTTCTTCTCCGCCCACGACGCCGGCGCGATCGGCGAAGTCGTTCCGCGAAGGTAAAAAGTGGGCGAATAGCGGACAGGGAGCAGCGAATAGAGATCAGCAGTTCGTCCGATTCGCTATTCGCCATTCGCTATTTGCTCGACGCTTTGGGAGTAAAGCATGACTATCAACAAAAGCCTTGAAGACCGCATCCGTGCGATTGAGGACCGGCTTGAAATCTACGACCTCATTGCCAGCCATCCGCCCAGCGCCGACACGGCCGGCAGCGAGCATATCGCGGCGAGCTGGGTGGAAGACGGCGTTTTCGATCGCGGCGAGAATCTCTCGAGCCCGCGCGGACGCGAGAACATCGCCAATCAGGTGCTCAGCGCCGATCATCAGGCCGCGATCGAGCGCGGGCTCGCGCATTTCACCTCGCTGCCCCATGTCGCGATCGATGGCGACAGCGCGGTCGTCACCTCCTATTTGCAGATCCTGGTGCCGCAGACGCAAGGCGATCCGGTGGATGTCCCGAACCACGGCAGCTCCAAGGGCTTTCGCGTCCATCGCATGACGGCGAACCGCTGGGAGCTCGTGCGCACGGCACAGGGCTGGAAGATCAAACGCCGCATCTTGCGTCAGCTCGATGGCTCGGAGCCGGCGCGGAAAATCTTGCGTCAGGCGATTGCGCGCTAGATCACACGCAAGCTTCGACACGTAGAGGTCGCCGCATCACGTTCCCGGCTTGAGCACGTCTTCGATCCAGTCCCACATGTAGTGCACGCCGATCGTGACGTTGTCGACCTGACAGTGATGGAAGCCGCCCTCCTCGCGCTCGAACACCTTGAACGTCTTGTGCTTCGAGCCGACTGCGGCGAAGCATTTTTCCGCGAGCGAGAGCGGAATCTGTTCGTCGCCCGCACCGTGCAGGAGCAGAAACGGACAGGTCATCTTTTGCACGATGCCGTCGAGCCGGAACGCCTCGAGCTTCTTGAGCGCGGCCGCCTGGCTGGAGACACCCAGCACCCACTGCAGATGCTCGGGCGGCACCGACAAGGACAGCACCTTGCCGGAGGCAAGCTCCTCGAGTCGCCTCGCCCAGATGGCGTGATAGTCCCACTGCGCGCCCCAAGCGACACAGCAGGCAAACCGCGGCTCAAGCGCTGCGGCGCGCGGCGCGTAGTAACCGCCGAGGCTCAGAGCCATCACGCCGATGCGGCGTGGATCGAACTCGCGACGGGCGCTGAGATATTCGTAGGCGGCGGTGGCATAGCGCTCCGTCTCTGCGATCAGCGGCAGGTTGCGGAAGCGCACGCTCTCGCCGTTGCCGGGGCCGTCAACGATGAGACAGCCTATGCCGCGCGCGGCGAGATCGGGAACGCCGTAGCCGTATTGCAGTTCCTTGGTCACGTCGAAGCCGTCGAAGAACACCATGCACGGCGCAGGTCTCGATGCGGCAGCCGCGGGCTCGGGATGCACGAGGAGCGCCGGCAAGCTCGTGCCATCATAGGGCACCTCGACCGGTTCGATGCGCGGATGGCGTATGATCGCGGCGGCCGCCTTAAAGAGTTCCACCGAGTCTGCGTAGACCGCCATGCTGCGCTCCGAGCGCGGATGAATGAAACGCTCGCCGGTCTGGTAGTAGCGCGTCGCGCGCATGAAGCAGGACACCGCCGTGAGCCTGTGCCCTTTCGCCTGCGCCTCGCGGCCGCGCGCCGCGATCTTGTCGCCCATGCGCGTCCATTCTTCGAACCAGGCGGCGTCATCGCCGATGCGATCTTCGAGCGCGCGTCCGACGCGATGAACCTCGTCGATCTCGACTCCGGTCCAGGGCGCGGCGCCCAGGCAAATGAGCAGGCCCATGGACCAGCGGTAGTTGGTGGGAAAATAAAGGAAGGCGGGGTCCTCTTTGCGGCCGATCACATGCTGCTCCCGTTAAGTCGTCGTCCCCGCGCAGGCGGGGACCTAGTAATCACCGACCATTCAGTGATGCACCCGGTGCCATGCTGTTCGTCCAGGGATGACTGGATCATCCCCTTGCGCGGATGATGACACGGTGCAGTGTGGTTGGCCGGTCTCACACCGGCTTTTCGCCAAGAATGGTGACCCGCCGCATCAGCCGCCGCTCGTTGGGGCTGAAATCGGTCCGCGCATGCAGCGTGCACCGATTGTCCCACATCAGGAGGTCGCCGGCACACCAGACGTGCTCATAGATGAATTCGCGGCGCTCCTGGTGGTCGAACAACAGCGCAAGCAACTCATCGCTTTCCTGCGCGGGCAGCCCTTCGATGCGCACCGTCATCAGGCGATTGACGTAGAGCGCCTTGCGACCGGTTACAGGATGGGTCCGCACCACGGGATGTACGTAGGATGGCACGTCCTGCGCGAGCCGCGTGCCGCGCTTCGTTGCTGCCGTATCATAGTCGTAGGCATTGAGCGCCTTGCGGCCGTCGATGCGCTGCTTGATCTCGTCCGGAAGCGTCGCATAGGCCTTGTAGCCGTTGGCAAACAACGTGTTGCCGCCCGTGCTCGGTACTTCGAGCGCGTAGAGCATGGATGCCATCGCGGGGCGTTCCTGGTGGCACTGATCGGTGTGGAAATGCATCTCACCGTCGGGCAAGGCGCCGATCGGCTTGCCGTCTTCGCGAATATTCGAGATCAGCATCACCGCAGAGTGATTGCGCACGAATTGCTTGGTGTGGATCACCGCCGGCGGCCCGAATTTTTCGGCGAAGCGAACCTGGTCCTCCTCGCTCAGCTTCTGGCCGCGCAATAGAATCACGAGGTTCTGGTGCCAGGCGTCTTGGATTTGCACGAAGGTGTCATCGTCGATGTCCCTGCTCAAGTCGACGCCGATGATCTCGGCGCCCAGTGCCGGCGACAGCGGTCGTATGGCGAGCCTAGGCGGACGAAGCTTCGTGTCGATGCGAGCACCTTCCATGCCACCGCTCCATCGCTGAGTTGTTGCGCGCCGTGGCGGTCGCGGACAGAGACGATTATGGGCCGCGAGGCAGGCGGTGCTCAAGGCTCCTTCGCGTCGATGAGAATGAAGGCGATGCGGCAGGGCTCGGTACCACGATTGACCCAGGCGTGATTGGTGCCCTGCTGCACCAACACGTCGCCGGCCTTGAGGTGAATTTCCGAATCGTCGAGCAGCATGTCGATCTCGCCCGCCATGACGACGGCATAGTCCACCGTGCGCGTGCGATGCATGGCGGGATGCCGGGGCGGCAATCCGCGTTTGGGCGCGCCGTCGCCCAGGCTTTGATGCATGGTGTTGGGGTCGAGCTTGCTCGTTTCCGGCGTTTCCGGCGGGAACTCGACGATGCGAAACACCGTGCCGCCACGCGGCGGCATGATACCAATGTCGATTGCAGCCCGATCAGCGGTGCCGGAGAGATCGGCCGGCGTCTGGCCGGTAACCCACAATAAGCGCGAGACGGTCTGGGTCTGCGGCCGAACCTTCTTGTGAGGGGTGGCGCCGTCGAACAGCACCACGGCCTTGTCGTTGCGGTCGATGGTGGTGACCACGCGGCGAACGTCTGCGCTCAGAGCCATGATGGCATTTCCTCCGGCGTTGTGAACGGTAACGCAGCCAATCTGTCATTGCCGGGCTTCACGGCGCAAGCCGGGCCGTCCGGCTCGCACAATCGATCTTTCGCAGAAAGATCGACGCCCCGGTTCAACGCATGAGGCCTGGGCTGCGCCGGAGTGGCGCGCGGCGGATGCAGAGCTAAGCGGTCCGATCGCGGATCACATTTGCCGTTCGACCATCATGCGCCTGATCTCGGCGATGGCCTTTGCGGGATTGAGGCTCTTCGGGCAGGCTTTGGCGCAATTCATGATGGTGTGGCAGCGGTAGAGGCGGAACGGATCCTCGAGATTATCGAGACGATGCCCGGTGGCCTCGTCGCGGCTGTCCTTGAGCCAACGGTCCGCCTGCAGCAACGCCGCCGGTCCGAGAAAACGCTCGCTGTTCCACCAATAGCTTGGACAGGCGGTCGAGCAGCACGCGCACAGGATGCACTCGTAGAGGCCGTCGAGCTTCTGGCGGTCTTCGTGGCTCTGTCTCCACTCCTTCTGCGGTGTCGGAGAACTCGTCTGCAGCCAGGGCTCGATTGCGGCGTGCTGGGCATAGAAGTTGGTCAGATCGGGCACCAGGTCTTTTACAACCGGCATATGGGGTAACGGATAGACCTTCACCGCGCCCTTGACCTCCCCCATTGCCTTGGTGCAGGCGAGCGTGTTGGTGCCGTCGATATTCATCGAGCACGACCCGCACACACCCTCGCGGCAGGAGCGGCGGAAGGTCAGCGTGGGGTCGATGGTGTTCTTGATCCAAATGAGCGCATCGAGAACCATCGGCCCGCAATCGCCGCAGTCGACGTAATAGGTATCCATGCGCGGATTTTTGCCGTCGTCCGGATTCCAGCGGTAGATGCGATATTCCCGCACCTCGTGCGCGCCGGAGGGATACGCCCAGGTCTTGCCCTCGGTGACCTTGGAATTTTTCGGCAGCGTGAATTGGACCATGTCGCCTTCGCCTCTCTAATACACCCGCTTCCTTGGCTCGATGTACGCCACCTCGTTCGTGAGCGTGTAGGCGTGCACCGGCCGGTAATCGATGGTCACCTTGCCGTTGGCATCCAGCCAGGCCAGCGTATGCTTCATCCAATTTTTGTCGTCGCGCTCGGGGAAGTCCTCGCGCGCGTGCGCTCCGCGGCTCTCGGTGCGGTTTCTCGCAGAGTCCATGGTGACGACCGCCTGCACGATCAAATTGTCGAGCTCGAGCGTCTCGATCAGATCAGAGTTCCAGATCAGCGAGCGGTCCGTGACCTTGATGTCGGCAACACCACCGTAAACATCATGGATGAGCTTGTGGCCTTCTTCCAGAACCTCGGCAGTGCGGAATACGGACGGCGCAATTGTTCTGCATCACCTTCTGCATTGTCAGCCGCAGCTGCGCGGTGGGCGTCGCACCCGCCGCGTGGCGGAACCGATCGAGGCGCGCGAGCGCGCGGTCAGCGGAGTCCTTGGGCAGATCGGGATGGCTTTCGCCCCGCTGCACAACTTCGGCGCAGCGCAAAGCCGCCGCGCGGCCAAACACCACAAGATCGATGAGCGAATTCGAGCCCAGCCGATTTGCGCCGTGCACGGACACGCAGGCCGCCTCCCCGAGCGACATCAGACCGGGCACCACGAAGTCGTCGTTGCCGTTCTTCTTGGTCAGCGCCTCGCCATGATAGTTCGTTGCGATCCCGCCCATGTTGTAGTGCACGGTCGGCACGATCGGGATCGGGTCGGTGGTAACGTCGACCCCGGCAAAAATACGCGCGGATTCGGAAATGCCGGGCAGCCGCTCGTGCAAAACTTCCGGATCAAGATGATCGAGGTGAAGGTAGATGTGGTCCTTGAGTTTTCCGACGCCGCGGCCCTCGCGGATCTCGATGGTCATCGCGCGCGAGACGACGTCACGCGAGGCGAGATCCTTGGCGGACGGCGCATAGCGTTCCATGAAGCGCTCGCCTTCCGAATTGACGAGGTAGGCGCCTTCCCCGCGCGTGCCCTCGGTGATCAGGCAACCCGCGCCGTAGATGCCGGTCGGATGGAACTGCACGAATTCCATGTCCTGCAGAGGCAGGCCGGCCCGCAGCACCATCGCGTTGCCGTCGCCTGTACAGGTGTGCGCGGATGTACAGGAGAAGTAGGCACGCCCATAGCCGCCGGTGGCGAGGATCGTCATGTGGGCGCTGAAACGGTGGATCGAGCCGTCGTCGAGCTTGATCGCGACGACGCCGCGACAGCGGCCCTCGTCGTCCATGATCAGATCGATGGCGAAGAATTCGATGAAGAACTCGGCGGCGTGGCGCAGCGCCTGGCCGTACATGGTATGCAGCATGGCGTGCCCGGTGCGGTCGGCCGCAGCACAAGTGCGTTGCGCCGTGCCCTTTCCGTAGTGTGTGGTCATGCCGCCGAAGGGACGCTGATAGATCTTGCCGTCCTCGCGCCGCGAGAACGGCAGGCCCCAATGTTCCAGCTCGTAAACCGCCTCCGGCGCGTTGCGGCACATGTACTCGATCGCGTCCTGGTCGCCGAGCCAGTCGGCGCCCTTGACGGTGTCGTACATGTGCCAGCGCCAGTCGTCCTCGCCCATATTGCCGAGCGCGGCGGCAATCCCGCCCTGCGCCGCGACGGTGTGCGAGCGGGTCGGAAACACCTTGGTGATGCAGGCGGTCTTGAGCCCAGCTTCGCTGCAGCCGACCACCGCGCGCAGGCCAGCTCCGCCGGCGCCGACCACGACCACATCATAGCTGTGATCCTCGATGGGATAGGCGCGGCCGTTGATGGCCGGTCCCTTGCCGTTTGATCCGCCGTCGCTAACCACCGGTCACACCTTGAAGCTGAGCGTGAGTATGGCGAAGGCCGAGGCGAGCCCCACCGCAATGACGAAGAAGGTATTCGCAATCAGCATGACGAGCTTTCTCGCCTCGTCATGCACGTAGTCTTCGATGATGACCTGCATGCCGATGCGCATATGCGTCGTCACCGAGATGATGAACAGCAGCATGATCACGGCAATGAGCGGCGAGCCGAGGATCTGCACCACGGCGGCGTGATTGCGCCCGAGCAGCCCCACTACGATGAGGACGAAAGCGATGGTGAGCGGCACGTTGGCCACAGCAGTGAGGCGCTGACGCCAGAAATGCCCGGTACCGGATTTTGCAGGTCCGAGGCCACGCACGTGCTTGAGCGGCGTGCTCATGTCTCCGGACGCCATCAGCGCGGTCCTCCCATGAACAGATAACCGACGATCCAGATCAGGACGGTCAGGCTGATGGAGCCGACGAGGGTCGCCATGGCCAACCATTCGCGCTCATGGGGGCCGAAGCCGCGCCCGGTGTCCCAAATCAGGTGTCGGATGCCGCCCAGCATGTGATGCATGAGCGCCCAGGTATAGCCGAACAGGATCAGGCGGCCGAAGAACGAATTCATGAACGAGCCGATGCCCGCATAAGCCTTGGGACTGGACGCCGCCGCGAGCAGCCACCACGCCACGAGCAGCGTACCGAAATAGAGGGCAGCACCGGTGATGCGATGGACGATGGACATCACCATCGTCAGCATCGGCCTGTAGATGAAGAGGTGGGGGGAGAGCGGCCGCTCAACGGGTGCCTTGGTTTCGGCCATTGTTGTTCTCCGTCCTCGCGCGCATTGCGTTCGTAGCTAAAGTTACCGCGCACGGCAATGCGCCGGCTTCGGCGATGTGCTTTCGTCAATGGCGAATATGATCCTCAGGCACTTGGCGGACAATAGGTATCTCGCGTAGCTTTCCTTCGCCGAACTCGAAGGAACCCGGGACCCCCCTACCGCCAACCCATGCGCTTCGACCTCACCGATTTGAGCCTGTTTCGCCACGTGGTCGAGGCGGGAAGCATCACCGGCGGTGCCGAGCGCGCGCATCTCGCGCTAGCCGCCGCAAGCACGCGCATTCGCAACATGGAGGAAGCGCTGGGCGCGATGCTGCTCGTGCGCGGCCGGCAAGGGGTGACGCCGACCCAGGCCGGCCGCACGCTGTTGCAACATGCGCGTGTGATCTTGCGTCAAGCCGAGCGGCTCCGCGAGGACCTCGGCGTCTATGCCGGCGGGCTCGCGGGCCAAGTCAGGGTGCTCTCCAATACCAACGCGCTCACAGAATTCCTGCCCGAAGCGCTGAGTTCGTTCCTGTCCACACACCCCAACGTCAGCGTCGATCTCGAGGAGCGGCTCAGCGACGAGGTCGTAGGTCTTATCGCTGAAGGCGTCGCCGACCTCGGCATCGTCGCTGCCACCGTCGATACGAGCGCGCTGCAGACCTTTCCCTTCCGCAAAGACCGTTTCGTGCTGGTCGTCGCGCGCAACCATCCGCTCGCCAAGCGCTCGACGATCGCGTTCGCGGATGTGCTCGACCACGACTTCGTCGGGCTGGATCGCGCCAGCGCGCTGCAGCGTTTCCTCGCGGATAAAGCCGTGCGCATCGGTCAACCGCTGCGACTGCGCGTGCAATTGCGCAGCTTCGATGCGGTGTGCCGACTGGTCGAGTGCAATGTCGGGATCGGCATCGTGCCCGAGACCACCGCGCGGCGCGTCGCGCGGACCATGGCAATCGTTCCGGTGGTGCTGACCGATCCTTGGGCAGTGCGCGAGCTTACGATCTGCATCCGTAGCCTCGACGAGCTGCCACCCTATGCCCGTCAGCTCGTCGAGCATCTGCGGACGACGGCCTAGGCAACGATGCCGCGAGGGATAACCGGCATCGCGCATTACCGCGGCATCAGCACCCAATAGTCGAGATCGAGCAGCACCGCGGGGTCGTCCTCCTCGCCCGATTTGAGCGGGAAGTCGGCGCACGGACGGTCCTTGGCCGCGACGGTGCGCAGCCGCAGCGCCCCGACGTCGTCGCGTCCCGGCAAATCGGACTTGGCCAGCACCTCGGACCAGGCGAATACGGTTGCACCTGCAAACAGTGGCGCCACGTGCCGCCCGCCGTTGATCGCGGCGATGTGGAAGGCGTTGGCAAGCCCGTTGAAGGAGAGCGCGCGGGCGAGCGAGATCACGTGGCCGCCATAGATCAAGCGGCGGCCAAACCTGCCCTGCGCCGCCGAATATTGATCGAAATGGATGCGCGCGGTGTTCTGGTACAGCCGAGTTGCGATCTGGTGCTCCGTCTCTTCAACGGTCACGCCGTCGACGTGGTCGATCCTCTCGCCAACGGCGTAATCGCCGAAACGATGGGGACTGCCGGCGAGCGTGAAATCGTAGGCGGCGACGTCGATGCGCGGGCAGGCATCGCCGAGCGTACTCGGAAGCACTGCTTCAGGCAGGCGCGGCACATGATCGCCGGGGACCGGCGCTGTCTCGTCGCGCTTGCGCACCATGACCCAGCGTACGTATTCGAGCACTTTGGTGCCGTCCGGCTTGCAACCGGTCGAGCGCACGAAGACGATGCCGGTCTTGCGGCTCGAATTCTCCTTGAGACCGATGACCTCGGACTCGGCAGACAAGGTGTCGCCGGGATAGACCGGCGCGAGCACGCGGCCCGCGGCATAGCCGAGATTGGCGACCGCATTGAGCGAGATGTCGGGTACGGTCTTGCCGAACACGACGTGGAAAACGAGCAGGTCATCGATCGGCGAGTCCGGATAGCCGATCGCACGCGCGAAGGCATCCGAGGACTGGACCGCAAAACGCGGGCCGAACAGACCATTGTAGAGCGCCACGTCTCCCACGGTGATCGTGCGAGGCGTGGCATGCCTGATGACTTGGCCGATGCGGAAATCTTCGAAGAAATTGCCGGCACCGGTCTTCGACATGAGTCTCACCACCGCTGTTGGTCCGCGCCGGCGCATCCGGCGCCGCTTTGTTCACGTAGTTGAGAGGCGCAGCACAGGAACGTGAACGATCCGCCTCGCGCAATTTGCTATAGATCGCGTAATCGCAAAAGCCATGTCGATCGAAGCTACCCATGATCGGGCGCTGACGCCGGCCGAGCCGGCAGAGCCGGTCATCCATCCGTTGTGGGTGCGGCTCACCCATTGGGTCAACGCCATTGCCATGGTCCTCATGATCGGCTCGGGGTGGCAGATCTACAACGCCTCGCCGCTGTTCCCGTTCGTGTTTCCTCCCGCGATCACGCTCGGTGGATGGCTGGCAGGCGCGCTGCTCTGGCATTTCGCGGCGATGTGGCTCCTTGCGGTGAACGGCCTCGTCTACGTCGTGCTGGGCATTGTCACCGGCAGGTTCCGGCGCAAACTGATTCCGATCCGCGCCGGCGAGGTCTTGGCCGACGCCAAAGCCGCGCTCACCGGAACGCTCGCCCACGACGATCTCGCGCTCTACAACGCCGTGCAGAAGCTACTTTATCTCGGGGTCATTCTCATCGGCGTCGTCATTGTGCTGTCGGGCCTCGCCATCTGGAAGCCGGTGCAGTTGCAGGAACTGACCGCCCTGTTCGGCGGTTACGATGCCGCTCGTTACGTGCACTTCTTCGCCATGGCGGCAATCGTCGGCTTTCTCGTCGTGCACATCGTTATGAGCTTTCTCGTTCCGAACTCGCTGCGGGCCATGATCATCGGCCGATAAATGTCAGGGAAGAGCGAAGTGTCTCGCATTCGAAAAATCCCGCCTGGCGTCGATCCCGAGCTCCTCGCCAAGGATGCTGCCAAGCTCATGCCCGATCCCACGCGCCGCCTCTTCCTGCGTGGCGGCGCCAGTCTCGGGGCGCTCGCTTTTCTCACCGGCTGCGACATCGTCGACGGCGCGTCGGCGGAACAGGCGCTGATGAAGATTTCCTATTTCAACGATGGCGTGCAGGCATGGCTGTTCAATCCGAACAAGCTCGCGCCGACCTATCCCGACAGCGCGGTCCGGCGGCCGTTTCCATTCAATGCGTACTATCCGGAGGATGAAGCGCCGCAGGTCGACAAGGAAGATTACAAGCTCGAAGTCGGCGGCATGGTCGAGAATACGAAATCCTGGACTCTCGACGAGCTCTACGCGCTGCCGCAGGAAACCCAGATCACCCGCCTCGTCTGCGTCGAAGGTTGGAGCGCGATCGGCAAATGGACCGGAACGCCGCTACGCGAGTTTCTCAGGCGCATCGGCGCTGACACGCGCGCGAAATACGTGTGGTTCCGCTGCGCCGAGGGCTATTCCACCTCGATCGACATGCCGACGGCGCTGCATCCGCAGACGCAGATGACCTTCAAATTCGATGGGGAGATCCTGCCGCGCAAGTACGGCTTTCCCATGAAGGTGCGCATGCCGACCAAGCTCGGCTTCAAGAATCCGAAGCACGTGATGGAGATCGCTGTCACCAATAGGTATCTCGGCGGGTATTGGGAGGACCGGGGCTATAACTGGTTCAGCGGTAACTGACCGCAGACACTTTCATCCTCTGCCCTGCGGCGGCACCTCGGTGATGAGCCGCGCGCCGCGCTGAAACGTGATGTAGTCCCACAGCCACGTGAACGCGACAATGAATCGATTCTTGACCCCGATCAGGAAATAGATGTGGGCCAGGCTCCAGAATAGCCATCCGACGAAGCCCTTGAGTTGCAGCCGGCCGAACTTCACGACTGCCGCGCGACGCCCGATGGTGGCGAGCTCGCCCAGGTTTCGATAGCAAAACGCAGGCAAAGATTTGCCTTCAATGCGTGCCGCAATGAGCCGGCCGACATAGCGGCCCATTTGCTTCGCCGCCGGCGCGACACCTGGAACCGGCTGCCCGTTCTCGCCACCGACTGCTGCGGCGTCGCCGATCACAAACACCTCGGGATGGCCCGGGACCGACAGATCCGGCCGCACCAGCACGCGGCCGGCGCGATCGTGCTCGGCGGCGAGCCAGGAGGCGGCAGGCGAGGCCACAACCCCTGCGGCCCAAATGACGGCACCGGCATCGATGCGGCCGTGGTCCAACTCGACACCGCGCCGATCACAACCGGTGACCCGCGTGGAGGTCCTCACATCCACGCCCATGCGGGTGAGCGCGCGCTCTGCATAGCGCGAAAGATCCTCGGGCAAGGTCGGCAGGATGCGCGCACCCGCCTCGAGCAAAATGATGCGCGAACTGCGCGGGTCGATCCTGCGAAAGTCCTTGGCCAGCGTCTGGCGGGCAATCTCGGCAATGGCTCCAGCCATTTCGACGCCGGTCGCTCCCCCGCCGACGATAACGAAGGTGAGGAGACGCTGCCGCTCGGTATCGTCGCCGGCGAGCTCGGCTCGCTCGAATGCCAGCAGAATGCTTCGGCGAATGCGGGTCGCGTCTTCGATACGCTTGAGGCCGGGCGCAAACTCCGCCCATTCATCGTGGCCGAAATAGGAATGCGTCGCTCCGGTCGCCAGAACGAGATAGTCGTAGGAAAACGGACCTGCGCCGGTCTGGACGAACCGCGCGGCTAGGTCGATGGCCTCGACCTCGGCCATGAATACCGTTGCGTTTCGTTGCTGTCGCAGCATGTGCCGGATGGGCCAGGCGATCTCGGCCGGCGACAACGCGGCGGTCGCGACCTGGTAGAGCAGCGGCTGAAAGCAATGATGATTTTGCCGATCGATCACGGTCACATCGACGGTCACGCGGCTGAGCGCCTTGGCGGCTTCGAGGCCGCCGAAGCCTGCACCGACGATGACGACCTTTGGACGCTGTTGCGGCATGCCGTTTTCCCGTGGCGTGCTCAGCTTGGCAAGCGCCCGTCGTCTTGCCAAGCCAGGCGCATGCCTTTAGCACTCCGCGTCGACACGCATTCAAGCGAGGCAATGCGCGATGGCGACTCACAAGCTTCTGCTTCTGCCCGGCGATGGCATCGGCCCCGAAGTCATGGCCGAGGTGAAAAAGCTGATCGCCTTCATGAACGCGCGGGGATTAGGAACTTTCGAGATCGAAGAGGGTCTGGTCGGCGGCTCCTGCTACGACGTCCATAAGGTTGCGATCACCGATGCGACCATGAGCAAGGCGCACGCGTCCGATGCCGTGATCTTCGGCGCCGTCGGCGGGCCGAAATGGGATGCCGTGCCATACGACGTGCGGCCGGAGGCGGGGCTGCTTCGATTGCGCAAGGAGCTCGGCTTGTTCGCCAATATTCGCCCCGCCATCTGCTACCCCGCGCTGGCCGAATCCTCGAGCCTCAAGCGCGAGGTCGTGGATGGTCTCGACATCATCATCCTGCGTGAGCTGACCGGCGGGGTCTATTTTGGCGAGCCGAAGACCATCACCGATCTCGGGAACGGCCAAAAGCGCGCGATCGATACCCAGATCTATGACACGTACGAGATCGAGCGCATCGCGCGCGTGGCTTTCGAGCTCGCCCGCAAACGCCGCAACAAAGTCACCTCGATGGAGAAGCGCAACGTGATGAAGACGGGCGTGCTCTGGCACGAGGTGGTCAGGGAGCTGCACGCGCGCGAGTTCAAAGACGTCACCCTCGAGCACCAGCTGGCCGACGCCGGCGGCATGCAACTCGTGCGCTGGCCCAAGCAGTTCGACGTTATCGTCACCGACAACCTGTTCGGCGACATGCTCTCCGACATTGCCGCCATGCTCACGGGGTCGCTCGGCATGCTGCCGTCGGCCTCGCTCGGCGAGGTCGATACCAAGACGAAAAAACGCAAGGCCATGTACGAACCCGTGCACGGATCCGCGCCCGACATCGCCGGCAAAGGGATCGCCAACCCGATCGCCATGCTCGCCTCTTTCGGCATGGCACTGCGCTACTCGCTCAATATGGCCAAGGAGGCCGACCAGATCGACGCGGCCATCGCCGCCGCGCTCGCGCAAGGGCTGCGCACCGCGGATATCAAGTCGGAGGGCACCAAGGTCTTAACGACGACGGAAATGGGCGACGCAATCGTCGGCGAGATGAAGAAGCTCTGATGCCGGCAGCTGCTGGATGCGCAGGGCGAGGCTCGGCAGCGACGGCGAGGATTCGTCAAATGATTGAGGCCTATCGAACTAGGTCCGTTCTCGCCGTCTTCCTTCTCATGGCGCCCGCTGCACTCGGCGCCGCCGATGCTCGCGCCGAAATCTATCCCAACCGCCCCGTTCGCCTGATCGTCCCCTTCGCGGCGGGCGGTCTCAACGACGTGGTGGCGCGACTGATCGGCCCTTCTCTGGAGCGATCATTCGGTCAGCCCTTCATCGTCGAGAACCGGCCGGCCGCGAGCGGCATCGTCGGCACCGACGCCACCGCAAAGGCCACGCCCGACGGCCATACGCTGCTGATGGTGGCGTCGAGCTTCACCGTCGTGGGCCAATCCCGGCAAGCTCAATTATGCCTCCCCGGGCGCGGCCACACAAACGCACCTCGTCATCGAGCTGTTCAGCCGCAAGGCGGACATCAAGCTGCAGCACATCCCCTATCGCGGCGGCGCACCGGCCATGACGGCGATGGTCGCCGGCGAAACGCAATTCACCGCGATCTCGACCTTGCTGTCGCTGCCGCAGATTCAGACCGGCGCGCTACGCGCGATCGCGACTGGAAGCCTCAGCCGCGATGCGCAGCTGCCCGATTTGCCCACGGTCGCGGAACAAGGCTTTCCCGGATTCGAGGCGATCCAATGGATCGGATTGCTGACCACAGCGGGCACGCCGAAGGACATCATCGAGCGCATCAATGCGGAACTCAATCGCGCGCTGCGCGATCCCGATCTCATCGCAAAGTTCGCGCAACACGGCCTCTCGCCGGCAGGCGGGACGCCAGCCGACTTTCAGCGCACCATTGCCACCGATCTCAAGAACTGGACGGAGACAGCGCGTGGCGCAAACATCACGGCCGAGTGATGCTCCGCGCGACCAATGCAAACGACAGCGAGGTTACCAGCCGAATGGATTGTACCGGCCGGTAAGATCGAACGGCCCCGGCAGGGGCGACCGATGCCAGCCTACCCGTCCGCCGGTGTTGGTCACCACACTCAAAGGCGTCGAATAGGGGCCCGGAGGAAAGGCGTAATCGGTGAACTTGCGATCGCCCGGCAGAACTTCGGTCCCCGCATCGAGGAACGAACGCGGCGCGACCGTGACCCGGGCCCGCGGACGATTGACCGGGGGATTCGACCGGGTGGTGTAGACTTGCCTTTGGCTGGTTTGGGCCTCGACCGGCGCCACAGCGAGGGCGGTGGCCGCGATCACTGCAAGACACAGTCCGGCCACACAAATCTTGATGTCCATGGCGCTCTCGTCCGATTCCCGCTGAGCCTACACTAGCTTTGTTTCGGCTTTTGTAACAGCGATCGCCAACCTGCCACCCCCACTCTGTTGGCAGGTGTGTCAAATTTCCCTCTATCGGTGATCAAGGAAAATTGTTTAACGGTTTCCGTCGGGGCAGAAAATATTCCGTAAAATACCGCCACCAAGAGAAAAAACCACCAGGAGACGCCAATGCCGGGCACGATAGAGCGCTCAATCGAAGAACTCTACCACGATGATCAGGAGCGAGCCGATGCGGTCGTCTTCGGCCGCCGCACACAGATCGACCGCCGTGGCTTCTTGGGCGCTAGCGGCCTCGCGGCGATGGGCGCCGCGGTCGGCGGTACCATTTCTTTCGCCGATCGGATGCCGGGCGGATTGATCCCGGCCGCGCTCGCGCAATCGCCCGCCGCGCCGCCCAAAGGGCCGCAATATCTCAGTTTTCCCGGCAAGAGCGACAAGCTGGTCGTGCTCGGCGAGCGCCCGCTGGTGGCTGAGACGCCTGAACACCTGCTCGACGACGATACGACTCCGATCGACAAGTTCTTCATCCGCAATAACGGACAGATTCCGGAGGCGGCGAAGGATGCCGACAACTGGAAGATCGTTGTCGACGGCGAGGTCAATCAGAAGCTCGAGCTCACGCTGGCCGAGTTGAAGGCGAAGTTCAGGCCGGTGACGCAGCGCATGGTGCTGGAATGCGGCGGCAATGGCCGCTCGTTCTTTTCGCCCCAGGCGCGCGGTAACCAGTGGACCAACGGCGGCGTCGGCTGCGCCGACTGGACCGGCGTGCGTCTTGCCGACGTGCTTAAGGCAGCGGGCGTCAAATCCTCCGCCGTGTTCACGGGTCATTATGGCGCTGACCGCAATTTAGCCGACGCCAGCAAGGATGCGATCTCGCGTGGCGTGCCGATCAAGAAGGCGCTCGATGCCAACAATCTCATCGTGTTTGCCATGGACGGTCAGCCGCTGCCGAACATTCACGGCGGGCCCGTGCGACTGATCATCCCCGGCTGGCCCGGCTCGGTGTCGTCGAAGTGGCTCACCCGCATCTGGGTGCGCGAGAAGGTGCACGACGGTCCGGGAATGGGCGGAACATCGTATCGGGTCGCCATCAATCCGATGGTGCCTGGCGACCGGCCGGACGAGAAGAACTTCCGGGATCTCGAATCGATGCCGGTGCGCTCGATCATCACCAGTCCGATGAACGGCACCAGCTTCGGCAAGGACGTGCGCGAGGTGAAGCTGCGTGGCGCCGCCTGGGCCGGCGACCTCACTGTAAGGCGCGTCGATATTTCGATCGACTTCGGCGCGTCCTGGAAGCGCGCCCAGCTTACCGCACCAAAAAATCCCTACGACTGGCAGCGGTGGACCGCGACGGTAAAGCTGCCAAGCGAGGGCTATTATGAGATCTGGACACGAGCGACCGATTCCCGCGGCATCATGCAGCCGCATGTCGCGGGCACCTGGAATCCGCAGGGTTACGGCGGAAATCCGATGCACCGCATCGCGATTCGCATTGCATGAACCCACGTCTGGCCGCCTGTCTCGTGTCGCTCGCGACGGCGCTTGCGGCTGGCCCGGCCGCCGCCCAACCGGGCGCGTTCACGCCGCGCGATGAAAGCCCGGAGGATTATCCAGACGCCCCCGGCCGCGAGCAGACGTTTTACGCCTGCACTCCCTGTCATGGATTCAAGATTGTTGCGCAGCAGGGACAGACGCGCCGGCAGTGGGACGACACGCTCGACTGGATGACGCAGCGGCACAACATGCCGCGGCCGAACGACGGCGACCGCAAGATGCTGCTCGACTATCTCGAGGCGGCGTTCCCCGCGCGGGCTCCGCGCGGGTGGCAGAACCCGTTTCAGAAATAGTGCTCTGCCTTTCGAACGCTCCGCCTTCGAATCGGCATTGTCAGGCCCTACATTGTCGCCTAGAAGCCTTCCGCACGCTCGCTGGCGGCGGCGAAAAACTTTGGAGCTGACAATGGGTTACAGGGTCGCGGTGGTCGGAGCTACGGGCAATGTGGGCCGCGAAATGCTCGGCATTCTCGCCGAGCGGTCGTTTCCCGCCGACGAGGTGGTCGCGCTCGCCTCGCGCCGCAGCCAGGGCAGCGAGGTCAGCTTCGGCGACACGACGCTCAAGTCGAAAGCGCTCGAGCATTACGACTTCTCCGACATCGATATCTGCCTGATGTCTGCGGGCGCGGCGGTATCGAAGGAATGGTCGCCGAAGATCGCGGCGGTCGGCGCGGTCGTGATCGATAACTCCTCCTGCTGGCGCTACGACGCCGACGTTCCGCTGGTCGTGCCGGAGGTCAACGCGGAGGCGGTTGCGGGCTTCCGCAAGAAAGGCATCATCGCCAACCCGAATTGCTCGATCGCGCAGCTCGTGGTCGCGCTCAAGCCGTTGCACGACAGGGCGAAGATCACGCGCGTGGTGGTAGCGACCTATCAATCGGTCTCGGGCGCCGGCAAGGAAGCGATGGACGAACTGTTCACGCAGACCAAGGCGGTCTACACGCTCGACGACATCACGCCGAAGAAGTTCACCAAGCGCATGGCCTTCAACGTGATCCCCCACATCGACGTGTTCATGGAGGATGGCTTCACCAAGGAAGAGTGGAAGATGGTGGCCGAGACCAAGAAAATACTCGACCCCAAGATCAAGGTGGTCGCCACCTGCGTGCGGGTGCCGGTCTTTGTTGGCCATTCCGAGGCGGTGAACATCGAGTTCGAGAACCCGATCACGGCGGAGGAAGCGCGCGAGGTTCTGCGCGACGCGCCCGGCGTGATCGTCATCGATAAGCGCGAGGCGGGCGGCTACGTCACGCCCTACGAGGCGGCGGGGGAAGATGCGACCTATGTCAGCCGCATCCGCGAGGACCCGACGGTGGATAACGGGCTCGTGCTCTGGTGTGTGTCCGACAATCTGCGCAAGGGCGCGGCGCTCAACGCCGTGCAGATCGCGGAATGTCTGATCAACCGCAAGCTGATCGAGGCCAAGCGCAAGGCGGCGTGAAGCTCGGCGATAGCGATCCTCACACCCAGATCGACATCGGCAATCCGACCGCATCGTATTCAGGCGGATTCGGGAATCGCCACGCACGGCCGGCATGAATACGGCGCGCGATCTCGACGCAGGCGATCGCGTCGATGACGTCGTCGGGAGCGGCGCCTTTTGGCGCCATGCCGCTCAATCCCGCAGCAGCAAATCCTGCCTCCATCAGTAATTGCCGACGGCGTGCGAGGCCTGTGTCGCTCTTCTTTGAAGCCGGCAGCTCGCACTCACCATTTAGCCTCCAGAACGCCAGTTCGGGATGCGTTTCGAAAACCTTATCGCGCCTGGTGCAATCGGCTTGAAGCAGTGCGTCCACCTCACGAATCTTGGAAAAAAGACCAAAGCTATAAATGCTGATCCCTTTGGGCGGATCTGAGGTGCTGGAAGCGATTACGCTGGCACGCCGGTAGGCGGCACTTCTTGCTTGTTGATCGCCGAACGGGCCAAGCTCTGCGAAAATTGCGCGGCGTGAAGGCACGGGAAACACGGACGACCTGCGTATGCCGACGAGCGATCGTGCTATCCTGTCGGCCTCACGTCCTCCGGATTGCGGTAGTCCGATCGGAATATCAACCGCGATAATCGCTGGCGCTTCGGGCGCAGCGATTACGTCCGAAAATCGCGGCACGACGCGTACGTACACCTCACTGCCCTGCGGACGCGCAAAAGCGACAAGCCAGCCCGCCCGGCAACCGTCGACCCCCGCAAACCATGTATCCTGCGAAACTTGGCTCATCGTTGCAGACGTAGGCATTCCCCCGATAGGCTAGAGGAAGCTAAACCGGGGGCCTTCATATGACCATCCGTCCGCGCCGGAGCGTGCTGTACATGCCGGGTTCCAACGCCCGCGCGATCGAGAAGGCACGTACCTTGCCGGCCGACGCCGTCATCCTCGACCTCGAGGACTCGGTTGCGCCCGAGGCCAAGGCCGCCGCCCGCCAACAAGTCATGGACGCTGTCGCCGCCGGCCCTTTCGGTCGGCGCGAGGTGATCGTGCGCATCAATGGCCTCGATACGCAATGGTGGCTTGACGATCTCAACGCCGTCGCCAAGGCCAAGCCCGACGCGGTGCTGGTGCCGAAGGTGTCGAGCCCCGGCCACCTGGAGGATGTAGCCGAGCGCCTCGTCGACATCAGCGCCGACCAGAAGATCCGAGTGTGGGCGATGATGGAAACTCCGCTCGCCATGCTCAACGCGCGCGATATCGCGGCCGCCGCGAGCGACGTCGAAACCAGGCTCGCGGCTTTCGTCATGGGCACCAACGATCTCGCCAAGGAGACGCGGGCGAAGATCACGCCCGGCCGCGCGGCGATGTTGCCGTGGCTGATGAACTGCGTGGCGGCGGCGCGCGCCTTCGGCCTCGACATCATCGACGGCGTCTACAACGAGCTCGCCGACGCGGACGGCTTCGCGCGCGAGTGCAGCGAAGCGCGGCAGATGGGCTTCGACGGCAAGACCCTCATCCATCCCAACCAGATCGCTCCGTGCAACGCGGCTTTCTCGCCGAGCGCGGAAGAGGTCGCGCAGGCGCAGAAGATCATTGCGGCGTTCGACTTGCCGGAAAACCGAGACAAGGGCGTCGTGCAGCTCGAGGGCCGCATGGTCGAGCGGTTACACGCCGAGATGGCGCGGCGCACCGTCGCCATCGCCCAAGCGATCGAGGTGCGCAGCCGCGAGGCCGAGCGCGTCTAAAAGGCCGAAACTTCACCCTGGCATTGCGCGTTGTCTCGGCGGACAACCGGGAGAACTCTCATGCCCGAAATAAGCGAAAACAACGACATCGTGACCCAGATCACGACCGTCAAGGTGCCGCCAAACCACCAGGCCGAAGTGCTGCGGCTGATGACGGAGCGTGCCCGATTCATGGCGACCCAGCCGGGCTTCGTGTCGGTGAGCCTGCACAAGAGCGAGGACGGCAGCCACGTCGTCAACTATGTCCAATGGACCAACCGCGAGAAGCTCGAGGCCGCTCACCACTCACCCGAATTCCGCAAGAAATGGCCGCGCTTCGGCGAGCTCGTCGAGGAAGCGGAGCCGTGTCTCTATCAAATCGCCCACGTCGAAGCGGCGTGAGGCCCACGGCCTGATGCGACACTGGGTTGATCACCTCAGCCGTCGTCCCCGCGCAAGCGGGGAGCCATAACCACCAACTCTGGAATATGGGTCCCCGCAACGGGGTCCCCGCGACGCTTGCGTCGCGGGGTGCCCCTCGCGGGGACGACCAACACCGAGCAGTCTGCCCGTTGCCGCCTCACAGCCAGGCGCGCGCGGCCTTCGACCTCTGCTCGAAGCGGGCGATCTTGTCCTGCTTGACCATGGTGAGCCCGATATCGTCGAGGCCCTCGAGCAGGCAATGCTTGCGGTGCGCATCGATGTCGAACTTGATCACCCCGCCGTCGGGACCCCTGATCTCCTGCTTCTCGAGGTCGATCGACAGCGTCGCATTGGCGCCGCGCTCGGCGTCGTCGAACAACTTCTCCAATTCCTCCGGTTTGACCCTGATCGGCAGCAGCCCGTTCTTGAAACAGTTGTTGTAGAAGATGTCGCCGAACGAGGTCGAGATCACGCAGCGGATGCCGAAGTCCATCAGCGCCCACGGCGCGTGCTCGCGCGAAGAGCCGCAACCGAAATTGTCGTCGGCAACCAGAATCTTGGCCTTGCGATAGGCGGGCTTGTTGAGGATGAAATCCGGGTTCTCGCTGCCGTCGTCGCGATAGCGCTTCTCCGCGAACAGCCCTTCCCCAAGACCCGTGCGCTTGATGGTCTTGAGATACTGCTTGGGAATGATCATGTCGGTATCGACATTGATCATCCTGAGCGGCGCAGCGACGCCTTCGACCTTGGTGAATTTTTCCATGGGTGCGGCTCGGTTGCCTGTGAGCTGCTTCGTTTCAGGACACCGAGGACGCTTTGTCAAGTGCAGTCGCGCGCCGGTCTCGGCCGGCGCGGCTCGATCACGTCACGCTCGCCTCGATCGCCGCCATGTCATCGTCGGAGAGACCGAAATGGTGGCCGATCTCGTGCACCAGCACATGGGTGATGATCGTGCCCAATGCCTCGTCGTGCTCGGCCCAGTAGTCGAGGATCGGGCGGCGATAGAGCCACACCATGTTCGGCATCTGTCCAGAGACGCTTTCGGATCGAAACGGCAGGCCGACGCCTTGGAACAGGCCGAGCACGTCGAATTCCGATTCCGCGCCCAGCTCGTCCAATACCTCCTCGGTCGGGAAATCCTCGACCCGGATGACGAGACCCTCGCACAGCGCGCGGAATTTCTGCGGCAAGCGGCGAAAAGCTTCCTCCGCGAGCGCTTCAAGCTCCGCGAGCGAAGGAGCCTTCACGGTGCGCCAGGCGAGCGGATCGGCAAATGTCGGATCGGCCATGGCCGCAGTTTTAGGCGAGCGCGCGGAGCCGGCCAAGGCATTGCCGTCTTCGCCGCTCGGACGTTGACGGCCGTGCTGCAATGGGCGAGCGTAGGAGATGCCAACGGGCGAGGGCAAAGATGAGGCGGGCAACAGCGGTCATCATCGTGGCAGGCGCGGCCGCGCTCGGCTCCGCTGACGCGTCTTTCGCGCAGTTCGCACCCGACGCGACGCGCAGCCCCGAGCTCTCCGCGCCGTCTAATCCGCGGACCGGTCGCGCGCGCACGCGCATTCGCGTCACCCCCGCCTATCCTTACCGGACGTTTTCCACGACTTACCCGGTCCCTTACACCTACGAGTATCCGGGCCCGGGTCACGTGCGCGATTGCGCCTCTTGGCTCGCGACGGAAAATCGCCCGAGTGGGACGGTCATCGTTCCCAGGATGCGCTGCTGGTGGCAGCCGGGGCGCGATCTCGGTCCTTGATGCAGGCCTAGCGCCACTCCCGCACGTCCACGAAATGCCCTGCGATCGCGGCTGCCGCCGCCATCGCGGGCGAGACGAGGTGGGTGCGACCCTTGTAGCCCTGGCGACCCTCGAAATTTCGGTTCGAGGTCGAGGCACAGCGCTCGCCGGGAGCAAGCTTATCGGGGTTCATCGCGAGGCACATGGAGCAGCCGGGCTCGCGCCACTCGAAGCCGGCGTTGAGGAAAACCTTGTCGAGCCCTTCCGCCTCGGCCTGCTCCTTCACCAGGCCGGAGCCCGGCACGATCATCGCCTTGACGCTCGGCTTGACGCTCTTGCCGTCGACCACGCGCGCGACTTGGCGCAAATCCTCGATGCGCGCGTTGGTGCAGGAGCCGATGAAAACCCGGTCGAGCGCGATATCGGTGATCTTCTCGCCGCCCTTAAGGCCCATATAAGCGAGCGAGGTCACGGCGGCGCGGCGCTTGTTCTCGTCGGCGATCTCGTCAGGGCGCGGGACGCGACCGGTCACCGAGACGACTTGCTCGGGGCTCGTGCCCCAGGTGACGAGCGGCGGGAGCTTGGCTGCGTCCAGCCTGATCTCGCGGTCGAAATGCGCGCCCTCCTCCGAGTGCAGCGTCTCCCAATAGCGCATGGCCTCGTCCCAAAGCTTGCCCTTGGGCGAGCGCGGCCGATCCTTGAGGTAGGCGAACGCCTTCTCATCCGGGGCGATGAAACCGGCCCTCGCGCCCGCCTCGACCGACATATTGCAGACCGTCATGCGCCCTTCCATGGACAGCGTGCGGATCGCTTCGCCGGCATATTCGAGCGCGTGGCCGGTCGCGCCCGCGGTGCCGATCTCGCCGATGATGGCGAGGATGATGTCCTTGGCGGCGACGCCGGGGGGAAGCTTGCCGTCGACCACGGCGCGCATGTTCTTCGATTTGGTCAGGATCAGCGTTTGCGTCGCCAGCACGTGCTCGACTTCGGAGGTGCCGATGCCGTAGGCGAGCGCGCCGAAGGCGCCGTGGGTTGCGGTGTGGCTGTCGCCGCAAACGAGGGTGGTGCCGGGGAGCGTGAAGCCCTGCTCCGGCCCGATGATGTGGACGATGCCTTGGCGCTTGTCGAATTCGTCGAAATAGTCGAGCCCGAACAGCTTCACGTTTTCGGCGAGATACGCGATCTGCGCCGCGCTCTCGGGATCGGGATTGGGCAATTTGCGGTCGGTGGTCGGCACATTGTGGTCGACCACGCAGAGCGTCTTCTCCGGCGCACGCACCTTGCGGCCGGACAGGCGCAGCCCTTCGAACGCCTGCGGGCTCGTCACCTCGTGCACGAGGTGCCGGTCGACGTAGATGAGGCAGGTGCCGTCCGGCTGCTGATCCACCAGATGGTCTTCCCAGATCTTATCGTAGAGCGTGCGCGGCATGCCTTGGATGCTCCGGAACCGCCGTTGGCATAGGGATATATAGGTGTCCTTTAGCGCCTTGCCGCCGAGAGGAAAAGGGTCGGCTTCGTTGGTGTTGCATCCGCAAAGCGGCTAGCATTGGGTCGATACGGGAGGAACTCATGGCCAGAACCAACGCGAAGTCGTCAGCGCGGCGAGCATCCCGGCGGACCGCGCCGAAACAGCCGGCTGCGCGCAAGCGGGGTAGCAGGGTGCGAACCAAGGCCCGGCCGCCGCAGCGCTTCGTCGTCAGCCATCACCGGGACGAAGACTTCCAGGGTGGATTGCGCAGCTACGCGAACTACCGCGATCTCGGGATTGCCGACGCGACCAACGGCATGGTGCGGGCGCACGTAATCCGCTTCCTTCCGCCCTGCCGACCGCAGGAGGTGTCGAAGCGCCATTATCACGACGTCGATTTCCAGATGGTCTACGTGCTCAAAGGCTGGATCAAGACCGAGCTCGATGGCCAGGGAGCGATCGTGATGCGGGCCGGAAGCGCGTGGATCCAGCCGCCGCGCATCGAGCACGTCGTGCTCGACTACTCCGACGATTGCGAAGTGCTCGAAGTCATCCTGCCCGCGGATTTTGCCACGGTGGAACTCGATGAGCCGCCGGTGCTGTCTCGGTGAGTGATGCCGCGCTCGCGATGACCTCCTCCGCTCGTTCTATTTTTGAGGGCTCCTTGTTGAATTTGTCGGCCTCGGTCGCGTCCTTTTGAATTCGATCAGGCCGGAAAAATTATTTCAATGTCGGGTGGCAAGCCAGCGACCTGCCGCCGCAGCCCGGCCGTGCTGGATTACCGCCTCCGTACGTCAGCTTTGGTCCTCCCAGTCCACCCAGTCCACATCATGAATTTCGAGGTACCTGGAAACGGCTGCGCCAATTGTCGGAAAGAAGTACTTTTCGCCGAGCTGTGCGAACAATCCGAATCGTTTCAGCTTGTCCTTTACGGGATCTTTGAGCTCGGCAAAGCAAAGCTCGATGCCCATCGCGTGCAACGCATTGTCCAACTCCGCGACTGTATCACCCGCGGTGACGTCGATGCCGGTGACCGGTTCCGCTGCAACGACCAGCCAACGCACCGGGGTTGGCGATTTCGCCACCGCGTCCAGAGCGCGTTCCTTGAATAATTCGGCGTTGGCGAAGAACAAAGGCGCATCCCACCGGAACAGGACCAACCCAGATATCCGGCGGGCATCAGGGTATCGCGTGATGTCATGATAGCCTTTGACACCATGGGCGCGCCCCAACACGGCAGAGTGCGGACGCCAGCCATCCCACAAGAACTGGATTATGGCGATCGCGATTGCAAGACCTATTCCTGGAATAGCGCCGAGCACGGCCACGCCGACGAGGCAGACGATCGATAGCCAGAACTCCCACCGCTGGATGCGGTAGATGCGCTTGAGGTCGGTCACCTCGATCAAGCCGATCGCCGAGGCGATGACGACCGCCGCCAGCGCGGTCTTGGGCAAATGCTGCAGCAGGTTCGGCGCTGTCAACAGCAGGAAGGCGATGATCAGCGCAGCGACGACGCTGGTCAGTTGGGTGCGAGCGCCGGCGGCCTCGGCCACGGGGGTGCGTGAGCTGCTGCTGCTGATCGGGAAGCCCTGAAAAAATCCGGCGGCAAGGTTGGCGGCACCGAGCCCCACCATTTCCTGATTGGGATCGACATGAGTGCCGGTCCGGGCAGCATAGGCACGCGAGAGCACGCTGGTGTCGGCGAACGACACCAGGGCGATGGCGCAGCCGCCGATCAGTACCGGGGCGATATCAGCGTAGCTGATCCACGGGACAACGAATCCGGGCAGACCCTGTGGAAGAGGACCCAGGACCGCGACGTCATAACGCGTCGCGAGGTCCAGCAATCCAACGATTGCGGTCGCACCGACCACCGCAACCAGAATGCCCGGCACGCGTTTGCTGCCCCGGAGAAGCAGGATCACTGCCAGCGTGCTTGCCCCGAGCACAAGAGCCGCCCAGTTCGTTCGTCCCTCCAGTATCGCGGCGACGATCGCCCGTAAGTCCCGCCAAGGTCCTTCGCTCTCGATTGAGAAGCCGAAAAGCGCGGGTAGTTGGCTGATTAATACGGTGAGCGCAATTCCGTTCATGTAGCCGTACCGTATCGGCTTGGAAATAAGCTCGGTAACAAAACCCAGGCGCGCGACCCCCGTCAGGATGCATACCGTCCCCGAAACGATCGCCAGCATGCCGGCCAGCGTCACAGCGCGCAGGGGGTCCCCGCCGGATAACGGAAGCACGACGCTCAGGATGACAGCCGCCAGCGACGAGTCCGGCCCCAGGACCAGGATGCGGCTGGGCCCGAACAACGCATAGACCAACAGCGGAATGATCGTTGCGTAGAGGCCGTATATCCCCGGCAGGCCGGACGCCACCGCATAGGCAATTCCGACTGGGACCAGCATCGTCGCCAGCACCGATCCGGCCACAAGATCATGCGGAAGCCAGGGCGCCTCATACCGGCGGAGGGTCTGCAGTCCCGGCAGCCAGCGTAGCCAGCCGGTTCGATCCGCCATCTGACGGTCACTTCCGCTCCGCTCGGGGTTAGATTCGGTCATTCGGCGATGTCGACCGAGTAGACGTTTTCATTTTGCTCCGCTGGGAGGCTGGGCCGCATCGGTTACCCGCCGCCAGGTATTGTCCGGATTGAATGCCGTCATGCCCGCAGCGACGCGGGCGGTGTTCGGGCCCAGATCCTTTTCGTAGACGTTCCCTTGGTGATTGACGAGAAACGTCATTACGCCCGAGTTCCGGTACTCTGCCGGATAGGCCCCACCAGCGCGAAGCCGCCAATCATGCTGCCGCGTACGGCATAGTCTAGGGCGCCGCCGGGCGCGTTCGGAAGTCCGCGTCGTGCCGGCACTTCGCGCGCGTTCGTCGATTTCGTAAACTTATCTGCGTTGCTGCGTTGCGCCCGGGACACGCGCCGACCGTTCCGGGGTGGAGCATCACTCGGCGGCTTTCTCGGCCTGCTGCACGCCCTCCTCGGGGCCGCGGTGCTCCTGCTTCTCGCCGATGCGCGCGGCTTTGCCGCGCCGACCGCGCAGATAATAAAGCTTGGCGCGCCGCACCTTGCCGCGGCGCACGACCTTGATCGAGTCGATCATCGGCGAATAGAGCGGAAACACGCGCTCCACGCCTTCGCCGTAGGAAATCTTGCGCACCGTGAAATTCTCGTTCAGGCCCGCGCCCGCGCGCCCGATGCAAATGCCCTCATAGGCCTGGATGCGCGTGCGCTCGCCCTCCACAACCTTGACGTTGACGAGGACGGTGTCGCCCGGCGCAAAATTCGGGATCTCCTTGCCGGCGGAAAGCTTGGCGATCTGCTCTTTCTCGAGCTCTTGAATCAAATTCATGGGAATTCTCCTTCGGCAGCGCCAATCGCCTAAAGCGCGCATTCCTTCGGCTGTGCGGATGGGCGCAGCTTCTACGACACCGGCGCCGCTTTGTCACCCGTCCCGGCGAGGCTTCTTGCTGCGTTGGGTGGGCGGCTTTTCGCGCTTGCCGGCGGCGGCCACACGGGCCGCCCACAGGTCCGGGCGGCGTGCGCGCGTGAGCCGCTCGGCTTCGGCGCGGCGCCAGGCCTCCACCTTCGCGTGATCGCCGGACGTGAGCACGGCAGGAATCGAACGCCCCTCCCAGAGCTGCGGCCGCGTGTATTGCGGGTATTCCAGCAGGCCGTGGCTGAAGCTTTCCTCCGCGCCCGAAGCCTCCTTGCCCATGACGCCGGGCAGCAGCCGCACGCAGGCGTCGAGCAGGACGAAGGCCGCGACCTCGCCACCGGAGAGCACGTAATCGCCGATCGAAACCTCCTCGAAGCCGCGCCCTTCGATCAGCCGCTCATCGACGCCTTCGAAGCGGCCGCAGAGGATCACGGCGCCGGGCCCTGTGGCCAGCGCTGCGACTCGGTGTTGCGTGAGCGGAACCCCGCGCGGGCTCATCGCAAGGCGCGGACGCGGATCGTCCGCGCCCACCGTCGCGTCGACGGCGCGGGCAAGCACGTCGACGCGCATCACCATGCCGGGTCCCCCGCCCGCAGGCGTGTCGTCGACGGAGCGATGCTTGTCGCTCGCGTGCGCACGGATATCGACAGGTTCGAGTGCCCACAGACCGGCCGCGAGCGCCTTTCCCGCCAGGCTCGAGCCGAGCGGCCCCGGAAACATTTCGGGGAAGAGGGTGAGAACGGTCGCGTGCCACATGGTGCGCAATGTAGCGGATAGGACACTAGTCGGTAGCGCCGCCGCGGCTTTCCGGCGCGCTTTCGGGGGGTGCCACCACGATGCGCCCGTTCGCGATATCGACGCTGGGCACGAAGGCGGCGGTGAACGGCAGCATGATGGTCGTTCCGCCGCCCGGCGGCAGCAGCTCGACGATATCGCCGGCGCCGAAATCGTGAAGCGCTACCACCGTGCCAATCTCGGTGCCGTCGGCGGTAACGGCAGACATCCCGATCAAATCCGCGTGGTAGAACTCGTCGGCAGCGAGCGGCGGCAAGCGCTCGCGCGGCACGAACAGCCTGACATTCGCGAGCCGCTCGGCCGTATCGCGATCAGCGACCCCGCGAAACCGCGCGACGAGATGGCCTTTGGCGGGGCGCACCGCCTCGATCTCGAAAGTCGCCGCGCCATCTTCGGTCGTGAGCGGCCCATAATCGCTCACGGCCATCGGGTCGGCGGTGAACGATTTGAGCTTGACTTCGCCGCGAAGGCCATGCGCGCCACCGATCTGGGCAACGCAAATGCGCTCCGCCACGGCGGGCTATCCCAGGTAGACGCGCGTCAGCTTGCCGGCGCGCCGCCGGGGGGAGCCGCGGATTTGGCAGCTGCCGCAGCCTTGGCGGCCTCCTCGGCCTGCGCCTTGCGTTCCTTGCGCGGGACTGCGCGCGTCGGATTGTTGCGCGTCTCGCGCTTCATCACGCCCGCTTGGTCGAGAAAGCGCAGCACTCGGTCGGTTGGCAACGCACCTTTGGCGAGCCACGCCTTCACCTTGTCGAGATCGAGCTTGAGACGCTCACTCTTATCCTTGGGCAACAGCGGGTTGAAAAATCCGAGCCGCTCGATGAAGCGGCCGTCGCGTGGCGAACGGCTGTCCGCAATCACGATGTGGTAGACCGGCCGTTTCTTGGTCCCGGCGCGGGCAAGGCGAATCTTCAGAGACATCTGATTCCTTTCTGGTCGTGTTGAACGCACATGGGCAGCGTGTCCCGGACGCGGCGCAGCGTGTAGCGCACGCAGCCGTGCGCGAAACGGTGCGCCGCTGATCCGGGATCGCCACAGACAGGGACGGTCCCGGGTCTGCAGCGCATCACTTCGTGCTGCGCTGCGCCCGGGACACGAAGCACATATTGAGGAAGGCTCGTCACTTCTTCTTTTTCCCCAATCCCGGAAATCCGCCGAGCCCCGGCAGCAAAGGCCCGCCCGGCAGTTGCGGCGGTAGCCCAGGCATGTTGGGGGGCAGCCCGGGAGGGCCGGCTGCCCCAGAGGGCAGTCCGGGCAATCCACCCGGCATTTTCTGCGCCAGCTTTTGCAGGTCTTCCGCACTGGGCATGGCGCTACCGAACCCCAGCATGTTGGCGAGCCCCGCCATGGGTCCGCGCTTGCCCGATCCCATCGCCTTCATCATGTCGGCCATGCCGCGGTGCATCTTGAGCATGCGGTTGACGTCTTCGACCTTGGTGCCGGAGCCCGCGGCGATGCGCTTCTTGCGGCTCGCCTTGAGTAGGTCGGGATGCTTACGCTCCCGCGCCGTCATGGAATCGATGATCGCCACCTGCCGCTTGAGCAGGCGCTCGTCGAGGTTCGCAGCCGCGAGCTGATTCTTCATTTTGGCGATGCCGGGCAGCATGCCCATCAGCCCGGTCATGCCGCCCATCTGCTGCATCTGTACGAGCTGCTCGCGCAGGTCCGCAAGATCGAACGCGCCCCTGCGCATCTTCTCGGCGACCCGCGCCGCCTTCTCCGCGTCGATTGTCGCCGCCGCCTTCTCGACCAGCGTGATGATGTCGCCCATGCCGAGGATGCGGTCGGCAATGCGCGCGGGATGGAAGTCCTCGAGCGCGTCCATCTTCTCGCCGGTGCCGATGAGCTTGATCGGCTTGCCCGTCACCGCGCGCATGGAGAGTGCGGCGCCGCCGCGGCCGTCGCCATCGACCCGCGTGAGCACGATGCCGGTCAGGCCGACGCGATCGTCGAAGGCGCGCGCGAGATTGACCGCGTCCTGACCGGTCAGCGCGTCGGCGACGAGCAGCACCTCGTGCGCATTGGCGACGCGCTTGACGTCGGCCGCTTCCGCCATCATCGCTTCATCGAGCGTCGTGCGGCCGGCGGTGTCGAGGATAACGGCGTCGTAGCCGCCGAGCCGCCCCGCCTGCAATGCACGCTGGGCAATCTGCGCCGGCGGCTGCCCGGCGACGACGGGCAACGTGTCGACGTCGACCTGCCGCCCGAGCACGGCAAGCTGCTCCATCGCCGCGGGACGGCGCACGTCGAGGGAAGCCATCAGAACCTTGCGGCGCGCCTGTTCGGCGAGGCGCTTGGCGAGCTTGGCGGTGGTGGTGGTCTTACCCGAGCCTTGCAGGCCGACCATCATGATCGGCACCGGCGCCGGAGCATTGAGATCGATCGGTTCACCGCGCGTGCCGAGGGTGTCGATCAGCTGGTCGTGCACGATCTTCACCACCATCTGGCCGGGGGTCACCGATTTGATGACCTCGACCCCGACGGCGTGACTCTTCACCTTGTCGGTGAAAGCGCGCGCCACATCGAGCGCCACGTCGGCTTCGAGCAGCGCGCGGCGCACTTCGCGCAGCGCGGCATCGACGTCGGCCTCGCTCAGCGCGCCGCGTCGCGTCAGGCGATCGAGGATGCCGCCGAGCCTTTCGGAGAGCGAATCGAACATCGGTCTTCCTGCGACCTCGTCCTTCGAGACGCGCCCTTCGGGCGCTCCTCAGGATGAGGGCTTACAAACACCTACGGCGCCCGAGGGCGCATCGCGCTGTCGGGCGGTAGCCTCCGGTCTCCTGGATCGGTCGGCGCGTCTCGTCTCTACTCTTGGCGAGAGCGCGCGGAACCTATGGACGGGGCGCTAGAGAGTCAAGGATCGCGCCGGGTTCTGCTTTCGTCAAAATGCGGTTGGGTTCGTTTGGCCAAAACGCGGTTGGGCTCGTTTGGCGAAAATGGCCGCCGTTGCGGCTCGACACGTTGGAGTTGCACGGTTCCCTGTAAAGAACAGGCGCGAAACAGAGGAGTCGAGCCGGCGACGCTGTCCTGCAGCCGCAAGTTGGTGCTTCTCGCCAACTCCTAAGCACCCATCGTCCGGCCGAGCGTAGCGAGAGCCGGGACCCAAAATCACGATTGGGTTCGTTTCGCCAAAATGCATTCCTCGCCCTCATGCTGAGGAGCATCGCAGCGCGACACGCGCGCAGGTCCTTCCGACCGCCGTGGCGCGCTGCGATGCGTCTCGAAGCATGAGGGCGCATCCGCTGGCTCGTCCTCATCCTTCGAGACGGCGCTGCGCGCCTCCTCAGGATGAGGCCTTCGAGACGCGCGCACGCGCGTTCGCGTTTGCGGAACGTTTTTCGCATTCGCGCTCCCCAGGATGAGGACGAACATCGCCTGCGGCATTCTTCACCATGTCAAACAGCCCATCTCGTTCCCGCGCCCGCATTGCTGCGTCCGGGCTTTGCCTCTTTGCTTCGCCCGCCTTCGCTGAAGCTTCGGCGGGCAAGTGACCATGGCCGCCAGAGCCCTGGCGGCGGCGGCCGCTCACCCCAATCGAGGGGTGGGCGGAGCGCCGAGAGATGCGAATCTTGTAGCATAGACGCGTATTGTAGTCAATAGATAAATTCGATTTGTAGTTCAAAATTTGCGGCCCGCGTTGAGCGAAGCAAAACCCCGGTCCGCCCTGCAGCCGTTGCGGGCATGTCTGAATTCCGCTTAGGGTACTCAGCCGCCGTTTCGCCGCATCGGGGCGCGTGCATGGATGCGGATTTGCTCACCGCAGAAGATGACGAGATCGAGCTCAAAGGCTCGAGCATCATCGCCGCCATCAAGGCGAGTGGGGTCGAGTTCATCCTCTCGGTGCCCGACATCGTCACGAGCGGCGGACTGCTGCGGCCCATTTCTCGTGATCCCGCGTTCAAGCTCATCCGCGTCTGCAAGGAGGATGAATGCATCGGCATCGCCTCCGGCCTCTCGTATTGCGACAAGCGCGCACTCACGCTCATTCAGCACACGGGCTTTCTCGACTCCATCAATGCCATCCGCGGCATCGCGGTCGAGTTTCGGCAGCCGATCTGCATGATGATCGGGCTGCTCGGGCATGACCCCAACACAACGCCGCGCGATTCGCCGCGCTATGGCGTGCGCATCATCGAGCCGATTCTCGACGCCATGGGCATCCCGCACCACCTGATCAACGAGCAAGCCGACGTCGCGAAAATCCGTCCGGCGATCGACGACGCGTACGCGGCGTCGCATCCGCTTGCCCTGTTGATCGGTCGCAGGCCTGCCGCGTCATGATGAAGCGGGATCAATGCTTCCGCGCGCTTGCGCGACACGTGAGCGACGAGGTCGTGGTCGCGACCTATAGTTCCGCCGTCGACTGGCTCGAGCTCGGCGAGCGCGCGCTCAACTACTTCTCGGTGGGCGCGATGGGGCTCGATTCGTCGCACGCGCTGGGACTTGCGCTCGGCCGGCCCGACAGGCGCATCGTTTGTCTGCAGGGCGACGGCAGTTTGTTGATGAACCTCGGGGCTCTCGTCACGATCGCCGCGGCGGCGCCGAAGAACCTCGTCCATATCGTCGTCCAGAACGGAACCTATGAGGCGAACGGTTCGCACCCGATCCCGAACGCCAGGGTCGAGTTCGCCGCCATGGCGCGCGCGGCCGGTTATGCGCACGTGCACGAGTTCTCCGAACTCGCCAATTTCGAGCAGCAGGCCGCCCACGTGCTCAAGCAGGACGGGCCGGTGTTCGCCACGCTGCACGTCGAGCGCTCGAAGCCGCTCACCTACGACTATGCCGACCTCTATGACCCGGGGCGGCGTGCGGCCCTCAAAGCCGCGCTGCGGGAGGGCTAGCATCGAAGCTCCGCTCGTTCCCGCGACCGCGGCTCAAGCCCGCGGGTGATGTGTCGGTTTGCCGCTCGTGATCGCGCCCTAATCCGTCATGGCCGGGCTTGACCCGGCCATCCATCCTCTTCGCAAAAAGCTTCTTACGAAAATGATGGACCCGCGGGTCAAGCCCGCGGGTGACGTGCCGGTTTGCCGCTCGTGATCGCGCCCTAATCCGTCATGGTCGGGCTTGACTCGGCCACTGGCTACTTCGCCGCGGCGACTGCGCCCTCCGGCGCCACCAAGCGATATCCGACCCCGAGCTCGGTCAACAGGATGCGCGGCTGGGTCGGATCGACCTCGATCTTTTGCCGCAGCTTGCGCACGAAGATGCGCAGATAATGCGTGTCGTGCAGGTGCGGCGAGCCCCAGACTTCCTTGAGCAGAAATTGGTGCGTGACGACGTTGCCCGCGTGCTGCGCCAACAGCTGCAGCAGCCGGTATTCTTTGGGCGTGAGCATGACGCGCACGCCGTTGATGGTGACGATACGCGCGGCAAGATCGATGCTGAGCGGCCCGACTTTGACCACCGGCTCGCCGGTGGAGACGCGCACGTGGCGGCGCATCGCGGCGTGCGCGCGCGCCAAAAGCTCCGCCATGCCGAACGGCTTCACCACATAGTCGTCGGCACCGCTTTCCAACAGCCGCACCTTCTCCGCCTCGTTGGAGCGCACCGACAGCACGATGATCGGAACGTTCGACCAGGCGCGCAGGCGCTCGAGGACCTCGCTACCGTCCATGTCGGGCAAGCCGAGATCGAGAATGACGAGATCGGGCGGCGTGAGCGTCGCGCAGCGAACCGCATCGGCGCCGGTCTCCGCGTCCTGCACGGAAAAGCCGTCGAGCTCGAGGCCGGCCCGCAGAAAGCGGCGAATCTGCACTTCGTCGTCCACAACGAGGACAACGGGATTGGCTTCAGTCATCGGGACCGACCTCCGGTTGGCGCGTTGCAAAGGGAAGGTGGATGGACACCGTGGTCCCTTGATCGGCTCCCGGGCTCGCGGCCTCGATCTTGCCGCCGTTGGCGGAGACGAAGGCCTTCGCGATCCACAGGCCGAGACCCGAGCCCGACGTCGTGGTCGCGTGGCGGGCACCGCGGAAAAACCGCTCCCCGAGTTGCGCGCTCTCCTGCGCCGTCAGCCCGACCCCCTGGTCATGGACCGACAGCACGATGTCACGGCCGTTGCGCTTGGCCGCGACCGTGATCGGCGAGCCGGGAGGCGAATATTTGGCCGCATTGTCGACGATCTGCCCGAACGCCTGCTCGACCAGCACGGGATCCACATAGATGAAGGGCAAATTGGAATCCATGTCGAGCGAGACCTGATGCCCGGAGAGCCGCCGGCGCCGGCGCTCGAGCGCGGCATTGACGATGTCCTGGGGCTCGATCCATTCCTGCCGCGGCCTGATCTGTTCGCGGCTGATGCGGGTCGCATCGAGCAGGTTCTGGATGTCGTTGTTCAGGCGCTCCGCCTCGTCGCGCACGACGCCGGCGAGCGAGTTGAGCCGCTCGTCCTTCTCCACCACGGGGGATTTGCTCAGCACCGTCGCGGCGCCGAGAATCGAGGCGAGCGGCGTGCGCAATTCGTGCGAGACGGAACCGATCAGCGCCTCGCGCAGCAACTCGGTCTCGGAACGCATTTTCGCATCATTGAGCGCGCGGGCGACGTCGAGCCGCTCCAGCGTGGCCGCGGCATCCGACAGCACGTCGTCAACGCGCTTGCGAACCTCATCGATCGCGTCCGGCGGAACGCTGCCGAGATCGATGGCGATGACGCCGAAATCTGCGTTCTTTTGCGACACGCGGCGGACCAACCAGATGTCGCCGGCGCCGTCGTCCACGATGGTCGCGAGCGTGCGGCCCGCTTGAACCTCCGCGATCGCATCACGCACGCGCTGCGACAATGCGCCATGCTCGGCCTTGGCGTCGCGATCGGACGCGGCTCCGAACAGCACCACCTTGCGCTGAACGAGGCTGGCCAGATGCTCCTCGATTGCGAGATAGATGTCGGCGGCGGATGACGACGCCGCAAGCCGCCGCGAGAAGGCATAGAGATCGCCCACTTCCTTCTCGCGCCGCTGGGCGAGTTCCTTTTGCCCCTTCATCGAATTTGCAAGGTGGCTGGTCACCACCGCCACCGCCATGAACAACAGGAGATTGACGATCTCGTTCGGCCGCGCGAGATAAAAGCTGTAATAGGGCGAAAAGAAAAAATATCCCGACCAGAGCACGCCGGCGACCGCCGCGACCAGCGCCGGAATGAGGCCAAGGTGCCAGCCGGCGAGCAGCACGGGCAGCAGATAGACGGCCGAGCCGCGGCGGACCTCGAGCGATTGAGTGAGCGCATAGACCACGACCGTGGTCACCGCCACCATCGCGAGCGCGATGACGCTGCCGCGCAATTCGCGTCGGACCCTATCCATTCCAACCACGGATCGTCCTCCTGCCCCGGCAAGGAGCGGTGGGATGGCCCAAGGATAGTACTCCCGCCGCGGACGGTCATCCCTGTCGCACTGTGCTGGTTAAGCAGCACCCATGCCGGCAGAGCGGGAGTCCGGCCATTCGCGTCGCTAGCTCTTTTCGAATGCCGCCATCGCGTCCTCGCGCGTCGCGGCATAGCCGTGGGTCGGCGTGCGGACCTCATGATGTGCAAAGGCAAGCGTCCACATCCACGGCATTCCGATCGGCGCGGCGTTTACCTTGAAGATGCGGCCAACAACGGCGCCATCGGCGAGCACATCGTAGTCGTCATCATTCCACTCGCCGGATGGGCGGCTCGCTGACGCGCGTTTGAGAATCAATTCTCGTTCCGCCATACGCTCGAAATCCTTCAACGGAGCTATCCCAACCGCAGTTGGCTGTACGTGGAGACGTTCCGGTGATATCTGACTGGAGCGCCACGTTTTTGCGTCAGTTTAACGAGGGGGAGCAGATGCCCAGGATGATTCAATTGATGGTGGAGACTGACGACGTACTCGAAAGTTCGTGGCGCACGCGTCAGTGGGTCACTTTCATACGTGTTTGGTTGGTTACCTCTGTCGCGATGGTTGCCGTAGCTTTTTTAATACCCTTCGTTTTTATTTATATTCCGTTTTTTATATACAACGTACTGGTCTCGGTTGGGGCGCTGATCTTCGGCGGCTCAGGAAAGCCCTCGGGTCCCTCATTTTCCGAAATATCCTGGACTTTTGCGCTGCCCTTCGGGGTCATGGCCGGATTGTGTACTCTGATTTTCACAGTGCCGGTAATGACGCTTAAGCAGCTATCCGGCGAATTCAAAAAGCGTGAGTCCAACTAAATCGCACAAGAAGAGAGCGCGCCGAGCCAAAGGAGTCCCGGCGCGCCCTGCCCATCAAAGGAGGGTCAAGCAAGAAACAAACTCGTGCTGATTGGTCGCCATCTCGATCGCGCGCAGCTGCGATCGCGGCTCGAAGCCTGCCTCACGCCGCCTCCGGCCGCCCTTGTTTAGCGGTCCTGCGTTGGATACATAGCCGGCGCATAGCTATTGCGGCTGTTGCGGCCACGGAGAGGTGGCTGAGTGGTTGAAAGCACCGCACTCGAAATGCGGCATACGGGTAACCGTATCGGGGGTTCGAATCCCTCCCTCTCCGCCATCGGGCCGCTCAGCTCACGCGCAGCTCATCCAATTTCCTATTTGCAATTTCCGAATGGACTCACCGGCATTTTTCAGGCAGGCGCGATCTGCCTAAGATTTGAGCAACACGCTCGCAATTGTATGCAATCCGTTGCGGCGGACCGGTGCAACGGCTTTGGATGTTTCAGATAAGCGCATGGGAATCAACGGCTTGCCCAATATTACAGGGCGCCGTACTGATTCTGGCATGTCCCTTGAGAGCGTAGCCACCGAACGCCCCAAAAGGCATCGGGAGGTTTCCATGCAACGTCGCGAATTCCTCAAATCCACCGCCGCGCTCGCAGGCGCCAGCATGGTATCGGCCCCCGCGGTGTTCTCGCCCGCCAAGGCGCAGTCGCGCCAGGAGACGCTGCTCTTCGTCACCGAGAGCGGGCCCAACAACTTCGACATTCACGGCGTCGGCACCAACCGGCCGGGCTACGAGGTGTCGTGGAACTGCTACGATCGGCTGATGTCGCACAGCGTGAAGACGCTGCCGGACGGTACTGCGTCCTACGATCGCGACAAGTTTACTCCCGAGCTCGCCGAGGAATGGTCGAGCACACCGACGTCGATCACCTTCAAGCTCCGCCGGAACGCGACCTTCCACGACGGCACCCCGATCACCGCGAAAGATGTCAAATGGTCGTTCGACCGCGCCGTCACCGTCGGCGGCTTTCCGACCTTCCAGATGAAGGCGGGCTCGCTGGAAAAGCCCGAGCAGTTCGTCGCGGTCGACGATCACACCTTCCGGGTCGATTTCATCCGCAAGGATAGGCTCACGATCCCCGACCTCGCGGTCATCGTTCCTGCCGTCTACCACTCCGAGCTGCTCAAGAAGCACGCCACCGACAAGGACCCCTGGAGCCTCGAGTACACCAAGACGAACATTGCCGGCGGCGGCGCTTACAAGGTGCGCAGCTGGCAGGCCGGCAGCGAAGTGGTCTACGAGCGCAACGAAGACTGGAAATCCGGTCCGCTGCCGAAGATCCGGCGCGTGATCTGGCGCATCATTCCATCCGCCGGCAACCGGCGCGCGTTGATCGAGCGCGGCGATGCTGACCTTTCATTCGATCTGCCGAACAAGGATTTCGCTGAGCTGAGGCAAGCCGGAAAGGTCGTCGTTGCCACGACGCCGATCGGCAATGGCATCTGGTATCTCGGCTTGAACTGCAAGAACCCGCCGTTCAACGACGTCAAAGTGCGTCAGGCGGTCGCTTACGCCGTTCCCTATCAGAAGATCATGGACGCAGTGATGTATGGGCTCGCGAACCCGATGTTCGGCGCCAAGTCGAACGCGGCATCGAGCCCCGTCTGGCCGCAGCCGCATGGCTACTCCACCGACATCGCCAAGGCCAAGGCGCTGCTGGCCGAAGCAGGCTTCCCGAACGGACTGGAAACCACGCTGTCGTTCGATCTCGGCTTTGCCGTCATCGGCGAGCCGATCTGCGTCCTTGTGCAGGAGAGCCTTGCGCAGATCGGAATCAAGTCCACGATCAATAAAATCCCCGGGGCCAACTGGCGGGCCGAGCTCCTCAAGAAGGAGCTGCCGATGATCGTGAACTTCTTCTCCGGCTGGCTGGATTACCCGGAGTACTTCTTCTTCTGGTGCTATCACGGCCAAAACGCCGTGTTCAACACCATGAGCTATCAGGACAAGGAGATGGATGCGCTGATCGACGCCGCACGCAAGGCGGCTGCCGAGGGTGACAGCGCAGGCTACGACAAGAGCGTGCGCGGCTTCATCGGCAAGGCCTTCGACGAGGTCCCGCGCATCCCGCTGTTGCAGCCCTACCTGAATGTCGCCATGCAAAAGAACGTGTCGGGCTACCGCTATTGGTTCCACCGACAGCTCGACTATCGCACCCTCGCGAAGGGGTGAGATAGCGCAGGCGACATGGCTGGCGGCAGCCCCATCCATGCCAAACCTACCAGGGGAAGTTCATGCTGCGCATGGGCCTCAAACGACTGCTGATGGCGGTGCCCAGCCTTGTGGGCGTGGTCATCGTCACGTTCCTGCTGACGCGCGCGCTGCCCGGCGACCCCGCTGCCTATTTCGCCGGACCTGCCGCGACGAAGGAGGCGATCGAGCAGATCCGGGTCAATCTCGGGCTGGACAAGCCACTGATCGTGCAGTTCGGCCGCTATGTGGGCGACCTCACGCGCGGCGATCTTGGCAACTCGCTGACCACCGGCCAGCCCGTTGGCAAGGAAATCCGAGAACGCCTGCCCGCCTCCGCCGAACTGACCCTGCTCGGTTTGATGCTGTCAATCTCGATCGCGGTGCCGCTCGGCATCTTGGCAGCGACACGGCCTGGCTCGCTCATCGATCATGCCTGTCGCGTACTGACGACCGCCGGCGTGTCGCTGCCAGTGTTCTTCACCGGTCTCATCCTGGTTTACGTCTTCTACTATCTACTGGGTTGGGCGCCGGCACCGCTCGGCCGGCTTGACGTTTTTTACAGCCCGCCACCGCAGGTGACCGGCTTCTATCTGATCGACAGCGCGATTGCCGGCGACGGAGAGGTGTTTCTCGCAAGCCTCAAACAACTGATCCTTCCGGCAGCGACCCTCGGCATCTTCTCGCTCGCACCGATCGCGCGCATGACTCGCGCATCCATGCTGGCGGTGCTCGCCTCCGATTTCGTACGCACCGCACGCGCCAGCGGGCTCGCGCCCTACACGGTGATCGTCACATACGCGTTTCGCAACGCCATGATCCCGGTCGTGACCACACTTGGCATGGTGTTCTCTTTCTTGCTCGGCGCCAACGTGCTGGTGGAGAAGGTGTTCGCTTGGCCGGGCATCGGTTCGTTCGCGGTCGAAGCGCTGATCGCCTCCGATTTCGCGCCGGTGCAGGGCTTCGTCCTCACCATGGCGGTGATGTATGTCGCCCTCAACCTGCTGATCGACATTCTTTACGGGCTGATCGATCCGCGCGTGAGGATCGAGGCATGACCGATCTCGCCCCATCCTCCCTGCGCGGATCGAGCGCGGTCGGCGCCACACTTCGCCATGCCCGCTATGTGATCTCCGAAAATCCTGTCACGGGCGTTGCTTTCGGGCTGTTCGTGCTGATCGTGCTCGCAGCCCTGCTCGGGCCCTCTCTCGTCCCGTACGATCCGCTCGCAAGCAACACCGACGCGGCGCTGAAGCCCCCGTCGATCCAGCACTGGTTCGGCACCGACCAGCTCGGTCGCGACGTGTTCAGCCGCGTCATCGTCGCAGCACAGCTCGATTTCTTCATTGCCGTCACATCAGTCGCCCTCGTCTTCGTGATGGGCGGGCTCGCCGGGGTCGCCGCCGGTTTCTTCGGCGGCTGGGCCGACCGGATCGTCGGGCGGACCGCCGACACCATCATGGCGTTTCCACTGTTCGTGCTCGCCATGGGCATCGTCGCGGCGCTCGGCAACACGGTGCAGAACATCATCCTCGCCACCGCGATCGTAAACTTCCCGCTTTATGCCCGGGTCGCGCGGGCCGAGGCCAATGTACGCCGCGAGGCCGGATTCGTTCTTGCCGCGCGGCTCTCGGGAAATGGGGAGCTCCGCATCCTGCTGACGCAGATTCTGCCGAACATCATGCCGATCATGATCGTGCAGATGTCGCTGACAATGGGCTACGCAATCCTCAATGCAGCGGGGCTATCGTTCATCGGCCTCGGCGTCCGCCCGCCGACCGCCGAGTGGGGCATCATGGTCGCGGAGGGCGCGGCCTTCATGGTTTCGGGCGAATGGTGGATTGCGTTCTTTCCCGGCGCCGCGCTGATGACCGCGGTGTTCTGCTTCAATCTTCTGGGCGACGGGCTGCGCGACATCGTCGACCCGCAGCGGCGCACGTAGCATGACCGCGATTCCGCTGCTCGATGTGCGCGATCTGACGGTGGAGTTCACCACCCGCCGCGGCATCGTTCGCGCGGTCGAGCGCATCAATATCACCATCGCCAAAGCCGAAACGGTCGGCGTCGTCGGTGAATCCGGCTCCGGAAAGTCGGTCACGTCTTACGCCGTCATGCGCATCCTGGACCGTGCCGGCCGCATCGCCGAAGGCTCGGTTGTGTTCAGCAGCATCGATGTAGCCTCGGCCAGCGAGGACGCGATGCGGGACCTGCGCGGCCGCGAAATATCGATGATCTTTCAGAATCCACGCGCGGCGCTCAATCCGATCCGCAAAGTCGGCCGCCAGATTGAGGACGTGTTGTTGGAGCACGTCCAGGCGACGCACATGGACGCCACCCAGAAAGCGATCGAGTTGCTCGATCAGGTTCGGATCGCGCGGCCGCGTGAACGCTATCACGCCTATCCGTTCGAGCTGTCGGGCGGCATGTGCCAGCGCGTCGTCATTGCGCTCGCGCTCGCCTGCCAGCCGCAGCTGCTCATTGCCGACGAGCCGACCACCGGCCTCGACGTGACCACGCAAAAGGTGGTGATGGACTTGATCGCGGAGCTCACGCGCGAACGCGGCATGTCGACGATCCTGATCACGCACGATCTCGGACTTGCGGCAACTTACTGCGACCGCGTCACCGTGATGGAGAAGGGCCGGGTGGTGGAGACCGCAAGCGCCCGCTCCATCTTCACCACGCCTGTGCACCGCTACACGCGCAAGCTGATGCGCGCCACGCCGCGTCCGGGCGTGTCGTTGCGTGACCTCCTGCCCGAGCAGGACGCCCCGCCGGCAACAGCCACGGTCGCCAAACTCGCACCCAAGGAAGATCGCGCGCCGCTGCTCGTCCTGCAGAAGCTCGTGAAGGAATACCCGCGCAAGGGCCTGGATGGATTTGGCGGCGTGCTGAAGAAATTCGTCCGCCGCGGTCCTGCGCCCGAGCCCGATACGTTCCGGGCCGTGGACGGCGTCAGTTTCACCGTCCGCCGCGGCGAGAGCGTTGGGCTCGTCGGCGAATCCGGATGCGGCAAGTCCACCACCTCGGCCATGGTCATGCGTCTAATCGACAAGAGCGCCGGCACGATCCTGTTCGACGGGGAGGACATCGGCGAAATCCCGCCGAAGGAATTCGCCAAGCGGCCGATGCGCAAACGAATCCAGATGGTGTTCCAGGACCCGACCGACAGCCTAAATCCGCGATTTACTGCCGCACGCGCGATCGCCGATCCGATCTTGCGGCTCAGCGAGATCAAAGGGCGCGATGCAGTGCGCGCGCGTTGCGAGGAGCTGGCGCGCCAGGTCGGGCTGCCACTCGATCTGCTCGACCGCTTTCCGCACCAGCTGTCGGGCGGGCAAAAAGCGCGCATCGGCATCGCGCGCGCCATCGCGTTGCATCCGGAGCTCGTGATCCTCGACGAGCCGACCGCGGCGCTCGACGTGTCGGTGCAGGCGGTCGTGCTCAATCTATTGCAGGACCTGAAGCAGTCGCTCGGTATGAGCTATTTGTTCGTGTCGCATGATCTCAATGTCGTACGGCTTCTGTGCGACCGCGTCCTTGTCATGCGCGCGGGCAAGATCGTGGAACAAGGCCCGACCGAAAGCGTCCTGATCGCGCCGGAGGCGCAGTACACCCGCGACCTGCTGGCCGCCATCCCGCAACCGAATTTCGGACCAGCGCGCGCTACGCCCGAACGCTTGGCGGCCACGCCATGAAACGCAAAGTGCGCGCAGGCGTCCGCGATGCGGGCCCATCCTGCGACCGTGCGAGCTTCATGCCGGTTCGATCAGCTAGGCGGCTGTGGTTTGCGCCTGCGCCAGATAGGCGCGCCAACCGCCGAAGCTCGAAATATCGCGGCAGCCCGTAACCGCTTCTGGCTCGACCAGGAAGCCCTTCACCGAGCGCCCATCAGCCAGCCGCAGCGTGCCGATGGCAAACGGCGGCGGCACGGCGGCGACAAAGCGCCCGAATCCATCCACCGGGAGAGCCCAGATCTCGACCTCGATCGCAGCGCCTGTGCCCTGGCGCACGCGCAGAAGGCCGGGCTTGGCGACACCGTCGCCCACGAGTGCATAGAGCAGGTAGTCGGGCGCGGTCGACACCGTCTCCAGCAGATGCGCCCCGTGCGCACGAAGCTCGCCATTGAGCGGCATGCCGGAAAGATGTGCGCCAGCGACTGCTATCGCGATCTCGCCGGCAGCAGGAATGCGAGGTGATGGCGTCAGCGGCGGCTGCGCGATGCCAAGCGCGCCGAGCGGCAGCGCGCTGTCGGCGTGCAGTACGCGGGCAATCGATGCGGCAAGCGCATCCTGTCCGCCGGGCGCGAGCACGCTGATGCCGAACGGCACGCCGTTGTCATGCATTGCCGATGGCAATGCAATGCCGCACATGTCCAGCAGGTTGACGAAATTCGTATAGGTGCCGAGCCTGCTGTTGAGCTCGACTGGATCGGCCAGCACCTGCTCAACCGTGTACACGGTCGGTATCGTCGGCAGCAGCAGGGCATCGACGTAGCGGAAGCATTCATCGCGGACGCGCCGTAGTGCCTCGAGGCGGTAGAACGCAGAGAATGCATCAAGCGCGCTCGACTGCCGACCTTGTTCGATGATGGTGCGCGTGACCGGATGCAGCGCGTCGGGCATCGACTCGATCAGCGCGCGCACTGCGAGATAGCGCTCAGCCACCCATGGCCCTTCGTAAAGGAGACGAGCGGCCTCGTAGAAGGGCGCGATGTCGATTTCGACGATGCGTGCGCCAAGCGCCGAGCAACGCTTGAGCGCCTCCCGATAAGCCTGGGCAGATTGCTCATCGCCAAAGAAAATGCGTTGACCCTCAGGGGGCGCGCCGAGCCGCACGTCGGTCGGAAAAGCACCGAGCAGACCGAGCGGCCGGTCGCGCAAATAGGGATCAGCTGGATCGGGTCCAGCGATCGCCGACAATGCGGTCCAGGCGTCATCCGTGGTCAACGCAAAGATCGACACACAATCGAGCGAGCGGCACGCCGGAACAACGCCGGCGTTCGAGACGAGGCCAAGGCTGGGCTTCAAACCGACAATGTTGTTCAGCGCCGCGGGCACGCGGCCGGAGCCAGCAGTGTCGGTGCCAAGCGCGAGTGGCACGAGGCCCGCCGCGACCGCCACCGCCGAGCCCGAGCTTGATCCGCCCGGTACGAGATCCGGCTTCACCGCGTTGCGCGGAACACCGTAAGGCGAGCGCACGCCGACAAGGCCGGTCGCAAACTGATCGAGATTGGTCTTGCCGATGACGATCGCGCCGGCACGCCGCAGGCGCGTCACGACGGTGGCGTCACGGTGCGGCGCGTACTTGAAGGCCGGGCAGCCCGCGGTCGTCGGCATTGCTTCGACGTCGATATTGTCCTTAATCGCGACCGGCACGCCGTAGAGCGGCCGTCCCTCGAAGCCGCTGCTAGCCGCAAGCGCTTCGGCATCCGCGATGGCGGCGGCCTCGTCCCGCAGGCTGATGAAGATCGCGGCGTCACCGCGCTCGCGAATGCGCGCGAAGCTGCGCCTGACCGTGTCGGCAGGACGTGCAACGCCGGTGCGGTGCGCCTCGACGATTTCGGCGATGGTTTCGCTCAAGGAATGCTCCGCGCGCCCAAGCACTTGAAAGCACCGCACTCGAAATGCGGCATACGGGTAACCGTATCGGGGGTTCGAATCCCTCCCTCTCCGCCAGCCCGTCCGCGTCCAACATTCTCCGGTGGCTGCGAGACCGCAGAAATCCCCAAGAAACACGGCCTTCGCGCGCAACCTCCGCACTGCGGTACATCGGCTGAGGCCCAGAATTCCTTCTCTCTGGCCGTTATTCTCCAAACCTCCCGACTACGCGGATTTAGTACGAAACTCGTAAGTGAGTGATATTGAGTCGTTTTTCGTGAGCCCAACCTCCGTACTTTTGACGAGGCCTCTTGGAGTAGGAGGAGCGACCGTAATTCAACACGAGCGTTGATTAGGCGGCAAAGCCTGGTTCGTTTTCACCGACTGGCGCTCGCCGGGAAAGGTTTGCCGCCCATGACAGTCCCAAGCACCTTGATGTCTTTCAACTCATCGGGCGAGGTGACTTCGAGCGGATTGCGGTCAAGGATGGTGAAATCGGCGAGCTTGCCCGCTTGGATCGAGCCTTTCTTGTCATCCTGCCCAAGCAGGTAGGCCGCTCCGAGAGTCACCGCGTGCAACGCTTGCGGAACGGAAATGCGCTCACCCTCGCCGAGGACCCGCCCCGACATGGTTTTGCGCGCCGTCGCCGTCCACATCGAAAATAGCGGGTCTACCGGTGTAACAGAAGCGTCCGAATGCAGACTGAAGGGAATTCCCATCCGCTGCGCACTTCCTGCAGGGTCCATACCCCTCGCCCGATCCGGTCCGGCAAATGTTGAGTAGTGCAAGTCGCCCCAGAAGTAGATGTGGTTCGTGAACAAGTTTGTTGCGACGCCAAGTTGCTTCATTTTCACAAGCTGGCCTTGCGTCACAAACTGATTGTGCTCCAGCCGGTGCCGGGTCGCCAGCCGCGGATACTGCTGCTGGGCCGCAGCCAGCGCTAGTAGTGCCATTTCAGTCGCCTGGTTGGCGTTCGTGTGGATCACGGCCTGGAACCCGCGCTTGTGCACTTCAAGGACCCATTTGTTCAAGTCCTCTTGTGAAATGTTCGCGACCCCGTTTGCAAATGTCTTGTAGTAATTGGGCCACTGAAATAGTCCAGTGTAGCCTTGGATCGATCCATCAACGACAAACTTGACGCCGCCAAAGCTGAGACGGTCGGTATCGTATTTGTGCATTTCGGCGAGATAATCGAGCCCGCCCTTTTCCACGATTTCTCCCTTTTGAAATACGTCGATCAACGGATTCAGAACGATCCGTACCGGAAAGTCGGGATCCGCAGCAACTGTCTGATAGGCTTTGTAACCTCCTGGAAGGGTACCGAAGGACAGATCGGCGAACGTCGTCACTCCAACACGATGCGCGAGCTTGCCGGCATCCCACGTGGCCTTCAGTAACACTTTGGAATCGATCGTCGGCAGCTTTGCTACGAAAGCAAGAGCCGCCGGGATCTCCTCAATCTCGCCAGTTGGCTCGCCGGCCTGCTTGACGATTCCGACGATATCGGTTTTGTCGGTTATTCCGGTGATCTCGAACGCCTTACTGTTTGCATAATAAATGTGCATCGAAAGGTTTTCGATAAAGATCGGATGACCGTTTGAAATCGGATCAAGATCGGCGCGGGTGAGCGGTGAGTTTCCATAGAATTCCGGCTGATAACCCCACGCAACCAACCATCTTCCATCAGCCGGTATTTTGGCGGCGGCATTTCGAAGTTGTTCGATAACAGCCTGTTTGGCCGCAAATCCCTTGATCGGTGTTCCGTCGGGTGCGGTGCGGTCGAACCGGCCCACATACACGCCTTGCCACAGCACACCGGTAAATTGCGGATGCATGTGCGCTTCTATGAAACCTGGAATGATCACCGCATCCTGAAAACGTCGGTCGACCTCAAATTCCTCGTTGGTAATCCAACCGCGGACTTCGTCCAGTGTGCCCACACCGAGGATCTTGCCGTTCATCACCGCCACAGCCTCTGCGGAGGGCGTACCAGGATCGAGAGTCACAATCGTCTTGGCCGTGTAGATAGTAATTTTCTGCGAAGACGAATCTGCCTGTGACGGAGAACTCGTAGGAACGAGGGTGTCGATGCCGCGCGGTTCGCGTGCAAGTTCGTTATGGGCGGCTGCTAACATCGGCGCCATGACGAAAACCGCGGAGAGGAAAAATCGGCAAATCATTTGCATGAGTTCTATCTCCTGCGGCAAAGATGATCGAGCGCGCAAAGGGCGGGGCGGCACGCTGTTCCTCACGGCGTTAATGGCGTTGGTCGAACTTTGCAAGACATTCGGGGGCAATCGGGACGGGCACGTCACGCGGACGCTGGTCGAATGGCTAATTTAAATTTAGCTTGCCATTCGACCTATATGGTCCTGGACCATGCGCAGGTGGATCCGGAGCCGATGCAGGTCGACCTCGAACGGCGGAGCAACCTTCAACGTGCGCACGACGGATTCGATCTCGGAGAGCCGCGCCTGATGCTGGGCCAGCTGAGCTTTGTCCTCGCTCTGCGCGAGCTCGCGCTCGAGCCCGCCCAGCGCCCTGTGCAATCGGACGATACGACGAACGGCCAGCCAGCGGTAAAGGCGCGACGTAAAGCCGATGACGGGGATGAGCGCCGCGACGACGGGCACGACGAAGAACAGGATGCGGTCAAGCAGCGAGGTCAGCCAGAACGACGTGTACCGTTGCCAGAACGTCGGGCCTGAGCGATAGAAGCTTTGCGCGGTCAGAGAGAGCGGCAGATCGTTGGGTTGCTCGGCGGGAAACTCACCGAGCCGATTGAACGGCCCCGGCGCCGAGTGAACTTCGCGGATAGCTTCCAGTAGCAGATATTGCAAAGCCGGGTGCAGGTCCTTTCGCACCAGCAGGCTATTGCCGGAGGCCAGCAGGTTGACGTCCGCATCCGGAATGTCGTGAGTGAGATCGATGAGACCTTGCCACAACACCACGTGCTTGATCCCTGGGACCGTCTTGGCGATGGCCGCGGCCTGCGCGACGTTCATCAACCGCACGTCGGGCGCGGTGAGCGCGCGTCGGAATAGGCCGGTGTCGAGCTGGCTCGGAAAGATCGCCACATCGATTTCGCCCGCGATCAATGCGTCGATCGCCCTGTCATAATCCATATCGACGAAGCGGGTGGGCGCTTCGGCAGCACCACCGGCCTTGAGAACCTGCAGGATCAGGGGGCGGACGCTGGTTCCGGCCGTGCCGATGGCTAGACGCTTGCCGCGGAGCTGAGCGAATTGTGTGACCCGCTCCGCGCTCTTGTAGAAAACGAATATCGGCGCATCAAACACTCCGCCCAGCGAAGCGAGATGGTCCGAATCGTCGGGCCGAGCGAAGCCGACCGTGGTGAGCGCCGCCTGCACCTTTGAGGCAGGGTCGCGCAGCAGATCCAAATTTTCCACCGCGCCGGCGGTGTTGCGGATCTCCAAGTCAATGCCGTCGCGAGCCAGTACCCGGGCATAGCGTCGGGCGAAGTTGTCGTACCCGGACCCGGCGATGCCGGCGCCGATGACCAGGCGGCGCGGCGGTAGCGGATCGACCAGGCTATAGACGACATAGAAGATTGCGAGCACGGCGGCCGCGGGAAGCGCAACGAGCAAAAGCCTTTGCAACATAGGCTACGTCCCTCTGTCGCTTACAAAGCGCATCAATGGCCAGATTCATGATCACGCCGCCGCCGCGCTGCCAAGCAGCGTGATGAACTCGCGCCGCCTCATGTCGGGCTTCCCCTCCGAGGAGGTCTACCGCGCGCTCAACCTGCCGTAGAAAGCTGGGCAAAGTCCTTGAAGCAGAGTTGAATTGTTCTGAATCTCGGTGGGTTGCCACTCAACTCGTGATATTGCCGCCAAACTTGGCCACGCTATAAGAGAACATATTATCGTTATCGGGAAACTGAAAATTCGTCCCGGTGAATGGCGCCGGCGCAACGGCGATATATTGCGTCATCGACAAAGCCCAACGCCGGCCGAACCAGCGGCACCCCGCTACGGCAACAGTTTGAAACGAAATTAGCGACAGTGCAATGAAGCCGTCTTCCAGCACGCCAACCACGATGACGACCATACGCTTCCCGCTGGAAACGGCAATTACGTAATTCGTTCATTTCCACCGAAAGCATCGGTTTCAAATTAGGACAGTCGAAAATTCAAATTAGGGCAAAGGCCGGGAATTAGGACACTATCCGTCATGACACCTCACCTTGAAAATCGAAACCACTAAACCAGCCGGCAGCAACTTTCTCCAGCAGCAGACCAAGTTCGATGACTTCATCGATTGCTATAACCATGAGCGGCCGCACCAGGCGGTCTTCGCCGGTCAAAACGTCGGAATCAAACAGGTCAGCGACAGAACCTGGCGATCAGCCAATTCAGCTGCTTAGAATGATGGAGAGCAGCAGTGAGCCACGATCCAGACGAAATTTCCCGCGCCTTTAAAAAGCAATGCTCTAAGTGCGACACCTGGAATCAGGTTACCGTTCATCGCATGCCAACAGATGGAGATTGGGACGAAGCCCATCCCTATTTCTGTGCTGACTGCGGTCACCAACTCGGCACTGAACGCGGCTTCCGTATTTCCGTCGAGAAGGATCGAGATTAGTGATTCTCATACCGATTTGAACCGGTCGGCCGACATTTCAATATTCAGGCTATGGACGCGGCTAATGCAAGATTTGAAGTCTCCGCCGTTGGTGACTGGCATGTTAAAGTCGGCAAGCTAAAGTCAGCGACCATGTGCGGGAAGGCCCGGACGCGATCACGCGCGTCAACTCGTAGCAACCTCAGTGTGTGCTCATCCGGACTGAAGCGGGATGGCCGGGCAGCTTGAACCGCTTCCCGGTGTCGGTGATCTCGTTGGCTGTCGCCAGTCTGGGCAACGTACTGGTCGGGACGAACAAGGACGAGGCGCGACACCGGCCGCATTCTCAAGGACGAGAAGCCTGCTGATTTCCGAGTCACGCAGTCCACCAAATTCGAGTTCGTGATCAACCTCAAGACCGCCAAGGCGCCTCGACGTGCCGCCGACGCTGCTCGGTCGTGCCGACCAGATGATCGAATGAGGCCGGTTTGCGTTAATTGCGCCGAAGGGACCTAGTGGATCGAATCTAACACTTGGTGCCCTCGTTTGACGGCGGCGATGATCTTGCCAGGGTCTTTTGTCCAGATAAATGGCTTTGGGTTGGCATTGGTATCGGCGATGAAGCTGTGGATTGCGTCCGTGAGTTCCTT
>WNGF01001187.1_pt1 | contig 65274 bp, 68 predicted proteins | sample 5400641 | NCBI WGS metagenome assembly WNGF01 (sample SAMN13153371, study PRJNA577476) | soil metagenome | isolation source: 80 cm soil or saprolite under grassland replicate 2 | place: USA:California | collected 2016-06-15
GACGTGATGACGGCAGTCGTTCCCTATGTCCCCACCGAGGAGCTGCACCTCCTGCCGAGGGACGCGCTCGCCAACGAGCCCCGTCGCGCGCTCGACGGCGGACCACGCGGAACGACGGTGCTCGTGCAGGCCGCGGAAGCCGCAGCGCGCTGGCTCCGCCCCGGTGGGACCGTGCTCCTTGAGATCGGCGGCGACCAGGCCGGCGAGATGACGGTGACCCTGGCGGATGCCGGCCTCCGGGAGATCCGCGTTCACCGCGACGATGAGGGGCGCGACCGCGCCATCGACGCGCGCCGTCCCGAATAGCCGCGCACACGGCGACGGCCATCACCGATGCGACGCACCGAGGATCCTCCACTTGACGGGAGCCTGGAGCCTGGGGTAGTTTAACCTATCGGTTATATAACGGAGGGGTTGAATGCCACCTGTGGCCGATCGGCTGGACCGCACGTTCGCCGCCCTCGCGGATCCCACGCGGCGGGCGATCCTCGCACGGCTCGTCACCGGGGAAGCCTCCGTCACCGAGCTGGCGGAGCCGTTCGAGATGAGCCTGCCGGCGGTCTCGAAGCACCTGAAGGTGTTGGAGCGGGCCGGGCTGATCACCCGGGGCCGAGAACGGCAGTGGCGGCCGGCCCGGCTCCCGGCTCGAGGCGGGGCCGCTCAAGGAAGTCGCAGAGTGGACCGAGCGGTACCGCCGCTTCTGGGAGGAGAGCTACGACCGGCTGGACGAGTACCTGGAGGAGCTCCAGGGACGAGGAAAGGAGAAGGGCGATGGGCGGAAGCGGTAACAAGCTCACGGTGACCACCCCGTCGGACAGGGAGATCGTCATGACCCGGGTCTTCGACGCCCCGCGCGACCTGGTGTTCGAAGCGCACACCTCGTGCGAGCACATGTCGAACTGGTGGGGACCGAGGAAGTACGAGTTCGCAAGCTGCGAGATCGACTTCCGCCCGGGTGGAACGTGGCGGATCGTGCACCGGGGCCCTGGCGAGGAGGACCAAGGGTTTCGCGGCGAGTTCCGCGAGATCGTTCGGCCGGAGCGCATCGTGTGGACGTTCGAATGGGAAGGGATGCCCGGCCACATCTCGGTCGATACCTTGACGCTGGAGGAGCACGACGGGAAGACCACGCTCACCGCCACCTCCGCCTTCGACTCGGTCGAGGACCGCGACGGGATGCTCGAGTCCGGGATGGAGTCCGGCGCCGCCGAGAGCTACGACCGGCTGGACGAGTACCTCGAGGACCTCAGGGGACGTACGGTCGGCTGACGTCCCCCGGGGATCCTGGGCCGGTGGAAGAGAAGGGACGCCGCAGGGTCCATGCGGGTGAACATCTCCGTCAGCCGGTTGGGATGAGCTGTAGCTCGGGCTCGGCAACGCCCTCGGGCGTTGCCACGCCCTCGATGTGAACCTCCGGCAGCCATTCGAGCCAGGACGGCAGATACCAGTTGCGATTGCCGAGGAGCTTCATCGTGGCGGGAACCAGAACCGTTCGGACGATGGTGGCGTCGAGCGCCACGGCGACGGCCAACCCGAAGCCCATCTGCTGCAACCCGACCAGCGGGCCAGCGGCGAAGCCGGCGAAGACCGCCACCATGATGGCCGCCGCCCCGGTGATCAATGCACCGGTGGTGCGGAGTCCGTAAGCGACGGACTCGGTGTTGTCGCCGGTGTGATCGAACCGCTCTCGGATCCGGGAGAGCAGAAAGACGTGATAGTCCATCGAGAGCCCGAACAGGATGGCGAAGATGAACAGCGGCAGCCCGGCCTCGATCGCTTCGACCTGGCCGAAGCCGAGCCAGCCAGCGATGTCCTTGAAGATCTCGGGTCCCACGCCGCGCTGGAAGAACAGAACCAGCAGTCCGAAGGCCGCTCCGACCGACAGCAGGTTCATCGCGATCGCCTTCGCGGGGATGACCAGCGAGCGGAACGCCACGGTCAACAGGACGAAAGACAACCCGAGCACCAACAGGAACACGATGGGGGTGTACAGCGTCGTCTGGTCGAGGTAGTCGAGGTTATAAGCGGTGTCGCCTCCGACGAGCACCTCGACGGGAACATCGTCGAAGACCTGGTGAACCAACGCAGCGCGTAGTTCACGGATCGCATCCAGGGCGTCGTTGCCGGCGATGTCGCCGGACAGCGGTACAGAGATCAACGCCAGGTCGCCCGCCTCGTTCACCTCGACCGTGGACGGGCCGAACGATGGGTCCGCCGCCAACGCGGCCTGCATGTGTTCGATGGAGGCGGTCACCGACGGGGTGATGCCTCCATCGATGACGATCTCCACCGGTGAGCCGAGGCCTCCGGAGAACTCCCTTTCGAGGATGAGGAACGCCTGCTTGGATTCCGCTTCATCGGGCAGCGTGCTCACGCCCGAGAAGCCCTCGTTGATGCTGAAGTAGGGGAGCGCCGCCAGCACCAGGATGCCGGTGGCCACTAGGAGGCTGACCACGGGTCGGCGCATGACCGTACCGGTAACGCGATCCCAGAAGCGACCTTTTCGCTGCTGGGCACCGCTCCTGTTGCCGCGGATCCGCAGCGCGTTGATCTTGTCCCCCATCAGGGCCAGCACTGCGGGCAGCAGGGTCAGCGAGGCGGCGACCGCGATGATCACCACGAGGATCGCCCCCAGGCCGATGCTGCGGTAGATCGTGTTCGGCAGCAACAGCATCCCCGTGAGAGCCACCATGACCGTGAGACCGGAGAAGAACACCGCTCTGCTCGCCGTTGCACCGGCGTGGGTGATCGCATCGAGCTTGTCGAGACCCTTGGCGCGCTCCTCGCGATAGCGGGAGACGGTGAACAGGGAGTAGTCGATCCCAACCGCCAGACCGATCATCGTGATGATGTTGGCGATGAAGAACGGCAGATCGAAGACCAGCCCGAACACCGCAGCGGCACCGAGGGCGATGGCGATCGCCATCACGGCGAGGATGATGGGGATCAGCCCGGCGACAACCGCTCCGAACACGAACACCAGCACGACGAGCGCGACCGCCAGGCCGACGGATTCACCCTGCTGAAGCCCTTCCTCAGCGAGCCGGATGAAGTCGTTCTCCAGCGTGCTGGGACCCGCCACGAGAGCCTCGAAGCCCTCTGAAGCCTCGACGCTCTTCACGGTGTCCACGAGCAGTTCGGCATGCTCACCGACGGACGTATGGTCGACTCCTGCCAGTGTCACCGGCAGCAGCGTCGAGCGGCCGGTGTCGGAGACCGGACCCTCGTTCGTCAGGTAGCTCCCGACGCGTTGAACGACGTCCGGCCCGAGGGCCGCGATCGTGGCTTGCAGGTCTTCGACGTAGGCCCGGTACTCGGGTTTGGTGACCGCTCGTTCGGCAGTCACGACGACGAACTCGATGTCTTCACCGGTGCCACGAAGCCGCTCTTCCAGCAGGCCTGCGGCCCGTTTGGCTTCGGGATCGTTCGTGAAGTCGGTGTCGGTCGTCAGGGCACCGCCGAGGAACAGCGATGACAGGACGACTGCGGCGAGCAGCGCGACGACCCAGACGACCAGGGTCCGCCACGGGTGGCGGCCTCCCGAACGAGCCAGCGATTCGGTGGATAGCTTCATGGGGTCCTCCCTCCTTGTTGTGCTCCGTACGCTCGACGCCCGACAGGCGAGTGCGGATCGAAGGTATGGTCGAACGCCACTGCAGTCGCCGCCCCGGCGACGGATTGATGGCCCCCCCCGAAGGGGGGATTTGAGCAGGGTGTGAGTCGGGGACCTCCCCCTTGATGCGGAGATCGGGATCCGCCTGTGGGAGGGTGACCGACCTGATGGGATGGCCTACCGTACCTTCGTGAATCCCACGAAGGAGTGGTAATCCGGTGTGTCATGATCGCGCGACGGTGAGCCACATGGTTCCGGACCCTCAGACGCCAAACAGGATCGCTCGGCGACCGGTCGGAGGCCCGTTCACTCGCTGGCCGCGTGCAGCAGACGCGGTCCTCGTCATCGTCGTGTTCCTGGTGGCCGTCTTCGTGAAGTCCGAGGGACCCAACGATGACCTCGTCATCCGCTCGGTCGGCGACGTCTCGATCGGCGCCTTCTTCGTCCTCGCGGTCGCCAGCGGTGCCCTGTACTGGCGCAGGTCCCAGCCCCTCATCGTGTTCGGGGTTACGTGGGCCGCGACCGCCCTGTCGACCGGACTCGTCTATTTCGAATTGGTCGGGGCTGCAGATCTGGAATTGGTCGGGATCGCGATGCTGGTTGCGCTGTACGGCGTAGGCCGCTACGGCACCAACGATCGGTGGACCTACCTGGCACTATGTGGCGCTTTCGCCGTCGTGGGGCTCACCGCACCCATCGATGACGTAACGGCAGCGGAGATCGGCTTCGGGTTCATCGTGATCTTTCTGGTGTGGTACATCGGCCGCCGTCTCCGGTTCCGGGCGGAGCGTGCTGGGCACCTCGAACGGGAACACGCGGCCGAAGCCCGCAGAGCGGTTGCCGAGGAGCGAACCCGTATCGCTCGCGAGCTGCACGACGTGGTCGCCCACCGGGTGAGCTTGATGACCGTACAAGCCGGCGCCGCGAAGACCGTCGCTGCCGACGACCTGGAGGGCGCCGTCCGGGCGATGGAAGCGGTCGAGGTGGCAGGACGCCAGGCACTCAGTGAGCTGCGCCACCTGCTCGACGTCTTGCGGCCAGAAGCCGAAGTCGACGGGCTCGATCCCCAGCCCGGTCTGGCGGATGTTCCTCGGCTCGTCGCCCAGTTCGAAGAGGCCGGCTTGCACGTTTCTCTTGCGATGAATGGTGCGCGGACCGATCTCCCGGCACGTGTGGACCTCTCCGTGTACCGCATCGTCCAGGAGGCACTGACCAACGTGCTCAAGCATGCTGGACCAAGCGCGCGGGCTGAAGTACGGCTGAGCGCCGACAACCATGCGATCGCGATCGAGGTGCTCGACAACGGTCACAGAGCCACCATCTTGCCTGGATCGGGCCACGGGATCGTCGGTATGCGCGAGCGGGCACTGCTGTTGGGTGGAAGCCTCGACGCAGGGCCGCGTCTGGATGGGGGTTTTCAAGTCGTTGCCCGTCTGCCCGTCGGAGACGAACCGGCGTGAGCATTCGTGTCGCCGTCGTCGACGATCAGGCGTTGGTCCGAGGCGGCTTTGCCATGGTCCTCGGTCACCAGGACGACATCGAGGTTGTGGCCGAGGCCGGGACCGGGCTCGAAGCGATCGAGGCGGCACGGACCCATCGTCCCGACGTGATCCTCATGGACATCCGGATGCCGGACATGGATGGCTTGGAGGCGACCTCCAGGATCGTCGAGGAAGCCGACTGGGAGGTGCGGGTGCTCATCCTGACGACGTTCGACCCGGACGAGTACGTCTACAAGGCACTGCGCGCCGGTGCCAGCGGCTTCGTGCTCAAGGACATCGCACCGGAGGAACTCGTCACCGCAGTGCGCACGGTGGCCGAGGGAGGGGCATTGCTTGCCCCGTCGATCACGAGACGGCTCATCGGCCAGTTCGCCGAACGCCTCGCCGTCGACACCGCGGCGTCGGGCCGCCTGGAACGTCTCACCGACCGAGAGCGGGAGGTGATGGCTGCGATCGCCCGAGGGTCCAGCAACGGCGAGATCTCCGAGGAGCTCTTCATCGGGGCCGCCACGGTGAAATCGCATGTGTCGAGCATCCTCACCAAGCTCGGCTTGCGCGACCGTGCTCAGGTGGTGGTCTTCGCCTACGAGAGCGGGCTCGTCGAGGCCGGAGACCTCGACATCGGTCACTGAGATCATGTGCGGTCAGCCGAGCCATCCCGGTCGGACCAATCCCGATTCATAGGCGATCACCACGAGCTGGGCACGGTCACGGGCCCCGAGCTTGACCATGGCCCGGCTCACGTGCGTCTTGGCCGTCGCGGGGCTCACGAACAGCCTCTGAGCGATCTCGTTGTTCGACAGGCCCTCCGCCACGAGGGCCATCACCTCACGCTCCCGCTCGGTGAGCTGCCCAAGCTCCTCGGTCGGCCCGGGGTCCTTCGCGTGGGCCGCGAACTCCTCGATCAGGCGTCTGGTGATGCTCGGCGACAGCAAGGCCTCGCCCCTCGCAACCACCCGAACGGCCTGGAGGAGCTCATCCGGCTCGGTGTCCTTGACCAAGAATCCGCTCGCGCCGGAACGGATTGCTTCGAAGACGTACTCGTCAACGCCGAACGTCGTCAGGATCACGACTCGGACGTCGGCGAGGCGAGGATCGGCGGCGATCCGTCGAGTGGCCGCGAGACCGTCCATTCCCGGCATCCGGATGTCCATGAGCACCACGTCGGGCTTAAGATCGGTAGCCAGACGCAATGCTTCCTCGCCGTCGGCGGCCTCGCCGACCGCCTCGATATCGTCCTGAGCGTCGAGCAAGGACCGGAACCCCGCCCGCACCAGCGCCTGGTCGTCGGCCAGGAGGACCTTGATCACCGAGCCAGCCATCGTCCCCTATCCGCTCCTGTCGAGTTCATGCCGACACGCTGTCCGCGATGGCGAACAGGTGCCACCGATCGGGCACGCCTTTCAGGGTGCGCTCTCCTCGATCCTCGAACGCGATCCCCGATCCGGCCACGAGGTCTCTGACCGTGCTCGACACCACCACTTCTCCCGGAGCGGCCGTCGCCGCCACCCGGGCTCCGAGATTCACGGCGATCCCGCCGACGTCCTCCCCTCGCAGCTCGACCTCGCCCGAGTGCAGCCCGATACGGATCTCGACGCCCTCGGCCCGGAGTGCCCTGCGAATGGCCACGGCGCAGCGGATCGCCCGGGCCGGTCCGTCGAACAGGGCAAGGAAGCCGTCGCCCGTCGTCTTGACCTCTCGCCCACCATGCCGAGCGAGCTCTCGGCGGATCAGCGCGTCGTGGCGGTCCAAGAGGTCTCGCCACCGACGGTCCCCGATCGTTGCCGCGCGCTCTGTGGAGGAGACGATGTCGCTGAACATCACGGTGGCAAGGACTCGGTCCGCATCCGACCCAACCGGGAGCGCTTGTCCACTCCCGGGATCGGTGAACGCCGAGATCAGCCTGCGCGTCACGCCTGGGGACAACAGCGCATCGCCTCGGGCTACGGCCCGCACGCCTTGGACCAGCTCGGTTGGATCGGTGTCCTTGACCAGGAACCCGCTCGCACCCACCCGCAGTGCCTCGAAGACGTACTCGTCGACATCGAACGTGGTGAGGATGACGATCCGGACACCGTCGAGGCGCTCGTCGTGCACGATCCTCCTCGTTGCTGCCAGTCCATCGGTGCCGGGCATGCGGATATCCATGAGAACGACATCGGGAAGGAGCTGGGCGGCGAGGCGGATGGCCTCCTCGCCGTCGCTCGCTTCCCCGATTACCTCGATGTCCTCTTGGGCATCGAGCAAGGCGCGGAACCCAGCGCGCACCAACACCTGGTCGTCGGCCAGGAGGACCCGGATCATCCCGAACCATCCAGGGGAAGCCGCGCTCGTACGCGGAAACCGCCTTGTGGCCGTGGACCAGCCTGGAGGTCGCCGCCAAGGGCAGCCACCCGTTCCCGCATGCCAAGGATCCCCTTGGCGGTTCCCGACTTCGCTTCCGGAGCGGCGCCACGCCCGTCGTCGTCGACCTGAACGATCAAATCGCGTTCCCCATAGGCGATCTGGACCGTCGCCGCGGCCTGGCCAGCGTGCCGGGAGACGTTCGTCAGCGCCTCCTGCACGATTCGAAACGCCGCGACGTCGACGCCGAAGGGGAGCGGTCGAGCCTGGCCGACGGTCTCCGTTCGGATCGTCAAGCCGGCGGCTCGGGCTTGCGAGACGAGGCCGTCCAGCCGTACGAGCGAAGGCGTGGGGGAGCGCGGTGCCTGCTCGTCGCCCTGTCGCAGGATGTCCAGGACGGACCGGAGTTCGGTCAACGCCTCCTTGCTGGCGTCCTTGATCGCCGCGAGCGCGGATCGGGCCTGTTCGGGGAGTTCCTCGTTGACGTGGAGCGCCACTCCTGCCTGCACGTTGATCAGCGAGATGTGGTGACCGAGCGCGTCGTGGAGCTCGCGGGCGATCCGGAGCCGCTCCTCGGACGCCCTGCGGCGTGCCTCCTCGGCTCTGATCTGGGCGGCCTCAAGAGCGCGCTCCCTTCGCACTCGAACAAACTCCGCCGCGAAAAGGAGCACGAGCAGCCATGCCGCCAGGCCCAAGCCCGCCGCAAGGGTTGGCGCGGGCTCCCGGTCGAGCAGATAGGGGAGCCACAGGAATCCGAAGTAGCCCGAGGCCAGGCCAATGAGGGCGACGAGCCTGTGACCCATGAGCACCACGTTGAAGAAGGAGATGATCAACGCGAGCCAGATGGGGCCTTGTGCGTAGCCGATCAGCGAATAGGCCAGCGTGGTGCAGAACACGACGATGTACACCGCCACGGGAAACCGGTGCCTGGCCATCAAGACGACAGGACCGGCGGCCAACAGAACGTACGCCAAGGCATCGAGGGGCTCTCGCTCGGGTTGTCCCTGGGCCGCGCCGTGTGTGCCGAGGATCTGGACGACCCCCACCGCGAGCGTGATGGCTAGGTCCACCTGCCAGCCGCGCCACCAGCGCGTTCGCTGGCTTGAGACTCGCTCGGTATCCTCCGTCGACATCACGCCGCCACGGTAGTCCTCAGGCGTCGGCGCGGCATCGGACCTCGGATGCGTTCTCCGATACTCCCGACGGAGCAACGCCTGAGTGCCTCTACTCCGGGCGGAGCACCGCAGCTTGCGGTCGTGCCGGTCGTCTCGAGGGCCCCTGATCGTCGTCTCGCTCATCCTTCGCCCCCTGCGGCTACCTCCCGGGACGTAGGCGGGAAGCCTCCCCCCGGGGGACGCCACCAAGGCTTCGCTCCGGGACGATGGAGATCGAGGAAGAAGCCGAACGAGGGGAATGGAAGGCATGAACGCGAAGGGACGGATGAATGGCGATGAGCGTCGCTGAACACGTCATCGAGACGAGAGACCTCACCAAGGTCTACGGGAAGCACGTCAGGGCCGTGGATCGCCTGAACCTCCTAGTGAGACGAGGCGAGGTGTACGGGTTCCTCGGGCCGAACGGAGCGGGGAAGACCACCACCCTTCGGATGCTGCTCGGGCTGGTCCATGCCACCTCCGGAACGACGCTTGTACTCGGCAGGGCTCCCGGCGATCCGCAAAGCCTGATTCGAGTAGGCGCGATGGTCGAGGAGCCTGCCTTCTACCCGTATCTCTCCGGCCGGGACAACCTTCGGGTCATGGCCCGCTTCGCGAGCCTTCCCGAGGATGGTGTCGATGCCGCGCTTGACGTGGTGGATCTGCTGGGTCGGGGAGGCGATCGGTTCAAGACGTATTCGCAGGGTATGCGGCAGCGCCTGGGGGTGGCCGCCGCGCTGCTCAAGGACCCGGACCTGTTGATCCTCGACGAGCCCACGAACGGGCTGGACCCGGCAGGCATGGCCGACATGCGCGCGCTGATCCGCAGGCTTGACTCGGGCGATCGCACCGTCCTGCTCTCGAGCCACCTGCTCGGCGAGGTTCAGCAGGTCTGCGACCGTGTGGGCGTGATCTCGCGCGGCACGTTGATCGCCGAGGGCACGGTCGACGAGCTCCGGGGACGGGGATCGGTCCTCGTTCGCGCCGAGCCGCTCGCCGCAGCACGGGAGAGCGCCGAGCGGCTTCTGGGAACCGGGCGCGTCGAGGTCCTCGACGGGACGCTTCGGCTGGACTCGGATCCGGCGGACGTCCCGAAGATCACCCAAGGGCTGGTCCTGGCCGGCCTTGCGGTGAGCGAGGTCCGCCCGATGGAGCGAACGCTCGAGGACGTGTTCCTCGAGCTGACGGGGAAGGAGGACGCCGACCATGAGCGGTAGCTATCGGGCGGAGATGTTGAAGCTGGTGAGGTGGCCCGCGATGTGGATCCTCGCCGCTGTCCTCCTCGTACTGGCGCAGGTGTTCGGATACCTGATCCCCTACATCGCCTATCGAAGCGGGGGCGGCGGCGGGTTCGCCGCGGGAGAGACCACAGCACAGCTCCTGGCCGACACCTTGCCCGGGAGGCTGGTCCCCAACACGCTGGGTGGGTTTCCGATGTTCGCGGGCGCGATCGCGCTGATCATCGGGGCGCTCGCGGCAGGCAGTGAGTACGGCTGGGGCACGCTCAAGACCATCTTGACCCAGCGGCCTCGGCGCCTCTCCATGCTGGGGGGCAAAGTGCTCGCGATCACTTCAACGATCCTCGCCCTGGTCATAGGCGTCTTCGCGGTAAACGCCGTGTGGAGCTGGGTGATCGCCACGACTGAGGGCCGTCCGACGGATTGGCCATCGGTCCTCGAGCTGGGCCGGGGGATCGGGGCGGGCTGGCTGATCCTTGGGATGTGGAGTCTCTTCGGCGCTCTCCTTGGCACCCTGTTCCGCAGCACGTCGCTTGCGATTGGCCTCGGACTCGTCTGGGCGCTCGCGGTCGAGAACCTGATCCGGGGTTTCGCGAGTCTGCTGGGGTTCCTCGATGCGTTCCAGAAGGGTCTACCCGGGACGAACGCCGGATCGCTCGTAGCCTCACTCGGGGCAGCCACCCTGGACCAGCCAGGCGGCACGCCGGGGGTGACGGCCGCCGTGAGCGGCCCGCAGGCTGTGGTGGTCCTCATCGCGTACGTGGTGGCGCTGCTCGTGATCGCGGGCATCACGCTCCAGCGTCAGGACGTGAACTAGTTGCGGTTCACCGACCCGAGTCCATGGGTCTTCTCGACCCGGTGATGTTCAGGGCTCGGCCATCCCGGCGACGACGCGCCGTCTAGTCCACGTACGGCCCGTTGAACACGGGAACCTCTCCGTATGGCTGCCCCGCCATGAGCATGAACCGAGTCCCAGCAGTCGCGTCCGCTACCGTGAACCTCTGTCCGGGGCCGAACAGGACGAGTTGGGGAGGCCTGGCTCGGTGCCGGTTGGCCCCGAAGGCGCCCTCGCCCTCCAGCAGGTAGGCGAAGCCCTGGAACCCGGACGGCACCGGTGTGGTGAACTTTCCGCCCTGGGGCAGCTCGACGTCGAGGATCAACGCCGGAGTCCCCAGATGCACCGGAGAGCCCTCGCCGACCAGGACTCGAACGGTCGCATCGCCCTCTTGCCGGACCGGGATCTGCTTCGCCTGCAGCACCTGGGCGCTCGGTTCGACCTGCTTGTCCTTCCTCGCCAGGTTCACCCAGAACAGCACGCTGCGGAACTCCGTGTCGCCGTGACCCTCCTCGACCTCGTCGGCTCCGATCGCCTCGGCGTGCCACGCGCCGCGCCCCGTCCTGAGCGCGAGGAGCGAGCCTTGGCCCAGCCGTGCCCGCTCCATGGATCCGCCGGGCCCGGTGCTGTGGCCGGTGCTGGCCGAGCCGTGCAGCACGTACCAGAGGTTGTCGAAGCCTCGGTGTGGATGCTTCGTGTCCTTGCCCGCCATCTCGGAGAGGCGGAACCGGCCCTCGTGCACGAGGATGAAGGGGTCCGTCCGTTCGTACGGGGCTCCGCGGGAGGGCACCGCCTCTAGTACCGGCATCCCCATCATCCGGATCAGTGACGCATCCTCCACGAGGATCGCGTCCCGTTGCGTCCTTTCAACCTGTTGCCTCACGTCGCTCATCTTCCTGCTCCTTTCTGGAGCCGCGTCGCACCCGATTAGCGGATGTAGCTCGCTAGCCAACTGGACATGTGGGTTGTGCTTAGGTTGCGGGGGCCTCCTCCCGAGACTTCTGTTCCTCCTTGGGTTGAGGCTTCCGCAGAGCGAGGACCAACCCCGCGGCGGCCGCGGAGATCCCGAGGGCCGCGAGGCCCCACGTGGGTCCTGCCAGGGTCCAACCAACGAGGTGGTCGATCGAGATCTCACCGGGACCCGTGATCGCAAGCCCGATGGCGGCAGCGACGATCAACAGATTGAACTCGTAGCCACCACGCGTGTTGAAGAAGCCGTTCCTCCAGTGGACGGTCGCGATCGCTACGAACATCACGCCGGCAACGGCGGCCGCCCCGAGGGGAGTGAGCAGGCCGAGAACGAGCAGCGCGCCGCCTCCGAACTCGGCGAGCCCGGTGACTGCGGCGTACACTCGACCGGGTTTCAGGCCCATCGACTCGAGCCCGCTCCCGGTGCCGGAGAGGCCATAGCCACCGAACCACCCGAACAGCTTCTGGGCGCCGTGGGCCGCCATGATCGATCCGAGCACGACTCTCAAGAGCAGAAGGCCAGTGTTCATCTCGTCCCTCCTCGCGCGGCTCTTCCTCGGGCCCGTCAACATGAAACTTGCGGCCGCAAGCAACTATTCCCGATTAGACTAGCGTGATGGCGAGGGAGCGAGGCGGCAGGCGGCTCGATTGGGTCCAGTTCCGTGCCTGGCGGTCGTTCCTCTACGCCTATTCCGAGGTCGTCCCCACGCTCGACAGAGAACTGGTCAGCGCTCAAGGCCTGAGTCTCAACCAGTTCGAGGTCCTGACCCGGCTGCGCCGCGGCGGCAAGCGCGGCCTGCGCATGTCGGATCTCGCATCACGAGTGGTCCTGTCGCCCAGCGGGGTGACCCGGGCGGTCGATCAGCTCGAGCGCAAGGGCCTCGTGGAGCGGTGCGTCTTCGAGGGGGACAAGCGGGGGTATCTCGCGACCCTTACCGCCGAGGGCCGGGCCGTGTTGCGCAAAGCCACGGGAGTCCATGTGCGGGGGGTGCGGGAGCATTTCCTGGACCACCTGAGTCGCCCCGACCTCGAGCATCTGGCCACCGCACTGGAGGCGGTACTCGACGGCGAGGGTTCGCCATTGCCTCCGCTGACCGCTTCATGAGCAGCCCCTGGAGGGGCGTACGCCCCATGACCGGTTGTAAGAGCTGAGATCAAACGGGTTCCGCGGCTGCGGTATCGTGATGGAGGGATGTCGGAGGATCGCTCGTACGTCGATCAGAACACGCGAGAGCGCGAGCGCCTTCGCGCCCTGGTCGAACGATTGGACGAGGATGAGCTCCGCATGGCGGTGAACGACTACTGGACGGTCGCCGCCGTGTTCGGACATATCGCGTTCTGGGACGCCAGGGTGCTCTCGCTCGCCGACAAGGTGGAGCGAGGCGAACCGTTCTCCCCCTCCGACGCCGAGCCGGAGGATGTCGACTGGATCAATGATGCCTCGCGCCCGCTGATCCACGCGATCCCACCGCGCGAGGTCGCCCAGCTGGCACTCCGCATCGCCGAGGAGACCGACGCCCGGGTTGCGACGTTGCCGCCCGAACGCCTCTGGCCGCGCGACCCGGACAGCCCGCTCTACGCCCTGCGAGCATCCCACCGGGGGGAGCACCTCGACGACGTCGAAGCGGCGCTCAATGCCCGCTCGGGGCCGACCGGCCACGACCTCACCTGAGGAGCGTTCGGTGGATCATGGTTGAGGGCTCCTCTCAACGCGAGAAGGGAGCGACGCGGTATGAGCGATCTCGGCGCCAGCAGCTCGATCACGATCGACGCGCCCATCGAGAAGGTGTGGAGGGCGCTGACGACTCCGGAGCTGATCAAGACGTGGTTCTTCGGGGTCGACACCGAGAGCGAATGGGAGGCCGGGAGCTCGCTCGTCCACAGGGGTGAGTGGCAGGGGAAACCCTACGAGGACCGGGGGGAGATCCTGAAGATCGATCCGCCGCGGCTGTTCGTGCACACACATTGGAGCGATCTCTCCGGGCTCCCGGACCGGCCGGAGAACTACCAGGAGGTCACCTGGGCGCTCGAGGAGCGCGGAGCGATGACGAAGCTGACGGTTACGGAACGCAACCTGCCCTCGGAGGAAGCGAAGGCGGTCTCCGAGAACGCCTGGACGACCGCCCTGACCGAGTTGAAAAGTGTCCTGGAGGACTAGCGCGGGAGTGCTCAGGACCCACCGGGTCACGCCGAGGTGAGCGGCACCTTCTTCAGGTACAGCACCGTCGGACCTTCGGAGAACGGCGCCGTGAAGCGGGCGCTACCCTCGGTGACCGTCGTCTGGTCGGCGCCGGCCGTCTCGCGGTCGTCGACGCCGAACCATTCGAGCGCGTAGGTGCCCGGGTCCAGCGTCATCGTGAACGGCTGGCCTCCATCGGTCTGCAAGACGAGGTATTCCTCCCCGGGCTCCGCCAGCGCGTAGCCGGTCGAGCTGAGGTCCCCCATCGGCTCCATCGCGATGAGGTTCATCCGCTGGGCGAATCGGACCGTGTCGCCCATTGCGTATCTGGCCGGTTCCATGGCGCCGTACGGAGGCACACCGGGCGACGGGTGGTCGGTCGGCACCACCCCGTCGATGAGGCCGAAGTCCATGAGGATCGGGTGGTGGCCGCGCAGGAACGACTTCCAGGCCCACAGCGCGTTGCCCCCGCCGGGAGCGAAATGGTCGGTGTCGGCGATCAGGACCTTGGTGCCGTCGGCCACCGGAGGGTCCTCGAACCACCGCGAAGCCGGTCCCGCCGGGTCGCCGGGATGGAAGTCCTCCTCCTCGAAGCCGGGAGAGATCCAGTCGGCGCGGCTCGCGAACAGAGGGCTGTTGACCTCGCGCTGGCGCGGCACGGGGAACTGCATCGTCATCCCGATCGGGTGCGATTCGTAGTCCTGCTCGCGCTCGTACTGCTTGACGAGATCGATCACCCAGTACTGCCACTCGGTGGAGTCGCCCCACTCGGGCGAGCCCGACACGCCCAGGGCCTCGGCAAACGCCTCGTCTACCGTGCCGCCTCCCGAGGATTCGTTCGCCACCTCGTAGAGGACGTTGGGCAGGTCCTGGACGGTGTCCACGACCTTCCGCACGTACGCCTCCTGGAGTGCCTGGACCCGTGGGTCGAGGGGCAGCACCTGATAGTCGATGATCGAGGTGATCACGATGTCGTTGACGTTGTTCGAGGCGTGGAACGGATGACCGTCAACGTTGTCGGGTGAGGGACTCAGGTGGAGCGCCCACCCGTCGAAGAGCATCACCGCGACGTAGATCCCCCGGTCGCCAGCGGCGATGACGCGGTCGCGGAGCCGGTCGAAGTAGGCGGGATCGAACGTCGAGAGGTCGAACCTCGGTCCGCCGTCGGTCGCCGTTCCCGACCCCGATCGCGGCCAGGGCTGCGGCGACATACACAGGTGGAAGCCACCGCCGGCTGCTTGGGACTTGAACTGCTCCCAGCGCCAGAGCCGGATGAAGTTGTGACCGTGGTCGGCGAGGAATCGGAGGTACGCCTCGAAGTCCAGCGCCTCGGCCGTCTGCGCGCAGTCCGAGCCGGGGCCCATGCCGTCGTGGAAGTTGTTCCAGATGTGCGAGCCGCTGAGGTAGACGGCTTCACCGTCGCCGGATCGGGTGAAGTACCGGGGGTTGGTTGCCGAGACCACGAGAGGTCCGGCAGCCGCTTGGGTTCGGGTTCGGGTGTTAGCCATGTCCGGTGCTCCTCAAACGCTTATGGACCAGACCCTATCGCGGACGAGGATAAGCACCACGTCGTGTTTGAGCTGCGCCTTCAAGGCACAGAGCACCTGGTAGAAGCCGCACTCGGCAGGGTGCCTGGGCACCCGCGAGTTCGCCAACGCACACGCTCAAGCCGCTAGCCTCCGGCATCAGCTTCAGGAGAGCAGGTCACGAACACGGCTCGATCCCACGCGGCCCGGCCCGTGTCGATGGTGGACGCGGTCAAGTCGAACTCGTACTCGCCATCCTGGTTCACGGTCGGTGCGGGTAGGTGGTACCCCTGTCCGGCCATGCACCCCACGAACGCGTCCACCTTGTCCTTCGAGATCCCGAGGATGAGGTTGCCAGACAGAGGCCGATCGATCGCGCACGTGACGAAGGCCGCCTCCCGCCACGCGGACGTGCCCAGGCCTGCCGCCGCCGGGTCGTCCACGATGATCGACCACCCGTCGGAGGTCTGGGTTGGATCGGGGAAGTTGAAGCCCTGGTTCCGCATGCAGGCGATGTGCTCCCTCAGCCACCTTGGGGCGCTCGTCTCTTCGCCCGTCGCCACCTTCGAGTCGAGAAGGACGTAGCTCATCGCCGCCACTCCATTGGTGGTTCCCGCTCGCCCCGAGCCCGCGGACGTCCCGGATCCCGTCACCTGTGACACGAAGACGGAAGCCGCCACGATCGCGACGAGGGTCGCCGACCCGAGGCCGATGACCACCCCGTTCCTCGACCTCCGGCGGTGGATCGTCGCGACGATGTGATGGGGCGGTTCCACCGGCATGTCGAAGCTGTCCGCCTGGCGCCGAAGCGCGTCCTTGATCTCACTCTCGCTCGTCTTCATCGCCGGTCATCTCCTTCCTCACCCGCTCCAAGCCTCGCGATACGGAGGACTTCACCGTTCCGATCCGCCAGCCCAGGACGCGGGCGGTCTCTTTCTCCGAGAGGTCCTCGTAGAATCGCAGCACGATCGCGGCGCGCTGTCGGTAAGGGAGGCTTTCCAATGCTCGCCAAACGGCGTCGCGCGATTCGACGTCGGGAAGCGAGGCCGAACGAACGACCACCGAGACATGTTCTGCGTTCAGGTGGCGTCGTTCGTTGCCGACTTTCCTCCAGTGTTTGTGGGCGAGATTGACGATGGAGCGCCGAAGGTATGACGCGATCGCGCCCTCATCGCGGATCGAGCTCAGGCGTCCAATGAGACGCACGAACGCTTCCTGCGCGAGGTCCTCAGCCAGATGCGGATCGCCAGTCAGCAGGTAGGCGAGGCGTCCTGCCTTCCGGGCGTGCAGAGCATAGAGCGCGGTGATGCGAGCCTCGAAGTCGTCTCTGATGATCGCTCCCACCTCGGCGACATCGCTCTTCACGTCTTCCAGGACCCCCAACCCAGGAGAAGGGTCCACAGACGTCGTTGCCCTTGGATCATGGTCTGGAGGCGGGGCGGGATCTTGCGACCGTTCGTGGGACCGGACATCCGGTTCGAGGGGGGAGCCCCGGACCCCTGGTGAAGCTCGCAGTGACTGGTCCTGGCCCGACCGACGACTGCTCCTACTGAATCCCCGGGCCTCGTCCCTTCCGAAATACGAGGATCCCCATCGAAAATAGCCACACGGTGATGACGGTCGGCGCGGCAATCCCCAACGCCGTTGTGATCCCCACCGGCTCACCAATATAGGACTGGATGACACCCGATACCGATCCGCCGGCGCCGCCTGCCGCCACGGTCCACCCGAGCCAGCGCGGGTACGTATCGCTGAAGGCCACCGCCAGTCCGTAGAGGATGAAGGTAAAGCCGGCGAAGACCAGATTCAGCGGGCTGAGGAGAGCGAAGTTGATCGAGTCCTCTGCCCTGAAGGACCCGATGGCGCTGGCCCGAAGGTCGGGCGGCGCCGAAAGCCATGACTCGGCGAGATGCTTGGCGGCGAAGCCGTCCAATGTGATGAGAACCACCCCAACGGTGGTCCCCACGACCGCAGAGGCCAGCCCGAACCGCGCCAGCGCCGCGGCCAGTCCGCCTTCGATCGAGTCGTGGATCGCGACGAGGCCGCCGAGCATCAGAACGAACGCGACCAGAAGGGCGAGGTGAAGCGGGACCCAAATCTGGCTCTCGGCGACCACTCGGGCGGTCGCTTCGGGATCATCTGGTCCCGCCGTCACCGGATGCGCTAGGTTGCCGACCAACCCGATGATCGCGCCCGCGACGGCCGAGCCGCCACCGATTCTGTACACCCATCGCTGACGAATCGACCTGTCAGACACGCTCATCGGGACAGTGCCTTCCAGTCCGGCGCCCTCGTCTGATGCGGGAGGCTGCCGCTCGGTCAGCGATCTGCTTGCGGGCCCATCCGTTCCACTCGAGGATCCCCTGCTCGTACCGGATCCCCCACTCCAGCGCCAGCCCGAACGCCCAGGCCTCGTCGTCCTGTCGCTGCCGTTGACTCGCGATCTCCTGGAACTCGAGCAGCTTCGCCTCGTGAACCAAGGCCTCGTTCTCGAGGAAGCCGATCGCCTCATCCGGCTCCATCAGCCACAGGAAAAATATGCGCAGGAACGCGGGGTTGCGCGAGGCATGATCGGGCTCAGTCCGCAGCCATGCCCGTACTTCTTCGAGGCCGGCGGGAGTGATCTCGTAGATCTTCTTCCCGCGCGCGCCGGACCCGGACTGCCGGATCAGCTCGGCCTCGGAGAGCCGAGCGAGCTCCGGATAGATCTGGCTGTGGCCGGCCGGCCACACGTTCAGCAGCGAACGCTCGAACCTGCGGTTGAGCTCGTACCCGGTCATCGGGGACCCGGCGAGCAAGCCGAGCAGGGCATGGCGTAACGACACGGTCTCTGAGGATAAATGTCTGCCTTGACATGTCAAGCCTGATATGTCAAGAGTGAGGGTACATGGAGCGGGTGGCTACGAGATCAGGCATTTCGGAGCGAGCTGATCGGTGCGCGCAACCATCGAGGCGGGCCACGGAGACGAAACGGATGTCCGCTCACGTCTTTGCTGTGGCCGCGTCAGCGGTTCTCCTCGCTGGATGCGCAGCGTCGGGAACCGGTGAGACAACTCAGCCATCGGGACAGAGTCCATCGACACGCCCAGCACCGACCGCGCAGGAACCTCCACCGAGTCTCAAGGACGCATGCTTCTCGACGGACGGGGTCAAGGGTCGTTCGATGTGGTTCAAGGCCTCGGACGGCGTTCGCCTCTACGGGGTCGAGTCCGGCACCGGAGGGACGGCTGTGGTTCTTGCGCACGAGGGGGGAGCTGACCTGTGCGGATGGCTCTCCTATATGAAGACGCTGAACCGTGCAGGGATCCGCGCGTTCGCGTTCGACTTTCGAGGTTACGGGAACTCCGATCGCCCCGAGACGGCACGCCTTGCGCTCGGTCGCGATCTTGCTGGGGCGGTGGCCCGGGTCCGAGCCGACGGAGCGAAGCACGTGTTCTTGCTGGGAGCGTCGATGGGTGGTGCCGCCGTGGTCCAGAACAGCGCCGACATCAATGTGGAGGGGTTGATCAGTTTGTCGGGGACACGGCTCTGGTCCGGGTATGGAATCAACGACCCGAAGGGCGTCCGGAGCTTGTCCGCCCCGTTCCTGTACGTGGGCTCCCGGCAGGACACACGCGCACCTCTCAAGGAGGCGCAGTCCATCTTCGACAGCGTGGGTTCTCGCGACAAGCAGATCGTGCTCTACCCCGGGGGAGCCCACGGAACGACGTTGGTGGAACTGCCACCCTTCGGCGACCGGACTCGCGCACTGATCCTGGAGTGGATCGAGACGCGAAGCTGAGGGACGGGTCATGAACTCCTCAAGCCGGTCCACGGCCGACGGGACGATCAGCGACGACCTCGCACCGAACGTTCGAACCGGTACACGTCAATGGTTGCTCACATCCGTCGCGGCCTTCATCCTCGCCGCCTGCAGCCCCAGTTCGGCGCCAGGGTCCGCCGGTGCATCCACCGGCTCCGTGTTGGGTTCGCCGAGCGTGACCGAGTCGTCACCGCTGGCCACGGGCACCGCACCCGCGATCGATTGCGACGGAGCCGCGAACGCGCGCGCGATCTGGCTTCGGGCCGCCGACGGAACTCGACTGTACGGCGCGCTCCTCGGGTCGGGCCGGGTCGGGGTCGTGGTGGCGAACGACGTTCCCCACCCGCTGTGCGAGACGCTCACCCCGGCCCGCTTTCTGGCAGCCCATGGTTACCGCGTCCTGGTGTTCGACTACCGGGATCGCGGCCTCTCGGCCCCGAGCGATGCCCCCGGCCGCCTCGATCAGGACGTCGCCGGCGCGGTCGACGAACTCAGGTCGCACGGGGCCGCCCGGGTGATCCTGCTCGGGTCCTACGCTGGCGTGGCTGCGGCGGTGGTCGCCGCCACCGAGATCCATCCGCTCGTCGACGGCGTGGTCGGCATCTCTCCGGCCGCCGCCCGGGGCCAGTGGGTCCAGGGTCCGTTCGGGCCCGTCGGCGCGTTCCAGGCCGCGCCTCGGATGCGGGTCCCGGCCCTGTACCTCACGGTCCGGACCGACCCATACATTTCGCTTCGGGAGGTTCGCCGCCTGTACCGCCTAACCGCGTCGCCGGCCAAGGACCTCGTAGTCATCCCGGCGGGTTCCGCGGGGTTTGGCATGATCGACGTGAGCAGTTACGCGGAGCGCGCGCGTCACGCCATCCTGTCGTTCGTTCGGCGCGTGGCCGGGATCCGACCGTCATAGCGCCCAGGCGCCGCATCGGGCGTCGGTTCCGTGATCGAATAGACCTCCGGCCTCTAGTCGAAGCGGTCGGGTCGTGGGGTGCGGAACAGAGAACGCTGTCGAGGAAATCTCGAACGGCCTCCACCACCGCGTCCGGGTGGACGAATGTCAGCGTCGATCGGAAGCCGGATACGACATCATCCGCGAGCCGGATCTCCGCCCGAAGAGGATGCTGCGAGCCTTCCTCGCACCAAGCCCGGATCGTGAGCAGTGCGGTCCCCGTCGAGTGGAGCATGCCCACATCCTGAAGGACGGCCCGTCACGGCCGCGTGACGCCCCAGAGGTCGGCCACCAGCGCCCGGAGCCGTTCGGTCGGCTCGACGCCGAGCTCGAGCATCAATAACTCCCCGTATCGGGCGAATTCCCGAAGCGCCTCGGTGGGGTTGCCCTCCGCGATGTGCACCCGGATCAAGGAAGCCCGGGGGCTTTCCCGCAGCGGCTCGGCCCGTACCGCCGCGAGGGCCGCTGCCGCAGCATCGCCGTACTTTTCCCGGGCCGTGAGGCGGTCGGCGAGCACCTCCAGGGCGTGAAGCCGAAGCTGCCGCCAGTCCTCGGCCTCGACGAGCGCCCACTCGTCGTACCAATCCGGCAGGAGTTCCGCCGAGAGGGCCGGGATCGCTTCGGGTCCCGGATCCGCCGACCGTGAAGCCCCTGTCGGGGTGAGCAGACGCTGGACGAGCGCCCGTGCGTCCCAGAGGTCGACGGTGACGTCCTCGGACAGTCCGAGATCCCGAGCTGTGGCTGCCACTGAAGCTCGAGCTCCACCTCGCAGCCGCGCGAGGGCCGATCGGAGGCTGGAGGAGGCGCGGTCCTCGGTGGCGACAGGCCACAGCGTCCCGGCCACCGTCTGTCGCTGTATCAACCTGCCCTTCAATGCGAGGAAGGCGAGGAGGCGCTGGGATCCTTCTGGGAGGATCAGGGCGGGACCCTCCGTCTTCAACTGGAACCCACCCAGAAGCGAGATCCGAGCACCCGAGCTACCCTCGCTCAAGGCCTTCCCTCCCTGGTGCGGACTCCTTTCGGCTATCCAGGATCGACCTATCCTAGACTGCAACCCTACTTCCTCATACTTGCCGAGTCCCCCATGGGTCCTCCACGTGATCCTCCCGTCACGCCGGTGTCACGTCACGGTCACGGCTGGTAGGTAGAAGTTGGTTTGACATCAGGAGGAGGTTGGACGGGAGGCATCGAGCCATAGGGAGCGGCCGCGTGAGGCGCCATCGGATGTCGAGGTGCCAGTCGGAACGCAGGATCGCTGCCCAGTCAGAGTCCAACGCCACTCAAAGGGAACAGCCTCTGCTTGGAGCTCTACTTCCAGACTCGGCGCGACCTCGAAAGGTGTAGGACCTTCAGAAGGGAGTCAACTCAAGATGGCCGAGATGGTCACCATCGACGGACAGCAGTACAAGAAGCGCAATCCGCTCGGCGTCCTCGGGCTCTCGTTCCTCACGCTGGGCGTGTACTTCTTCGTCTGGTACTACAAGATCAACGACGAGCTCCGGCGAGCCAAGAATGACCAGAGCATCAGCCCGACCCGTTCGCTCGTGGCCATGATCTTCGGCTGGCTGATCATCGTTCCGCCCTTCATCGCCATGTACAACACGGCAAAGCACGTGCAGGATCTGGAGACGCGACGAGGGGTCGTCCAGACTGTTGAGCCGGCCCTCGCCGTCGTGCTGATGCTCCTGCTCTCATTCGCGAACGGGATCTACGTGCAGGAGCACCTGAACCGTGCGTGGGGCACCACGGCGGCTCCAGCACGATTTCGCACAGGCCCCGGTCTCGAGCCGACAGCCTCGTAAACGGGGGAGCAGGTTGGCCCGAGTCCAGCTCAAGAAGATTGGATGGGAGGTCGCTTTGAACAGGAACAGACTGCTTCTTTGGATCGCGGCGGGATTCGTCGCGTTTCCGCTCGCTGGGATCGCGGCGCGAGCGATCGGGTCCATCGAGGGGCTGATGACGGCCTTCGCGGCGGGAGCCATTGCGGGCGCAGTGATCGGTGCTGCGCAATGGCTGGTGCTCCGCGGGATCGGCATCGATACCCGGTGGATCGTCGCGACGGCGGGCGGGTTCGGCGTTGGAATGGCGGTCGGCGTGGCCGTCTTCGGCTATGGAACCGGGACGGCTGACGTCGCCGCCGTCGGCGCCGCGAGTGGGCTCGGCATCGGGATCGCTCAGTGGCCGCTCCTGTACGATCGCGTGCGGGCGAGCGCCTTGTGGATGCCTGCCATCGCAGGCCTGTGGGCGATCGGTTGGGCCATATCGACAGGGATCGGCGTCGACCTGACGACCCGGCGCTGGGCCGTGTTCGGAGTCTCAGGCGCCGTCACCGTGGCTGTGCTGTCGGGCGCATTGCTGTGGGCGCTTCAGAAGAGGAGTCCGGCCACCCCGAAGGCGGTGGCCGTATAACCACGGAGATCTGGGCGGCGATCATTCTGATCGCCGCCCCGCTGTGGTTCAATTTTACGTTCGCCCTGCTCGGAAGGCGATTCGACTACCCGGACATCCTGCGACGGCCCACCGAAGAGATCCTGGAGCGGTTCCGGGCGGGAGGTCCCTCCCTGATCCTGTTGTGGTGGGCATTCATGCTCTCCGGGCTCCTGATGATCGGTGCCGCGGTGGTGCTGTCACAGGCGCTCGGCTTCAGAGGCGTCCTGCCGGTGGCGACGACGATCGGCGTCCTCGCCGGCCTGGTGCAGATGCTCGGGCTCCTTCGGTGGGTGTATCTCGTGCCGAACCTCGCACGGGCCTACGCCGACCCCCAGTCGAGCCCGGTGCAGCGCGAAGCCACCGCGGTGATCTTCCGGGCCTTCCATCAGTACCTAGGCGTCGGGGTGGGAGAGCACCTGGGGTACCTGTTGACCGGTGTGTGGTCGATCCTCGTCGGGATCGCGATCGCCATCGCGCCTGGGAGCACGCTTCCGGGCTGGCTCGGCTGGCCCGGGATACTGATCGGCGCCGGGCTGGTGGTGAGCTCGGCGGAGTTCCTCGGGCCGAACGAAGAGCGAGGATGGGCGCTGGCGGGGGCGGCGACGCCCATCCTGTACATCGCGTGGTCCGTCTGGTTGCTCGGGCTGGGCATCGCTCTGATCGCATGACTCCCTTCCGGCCGCTGCCACCCCCAGGAGCTCCGAGCTCGGAGTTCATGAGAATCCAACAGCAAGGAGAGAAACGATGAAGGCCATAGTCCAAGACACGTACGGCTCGGCGGATGTTCTCGAGCTCACAGATATCGACACACCGATGGTCGGCGACGACGACGTGCTTCTCCGCGTTCACGCGGCGAGCGCACACATCGGGGACTGGCACTTCATGACGGGCCTGCCGTACCTGTTCCGCATCGCGGGCTCCGGGCTCCGCGCACCCAAGGCCCGCATTCGGGGCATCGATGTGGCCGGTCTCGTCGAGTTGGTCGGCAAGAATGTGACGCAGTTCCGGTCGGGCGATGAGGTGTTCGGTACCTGCGACGGCTCATTCGCCGAGTACGCGACCGCTCGAACGGACAAGGTTGCGCCCAAGCCGACGAACCTCACCTTCGAGCAGGCGGCGACCGTTCCCACCTCCGGCTCCGCGGCGCTCCAGGGTCTGCGCGATAAGGGGAAGGTGCACCCGGGGCAGAAGGTGCTGATCATCGGGGCGGCGGGAGGCGTCGGATCATTCGCCGTGCAGATCGCCAAGGCGTTCGGAGCCCACGTCACCGGCGTGTGCAGCACGAGGAAGGTGGAGTTGGTCCGATCGATCGGCGCGGACGATGTCATCGACTACACGCGCGAAGACTTCGCCGACGGGGCGCACCGCTACGATCTCATCTTCGACACCGCGGGGAACCGTTCCGTGTCACACCTCCGGCGGGCCCTCGCCCCCCGAGGGACCCTCGTCATCGTCGGAGGCGAAGGGGGCGGACGGTGGTTCGGAGGCATTGATCGCCAACTCCAGGCGCTCCTGTTGTCACCGTTCGTGAGCCAGAAGCTGGGCACGTTCATCGCGAAGGCGAAGGGCGAGGACCTGGTCGTGCTCAAGGACCTGATCGAGGGCGGCAAGGTCACGCCGGTCATCGACTCGACGTATCCGCTCAGTGAGGTCCCCGAGGCCATCCGTCATCTGGAAGAGGGACACGCCCGAGGAAAGGTCGTGATCACCGTCTAAGGCGTTCAAGGAGTTCTTATCAACCAAGCTCGAGTCCTCGATGAGATGCTCCCAGCGGCCTTCCACCGCACGGAGGTCCATGCCAACAACCCGCTCGAGACCGACCATGGGCGGTTGAAGGCACGACTTCGCCCGATGCGCGGGCTGAAGCGAGACCGCACCGCCAGGGTCATCGTCGCCGGTCATGCCCTCGTCCAGAACCTCCGCAGGGGCTTCTACGATCTCGGCACCGGCGTTCCTTCTGCTGCCCGCCTTGCCGACGCCTTCACCGAGCTCGCCCTCGTCACGAGATACCTGCCCGCGCGGACTGGTCCACCGCGTCCGGATTTCAGCCAACGCAACAGTGCCGCGATAGACGCTAGTGAGGTGGAAATCGACCGCCTTCACGGTGACGAAGAGGGCCTGCGCGATCTCCTTGTTGGACAAGCCCGCACCCGCAGCCGCAGTTATTCTTCGTCGTCTTCGTCCCACTTCCGCCAGTGTCCGAGATGCCGCTGCCGTGGCCATGGCCGCCTGTCTTTCAGGGCCCACACGATGACCTGCACGATGGTCACCGCGAACAGGATGACCGCCGCGAGCAGGACCAGCTTCAGCACGTTCGCCACCGTCTCGGCATGGATCGGGTTCGCCGCCCTCGCGGAAGACTAGTGCTCCAGGTCGGAGGGAAACAACAAGTTGAACCAGGGTGCGGGAAGGGGGGTTCGATTCCTGCCGGGGGCACCATTCCTAACTGGGGAAGATCCCGTGGAGTGGCGCGCTGTAACCGTCGTGCGCGGGACGAGGGCGCTGCGGCCGATCAGAACAATCACGATGATTCCCACGATCGCGAGTCCACCGACAGCCGCAAGCATGTGCCTCTCTCCGACAACCGGAGCGTACCCAGGCTGGGCTCGACACGAGTCCAGATGTAGAGCACCTCTGCCGGAATCCCACTGAGCCCGGGTGTACACTGATCGACCGAGGCCCCTAGTGGCGGTCTTTCTGGATCACCGCCGCCACCCTCTCCGCTCCGAGATAGCTACCTCGCGCGCCGAGGCCGCCGCAAGAAGGTTCGGGATGGAGGAACGATGAACAGAGCGTCGGGCATGGGACTTCTGGTGCTTGGCATCGTGCTCGGGACCGTCGGCGCGATCATGAGGTTCGCCGTCAAAGTGCACACGACGGGGTTCAACATCCACGAGGCCGGGGTCATCCTCCTTGTGGTCGGGATCGCGGCCGCCGTAGTAGGTCTGGTCTTGCTCGTCATCGGCAGCAGGAGCCGGAGCGCGATGAAGGAGAGCGTCCAGGAGACGCCCACCGGTCAGGTGCGGACCGAGGAACGGTTCGATTCCAGCTCGGACCTGTAGACGCACCCGACCGCAAGGCGGCGGGTTGCACTCACGGCTTCCGGGCCATTGTGGTCTGCGTGGATCCCCGTGCCGTGGATCGCACGTTTGCCGGGCGGGCATTCGACGAAGGCTTCCTGGGTGACCTGCCTTAAGGCGTGGACCCGTGCGGGGAGAACGGCGAGTTCCACACCTTCGTCCACGACGACCCCCCCGTTCCGCGCGCCGATTGCCTGTCGCACCCGGCGAGATCGAGGTGGGGGCTAGCTCACGGGTAAGCCGAGGGAGCGCCGACGCTGTCGCGAGCCCGACGGGATCCCTGGGTACGAACTTCGCGAGCCCGCTTGCGATCAGTCGGTGAGAAGGACTTCGGGGTGGATGCGAGACGGTGCGTGCTGCTCCCTCTCCGTCATCGTCTCTACCGCGCTGCGACGTCCGAGGGCGTCGTCCTCGACCGCACGATCAGGCGATCTCTATCAGCTTCGCGCTGCTTCGGAGACTGGCCCGGTCCGCGTGACCCGGAAGAGGGTGACCGGTCCCGGCAGCCCCTTGAGCTCCGCATCCTCGATCCGTTCAAACGCGAACGCCGCGGCGCCGGCCGACTCGGCGACGGCTTCGCTCGCGAGGACCTCGCCGGGATCCGCGACGTCCGCGATACGCGAGGCCAGGTTCACCGTCTGCCCGAAGACGTCGAGGTCCCGCTCGATCATGGGTCCGGTGTGGACCCCCGCGTGCGGCGAGAGCGCACCCTCGCCGCTCATCGTCTCCACGAGGTCGAGCGCGGCATCCACGGCAATCGTCGCATCGGTGAGGCGCAGCATCGCTCCATCACCCAGGAGCTTCACGAGACGCCCGCCGTGGCGGGTCGCGGTGGCATCAGCGTGGCGCTGAAGCGACGTTGCCGCGGCCATCGCGGACTCATCGCCGCGCTCAATCGTGAGGCGCGTGAAGCCTGACAGGTCGACGAATACGATCGCGGGCGGACTCGGCGGTTCCGGGATCGGCGCGAGCCCACGAGAGGCGAGGAACCGCTCGAACCCCTCGACGATCCCGCTCACGCTGCGGTGCTCCAGGTATCGAGCGCTCAGCCACGTGAACATCTCCGGTGCCAGTCGGGTCACCTTCATGAATGCGACGCGCACGTCGTCGGGGAACTCCTCCAACTCGCCGCGGAGCAGTCGCTCGCGCGCTGGCTCGGCGAGTTGCTCGTCTTGGAGGTCCATCCACCCGAGCATCGCCGCCCGGGCTCCCTGCGCCATCAGCCTGGCCGACCGGATCAATGAGTCCCCGTCCGGCGTCATCGCCCACGCATCGAGGAAGCGTTCGAACATCCCCTCCTCGTCGAGGTGGATCGGCGCTAAGGGGTCGGGCTTGGGCAGTCCGAGTACCTCGTAGACCGCCGGGAGAAGCTCGGCCCTTGGCCCCGCGCTTGCCTGGAACTCCGCAAAGGTCCTCGCGGACAGGGACCCTGGCTCGTGGGGCAGGTACTCGTCCGTCCGTTGGAACCGCAGCAGTCCCTCGGTGGCCGCGCGTTCGATCGACTCATCCGGGACACCAGTCTCGAGTAGAGCTGACGTCATCTTGACCGCGAGCACGGCTCCGTACGTGAACCGGCCGTGGTCGTCAGGTGTGATCAGCCCGATCCCCGCCATCCATTGCACGCGTTCCTTCGGGCACGCGGCCTCCACGGCGACCTCCGCGGCGGAGTAGGTCGTAGGCACGAGCTGTATCGTAGCGAGCCTTCACATGCCGATCATCGGGACCTGATCGGAAGGAGCCCAGTGATGAGTTGGCCCGCCCTAGACTCGCTCGCTGTGGCCATGATCCAGCTGAGTCGATCCTCGCCATCGGATGGGCTCGCCCGCCGCCCGTGGCGCGAGGTCGCGGAGGGTGCAGGGCTGTTCCCCCGTTCTATCTCGGCTTGTACGCGGTCGAAAGCGCTCCGCGTTCCGCCGGCCTCCGGGTACGAGGAGGCGCTCGCCCCACCTGGTGCCGGCCCGTTCGTGCTCGCGATCGTGCTCGCCGCCGCCGTAGCGTTCTCCGAAGAGACGATCTTCCGCGGCGAATTGATGCAGAGGCTGTAGCAGGCGACCGGGAGCGCCGGTGCCTCCCCCGTTCCGCTCAGGGAACCAACGTAGGACCGATCTCCGGTATTCGACGTACGTCTCTCAGAACCGACGACGGAGCGTCGGCTCCTCATAGCCGATCACGAACAAGTGGAAGGAGATCGCCGCCGCCCGCGAGTACACACGATCAGCGGCGACGAGAGGAACAGCCAACCGCGGGCCATGCCACCGCGTGCGAACTCTTCCCCCCATCGTGACGGGGGGTTGTCGACCCCTAAGCCCGACCGGATGTGGTGCTCGGCGTGATGCGCGTGCTCCCTCCTTGCCGAGCAAGACCAGACAACCTGGCTTAAGCCTCGCTCGGTGGCGCGGGCATTTCCATCAGGCCGAGCTCCGCCATAGTTCCCATCATGTCGTAGACGCCGTAGTGCTCGGAGTTCTGTCCGGCGTCATTGAACGTGAACACGTCGATCGCGTCCAACCTGAACGGTTTCCCGGTCGGCGACATCCCCGGCATGAACCCCATCGTGTCGGTACCGGTCATCGTGCTGTGGACCGCCACCTTGTTCCCGGAGGCGATGACCTCCTCGACCTCGATGTGCATGTCGGGGGTCTGCGACCGCATCATGTTGAACATCGCGATCGCGCCCGCCTTGTCGGCCGTGCCTCCGGGCATAGGCGAGCGCTCGACGTAGTCCTCCGAGAGGGTTTTCTCGGCGAACCCGATGTCACCTTCGTTCATGACTAGCTGGATCAACTCGCGGACCGTCGCGGTGTTCTCTTCCGGTGTCGTCATGGCTCCCTCCCGTGAGTGTGTGTTTCACGCTACGCCCGAAGGGAAGGTCCTCGCAAGGTGGCGCAGCCGAGAACGACGCTGGGCCTGTCCGAGATCTGGGCATCGATCGCGGTCGTGCGCTGTGGAGGGCTGGTCGACTCGGTGGCTCGGCCCGAGCAGCCCGGACCTTCGAGCCCTATCTCGTTCGAAGCTCAGCCGTCTGAGTGGTGGGCCCCCCGGGACTCGAACCCGGAACCTGCGGATTAAGAGTCCGGTCCGAAGGTGCAGGTCAGAGCGCCCGTTGAGCCGCTGAGCAGCCGGTTTGTGTCTCTGCAGTACCCACCCATCGTTTGCAAATGGCATTAGGTGGCCGATATCAAGCTCTCGTCGCTGATCATCGGCAACGTCGCCCTGAATGCGCCGTCCGGCACGTGGTGGGCGATGTGCCGTACGTCCTCAGGGTCATGGGTGCTAGGCTGTCCACGCCGAAGAATCGGACCTGGCAAGCGGAAGCGTGGTCGACGGAGGCCATGACGGAGAGGACCGACCTTGCCCGCCGCGTCGTCGCAGCAGTTGGCCAAGCTGGCGCTGCCGAACTGCTCGATGTCCTTATCCGGTCCGAGGCTGACTGCGCGGCGCTGATCGGCCGGCTGTCGCAAGGAGCCGACGCCGAGTGGATCGCCGAGATCCTGATCGACCTCCAGGAGGACGAGCCGGCGGCTGCAGTTGGTCGATGGCCTTGCGGACAGCTCGATAAGCTCGCCGCGTGGGGCGGCGCGATCCGCTCCGGCGCGCGACGAGGTGACCTTCGATCTGGCACGTTCGTCGTGGCGAGCTCGGCCAATACGCCAGACGTCTACATCATGTGCCGTGGCGTGGGACGTCAGGCTCGGGTCAGCCTTCACCAGTCGGGTAGCTGGCGGTTCAGCATCGAGCCGATCAGTGCAGAGACTGGCGAGGTCATGCCCCCCATAGGAGGCGAGACGTGGACCCGCCCGCCCCCGTTCGTCGTTGGATTGGCCAAGGTCTTCGGGGTGATCGTGCCTTCTGCAGGCGTGACGAGACCCATCGACGATGATGACAATCGAGTGAGCCTGGTGCAGGTCCCCCGTGAGTGTTGGGGGATTCAGTTCACGCTCATCCTTTCCGATCCGGGGACGCCGGCGCGATCGTGGCCCGGAGCCGATGGAATGGAACGACGCTCATCGGTCGTACCGAGCTCGCCACAGGGGAGACACTCTGGGTCGTCGCCCACGAGATCGTTACGGCTCCTGCGCTGGACGAGACGCCCAAAACCGGCAGGATCCTTCCGGGTCAGGACCCGGACGCCGCGAAGGAAGCTCTCGAATCCGGGACGCTTCGGGGGCTTGCCTTCGTGGTGACCGATGACGGAATGCGTGCCCTGATGGAGAGCGCCGTCGTCCCACGGGAGCAGATCGACGACCCAGGATGACAGACCCCCGACCTCGTCGCGGATGGAATTGCAGCAGGAGTAGCAACTAACGCAGCCCGTGATCGGGATCGGCTGGTGTCACCGCCTGGCCAGATGGTGGGCCCCCCGGGACTCGAACCCGGAACCTGCGGATTAAGAGTCCGTTGCTCTATCCGATTGAGCTAGAGGCCCCGCGAGCGCGAATATATCAAGCTCATGCGGTTGGATCGTTGGGGTGACCGAGGGGACTCGAACCCCCAACCCCCAGGACCACAACCTGGTGCTCTAACCGATTGAGCTACGGCCACCACGCTCGTGGCCGATTGTATCAACGGCCTTCTCCGCCCTTGACTCGCGGGTATCATGGGGATGACCTTGAACGGCCGTTCAAACAGGTTTTACGGGTTCAGAAAGAGGAGGCTCGGAGCTAGATGTCCGTGAGGGAGACCGTCGAGCTGGACCTCGGGCGGTTGGATCACCTGATCGCCCAGGAGGAGGGAAAGCTCGAGCCCAAGCACCGGGCCTCGATCGCTTACCGAGATGTCGTGGAGCGGACCCTCGCCGGCGGTGTCGCCTCGAGCTGGCAGGACTCGCCTCCCCACGCGATCTACATCGAGCGGGGCCAGGGCTCGCGGATCTGGGATATCGACGGCAACGAGTACATCGACTTCCACCTTGGCTACGGGGCCATGGTCGTCGGCCATGCCCACCCGAGGATCGTCGAGGCGGTCGAGCGGCAGATTCGCCGCGGATCGCACTTCGCCCAACCCACCAAGGACCTCGACGTCGTTGGGGAGAACCTCGTAGACCGGTTCGGCCTTCCCCTGTGGCGGTTCTGCAACTCCGGCACCGAGGCCACCCTTGAGGCCGTCCGACTGATGCGGGCGGTCACCGGCCGGGACCTCCTGATCAAGATCGAAGGGAGCTATCACGGGCACCACGACTCCCTGATGTTCTCCGTGATCCCCGAGCCGGAGCTGATCGGGCCCAGGGAGCATCCCGTGACGCTCCCGCAGGTTCCCGGCATCCCTCAGGCGTTCGCCGAGCTGGTACGGGTGGTTCCGTTCAACGACCTGTCAGAGGTGGAGCGGGCCCTGGCCGAGAACGACGGGAAGGTCGCCGGGATGATCGTGGAGCCGGCCATGATGAACTGCGGAGTCATCCTCCCCGACCCCGGCTACCTGAAGGGCCTGAAGGATCTCCTCCACACGCACGGCGCGTTCCTGGCCTTCGACGAGGTCAAGACCGGTGCCACCATCGCCTACGGTGGAGCCGTCGAGGCCTTCGGGGTCACCCCGGACATCGTCTGCCTGGCCAAGGCCCTCGGCGGGGGGCTGCCGTGCGGGGGGATCGGCGCGACGAGGGAGCTGTTCGAGCCGGTCTTGAGCGGCGAGATGGACATGGCGGGCACATTCAACGGGAACCCGCTGACGCTCGCGGCCTCCAAGGCGGCGCTGACCGAGGTCCTCACCCGAGACGCATACGACCATCTGAACGACCTCCATCGCGCGCTGGCGGAGGGATGCGGCGAAGTCATCGAGAAGTACCGGCTGCCTGCGTACGTCGCGGGCCTCGGAGCCAAGGGTTCGGTGATCTACAGCGCCACGCCGGTCAAGGAGTACCGCGACGCGGTCGGGATCGACGAGCGGATCACCTACCTCGCCTGGCTATTCCAGCAGAACCGCGGGGTGTTCAAGTCGCCCTGGTCCAAGCAGGAGACCTGGACGACCTCGGTCGTCCACACGGTCGACGACACCGGGCGCTACGTCGAGAACTTCGAGGAGTTCGCCGCCGCCATCACGGCGTAGCTAGACTCGCGGGCCGTGGACGTGGAACGGCTCCGGCTCTCACTCGACGACGGGAGAGCCCTGGACGTCGCCGTGGCGGGCGATACGGAGGCCACGCCCTTCGTGTTCCACCACGGAACGCCGGGGTCGGCGATCGTATTCGAACCCTTCCTCCAGGAGGTGCTGGCACTCGGGCTCCGGTACGTCGCCTGCTCTCGTCCCGGCTACCGCGACTCCACCCGGCGGCCTGGGCGGACGGTGGCCGATTGCGTGGGGGACACGTTGGCCGTGATCGAGCAGTTGGGGCACGACCGCTTCTACACCGCCGGCTGGTCGGGCGGCGCCCCGCACGCCCTCGCCTGCGCGGCGTTGATGCCCGATCGCGTCATCGCCGCCGCCTCGATCGCGGGGCCCGCGCCCGTGAGCGCCGAGGGGCTCGACTGGCTGGACGGCATGGGGGAGGAGAACGTCGAGGAGTTCGGGGCGGCGATGGCCGGCCCGGACGAGCTCCGGTCGTACCTGGAGAAGGTCGGGCCGGAGTTCGGGTCCGTCACCGGTGCCCAGATCGTGTCGGCCCTGGGTGACCTCGTCGGCGAGGTCGACAAGGCCGCGCTGACCGGCGAGCTGGGCGCGTTCCTGGCCGGGAACATCCGCGAGGGCCTTCGGAACGGGATATGGGGCTGGTTCGATGACGACCTCGCGTTCGTCCGGGATTGGGGCTTCGACCTGAACGCGCTGGCGATCCCTGCGACCGTGTGGCAGGGCGCCAAGGATCGAATGGTTCCCTTCTCCCACGGCGAATGGTTGGCGGCTCACGCTCCCGTCCGAGCCCGACTGCTGCCGGAGCACGGGCACCTGTCGCTGGCCGTAGCGTCGTTCCCGACGATCCTCGACGACCTGGTGGCGTCGGGCCCGGCCTGAGTCAGGTTCCCGAGCTGAGGGTCAACCACCGGTGTTCAGGGGGTTCTTGACACGATGGGTTACGATATATCGCGACAGGTTGGCGAGACATCGTTGGCATGAGAGGAGAGGGACATGCACGAGACACGTCGCAGGCACGGGCACCATCACGAGCGCTCGGACATGCCGTTCCGGGGCAGGCACGGCCCGTTCGGGGCGGGATGGTTCGGACCTCCGCCGTGGGCAGGGCGAAGGGCCCGGCGGGGCGACGTCCGGGCCGCGCTGCTCGCGCTGTTGGCAGAGAAGCCCATGCACGGCTACGACGTCATCCAGGAGCTCGAATCCCGGAGTGGCGGGGCCTGGCGCCCCAGCCCGGGCTCGATCTACCCGACCCTTCAGATGCTGGAGGACGGGGGACTGGTGACGAGCGAGGACCGTGACGGCAAGCGGGTCTACTCGCTGACCGAGGTGGGCAAGGCCGAGGTGGAGGAGCGGAAGGAGCGAACCGGCGGCGCGCCGCCATGGGAGTTCGGCTCCGGAGGCGGCGAGGTCCAGATGCAGCTTCGCGATGCCTTCTTCCAGCTCGCCGCGGCGCTGATGCAGGTGGCCCGAACGGGTACGACGCAGCAGATGAAGCAGGCGGGTGAGCTCGTGGCGGAGGCCCGCAAGAAGGTCTACGCCATCCTGGCTCAGGACTAGGGCTCTCGTCGCACGGTGACCTTCGGTCACGGGCCTCGTGCGGCCCGTGACCGAATCGCTGTCTACACTCGCCTGACCGAGCGGATCAACGCGAGAGGGCGGTGCCGACATGCCGAGGGGGATCCTGGAGCGTCTGGTGGAAGGGCCGGTGCTCGGCGACGGCGGGTACCTGTTGGAGCTGGAGAAGCGGGGCTACGTCAGGGCCGGACCGTTCACACCCGAGGTGGCCATCGAGCACCCGGAGGCGCTGGCCGAGCTCCATCGGGAGTTCATGCGCGCTGGCGCGGAGTTCCTGACCACGATGACGTTCTACGCGAGCGACGACAAGCTGGCCACCGTCGGCCTGAAGGACAAGGTCGACGAGATCAACCGCAACGCGGTGCAGGTGGCGAGGAGGGTCGCGGCCGAGGGCGACGCGCTCGTCGCGGGCGACCTCTCCCTCACCTGGGCCTACGATCACCAGGACCCCGCGTCCGCCGACCACGTCCGCGCCCTGTTCGACCGCCAGCTCCAGGACATGCTGGATGCCGGGCCGCCGGACTTCTGGGTGGGCGAGACCTTCAGCCACCTGGGCGAGGCGCTGCTGTTCGTGGAGCGGGCGAAAGCCACCAGTCTCCCGGTGATGGTCACGATGTCCTTCGAGCAGCCGGAACCACGGTCCTACGAGGGCGACACGCCCGGCGACTGCGCTCGCAAGCTGGCCGACGCCGGCGCCGACGTCGTCGGCGTCAACTGCCTGAACGGCCCGGACCAGCAGCTTCCGGTCGCGCTCGAGATGCGCGAGGCCGTCTCCGGTTACGTGGTCAGCCAGCCCGTCGCCTACCGAACCTCGGCCGATCGGCCCGACTTCACCTCGACGCCCGACTTCCCGTACGCGCTCTCCCCGCTCCAGCTCTCCCGGGGCGAGATGTCGTCGTTCGCTCGCAGGGCGAACGACGCCGGCATCAACGTGATCGGGTCGTGCTGCGGCTCGGTCGCAGAGCACGTCCGGGGCATGGCCAGGGCCCTCGGCAAGCTCCCCGAAGACGAGCGGGAGTGGCGGACGGAGAGCGGCAAGGCCATGTCCGCCTACGAGTATTACGGCCACACCGAGACCGAGTCCTGAGAGCGGGACCCGAGGTCCGCCCGCAGGGAGCCGAGGCCTAATGGGGGAGCGCCGCGAGTTCGAGGTCGCGGTCATCGGCCTGGGCGGCATCGGGAGCAGCGCCGTGTATCGGGGGGCGAAGCGGGTTGGCTCGGGCGCCCTCGGCTTGGAGCGGTTCGAGCTGGGGCACGATCGGGGGGCCTCGCACGACCACTCCCGGATCATCCGGCTCTCCTATCACACCCCCGCCTACGTTCGGTTCGCTCAGGACGCGTACCGCGCATGGGCCGAGGTGGAGGAAGCGTCCGGGGAGCGGCTCGTGACCCGGACCGGCGGTCTGGACCTGTACCCCGAGGCCGCGTACGGCTGGGTGGAGGACTACCGGCGGTCCCTCGACGAGGTCGGAGTACCGAACGAGTGGATGGACGCCGGGCAGGCGATGCGGCGGTGGCCGCAGTGGCGCCTCAGTGACAACGTGCGCGTGATGTTCCAAGAGGCGTCGGGATTCGTGGCGGCGGAGCAGGCGAACGCGGCGCATCGCCGCCTGGCCGAGGGGCTGGGGGCCACCCTGCTCGATCAGGCCCGCGTCACCGAGCTCAGGGAGGCCGGGGGACTGTACGAGCTGGAGACCGAACGGGGGACCTTCCGGGCGGAGCGGCTCATCCTCACCACCGACGCGTGGACGAACGAGCTCCTGGCTCAGCTGTGGCGGCCGATCAACCTGGCCGTCACGCAGGAGCAGGTCGCGTACTACCAGCCGACAGACGGGGAAGCGTTCCTGCCGGAACGCTTCCCCGTCTGGATCTGGATGGGGATCCCCTCGTTCTACGGGGTGCCAACCTTCGGGGAGGCCGGGCCCAAGACCGGCATGGATGCCGGTGGCGCCGAGGTGAGCCCAGACACGCGAAGCTTCGAGCCCGACTCCGGGTACAGCGAGCAGCTCGACACGTTCATGCGCGAGCACCTCCCGGGCGGCTTCGGGCCCCACATCGCCGTGCGGACCTGCCTGTACACGATGACCCCGGATCGCGACTTCGTCATCGACCTGATTCCCGGGCACGAGCACGCCGCGGTGGGCCAGGGGGCCGCCCACGCGTTCAAGTTCGCCGCCGTGTTCGGGAAGTCCCTGGTCGAGCTGGTCTTCGACGGCAAGGCCGAGTCCGACGTCTCCGCCTGGCCCCTCGACCGCGAGGTCCTGACGATGCAGGACCCGCCGAGGACGTTCCACCTCTGAACCGCTCGGCCCGAGGGGTCTTGGGGCGCAACGCCCTCGGGCGGCCGGCCCGTCGGCTGGCGACCGGCGCCCGGCTGGACAGGAGGCGGCCCCCAGGCGCAGAATCCCAGCGGTTCGCCGTTTGAGGCTTCGGGGCGAGGGAGCGCTCGTGGTCGGTGCGCCCTCGCCGCCGCCGTCAGAGGGGGTGGATATGGCGACGCAAACCGAGGAGCAGATGCTCTCGGAGAAGATCGCTCCGGTCCTGGTCGCGAGGACGCTCGGCCCGTTCGACCTGGTCGTGATCTTCGTCGCGATCGTGCTGTTCATCATCAACTCCGCCGGCCTGCAGTTCGCCGGTCCGTCGGTGTTCATCATCTGGATCGTCGCCTTCGCGACCTTCCTGATCACCGGCGGGTTCGTCACCGCTCAGCTCGGCAGGATGTTCCCCGAGGAGGGGTCCTTGTACGTGTGGACCCACAAGGTCCTCGGGCCCTTCTGGGGGTTCTTCGCCGGGTTCGTGGCATGGTGGCCGGGCCCGATGGTGATGGTGGCGTCGGGGGTGCTGGTGGCCAACTTCATCCAGCAGATCGGCGCGTTCTTCGACAAGGCGATCCTCACGAAGAACTGGGAGATCGGCATCGTGGTCCTGGCCGTCCTGGCGTTCAGCGCGACGCTGTCGCTCCTGCGGATGCGACTCACGCAGAACTACGTGAACGCCCAGTTCTTCGCCTACGCGGTCGCGATCTTCCTGATCGGCCTGGCCGGGGTGGTGTGGCTCCTGAAGGGGAACCCCTCGGCGACGGACTTCGGATCGGGTTGGAACCCGTTCAAGGGAGACAAGCTCGCGCTGGGCCTTCCCGCGAACCTGACGTTCTTCTCCTTCGCCATCCTCGCGCTCCTCGGCATCGAGACCCCCCTGAACATGGGCGTCGAGGTGCGTGGCGGTGAGAAGGCCATCAGAACCTACCTGCTGTGGGGCTGCGTCATCGTGATGGCCGCGTACCTCTGGACCACCTGGGGCAACATGGTCGCCATCCAGGCCGGAGGGGCGAACGGCGTGACCGGTGGGGCGCAGGCCGTCGAAGTCGCGATGGGCAAGTGGGCCGGGGTCCTGGTCGCGGCGATCCTGGCGTGGGTCTTCCTCACTGCCACCGTCGTCTACAACTACGCGTTCGCCCGGCTGCTCTTCGTGTCCGGCTTGGAGAAGCGCCTGCCTCACCAGTTCGGGAAGGTGAACAGGAATAAGGTCCCGGCGAACGCCGTGATCCTTCAGTCGGTGATCGCGGCGATCATCACGATCCTCGTGTACGTCGTCCTTGGTGCGGGTGAAGGAGACTCGAACAGGTATTTCTTCGCGCTGTACGCCGGCCTCACCATCGTGTGGTGCATCTCCACCGCCCTGCTGTTCCTCGACATCTTCTTCGCCAAGCGAGCCGCGCCCGCCAAGTTCGAGGAGGCGCGACGGATCTCCCTGGGATGGCTGTACGTGTGCGGAGTGGTGGGGACGGTCGTCAATATCCTCGCCGTGTTGTTCATCTTCGTGGGCTCGTGGTACCCGAAGTCCGACTCGAACCCAACCGGGTGGGAGCTTCGCGCTTGGAACTGGTGGATGTTCGGCATCGCCGCGATCTCGGTGATCGCCGGCATCGCGATCTACGCGATCTCTCAGCGGACGAGGCGGGGCAAGACCGACGAGCAATTGCTCACCGAGATGGCGCCGGCCGTCGGCGGAGGGGGAGGGGAGTAGCGCCTGCGGGGTTACGCTAGGCGGATAGCAGCCGCTCGAAGAACGAGCGGTAGCGCTGGAGCGCGATACGCAGATCCTCCGTGGAGACGTCGTCCCCGCGCTCCCACTGGCTGTCCAGCCTGGTCCTCTCCTCGGAGAACATCCGGGCGAGCCGTTCCGTCATCTCGACGACCAGACCGTCGGCCTTCTGCACCGAGCCCCTGGGCTCATCGACGAAACGCACCTGGATCTCGTTCCATCGCGACCTGAACCCCCCGGCGTCCTCCTCCGCTAGGAGCGGCCCGGCGCCTCCCTCGTCGCCACTCGGGGTGGCCTCGGCTTTCGCGACCTCGCCCTCCGACTCGACCTCGGGGCGAACCTCGTCGCCGCTGTCATCGTCCTCGGGAACGCCCTCGTTGTCCTCGGGACCTCGGACCACGTCCTCGCTGGGAACCTCTTCCGGTCGTTCCGTCATCAGCGGGCCTCCAGCCGCTCTGCCTCTGGGGTCTCGCGCTCCAAGAGCTCCTCGAACAGGGATCGGTAGTGGACCATCGCTCGGCGGAGGTCCTCCGTGCCGGCCTTGCCCTGCTCGTTCGAGACCCACACCGTATGGGCGCCGCGGTAATTGTCGACCACATTCGGATGATCAACGGAAACGTCTGCGACCCGCTGTTCGAAGTCCTCAGTCGGGTAACCGCGTTCCTGCATCAAACGCGTGACGAGCCGGTCGGCGTCCTTCACGGCCTCGTTGGGTTGGTCGACGAAACGGGCTTGCACGTCCCGCCACTCGAGCGTGTACCGCTCCGCTGTTTCGGGCGATACCGATTGAATCTCCAGCTCCTGGCGATGTTTCATGCGTGCGGTGAGCTCGGACTCGGCCTCCTTGCGAGACTTGGCCTGCTCCATCGTCCGCTCGTATTCGGGGCCGAACCGGTCTTGGAGCCGCTCCGTGCGGCGCTTCGTACCCAGGGTCCATGCCACAAATCCGATTACCGCAATGGCCGCGGCAATGATGACGATCCATACCCAAGCATCCATGGGGCATTCCTCCTCTCGGTATGACTTCTCTTAGGTACCCCAGCCGGATGTGCCGAAACACGGACGCGAGAAATCGCCACCCCTCGCCTCGAGTCGACGCCGAACCGTGAGCAACCCTATGGTGGTGACGGTGCCTACCTGAAGCGGAAGCTCATGCCTTCCGACCTGTCAATCGAGCTCTCACGGGCATGTGCTTGATGCCGTTCACGAAGTTGGAGCGCATCCGTTCCACGGGGCCCGTGAGCTCGATCGAGTCCAGCCTGGGCAGCAGCTCCTCGAACAGGATCCGGGTCTCCAATCGCGCGAGGTGCGCCCCAAGGCAGAAGTGCGGTCCGCCCGGGCCGAATGTGACGTGCTCGTTCGGCCGGCGCGTGATGTCGAACCGCTCGGGGTCGGGGAACGCCTCGCCGTCCCTATTCGCGCTGATGTACCAGGTCACCACCTTGTCGCCCTTCCGGATCTTGACCCCGCGGAGCTCGGTGTCTCGGGTGGCCGTCCGGCGGAAGTGCAGGATTCTCCATCAGCGCCAGCATCCCGTGGCTGATGGTGTGCCGTGTCGTCTCGTTGCCAGCGATCAGCAGCAGCGCGAAGTAGTTCTGGAATTCGCGCTCTGACAGGATCCCCTCCGACTGCGCCACGGACAAGGCCGTGATGACGTCATCCCGCGGCTCGTCCAGGGACAGCTCACGCTGCTCGGCCGCGTAGTCGAACACCTTCTGCGCGATGGGACTGCGGAACTGGAGGTACTTGAACTCCTCGGTGTCCACCTGGTCCACGACGGCCGCGGAGTATTCGGGATCCTGGTTTCCGATTAGCGCGTCGCCCCACTCGATCAGCTGCGGCGCGTCCTCCTGGGGCACCTCGAAGATCGCGCACAGGAACCGGATGGGGAGCTCGCGAGAGATCTCCGGGACGAAGTCGAACTCCTCCCGCTCCAATGCCCGGTCCAGGACCCGGCGGGCCACGTCCCGGATGAAGTCCTCGTATTTGCCTACGGCCCGGGCCGAGAACCGCTTGTTGCAGATGTTGCGGAGCTCCCGATGCCGCGGTGGGTCCGTCTCGAGCAACGTCTTCCTGATCCGCAGCTGCTCCTCGTCAAGCTCCTCCAGAGCCACCGCGCCGATCTCAGAGGAGTACGTCTCCCAGTCCATGTGCACCGTCACCAGGTCGTCGTATCGGGTGACGGCCCAGAAGCCGTGGTTGGGCGGGGCCTCGTCGTGCCAGGAGACCGGATGCTCGCGCCGCAGGAAGTCGAACCATTCGGACGGCACGCGCTCGACGTAGCTGTCCGGGTCCACCAGGTCGATCTGCTCAAGTGCCACGGCGTCCCCACCCATCAGAAGAACGGCATGTAGTACTGGAGCTCCCAGTCGACCGGCTCGGTCGTCTCGGGGTTCGGCGTGGCCTTGACGTACCGGTCCCACTCTGCCTGCTTCAGCATCGTGAACGCCGTGACGAGCTCCGACCCAAGGGCTTCGCAGAGCTCCTTGTCTGCCTGGAACAGCTCCAGGGCTTTTTCCAGCGTGGGCGGCACTTTGACGTCGGTGTTCACCTCCGCCCCAGGCTGCTGCGGCGCCGGAGGCTCGAGCTCGTTGTCCACTCCCAGCCGTGCGGCGTGCAGGATGGCGGCGGCGGCGAGGTATGGGTTGGCCGCGCCGTCCGCCGTCCGCTGTTCCAGGCGGGTGGTGGCGCCCCGTCCGGGCGGCACCCGGATCCCAACGGTGCGATCGTCGTAGCCCCAGTTGGCCCAGTACCCGTTCAGCATGTCGGGCTGGAGCCGCTTATAGGCGTTCGTGTGCGGAGCCAGGATGGCCGCCATCCCCTCGTGGTGGGCGAGCATCCCCGCCAGGCACTGCCGGGCGAGCAACGACAGGCCGTCGGCCGCGCTCGGGTCCTCGAACGCGTTCGAGCCGTCCTCGGTCCGAAAGCTGAGGTTCACGTGCAGCCCGCTCCCGCCTCGGTCGGCGATCGGGCGCCCGATGAACGTGGCCAGGTTCCCGCGCCGCGTCGCGATCTCCTTGATCAGGAGACGGACGAGGAACGCGTCGTCGGCGGCCGCCAGGGCGTCACGGTACTTGATGTTCACCTCGAACTGGGACATGTCGTACTCGCTTCCCCAGCTCTCCACATCGAACTCGCAGTCAGTCGCGGTCCGGACCATCTCATCGGCGACCCCGTCGGGATCGATGGCGGGGCCGGTCCCGTATACACGGTGGGAGGGCATCGGGACGGGGCGCCAGCCACCCTCGCCGCCTGGCTCCATGAGGTAGAACTCGAACTCGTAGGCGATCTGCGGCATGAGGCCGCGCTCAACCCATGGTTCGATCGCTTGGCGGAGCGCGAACCGCGGGTCCACCGGGCACGGCTCTCCCCCCGACTCGGCGTCCCCAACGCCCACTACCGTGTCCGGCTCCCACCCGGGCCTCATCGAATCGACGTCCAGGTGGACCTCGATGTCGGGCAGCCCGATATCGAACTGGAGGCCCGGGATGTGGAGGATCTCCCTGTCGAGGGTGAGCGGATAGACGCCGATGCAGAACGCCGTCCGACCGGTCCAGTCGCCCAGGAGATATTTGCCTCGTTCCAGCCCCAGGATGTCCGGGTACATCAGCCTGAGCTGCCTGGCCTTGGGTTCCATCCACGCTCCTTCGGTGCCGAACGACCCAGCCCGCCCAGCCCGAGGATAGCCGAGCCGCGTTAAAGAGGCGGGAAACGCCACGGCGCCGGCTCACTCCCACCTCGGCGAACGGTTGCGTGGGATAGCCTTCGGCGGTGAGGCGCGGGCCAGAGTTCCGGCTGGAGACCGAACGGTTGCGCCTGCGGCCGTACACGTTGGACGACCTCGACGATCTGTTCGAGATCCTCGGGGATCAGGAGACCATGACCTACTACCCGGAGCCGTACAGCCGGGACAGGACCATGAGCTGGATCGAGGACAACGTGAAGCGGTACGAGATGGATGGGTTCGGCCTGTGGGCCATGGAAATGAAGGAGACGGGGGACTTCGTTGGGGACTGCGGTCCGGCGGTTCGGGAGGTCGACCGGCAGCGAGAGATCGAGATCGGCTGGCACGTGCATCGAGCCCTGTGGAATCGAGGCCTCGCGACCGAAGCGGCTGCGGCGTGTCGGGATCATTGCTTCGGTGTTCTCGGGCTGAAGCGGGTGATCTCCCTCATCCGGCCCGAGAACCTGCCGTCCCGTCGCGTGGCCGAGAAGATCGGGATGGTCATCGAGCGCGAGGTCGACTGGCACGGCTATTGCCACCTCGTGTACGCGGCATGGCGGCCCACCGGCTGAACGTTCAGTCTCTCCGTGGTGGGCGGACGCCGCGGAGCTCCCAATCGCCGCCGAGCGCCGTCGAGACAACCTCCTCGGACGCGCTCGGCTGTGCGCCGACGTCCTCGCGGACCGGCACCTGGCCCTCCACGATCCGGTTCCGCAAGGTTCCCAGGCCCTCGACCTCGACCTCCACGACGTCGCGTGGCTCGACCGGTCGTGAGTTGGCCGGCGTCCCCGACAGGATCACGTCGCCCGGGACCAGCGTGATCGTCCGAGCGATGTCGGCCACCAGGTAATGCATGTCCCACATCATCTCGTCGGTGTTCCCGTCCTGCCTCACCTCGTCGTTCACCAGCGTGCGGATCCGCTTGCCCTGGAAGTCCCAGTCGGTGACCAGGCCGGGTCCGAGGGGACAGAGCGTGTCGGAGCCCTTCACTCGGAGCATGGAACCGGCATCGGTATCGCGGAAGTCGTGAAGCCCGAAGTCGTTCCCGATCGTGTATCCGGCGATGTACTCGCCGGCCTCATCGGGCCCGATATGGCGGCATTCCCGGCCGATGACGATGGCGATCTCGCCCTCGAAGTTCAGGAACCGGCAGCGGGGCGGGCGGACGACGTCCCCGCCGTGGGCGTTGAGCGCCGAGACCGGCTTGTGGAAGTACGTGGGCGCGAGGGGCAGGGTCGCCAGGAACTCCTTCACCCGGCTCTCGTAGTTCAGGTGGATGCAGATGATCTTCGAGGGCCGCACCGGTGCGAGGTGGGTGGCGTCGTCGATCGGGACGTGACGCCCGTCGGAGGTGACCAGCACGTCGCCCCGGCGCGTGACCTCGACGGGCTCGCCGTCGAGGAGGATCCGGCGGGTCTCCATGGCCCGTTAGTATGGCGCGCGTGGCAGAGCTGAAGGGGTTCATGCCGCCGCGTTCACCCGAAGGCAGAGCCTCCGTGGTCCCTGCCCCCCCATGGCACTACTCGGGTGACCTGCTCACGATCGAGTACCGGACCGACCCCACGGCTGTGAGCGCGTGGCTCCCCGACCCCATCGAGCCCGCCGATGACGACCCCGGCGCCGTGGCGGTGATCTTCGCGGACTGGCAGTCCTGCTCGGACTCGTTCGAGGAGTTGGTCGACCCGGCGCGCTCCCAATACAAGGAGTGCTTCGTCGTGGTGCGCTGCAAGTACCTGGGCGAGCACTACTCGCGGTGCATCGCGATCTGGGTGGACAAGGACTTCGCGCTCGCCCGCGGATGGCACCAGGGCTACCCGAAGAAGCTCGGCTCGATCTGGATGACCCGGCCGGTGCGATTCGGGAAGGCCGGTCCGCGCCTCGCGCCTGGAGGACGGTTCGGGGCCAGCGTGTCGGTTCACGACCGTCGGATCATCGACGCGCGCTTCGCGATCACCGGTCCCTCGGACACAGCCGGCTTCGTCAACGCGCTCCCGATGCTTCACACCCGGTACGTCCCCTCGATCGAGCCCGGCGAGAAGCCGTCGATGGACGAGCTGGTCACGATGAAGAGCCTCGATTGGGAGGGCTCGGAGGTCTGGCAGGGCCAGGCCGAGCTCATCTTCGGCGAGTCCCCAGTGGAGGAGCTCACGTCGATCAAGCCGCGGGAGATGATCGGCGCCTACTACCGGAGTGTGGGCGTCTCCTGGGCCGGCGGCAGCCGCCTGGAATAGCCGCAGCCGGTCCGCCACTGGGACCACTCAGGCACAGACGACTTCAAGAAACGGCATCTTGACTTTTCCTTTGATTTGAGGAAAATGAAACTTGATCTAAATAAACTGATCAAGAATGCCGATGACGAGTCTGAAAGGAGAAGGGTGCAGGACCCTGAACGGCGATGGGTGGAGCGGCTCTCAGACGAGGATCTGGCGTTCCTGAAGCGTTTCCTGCTCACGTCAGGAACGCTGAAGGACCTGGCCCAGCAGTACGGGATCTCGTACCCGACGGTTCGGCTTCGGTTGGATCGGCTGATCGAGAAGGTGAAGCTGCTCGACGAGCAGCAGACGCGGGGACCGTTCGAGCTCAAGCTCCGGAGCCTCTACGCCGACGGGCGGTTGGACGACAGCACGTTCCGGGACGTGCTGCGGGCGTATCGAGAGGAGGACGAGCGGAATGAGGCGCGCCTGCCGTAGCCTGGCCCTGGCCGGGGCCGTGCTGGCGGCCTTCGCCCCCTCCGCGTGGGCGTCGGAGCCCTCGGTGACGGTGGATTGGAACCAAACCGCTCCTCTGTCCGGCCGCGTGGTCGATGGCATGGTCGAGGTGACGTCGTCGGGAGCCGGCGGCACGTTCCCCTTGGTGGCCATCGCAGACCCGGCGATCCGCGGGAACGGGTACGCCCTGACCGGCCGCATCCGGTACCGCGGCGTCGCGGGTGTCGGGTTCTTGGAGATGTGGAGTGTGTTCCCGGACGGGGCCCGCTACTTCTCGCGCACGCTGGCGGGCGATGGACCGCAGGCGCGGATCTCGGGCGATTCGGAGTGGAGAGACTTCGAGCTCCCCTTTAACCTGAACGGGTCCGAGCGACCGGTCCGTCTGGAGCTCGGCCTGGTGCTCCCGGGCGCCGCACGTGTGTGGATCGGGCCGCTCGAGCTCACGGCACCCGGAGCGACCAGCTCGGCGTGGTGGTCCGACCGCACGGGGGGATTGATCGGCGGCATCGCCGGGAGCCTCATCGGGATCACCGGGGCCATCGTGGGCGTCCTGATCGCGCGGGGGCGCGGACGGCGACCCGTGCTCACGACCATGGTGGCGCTTGCGGTCGCGGGAAGCGCCCTGCTCGTGGCCGGCGCGGTGGCCCTGGCTATGTCGCAGCCGTACGCCGTGTACTTCCCCCTGATCCTCGGCGGGATCATCCTCGTGGCGGTGTTCGGGCCTGGATTCCGCCGCGCCCGACGCGCGTACGAGGACGTGGAGCTTCGGAGGATGCGGGCGATGGACACCGCCCCGTCGTAGCTCCGCGGGGGTGCGATAGCCTCACATCCCCATGCGGCTTGTTCGGTTCCGGTTCGGCGATCGCATCGCCACCGGCGTGGTCGAGGGCGACGCCGTCCGGGCCCTGGCCGGAACGTTCTTCGAGAATCCGGTGCCGTCGGGTGAGGAGATCCCGCTCGACGACGTCCGTCTCCTGGCGCCCATCCTGCCATCGAAGGTGGTCTGCCTGGGCAAGAACTACGCGGCCCACGCGGCGGAGTTCGGGGGCGAGGTCCCAGAGGAGCCGCTCATCTTCCTCAAGCCCTCCACCAGTGTTTCGGGCCCGGGCGATCCGATCCCCCTTCCGCGGATCAGCGACCGCGTCGATTACGAGGGGGAGCTGGCAGTCGTGATCGGCCGCATCGCGCGCAACGTGCGCGCGGAGGAGACGTTCCGCTACATCCTCGGATACACCTGCGGGAACGACGTCACGCTCCGAGACGTCCAGAAGAAGGACGATCAGTGGACCCGGGCCAAGGGCTTCGACGGATCCTGCCCGCTCGGCCCGTGGGTGGAGACCGAGCTCGACCCGATCGATGTCCACCTGGAGACCCGGGTGAACGGCGAGGTCCGCCAGTCGGCAAGCACCTCGGACATGGTGTTTGGAGTGGCCACCATCATCGAGTTCGTGACCGAGTTCATGACGCTGCTCCCGGGCGACGTGATCATGACTGGGACCCCTGAGGGCGTCGGGAAGCTCGAGCCCGGGGACAAGGTGGAAGTCGTGGTCGACGGGATCGGCGTGCTGATGAACCCCGTCGGCGGGCGAGCATGACCGTTCGGACGCGCTTCGCGCCGGCCCCGAGCGGCTCGATCCACGTGGGCAACGCCCGCACGGCCCTGTTCTCATGGCTCACGGCGCGACACCAGGGCGGTCAGTTCGTGCTGCGGGTCGAGGACACCGACGCCAGCCGGGTCACCGAAGAGGCCGTGCACGGCCTGATCGAGTCGCTCCGGTGGTTGGGGATCGACTGGGACGAGGGGCCAGACGTGGGCGGCCCGCACGCGCCGTACCGCCAGTCCCGGCGGCTCGACCTCTACCACGAGCATGCCGAACGCCTGGTGTCCAAGGGCCGCGCATACCGCTGCTACTGCACCCCGGAGGAGCTGGAGGAGCGGCGAAAGACCGCGCTGGCCCGAGGGGAAGCCCCCGGCTACGACGGCCGGTGCCGGAGCTTGACCGACGAGGAGCGGGCCGGGTTCGAGGCCGAAGGCCGGCCGTTCGCCCTCCGCTTCGCCACACTCGAGCGCGACGTCACCGTGCACGACCTGGTGAAGGGAGAAGTGCATTTCGCCGCGGGGAGCGTCAAGGACTTCGTGATCCTGCGGTCGGACGGCTCGCCAACGTTCCTGCTTGCGGTGGCGGTCGACGACTGGCTGATGGAGATCACCCACGTGATCCGGGGGGACGACCTCCTCTCCGCCGCGCCGCGCAACATGGCGGTGATCGAGGCCCTCGGCGGCACGCCGCCGGAGTACGCTCACCTGCCGCAGGTCCTGGGCCAGGATGGCAAGCCCCTGTCGAAGCGGCACGGCTCGACATCCGTCGAGGCCTTCCGAGAGCAGGGGATCCTGCCGGAGGCCCTGATGAACTACCTCGCGTTGCTCGGCTGGTCCTTGGACGAGAAGACGACCTTCCTGTCGCGGGACGAGCTGATCGCGTCGTTCGACCTGTCCCGTGTGTCGAGCAATCCGGCGGCGTTCGACCCGCAGAAGCTCGAGTGGATGAACAACCACTACATCCAGTCGCTGGACGACGACGACCTGGCCGCCCGGTGCATGCGCTTCCTGGCCGAGGACGGCCTCTTGCCCGACCCCCAGGTGCTGCGGCTGGCCATGCCCCTCGTGCGCGAACGGATGAAGCGGCTCACCGACGTCACCGAGCTCCTCCGGTTCCTGTTCACCGACGACGTCAAGCCGAACGAGAAGGCGGCCGAGCTCATCGCGCAGGCCGGATCCGACTACCTCCGGAAGGCGGCCGACGTGCTGGAGCGGGTCGAGCCGTGGGGGAGGGAAGCCATCGAGAAGGCTCTGGACGAGGTGGCAAAGGAGGCCGGGCTGAACCGGACGAAAGGGTGGCAGCCCATCCGGGCCGCCGTCACCGGGTCGAACGTCTCGCCGCCGCTCCCGGAGTCACTGGAGTTGCTGGGCCGGGAGGCCACGGTGGCTCGGGTCCGAGCGGCTGCCGCTGGGGGGTGATCGCTAGCTCTGCCAGCGTGCGACAGCGGGTGCCAGGGCGTTGCGGAGGCTCGTCGCAGCGTCCTCGGGGAGCACCGTGTTGATGCTCATGGCGGAGCCCAGCTCGAAGCCCGCCTGCGTTGAGAGCTTCGGCACGATCTTGATGTGCCAGTGGAAGACCTCGTTCGTATGGCCATTCGTGGGGGCCGAGTACATGACCAGGTTGAAGTCGGGGTCGCCGCAGGCCCGCCGGATCGCGGCGAGGACGCGGATCAGGATGGCGGCCAAGTGGTCGACCTCCTCGTCGGCCAGATCCCCGAACGAGCCCTGGTGAAACGTGGGGATCACCCACGTCTCGAACGGGGAGCCGGCGGCGAAGGGCTCGAAGGCGATGAAGCCGCCCTGCTCCTCGACCACTCGGACGTCGGCCGCGCGCTCCGCGGCGATGAGGTCGTTGTACACGCAGCTGCCGTGCTCGTCGTAGTAGCGGGTTGCCACGTCGACCCGACGGAGGAGCCGGGGGAGGAACACCGGCGTTGCCACGATCTGCGAATGGGGGTGCGTGAGCGACGTGCCGGCAAGCGGCCCGAAGTTCTTGAACACCACTACCGCTTGGATGTGCTGCTGGACGATGAGCTCGCGGTACCGGGTCCGCCACACGTCGACGACGCGAGCAACGTCCTGTTGGGTCATCTCGTCCATCCGGCCGTCATGCCGGCGAGACTCGATCACGACCTCATGACTTCCGACGCCCGGCATCTCCCGGAAGAGCGGAGGACCGGTGCGAGCCACCGAGCCGTCACCCGAAAAGGCACCGTAGAGGTTGGGGACGACCCGAACCTGCCAGTCACCCTCCTTCGGATCTCGGAGGATCTCCGGCGGGGTCTGATCCTCGTTCCCGGGGCAGAACGGGCAGGAGGGATCGAGCTCGGGCAGCTGCGGGCGGGGAACCACAACCGGCTGGTGTGGACGGCCGGCACGCACGGGCGCCATCACCGCCCATTGCCGGCTTGTCGGATCCTGCCTCAGCGTCGACATCCGCCAGGCAACGCTACAGGAACCTGCCTGCGACTCAAAGAACCGAGTACGTCAGCTTGTTGTGGTTGGGGACCCGATGCCCTGGATTGATCAGTGCGCGAACCCATTCGGGATCCCGGCGAGAGGCCTTTCCGTCGCGCCAACGGCACGCGGATGTAGGCGTGGAACCGGTTTTCGCCCCACCCAACGCAAGGTCTTCGGCCCGGACCCTTACGCCGGCGGCAGCTCTGCATCGGGCGGCGGCCCTGCGTCCGGCGGTGGGCCGGCATCGGGCGGCGGCCCTGCGTCCGGCGGTGGGCCGGCGTCCGGCGGTGGGCCGGCGTCCGGCGGTGGGCCGGCATCGGGCGGTGGGCCTGCGTCGGGCGGTGGGCCTGCGTCGGGCGGTGGGCCGGCATCGGGCGGCGGTCCAGCATCGGGCGGCGGCCCTGCGTCCGGCGGTGGGCCGGCATCGGGCGGTGGGCCTGCGTGGGGCGGCGGGCCGGCATGCCGCGGCGGGCCGGCATGCGGCGGTGGCCCGGCATGCGGCGGTGGCCCTGCATCGGAGTCGGGCGGCGTACCTGGATCCGGCGCCGTACCGCCATCGGCATCGGGCGGCGTACCGGCCTCGGGCGGCGTACCGGCCTCGGGCGGCGTACCGGCCTCGGGCGGCGTACCTGGATCTGGCGCCGTACCGCCATCGGCGCCGGGCGCGGTGCCTGCATCGGGCGGCGTACCGGCACCGGCATCGGGCGGCGTACCCGGATCCGGCGGCGTGCCGGCATGGGGCTCCTCCGTTGACACGTCAGATCCACCTATTCCATCGTGCGCGAACGCAGCGGGGATCCCCAACCGAAGGTTGACTCGATCGTCCGGTCCGAAGGGCTGCCCCGTCGTATGCGGAGCCGTTGCTTCGCTTGCGGCCTCGAGCACGGGCACTGGCGCCGGGAGTCCGATCTGCGTGAGGAAGTTCGCGGCGACGTCACGAGCGCCCGGCGGGAGCTGCCCGCTGATCGCGAGGCTCGTGCCGGCTGTCAGGACTACGACGACCATCGCCGCTCCGAACCGTGTGCTCGCCCGTCGACCTGCCGACGCGACCTCTCGCAGGCTGGTCTCTCGAATCGGCCGCCGGCTCGAGCGAATGACGGCGGCGAGGGTCGGGATCACCTCGTCCGCATTCGCCCGTTCCTCGGGCGTCGCGGCGGCGCGGACGGCTTCGAGGAGTTCCTCAAAGGCGAACCCCTCACGCTCGCTGCCGCTGGCCTCCGCTTCGAATGGCGTCGTCATCATCGCTCCATCGCTGAACGAGCCCGGTCCAGATCCGAAACCTTGGTGGTCTCGGCGTCGTGTCGCAGGCGCTTCAGCCCTTCAGTCTCCGTCGAACGAACGACGTGAGGCGAACTGCCGGTGATCCCGGCGATATCGACCACATCGAGTCCGCCCACAGCACGCAGGAGCAGTACGTCGGCTTGATCGGGAGCAAGTGTTCGGAAACGGACGAGGGCTGAATCCACGGCGCGACGTTCGGCGGAAATCGGCTCGTCCTCCCGCCGATTCTCCTGGCTCGGGCGAGGCGACCCCCCGTCGTCACGAGCTTCCTTCAGCTGCTGCCTCGCGACAGCGAACACCCACCGCCGGAAGGAGCCTTCGTCTCCCTCGAACTCCGGCAGCGCCGATGCGATCCGGTTCCATGTCTCCGAGGCGAACTCATCCGCCCGGTCGGGGGCGTGTGCGCGGAGGTATCGGAGCACCCTCGGGTGAAACTCTCGGAAGAGGGTCGCGACCGGCCACTCGAGTCCCGCCTGGGCCGCCGCGAGAACCGTCTCGAACCGCTCGGCTAGGCCGCTTTGGCTCACGACGAACGGCCGGGGTGGCTCACTTGCTGAGAACTCGTTGCTTCCCTTCCCTCCGCCATCTTCGCGCCCGAAGGTCCAATTGCTGCGTGGGAGTCGGAAGCAGAATCGAGACCCCATCCCGAGCTCGCTCTCAACCTCGAGGTACGTGCCGTGCATGTCCAGGATCTCTGACACGAGCGCGAGGCCGAGCCCCGTTCCTCGGGTGGCGCGAGTGTTCGGATCGCCTCCCCGGAAGAACCGCTCCCCGATGTGGCATGTCTCCTCAGGCGGTATCCCGGGACCGTCATCGGCGACCGCGATGACCGCGTCCGGCCCATGGCCGAACGCGGAGATACGGACTCGGCTTCCCGCGGGCGTGTATTTCGCCGCGTTCGTGAGCAGGTTCTCGACAACCCGCTCGATCAGCAGCGGATCCGCCAGGGCCGTGAGTCCGTCCGCGACCTCGACCTGGACCACGTGGTAACGGAGGAGGCTCGCGAGACGGTCGGCGATCCCGCTCAGCAGCTCTCGGAGATCGACCTTCCGGGGTTCGAGCTGGAGCTGTCCCGCCTCCAGTCGCCCGAAGTCCAGAAGCTCTGCGATCATGCTGTCGAGGGTCGTAGCGTTCGCGTTCAGCCTGGCCAGCAGATCCCGTCGATCCGCTTCCGACAGGTCATACCAGCTCTCCTCGAGGGTTCGCCCCATCCCGGCGATCACCGTGAGCGGCGTTCGAAGCTCGTGGGAGACGTTGGAGAGGAAGTCGCTCTTCATCCGGTCGATCTCGGCGATGCGCTCCATCGAGCGGCGCTGCCGCTCGAACCGGCGCGCGTTCTCGAGCGCGACGGCAGCCTGGGTTGCGAGCATCTGAAAGACCTCGAGGTCCTGGGAAGGGGGACCCGGGGGCTCCTCGATGCCCACGACCAGGATCGCTTCCACGCGATCGGCGGCGAAGATGGGGATCACCACGGCGGACGAGAGGCCGAGCCGGCGAAGCGGTCCTCCGAGTGCGCCATCGTCCGCGAGACCCACGACGACGGGTTGCCCCCCGACCAGGACACCCTCGATGTCTTCGAAGCGAAGCGACTCGATCCCTTCTGGGAGGGCCCTCGGTGTTTCCAGGGGAACAGCGCCTTGATGGTCAGCGCTCTCCTGGACGAAGATGCGGGCCGTCGGGAAGCCCAAGGCAACGACCGAGTCGACGACGGCTCGCAGGACGGCCATCGGTTCGACCGCGCTCATCTGTCGAGCCGCTGCGGACACTACCGCCAGGAGCGCCCATCGACGCTCGGACTCTCTCCGCGCCTCCCTGTGGGCAGCCGTCTGGCGCTTCAGCTGACCCACCAGGAGGTTCGCGAGGAGCGCGAGGACGGCCAGCACCCCGAGGAGCATCGGGTCCCATTTCGAGGCACCGACCGCCACCGAATAGCTGGCGACGGTGAGGCCCAGCAAGATGATCTGAGCTGGAGGCGAGAAGGCGACCGCGAAGAGCACTGTTGTAAGCGCGTACTGGAACATGAGCGGCGAGCTGGAGCCTCCTGTCGCCCAGACGCCGACGGCGATCAGGGTGAGGTTCACGACTGACCACACGTACAGGGCCACCATTCCCCAGCCCTTCCGGAAGAAGCGCTCGTATGGCAGCAGCGTGGCGAGTCCGGCGATGACGGCGGCGGCGACGAACACCAAGCCGAACGGGCCCATCTCCACGTTGGCGCGCCGAGCGAGCACGAGCGCCGCCGCCGCCACCAAGGGCGAGAGCAGCGTCATGCGCATCCCAATCGTCAGCGTGCGGAGTTGCAGGGGGAAGGCGCGTTCGTCGGACCTCCATGCCCAGTGGACCCGCGCACGTCGTATGCCGTCGGCAGCCTTCAAGAGGCTCCGAGCGCCATGCGTCCGTCGGATTCGCCGTCGAAAGGCAATCGATTGCGCCATTCGAGTTAAGGTAGGTCACTTCGGTGGACGGTGAATCGGTCGACCGGTCATTTTGGCTACAGCATCACACCAGGCCGTTTAGGTCTTCCGGCTTCCCCCGATTGAGCGAAGTTCCCGCCGTCCGCATTCCGACGCTGGTCGGCGGACCGGGTTTGGTCGTTTGAGCGAAACGTCAACCCGTCCTCGAGGGTTGGCTCGGACTCTCCGACGCGACGTCCGTTCAGTAACGCCACCTGTGGGCCGCCACGATCTCCTCGGGCTCCTGGCCGGCGAAGGCCTCGGCCTCGGCCCGGCGGACCGCTGTGAACGGCCCGAATAGCATCGGGCCCATGGCGTCTCGCAGGACGTCGGACTTCTCCAGGTGCGACAGCGCCTCCTCGACGGACTGGGGCAACCGTTGGATGCCTCGGCTCGAAAGCTCGTCGACGGACAGCCCGCCGGGGTTCACTTCGGTGTTCGCCGCGGTCTCGCGCGTCCCGACCATCCCGGTGACGAATCGGATGGCGGCCTCCCGATTCTCCCGTCCCCAGCACGCGAACGCCCCGGCCCAGTGCGACGGGATCAGCCGAAGGTAGCTCGGCACGCTCGGGGAGCCCACGGCGACCAAGGCGGGAAGCTCGGCCAGCACACCCGCCACGAATGCCTCGCCCGTCTGGGTCATCCCGTACGGCCCCGTACCCCCGTCGAACACGTTCTTTCCGTCCCGCCACAAGCTGAAGTGAACGTGGCCGCCGTTCCCCACATGACCCGCGATGACCACGGGGGAGAACGACGCTCGCATCCCCTGCCTCGCCGCCATCGCCCGGATCGTCTGTCGGACCAGCACAGTCGTGTCGGCTGCCCCGACCGGATCGGTCGGCGCCACGGAGATCTCCAATTGCCCCATGGCGTACTCGGGATGGAACTGGTCCACCGCAACGCCCTCATCCTCGAGCGCGGCGATGAGGTCTCGGGCGTACTCGGAGATCGTCGCCAGGACCGGGAGCCCATACGCGGGACCCGTGTGGATGGGACTCTGGATCTCCGAGCCCGCGGCGGCCTGAAACCATTCCAGCTCGAACGTCATCCGCACCTCGATGCCGGCGCCGGCCGCGCGCCGCGCCATACGCTTGGCGAACGTCCGCTGGCACCCGGGATAGACCTCGCCCTCCTGGGTGCGCTTGTCCACCGGAGCCCAGGCCCATCCGGGCTGCGCGGCGAGCACCTTCACCGCCGAGGGATCGGGCATGAGCCGGAGGTCCCCGACCGGGCCGCCGACCTCGTCGCTCGAGGTGATGGAGTCATTGACCATGAAGACCTCGAATACCGGGGACATGCCCACCCCGTACTTCACGGCCCGTTCGAGGACCGACACGGGGACGGTCTTCACCCGCGTGACACCGGCGTTGTCGACCTGGCTGAGTGCCACGGCGCGGATCCCCTGGGCCGACAGCGACTCCGTTAGCTGCCTGGCCCGAGCGGCGCGCCAAGCCGTCTCCTCCGAAGATCCGGTGGTCTGGTCCTCAGGCAACTCTGCACCCCCGTGCCTCGCTCGGCCCCCGCCGGGCCGATCATCGCACCCGCGGGCCGCGGGACGCGACCGGCACGCGCACGCGTTCCGGAGGCGAGGCTATGCTCGCCCGGTTCGGCGGCGGAGCGTAGGAGGGGGGGATCCCGGAGGTGACGGCGGTGGACGTCGAGAGTCTGCGGCTGATCGACCACCACTGTCACGGGGTGGTGAAGGCCGACCTCGACGTGGCCGGGTTCGAGGACCTGATCACCGAGAGTTCAGATCGGCCCCCCGGCGGGACCAGTCGGTTCGACTCCCCGCTTGGGCTAGCAGTGCGCCGATGGTGCGCGCCGGTGCTGGGCCTCGAGCCGTTCCCCTCGCCGGACGAGTACGTGGCCCGTCGGGCCGAGCTGGGAGCCGATGAGGTTGCCCGCTCGTTGCTGAAGGAAGCGGGCCTGGGCGGGCTCCTGCTCGACACCGGGTACCGGTCCGAGGAGCTCCACGACGTGAAGGCCATGGGTTATCTGGCCGGGGTCCCGGTCTACGAGATCGTCCGGCTGGAGGCCGTGGCGGAAGCCGTTGCCGCTTCCGGGGTGGATGCGAGTTCGTACCCGAACGCCTACCGGGAGACGCTCGAGGAGTCGTCGAGAGAGGCCGTTGGGCTGAAGACCATCGTGGCCTACCGCGGCGGGTTCTCTTTCGAGCCGGAGGAGCCGACCGATGCCGAGGTCGTGCGGGCCGCCGGGACGTTCCTGGAAGCGGCGGCGTCGGGCCATCCCCGGCTGGCGGATCCGGTGATGCTTCGGTTCGGCATCTGGTCGGGCGCGCGGCTGGCCCGCGAGCGTGGTCTCCCCATCCAGTTCCACAGCGGGTGGGGGGACGCCGACCTTGACCTGCATCTGTCGAACCCCACCCTCCTCACCGGGTTGATCCGGCAGCTCGACCGGCTCGAGGTGAAGGTTGTGTTCCTCCACTGCTACCCGTTCCACCGCGACGCCGCGTACCTGTCATCGGTGTACGGGAACGTGTATTTCGACGTGGGCTCGGCCCTCCACTACCACGGCCCCAGCTCGGCCCGCCTGCTTGCGGAGGCCATGGAGGTCGCGCCGTTCTCGAAGCTCCTGTTCTCCTCGGATGCCTTCGGGCTGGCCGAGCAGTACCACCTGGGGGCCATGCTCTTCCGGCGGGCTCTCCGCGAGGTCCTCGACGGGTGGGTCGAGGCCGACCACTGCGACGCGGCCACTGCGGTGCGCATCGCCCAGGGCATCGCGCGGGGGAACGCGCTCCGGATCTACCCTCTGCCCTAGCCCTCGCGGGCTGTCGGAGTCAGGATCCCCGGGCCTCCGCCACCGCTCGCTCGATCTGTCCAGCGTGATCGTGGGCGTGCTCGGCGTAGATCTCCAGCCATCTCTCGACCGAGTAGTTCCCGCCCTCCGTGTGTGCCCCGGACCGGCCCCAATCCTCCTCGCTCAGTACGTCGAGGATCGCGGCGGTGCTCTCCCGAGTGGCCCGCAGGGCGGCCAGCGATGGTCGGAGCGGCCTCGTGTCGTAGTGCAAACGGCGAGCGAGCTCCTCCTCGTCGTAGCCCTGGATCACGGGCGCGTCCTCGGCGAGCAGCAGGCGGAGCCGGGCGGCGGACATCATCTCGCTGTCCGCCAGGTGATGGATGACCGCCCGTGCCGACCACCCGCCGTCGGCGGGCACGTGGTCGAGCTCCTCGTCCGCGAGACCAGCCACGACGTGCTCTACGACCGCCGGCCCCCCCCGGTATCGCGTGATCAGCTCGTCCCGGCGCGCTCCGTCCACGTGAACGACCTCCTCAAAACAGCTCGAGGTACTCCTGGCGCTCCCAATCGCTCACCGAGTCGGCGAACCGGGCGAGCTCGTGGCCTCGGATGGCCGCGTAGACCTTCAGGAACTCCTCCCCAAAGAACTCCTTCGTGGCCGGCTCTCCGGCCAGCTCCCCGAGCGCCTCGGGCAGCGAGGAGGGAAGCGGCTCAAGCGACGGATCCTCCTCGGCCGGCGCACCGCTCGACGGCGGGGGAGGCATCAGTCCCTGTTCGATCCCCGCCAGCCCGGCCGAGAGCAAGGCCGCACCGACCAGGTAGGGATTCGACAGGGCGGTGGGGCCTCGGTTCTCGGTGTGCGTCGACTCGGGCGCCCCGCCCTTCACCCGCAGAAGTGCCGAACGGTCTTCCAGGCCCCAGGAGATGTTGGTCGGGCTGAACGTGTGCTTCCGGCGGCGTCGATGGCAGTTCACGGTGGGGGCGATGAGCGCGTCGACCGCCTTGGCGAACCGGAGTTGCCCGGCGATGAACGACCGGCAGACGTCGGTCATGCCCTGGGGGTCGTCGGCGTCTCCGAACGCGTTCTTCCCAGTCTTCGAATCGACCAGCGAGATGTGGGTGTGGCAGCCGCTTCCCGCAGAGTCCGCGAACGGCTTGCTCATGAACGTGGCGAGGTAGCCGTCGCCCCGCGCGATCTCCTTCACGCCGTTCTTGAACGTGAACGCGTTATCGGGGCCCGCCAACCCTTTCCCCGGCGCGAAGTTGATCTCCCACTGCGACCCGGCGTACTCGCAGTTCGACGTGATGATGTCGACTCCGATCTGGGGCATCTGCTCCAGGATGCGGCCGACCGTGGGGACGTACGCGTTCCGGATCGTATTGAAGATGTGGTACCCGCTGAACAGCGGCTCCAGGGTCTCCGGGTTCAACAGGTAGAACTCGTACTCGAAGCCCGTGACGGGCTCGTACCCCATGGTCCGGCACCGCTCCAGGGCCCTGCGGTAGACCTGCCGGGGCGTGGCGTCGAGCGGCGTTCCGTCATACCAGCGGGCGTCGCAGATGAACCGGGCCGTCCGGTCGGCCCACGGGACGACCGTGGCGGTGTCCGGGTCGGGGAAGAGCAGCTGGTCCCCGTACCGACGCTCCTCGTTGTAGAGCGTGCCGCCCACGACGTCCGACCGGCTGTCCAGGACGCTCGCCCCGCCGTACATGTTGAGGCCCCGCTGGGCGTAGCCGAACGCGTGGCGGATGGGGACCGTCTTGGACCGGGAGGTGCCGTGCATGTCGGGCAGCTCGAACCGGACCCACTCGATCCCGTCCTTCTGCCACCCCTCGAGGATGTCGTTCACGCCGGCCACGGGGCAGCAGGATAGCGTTCCGCCGCCCGTCAAGCACTCTCGGCTGTCCTTTCAAGCCTCGCAACCGGTCCGTCGATGCCAGATGGATGAGATTCATCAGGCTCGCTGTGGCCACGATGGCGATCGGCCTTGGCCTGTTCTGCCTGACGGTCGGCGTGATCGGGGTATTCGACTACGCAAGCTGCCGCGACTTGCTGGGCGACCTCCGAGGCCAGGACCGCGCTCTGCTCACTTGGGCATGCAACTATGACGTTCGGATCGCCCTGTGGGCGATCACCTTGGCTGCCGCACTCGGGGTCTTGACCTTTTTCCTCCTTCGTAGCCGCTGGAGGAAGCCCGGCCCGGCAGAGCCAGCCTCCAGCTGACCCACTCGCGCCGGGTTCATGCCGGCGCCGACCGGGAGGTAATCTCCGGTCGATGGTCGACAGCGCAGGCACCCGCGTGCTCCCCCTGGAGCTCGATCGGCGCTACCCGGTCGTCGTGCGCGGTCGTGGCGTCTGGGTGGAGGACGCCGACGGGCGCCGGTACCTCGACGCGATGAGCGGCGGGTCGATGGCCGCGACCCTGGGCCACGGCCGCACGGACATCATCGAGGCAGCCCGGGCCCAGGCCAAACGGCTGGCGTACGTGCATAACGAGCGGCTGACCAACCCCGCGCAGGAGCGGCTGGCCCGGGAGCTCGTCGCGGTCGCGCCGGAGGGATTCACCCGCGTGCGCTTTGTGGCCAGCGGGTCCGATGCGAACGAGATGGCCCTCCAGCTCGCCCGGAGCTACCACGTCGAGCGAGGCGAGCCCGATCGATGGCAGGTGATCTCCCCGGCCCAGGCCTACCACGGTCCGACGATGGAGACCCTGGCCCTGACCGGCCGGCCGGGGCTCCAGGGACCGTTCGGCCCCTACATGCCGCGTCACCTGCACATCCCCCCGAGCACCTGGCGTTTCGACCCCAGCGGCGAGGCTGCCCTGGAGGCTCTGGACCAAGCCTTGAAGGAGTCCGGCCCTGGGACGGTCTCGGCGTTCTTCTGCGAGCCGATCAGCGCGGCGGCCCTGCCCGCCTACACGCCGCCCCGACGCTTCTGGGAGGGCCTGGCCGAGCGGCGCGAGCGCCACGGCTTCCTGGTCCTGTTCGACGAGGTGGTCACCGGCGTGGGGCGAACCGGGAGGTGGTTCGCCGGCGCCGGCACCGAGTGCGCGCCCGACATCATCGCCACCGCGAAGGGCTTGGGGGCCGGGTACGTGGCCATCGGGGCCCTGCTGATCAAGGAGCACGTGTACGACGCGATCGCCCGCGGCTCGAGGCGATTCACGCTGGGGCACACGTGGGACGGCGCGCCGCTCGCATGCGCCGTTGGACTCGCCGTGCTGGGCGCGATGCACGCCGAGGGCCTGGTCGACCGGGTCCGCGACCGCGGGGCGAAGCTGCTCGAGGAGCTCGGTGCGGCTCTGGACGGCATCCCGATGGTCCGCGAGGTTCGAGGGCACGGGTACCTGCTGGGCGTTTCGTTCGTCGACCCCGGCGACGGTGATTCGCTCCTTCCTCGGGAGCTGCGCGTGGGGGCCAGGATCGACGAGGCGGCCTTCGAGCGCGGCCTGATCGTCCTGTCCACTCAACCCACCCGAGACGGGTACGCCGGCGACCAGACGTTGTTCGCGCCGCCCTTCACCACGACGGACGAGGAGCTGGCCGAGATGGTTTCTCGGTTCACCGACACCGTGCGGCACGTCGCCGAGGGAGTCGAGCGTGAGCTGTCCGCGCACCCGGCCGCGACGGGGGCCGAGCGATGACCGAGCCGGCGGCGAGGGGCGCGCTTCGAGCCCTCATCCTCCAGCACGAGGAGCCCACGCCGCCGGGCCATGTGACCGAGTGGTTGGGGGGCCACGGCGCCGAGATGGACGTCTTCCGCATCGACCTCGACGAGCCCAAGGCCGATCCCGAGGACTACGACCTCATCGTGTCGCTCGGCTCCGAGTTCGCCGCGTACGATGACTCGCACCGGTTCGTCACGACCGAGGCGGAGCTGATGCGGCGCGCGGTCGACGCGAACGTGCCGATCTTGGGGCTGTGCTTCGGGGGCCAGTTGCTCGCCCGGGTGCTGGGCGGGGAGGTGTACCGCGGTTCCGAGTCGGAGATCGGCTGGCTCCCGGTTCGGACCCGGGACCCCGACCTGGTTCCGGAGGGACCGTGGTTCCAGTGGCACTTCGACGTCATCACCGCACCCCCCGATGCGAGGGTGCTCGCGGAAACCGACCTGGGCACGCAGGCCTTCGTCGCGGGCCGGAGCCTCGGCCTCCAGTTCCACCCGGAGGTGACGCCCGAGATCATGGGCGAGTGGGTTCGGGCGTATCGTCACGAGCTCGACGCCGAAGGCGTCGACCCGGATGCGCTGCTCGAGGAGACGAACCGACGCGCCGGGGAGAGCAAGCGAACGTCGTGGCGGCTGCTGGAGCGCTACCTCGACCGGGTCGCCGGGCTGGCGTCCAAGGCCGCGACGTGAAGGAGACGATCGGCTCCGACGACACCAGCGTGTTTCCGCGCTTTCTGGACCTTGCCTACCCGAACGTCGAGCGAGGCGAGGGAGTCTGGCTCACCACGACCGGCGGCGAGCGGATCCTCGACGCGTGCTCCGGCGGCGCGATGGTCACGTGTCTCGGCAACGGTGTTCCCGAGCTGGTCGTGGCGGCCACCGAGCAGGCCGGGCGCATCGCCTACTTCTACAACCACCACTTCACCAGCGAGCCGCAGGAGCGGCTGGCCGACCGCATGCTCCAGGTCGTGGCGCCGGAGATGGCGCGCGTCCGGTTCGTCTCGGGGGGGTCCGAGGCGAACGAGACGGCCCTGCAGCTCGCGCGCATCTATCACGTGGACCGGGGTGACACGCAACGGTGGCGCGTGATCTCGCCGGCCCAGGCGTACCACGGTTCGACTATGGGCACGCTCGCGCTCTCGGGACGGCGGACCCTGCAGGAGCCGTACACGCCGTACCTGGCCGAGCACCTGCACATCCCGCCGAGCACGTGGCGGTTCGACCCGAGCGGTGAGGCGGCGCTGACGGAGCTGGATCGCCTCCTCGAGCAGGCGGGGCCGGAAACCATCGCCGCGTTCGTCTGCGAGCCGATCAGCGGGGCTGCCCTCCCCGGGTACGCGCCGCCAGAGAGGTTCTGGCAGGGCCTGGCCGAGCGACGCGAGGAGCACGGCTTCCTGGTGTGTCTCGACGAGGTGGTGACGGGCATCGGCCGGGTCGGGGCCTGGCTGGCCGCCCACCAGCTGCCCATCGAGCCCGATATCGTGGCCGTGGGGAAGGCCCTCGGCGCCGGCCATGCCCCCCTCGGGGCCGTGCTCTGCCGGCAGCACGTGTACGGCGCGATCGAGAAGGGGTCTCGGGAGTTCGACCTGGGGCACACGTGGGACGGCGCGCCGCTTTCCTCGGCCGTCGGCCTCGCGGTCCTCGACCTGATCGTCGAGCGAGGGCTGGTGGAGCGGGTCCGCGAGCGTGGGCCGGACCTGCTCCGCGAGCTCGAGACCGCCCTGTCAGGCTCCGAGATCGTCCGTGAGGTGCGAGGCCGCGGCTTCCTGCTCGGCGTGGAGCTCGTCGACCCGCGCGACATGACGTCGTTCCTGCCCGACGACCTGGACGCCGCAGCGCTCGTCGACGACACGGCCCTGGAGCACGGCCTGCTGGTGACGTCAACGCATCCGCAGGCGGACGGTTACGCGGGGGACCAGGTGCTGCTGGCCCCGGCATACACGAGCACCGATGGGGAGCTCGGCGAGATGGTCGAGCGGTTCGCTGCCGCGATGGGGGACGTGGAGCGAACCATCAAGCGCGCGCTGTCGAGCCCGGCGGCTGCAACGTGATCTCCGAAGGCCGCGCAGGCAACGCGGAGTTCGTGCTGCTCGGGATCCCCGACGTCAACGGGTCGATCCGAGGGAAGGCGCTGCGGCCCGTCGCGTTCGAGTCGGCCGTACGTCACGGAACCGTGATGACCGACCTGATCCTGGGCCTCGACCCGGTGGACACGCCCATCGCCGATTTCGAACGGTTCGGCATCCGGACCGGCGCGGCCGACCTGGTCGTGCACCCTGATCCCGAGACCGTCCACGAGCTGACATGGCGTCCAGGATGGCGCGTCTGCCTGGCCACCCCGAGCTGGCCCGACGGCACCCCCTGCCACTTCGCCCCACGAGAGGTGTTCCGCCATGCGCTGGACGAGATGGGGGAGCTTGGGTTCGAGACGATGGCGGCGCTGGAATACGAGATCCGCCTGTGGGATGGCGGCGGACATCCCATGTCGAGCGGCATCAGCTACAGCCTCACGGAGATCGGACGGTACGGCGAGTTCGTGTCCCAGCTCGTCCCGGCGCTGGAAGGACTGGGCATCGACCTCTCCGCCGTGCACACGGAGGCCGGCCCCGGGTTGCTCGAGCTGAACCTGGAGCCCCGGCGAGGCCTCCGCGCCGCCGACGACGCCGTGCTGGTGAAGTTCGGCGTGAAGGAGCTGGCGGCGTCGATGGGGATGCGCGCGAGCTTCCTGGCGAAAACCGCGCCCGGTGAGGAGGGATCGAGCGGGCACATCCATTTCTCGTGCTGGGACGGTCAGACGAACGCGTTCGCCGGGCCGGTCGCGGCGGACCCGGTACCGCCCGTGTTCGGCGCGGCCATCGCCGGCGTGCTGGAGCACCTGCCCGCCGCCTCCCTGCTGCTGAACCCCAACGTGAATTCGTACAAGCGCCTGGTGCCGGGGTGGTTCGCCCCGATCAACGCGACGTGGGGGTACGAGAACCGTTCCTGCGCCGTGCGGGCCATCCGCTCGGACCGACCGGAGCTGTGGCGCTTCGAGTGCCGAAGGCCGGGCGCCGACGCCAATCCCTATCTCGCTCTGGCCGCCGTGGCCGCCTCCGCCGCCGACGGCATGAAGAACAAGGCGGAGCCGCCGCCGCCGATCGAGGGCGATGCCTATGCCCTGGCGGACCTCCCGGAGCTCCCGGGCTCGCTCGAGTCGGCCATCCGGGCGTTCGAGGCGGACCAAGCCTTGCGGTCGGCGCTCGGTGAGGGATTCAGCGCGTACTACACGACGTCCCGAGCATGGGAGCTCAAGGCCTGGCGCGAGACCGTCACCGACTGGGAACGCGAGCGGTACGGGCGCTCGGTGTAGCTAAGCCTCCGAGAAGTAGACGTTCTGGCGTAGACAAGAGGTTACGAACGTGCGGGTGAGGCGGCGATCAGTGGTTTGTGTGCCCTTCACCCGTCTAAGGACCTTCAGGACATCGCCAGCCTGTCCGAAGAGCGAGGTATGCCTCGACAGCGCCGTCAGCTCCCTGCGGACGACCCGGCCGTCCCTAAGCGACGACCTCATCGGCTGCCGTGGTGGATCGCGTTGCTCGTTCTCGCATCGGCGTGTAGCCGCGCCGATGAGGCTGCATCTTCACCCTCGATGCCCTCGCGCACCACGGCTCCTTCGTCGGGCTGGGTCGCTCCCTCGCAACACGTGAACTTCCAGATGCGACAAGTCATGAAGATAGTATCGCCGTCGTCCGCGGACTGGAGCAAGACGCGGCTGACGTGCTCTGCGCAAGGGGAAGCCCTAAGTGACTGTGTTGCCTCCACGCTGGATGCGGCGCGCATCGTTCTGCTGAGACCTGAGCCGGGCGGTGAGAAGTACGTTCTCGGCCCGGTCATCGTGGATGGGACCGACGTCGAGCGGGCGACCGCGCAACTGGTGCAGCAGCCCGACTTCTGGTCCATCTCCATCGAACTCACTGCCGAAGCGGCCGAGGCGTTCAAGGCGGCCACGCAAGTGGCTGCTCGTTCCCTCGATCCCCAGAACCAGATCGCGATCATCCTCGATGGCCGCATCGTGTCCTCGCCGATAGTGTCTGGCCCGATCCCGAACGGCAACCTCATTATCACAGGCGGGTTCACCGAGACGGAAGCGAAGGCGTTGGCGTCGAGCCTAATCGGCTCGGGTTGAGCACGCGGGCGGGCCTTCCTCAGCGAAGAGGCTTCCACCCGACTTTCGGTACCGTTCCAGCATGGGACTGACCCTTACGGCCGCAGTTCGCTACCTAATCGGAACTTCGGCATGGGAGGTGCTCGATACGCCTTCGCGAGCCGCGAATGATCTCGACGAGTTCGTGGTGAGTGCCTCAAAGAGTCCGGCGTCAGGAGCGGTCGGCGTCCTCGTTGAAGACAGCGACTACGCGTACATCGTCTTCGCCTCCAACGGAGGCCGACCTGGGCGAGTGCTGATCGGACCAGAGTCGGCGCGCGATTACAAGCAAGGTCGAACCGCGTCTGAGCGGCTGAACGACCAACGAGACCGTCCCTCGTCGCTTTTCGTGGACTGGGCGCGAACGTTCGGATTCGATGTGTCGCCCCGGGTAGTGGATGACATCGTGGGCCATGAGTGGACGTTCGCGGAGGACGGCGTCCAGGCGCTCGTTGAACTCGTCGGCCTGCGCGACCTCCTCGGCCAACCGACAGGCGATCTTCCCGGTGAAGCAAGGATGCTGATCCTCGGGAAGACGAGAATGTGGGCGTACGTACCTGGACTTCTCAACGACGAGGTATGTGGCTGGATACGGCAACGGGTTCACCGGTGTGTGGGATCGCAACAGCCCGGCGCACCCGATCAGGCGCTTCGAGCCCGGACAAGTGGCGCTCGCCGTTCGAACCGCCATCGAGATGGAAGCGAGTCGGCCTAAATCCGATCGAGGTGGCGCGTCCTAAGCTGTCGTTTCGTGACGGAACCGACATTCTCGCAGTCCGGAGGACGGACGCCCCACCAAAACCAACGTAGGATCGGGCAATGCGGTTTGGCGTCGTCGCGTTCTAAGCCACGAATGGAGCTGAGTGGCGAGAAGGCGCTCCGGCACGAGGCCGCAGGATTCGAGTACCTCTTCGTCCCAGATCATCTGGGTCTCTCGAACCATTCGCCGCTGTGGCGGCCATGTACGCGGCCACAAACCGATTGCTGGTCGGCGCGCTTGTCTTGAACGTCGAGTTCTGGAACCCGCTACTCCTCGCCCCTGCAGATGTAACTAAGCAGCTCATGGCTAATGGACGGTTCATCCTCGACAACCGCCAAATCTCGCGTCCGCGGAACACTCCCCGGTCAAAGACATTCGCTGAGCACCGATTCGATCGCGGTGAGACGAGAGCGATCGATGACTTCGCGCCAAAAGCAGCTTGCGACTGATCAGGTTAACGAGTTACTCCAACCAAGCGGCGACAAAGAGAATCGCCGCCACGACCGCGGTACCGGCCAATATGCCGACCCGAATTGCTAATCCCGAATCGCAGTTGAACTCGTTCGATATTGTGCACCCGCTGTGGCTCGGGACGATCACCGCCGCCGTGATGCCAGCGCCGATTACGACCCAACCCATCAACCGACTCACGCGCCGCCACCGCCGACGCCGCGAACTCGATGATCTTTGACGTGGTGTCACGGCCTGCGTTTGGAATTCACACTCCCGCCCGCTGCAAGGTGTCTGCTATCTCCTCGGCACTCGCTGGGCTGAAGACGCCCGGCGGCCCCATGACTGTCAATCGCATACCCCGATCCAGCCAGATAAAGGCCGTCGATGCCGGACCCTCGACGAGCAACCCCTTGGGCCCCGTTTCCAGCTGAACAATGGACCAAGATCCCTGGCAGCCGGTACCTGGATCGCATCCTGCTAGGGACTCGAGTTCCGCCTGCGTCGTTTGCGAAATCTCCTCGACTACGACAAATGTCCCGTACTTGGGATGGTCGAAGGACCAGGCAATGACTCTTCCCGGGGGGGTGGAGAGACTGGGGTTTGTGACGAACGTGCCATTAGGCGTCCCGAGCGCGGACACGTCGACGGGGACGAAGGTAAGGAGCGTGGGCGCCTGGCCGGATGGTACCTGGACGCCTGCTCCGGCGAGAGGGGCTGTCCAGTCGATCGTCTGGTCACCACCTCTCGCAGGCTCGGATCGGGCCTCATCACGTGACCCGACTCCAGTTGAAATTGCGAGGACAGAACCCGCTCCAAGCAGCATGGCTGCACCTGCCTGTAGGTACCTCTTGACGGCGTCGGCTCTCATGTCGCCTCCCTAGCAACTCCCTGACCCGTTCAACACCTTGTATGCCGTGGAAGAGACATGGCTGTAATACCAGTTGGTGGCTGTGTCCAAGTAGCAGAAGTTCGAGGTCCAGCTATTCCAGGTGCCCGAGCTGTTCTTGTACTTCAGAGTATCTTGCGAGTCAGACATGCCCGTCACCGGACCTCCGAGTCTTGCGGCCTCGCCAGTCGCGAGTCCGCTGTGGTATCCGGTCCCGTTGTACCTGGTGATCTGGGCGAACCCGCTTCCGCAGTTCAGATGAAGCGTCCAGTCGTTGGTGCCGGCAACGTTGTTGACTCTCCATTTGTAGTAGTTGCCTGCGTTGCTTAGCTTGATGCACGAAACACCAACGACTTGCTGCCCCTTGATGTTCCCAGCGAGCCCCCACTCGGTGAAGGCGTTGAATTCGTGGGCGCCGGTCCCGCCGTTGATATGCTCTTCCCAGCCGACCTCCACCCAGTTCCCAAAGGCCCCGCCGAGCGTCACATTGGCCGTGCTTACCGCCTCGAATAGCGGGGTCCCACATGCCGTGTTTAGGGCGCGGTCGGTTAGGCGGATGTTGTTCGTGGTCCCATATGCTTGGGTGGGCCCTCCGGCAAAGACCTGCTCCTCAGTCGCGCAGTCTGCCAGTGCGCGATCAGGGAAACCGGCAACCGAGAAAAAGACGATGCACGCCGCGATCGTCGCACTCCATCTGATCGAAGAAGCCAATGCGCTTCGCCCCCTCGGTTAAGCTGGGCTTACTACCTGATTGTTCGTCAGTTGATCTTGCCTCTTCCCTCATCGCTGTGTCGAGTCGGGAGTATCATCTACTATGTGCCGTTCCTCCTGGCGTGGTCGGCCCGCACCCTGTGGCCTCGGTCTTCCTGTCCACCTTGGCCTCCCTAGTGGGGACAGAGTGGCAGGCCAGTTCGTGCCTGTCGGGGGATGGGGGAAATCGCCCTCACGACTGCGGGAATCGGCCCTTTCCCCTGCGCTTATGACCCCTCTGAGAAGTAGACGTTCTTCACCTCGGTGTACAGGTTCACCGCGTGCATGCCCATCTCCCG
>WNGF01000360.1_pt1 | contig 65260 bp, 69 predicted proteins | sample 5400641 | NCBI WGS metagenome assembly WNGF01 (sample SAMN13153371, study PRJNA577476) | soil metagenome | isolation source: 80 cm soil or saprolite under grassland replicate 2 | place: USA:California | collected 2016-06-15
CCCACCGCCTGGTCGCCTGGCTGGACGGCCTGCAAGGCCCCCTGCGGCCCGCCGAGGTCGGCTCCCCCTGGCCGCTGGGCCACCGCCCCTACTTCAGCAACGAAGACCACCAAGACCACATCCACATCGGCTACGGCCCCATGTAGGGACGGCCGGGAACCACCGGTCCGCCTGCCACGTCGTAGATGCACAGGACCAGGCACGGTCCACCGACGACGGAGGTTGGCGCATGGGGCGGCGAGCGGCGAGGCTCGGAGGCAGAGGGTTCCTCGCACTGATGGTGGTGCTCGTCATCGGCGCGGGGCCGGCGCTCGCCTGCGGTGGACTGGTGGGCCCGGGCGGTACGGTGCAGCTCGCACGGACCGCGACCCTGGCCGCCTACCACGAAGGGATCGAGCACTACATCACGGCGTTCGAGTACCGCGGAGGCGGGGCCAGGTTCGGCTCCATCATCCCGCTCCCGGCCGTCCCGAGCAACGTCGAGAAGGGCGGCGACTGGACCCTGCAACGCCTGGTCCGGGAGACCCAGCCGGTGCCGCCGGCCCCGCTGGGCGTTGCCGCCACCCATGCGGCCGGCGACCAGGCCGAGGTGCTGCTCACGGCGAAGGTCGACGCGCTCGACCTCACCGTGCTGCGCGGCGGTGGCATGGCGGTCGGCACCTGGGCGCGCGAGCACGGCTTCGGGCTCTCCCCGGACGCGCCCGAGGTGCTCGACTTCTACGCCGAGCGGAGCCCGGTCTTCCTGGCCGTCAGCTTCGACCCCACGCGCGTCGAGCAGCGCGGCCAGCGGCTGGGCGACGGCACCCCCGTGCACCTGACGATCCCGACCTCGAACCCGTGGGTGCCGCTGCGCATCCTCGGTCTCGGTCTGGGCCCGGCCGACCCCGTCCAGGCCGACGTCTACCTGCTGACCGACCGCAGGCCCGCCCTGCTCCCCGGACCGGACGCCGGGATGCGCCTGGACCAGAGCCGGCCCGCGTCGCCCGCGCTGCTGGCCGACCTGCGCGGCGACCGCGGCATGGAATGGCTGCCGGTCTCGGGCATGTGGCTGTCGTACCTGAAGGTGAACACCACCGCCGGCGCGCTCAAGCACGACCTCGCCGTGGACGCGAGCGGCCAGGGCACGCCATCGTTGCGCGCGGCGGGGCTCCCGGCGCGCTCCGCGCCGGTGACCGATGCCGCGCAGCCAGTGGCCGGCCCGCCCAGACGGCTTTGGCCGGTGGTCGGGCTGGTCGCCGTCGCCGCCCTGGTGCTGGTGGCGACCACCCGGACCGCGCGGGCCGCTCGGGGCGCACGGCGATGACGACCACCCGGCTGCGCCCTTCGCACCCTTCGGCGCCCCGGCCCCGGCCCCGCGCCAGGGCCGTCTGGGCGGTGCCCGCACTGCTGCTGGTCGCGGCGCTGTCGCTTGGGGCCGCCGGCGCCCTGCTGGTGCTGGCGGCCCGACCACACGGCCCGGCGCAGCGCACGGTCGTGATCACCATGCACCACACCCACTTCCAGCCGGCCGAGATCCGCGTCGAGCCGGGCACGACCGTCCGGTTCGTGATCCGCAACACCGATCCCATCGACCACGAGCTCATCGTGGGTGACGAGGCCGTCCACCAGCGGCACCGCGTCGGCCGCGAGGAGCGCCATGACGGCGACGTGCCCGGGGAGGTCTCGGTGCCCGCGGGCACGGAGGCGACCACCACGTACCGTTTCGACAAGCCGGGCCGCGTCGCCTACATCTGCCACCTGCCCGGCCACGAGGCTTACGGGATGGTCGGGGTGGTCGACATACGGTGACGGGACCGCGGGAGGCTCCTGGCGGCCTCGCGGGCGGCGGCGAGGACGTACTCGACCTCGGCGGGGCCGTGGGTCGTGGAGACGAACCAGGCCTCGAAGGCGCTCGGGGGCAGGTACACGCCGCGGTCCAGCATCGCATGGAAGAAGCGGGCGTACGTGGCGGTGTCCTGCCTGCGGGCTGCGTCGTAGTCGGTGACCTCGCCCGGGGTCATGAAGACGCTGAACAGGTTGCCGGCGCGCTGCACCCGGGCCGGCGCCCCGGCGTCGTCAAAGGCGCGCTGGAGGCCGTCCGCCAGCCCCGCCGCCGCCTCGTCGAGACCGGCATAGGCGGGCTCGTCCAGCAGCGCCAGGGTGGCCAGCCCCGCCGCGGTGGCCAGCGGGTTCCCTGACAGGGTGCCAGCCTGGTACATCGGCCCCTCGGGCGCCACCAGCCCCATCAGCTCGGCCCGGCCGCCGTAGGCCGCCGCGGGCAGGCCGCCGCCGATGACCTTGCCGAAGGTGAGCAGGTCGGGGTCGAGCGAGTACAGCCCCACCGCTCCGGCCCGGTGGATCCGGAAGCCGGTGAGCACCTCGTCCACGATCAGCAGCGCGCCGGCGCGCCGGGTCTGCTCGCGCAGCGCGGCGAGGAAGCCGGGACCGGGGGGCACCACGCCCATGTTGGCGGCGACCGGCTCGACGAGGACGGCCGCGATCTCCTGACCCGCCCGCGCGAACAGCTCGGCCAGAGCGCCCTCGTCGTTGTAGGGCAGCACCAGGGTGTCGGCGGTCTGCGCCCCGGTCACCCCTGGCGAGTCGGGTAGGCCGAAGGTCGCGACCCCCGAGCCGGCGGCGGCGAGCAGCCCGTCCGCGTGGCCGTGGTAGCAGCCGGCGAACTTCACCACCTTCGAGCGGCCGGTGGCGGCACGGGCCAGCCGCACCGCGCTCATGGTCGCCTCGGTCCCCGAGCTCACCATGCGGAGCTTGGCGGCCTGCGGCACGCGGCGGGCGACCTCCTCGGCCAGCTCGACCTCGGCCTCTGTGGGCGCGCCAAAGGAGGTGCCACGCCCGGCGGCCGCCCGCACCGCCTCGATCACCCGCGGATGGGCGTGCCCGGCGATGAGCGGCCCCCAGGAGAGGACCATGTCGACGTAGCGGTTGCCGTCGGCGTCCCAGACCCACGGCCCCTCGCCCCTGACGAGGAACCGCGGCGTGCCGCCGACCGAGCCGAAGGCGCGCACCGGCGAGTTCACCCCACCGGGGATGCGCGCGCGCGCCCGCTCGAACAGGGCGGCGCTGCGCCCGACCCCCCGGTCGGACCGGGGCGCTGACGTGCCCCGCCGGCCCGCGGTCATTGGCGGTCCCCCGAGTCGCGCCCGGTCGGCTCCTCGGTCCTGAAGGCGGCCGCGTGACGCTCGGCGATCCGGTCGAGGTCGTCGGCGGTCAGGTCGGGCAGGTCCGAGGCGGTGGTCAGCTCCGCGAGCTGCGCCGTGTTCTGGAACGTGGGCAGCACGGCGGCCACCGACGGCGGGGTGAGCGCGAAGCGGACCAGCGCCTGGCCGAGCGTCTGGTCGCGGTCCATCGTCAGGAAGCCGAGATGCTGGAAGCGAGGGTCGGGACGCCTCGCGTCGACCGGCATGCGGGCCACCACCCCGGCGCCGGTCTCGGCAGCGGCCTCGGCCAGCTCGCGGCCAGGGTCCTGCTCGAGCACCGAGTAGACCGTCCGCGCCGAGGCGACCCGGCGCTCGCGCAGCGCGACCACGCCCTCGTCGGCCCAGCCCACCCCAGGGCCGAGCGCGACACCGTACGCGCGCACCTTGCCCTTGGCGACCTGCCGGTCCAGGAACTCGAACAGCTCGTCCGAGGCGAGCGCCCGCATGTCCGGGTGGTGGAGCTGCCAAAGGTCGACCGGCTCGAACCCCAGCCGCGCGAGCGACCCGTCGAGCGCTTTGCCGGCCCACGCCGGCGACCAGTCGTGGCGGCGCCGCTCGCCGCTGGCCGCCTGCTCGAGCGGGGAGAGCGGCCGGTAGCCGAAGGTGGTCGCCACGGTGACGCGGTCCCGGTCACGGCGCACCGCCTCGCCGAGCAGCCGCTCGCCGCGTCCGTCGTCGCCGCCGGCGTCCTCGGCGTCGAAGAAGGTGACGCCGAGGTCGAGCGCCCGCCGCAGCAGGTGCTCCACCTCCTCGTCCGGTCTGGGCGCGCGACCGCCGGTCAAGGCGGCCACGGCCACGCCGACCTCACTCACCCCGAGGTCGGTGCTGCCGAGCCGCCGGTACCGCATGGTGGTCAGTCTAGAGCCCCCGCCGGGGCGACGACGCTCTGAGGGGGAACGTTGTGGACAACCCGTCAGCGGGTAAGGGTCGGGCATGGGCAGGAGACAAGACATGGGGAGGGGACCAGGCACCGGGTCGCCGCGCGACGGCTGGCCGCAGCCGGCGCGGCCCAGGGGCAGGTGGGCCGGGCTGGCGGTGGGCCTCGGCGCCATCGTGCTGGTCGTGGTGCTGCTGGTCGTGGCGCTGCTGCGGCTCACGAGCTGGCACCCCTCGCTGACCAACCCGTTCGGGACCAGGACCGTCGACCGCAGCCAGCCGGTGCTGCTCCTGTCGCTGCAGAACCTGAGCGACTACAAGGCCGCCACCGCCAACCTCCAGCTCGTCATCGACCTGGAGAAGGACGCGCGCTTCATCCCCTCGTTCATCAAGGGAGAGCGCACGCTGTTCGTGGCCGCCGGCAGCGTCGACGCGGAGATCGACTTCTCCCGCATCGGCAAAGGCGCGATCAAGGTGTCCGACGACCGGCGGACGGCCGTGATCACCCTGCCGCACCCGGCCCTCGGCAAGGTGCGCATCGACCCGGACAGGAGCTACGTGGCCTCGCGCGACCGCGGCATCCTCGACCGGCTCAGCTCGGTTGTCTCCGACGACCCGAACGGCCAGCGCGAGCTGTACCGCCTCGCCGAGCAGCGGATCCAGGCCGCCACCCTCCAGAGCGACCTGCTCCCGCGCGCCGAGCAGAACACCCGCGCCATGCTCGAGAGCATGCTGCGCTCCCTCGGCTACACCAAGGTCACCGTCACCTTCAGCGGATCGCCCCCGCCGAGCTGACGCGAGCCGTCACGGGTCCGCGCGCAGCCGCTCCGCCAGGAACCCGAGAGCGAGCGGGTAACGGTACTCGATGCCGCCGTGGCCGGCGTCGAACAGCTCGAAGGTGTGCTCGACCCCGAGATCGGCCAGCTCCGCGGCGAAGGCGGCCGCGCCGAGGTCGAGGTGGTACTCGTCCTTCCTGCCGGCGTCCAGGTAGATCCCGCGCATGGAGCGCAGCGCGTCGGCGTGGCCGGCGGCCATCCGCACCGGGTCGAGCGCGAGCCAGCGCTGCCACGCCTCGTCGCGGAGCCGGCCGGTGGACGGGTCGACAGGCAGCGTGACCGTGCCGTCGGGTTCGGCCGAGTAGCAGGCGGCCATGCACCAGGTGTTCAGCAGCGCGCCGTCGGCGTCCCGGCTGAACGCCGGCCGGGAGCGGAAGTCCGCCCAGAACTTCTCGAAGGAGCCTTCGTAGTGGTCGCGCAGCGCGCGCATGGCCGCGCCCACGTCCGGCAGGTAGCACAGCTCGAACAGGGCGTCGCCGGCGTGGCTGGCGAGCGCGCCGAACACGTCGGGGCGCAGCATCGGCACGACCATCGCCCCATAGCCGCCGCTGGACTTGCCGGTCACGCCGCGGTGCTCGCGACCGGCCAGCGTGGGGTAGCGCTCGTCGACGAACGGCACCAGCTCGTCGCAGAGGTAGTCGAGGTAGCGGCCCGTGCCCGGGGAGTTCAGGTACTGGCTGCCACCGAGCGAGGTCCAGGCGTCGACCAGCACCACGATCGCCGGGGGGACCGTGCCGCCGGCGAACAGCCCGTCGATGCGCTCCGGCGTGGTCGGGCGGAAGGCGGGGCGGGTCCACCACATGTCGACCTGCCCGGTGAGCCCTTGGAGCACATAGATGCTGGGGTAGCGGCGGTCCGGGTCGTCGCCGCAGCCGGGCGGCAGGTAGACCCAGAGCGGTCGCTCGTGCGGATCGCCGAGCGGGTTGCCCCGCAGCGCCTTGCTGTCGATCGTCTGCTGTTCGAACCGGCCTTTCGGCTCGACGTGCCACGGCTTCATGGCGGCCTTCCTCCACGTTGAGGGCGGCGGGGGACAGGGAACAGGGAACAGGGCGGGGCCGGGTGCTACAGCAGCGGGGCGGCCTCGCGGGCGAAGTAGGTGACCACGAGGTCGGCGCCGGCCCGGCGGATGCTGGTGAGCACCTCGAGCATGACGCGCTCGCCGTCGATCCAGCCCCGCTCGGCCGCCGCCTTCACCATCGCGTACTCGCCGGATACGTGGTAGGCGGCGGTCGGCAGGCCGAGCTCGCGCTTGACGCGCCAGAGGACGTCCAGGTACGCCAGCGCCGGCTTGACCATGACCAGGTCGGCGCCCTCGGCCACGTCGAGCGCGGCCTCGCGCAGGGCCTCGTCGGCGTTGGCCGGGTCCATCTGGTAGGCGGTGCGGTCACCGAACCGCGGCGCGCCCTCCGCGGCCTCGCGGAACGGGCCGTACAGGCCCGAGGCGTACTTGGCCGTGTAGGCGAGCACCGCGGCGTCGGCGAAGCCGGCCTGGTCGAGGGCGGACCGGATCGCCGCGACCTGCCCGTCCATCATGCCGCTCGGGGCGACCACGTCCGCTCCCGCCTCGGCCTGGGCCACAGCGATGCGCTGGTAGCGCTCCAGCGTGGCGTCGTTGTCGACCGAAAGATCAGGGCGCAGGACCCCGCAGTGACCGTGGTCGGTGTACTCGTCGAGGCAGAGGTCGGCGATCAGGACCACGTCGTCGCCGAGGTCGGCCCGGAGCGCGCGGAGGGCGCGCTGGACGATGCCCTCGGGCGCCCACGCCTGGGAGCCCTCCGCGTCCTTGCTGGCCGGGACGCCGAAGAGCAGCAGCGCCGGGACGCCGAGCCCGGCCAGCGCGGCGGCCTCCTTGCGAAGGCTCTCGAGGGTGTGCTGGTAGTGGCCGGGCATGGAGGAGACCGGCACCGGCTCGCCGATCGACTCCTTGACGAACAGCGGCGCGATCAGGTCGCGGCGGGAGAGCTCGGTCTCGCGGACCAGCTCGCGCAGGGTCGCGGTGCGGCGCAGGCGGCGGGGGCGGCTGACAGGGAACGGCGGCGGCTGAAGCATGCTGGCTCCTCGACGGCTCCTTCCAGAAACTGGAGCCCCAACCTACTCCGAATCCCGGTGGCCGGCAGTGGCCCGCTCCATGGCGGCGACCAGGCCGGGAATGGTGTGCTCGCTGGCCATGGCGTCCACCCGCATCCCCGCGGCCCTGGCGGCCGCGCCGGTGACCGGGCCGATGGCGGCGACCCGCACCCCGGCCGGCGGCGCGGCGCCATAAGCGCGGGCGAACCCGTGGACGGTGGAGGACGCCGTGAACGCCAGCCAGTCCACCTCGCCGCCGTCCAGGCGGCGGCGAGCGGCCTGGTCGAGGTGGTCGAGCGGCACCGTCCGGTACGCGGCGACGTCCTGCGTGCGGTAGCCCTTGGCCCGCAGGACGCGGCTCAGCTCCGGGCTGGCGATGTCGGCCCGCGCCAGGAGCACCTCGCCCGGGCCGGGCGGGAAGGCCTCGCCGAGCGCGGCCGTGGTCGCCGAGCGCGGCAGCAGGTCGGGCACGATCCCCCAGTCGCGCAGGGCCGCCTCGGTCGCCGGGCCGATGGCGGCGACCCGCGTGCCGCTCAGCGCACCGGCGCCGTGCCCCAGCGCCTCCACGCGGGAGCGCAGTGCCGCCACCCCGTTCACGCTCGTCAGCACCACCCAGTCGCAGCCGCCGCCGACCAGGCGGCCGACCGCCAGGTCCAGCTCGCGGGTCGAGCCCACCGGGCGGATCGCGATCGTCGGCACCTCGAGCGGCTCGGCGCCCCGCTGCCGCAGCAGCCGCGAGAACGCCCCCGCCTGCTCCCGCGCGCGCGGCACCAGCACCGTGAGCCCCGCCAGCGGCCGCCGGTTATCCACAATCCCCTCCGAGAGCCCTCCGCCCAGGTCCGCCTGCCTAGGATCGAGCCCCGTTCCCCAGCGAAACCGGCGGTCCCATGAAGTTCCGTAACCTCATCAAGCTGATCGAGGCTAATGGCTGGCAGTTTCACCACCAGAGCGGCAGCCATCGCCAGTACAGGCATCCTATCAAGCCGGGTACAGTGACCATCGCAGGCAAACGCAACGACGACGTGCCACCGGGAACACTCGCCAACATCCTCCGGCAGGCAGGCCTGAAGGGATGACGGACGTGACTGGCTACGCAGTGCTCATTGAGCGGAGCAAGACCGGCTACGGAGCGTACGCGCCCGAGCTGCCCGGCGTCGGCGTCGTGGGTGACACCCTCGAAGAGGTGGACCGGCTCATCCGTGAGGCGATCGTCCTGCACCTCGAGAGCCTGCGCGCCCATGGCGAGCCGATCCCCCAGCCGTCCGTGGTCGCGGCCACGGTCTTCGAGGTCCCGGCCGCCTGACGGCAAGGCAGCGCACGCCGGCGCGTCAGGTGCGGCGGGCGGCTTCGACCAGGGCGCGGACCTCGGGGGTGCAGGCCTCCAGGAGGCGGCTGGCCAGGACCTCGCCGAGGCTCTCGGGGTCGTCGAGGGGACCGGCGAGCCGCTCGCGCACCATGCCCTTGCCGTCGGCGGCGGCGAGGAACCCCTGGATGTCAAGACGGCCGTGCCCGCGGCTGAAGAGGATCGCCCCGGCCGGCAGCGTGCAGGAGCCGCCGAGCCCGGCCAGGAAGGCGCGCTCGCCGCGCAGGGCGGTCCGCGAGGGACGGTGGGTGATCGCGCTCGCCAGGCCGAGCACGCGGGTGTCGCGCTCGCGCGCCTCCACCGCCAGGCAGCCTTGGCCCGGGGCGGGCGTGAACAGGTCGGGGTCCAGCGCCGCGGCCGGCTCCCCGGCGAGGCCGAGCCGCTCCAGGCCCGCCGCCGCCAGCACCACCGCGTCCAGCTCGCCGGAGCGCGCCTTGCGGAGGCGGGTGTCGACGTTGCCGCGTAGCGGCACCACCTCGAGGTCGGGGCGCAACCACCGCAGCAGCGCGACCCGCCGGGGACTGCCGCTGCCGACCGAGGCGCCGGTGGGCAGGTCGTCCAGACCGCGCACGGGCTCGCGCGCGACCAGCACGTCGCGCGGGTCGGCGCGCTCCGGCACCGCGGCCAGCACCAGCCCTGGCGTCTGGACGGCGGGCAGGTCCTTGGCCGAGTGCACCGCCAGGTCGGCGCGGCCGTCCAGCACCGCCTCCTGCACGGCGGCGGTGAAGACGCCCTTGCCGCCGAGCGCGCTGGTGGCGACGTCGCGGCGCCGGTCGCCCTCGGTGACCACCGGCACGAGCTCGACCCGCAGCCCGCGCCAGGCAGCCTGGAGCGCCTCGGCCACCAGCCGCGTCTGCGCCAGGGCGAGCGCGCTCCGCCGGGTCGCCAGCCGCAGCGGTGGCCCCTGGCCGGGCGCCGGGTCCGGCCGTCCAGATGCCATGGCCGCGATGTCAGCCGCCACGGTCGGCATCCTCCTCGTCGAGCGCGTAGAGCCGCCGCAGGACGCTCGCGTACAGCTCGCCGTTGGCGCCGGCCGCCAGTGCCTTCCCGCGCACGATCGGGTCGTGGAGCAGCTTGTTGACCAGCCCGCGGGTGACGGCCTCGAGCGCCGCCCGCTGGGCCGGGTCCAGCCCCGCCAGGCGAGTCGCGGCCTTGGCCAGCTCCCGCTGGCGCACCCGCTCGGCACGTGAGCGCAGCGCGCGGATGGTGGGGGCGAGCTTCGCCTCCCGCTGGCCGTTCATGAACCCGGCGGTCTCCTCGGCGATGAGCGCCCGCACCCGCTCGACCTCGCGCCGGGGGCCGCCGTCCTCCGCCTCCAGCGCGGCTCGCAGCGCCTCCAGGTCAGCGAGCACCACGCCAGGGAGGTGCCGTACCTCCGGCTCGACGTCGCGGGGGACGCCGAGGTCCAGCACGACCAGCGGCCGGCGCTGCGACCGCCGGTCCAGCCCGCGGCGGACCGCCTCGAGGGTGACCGTCGGGCTGACCGCGGCGGTCGACGCCACCAGCAGGTCGGCGGTTGCCAGTTCCTGGTCGAGCGCTTCGAGCGGCACCGAGCGCCCGCCCAGCTCCTGCGCGAGGGCGGCGCCGTGGGAGGCGGTGCGGTTGGCGACCACCAGCTCCGCCGCGCCCGCCTGGCGCAGGGTGCGACCGGCCAGTTTGGCCACCCTGCCCGCCCCGACGACCAGCACGCGGCGGCCGGCCAGCGTGCCGAGCCGCTGCTCGGCCATCTGGAGGCTGACCGACACGGTGGAGGCGAGGCCCCCGCCGATGGCGGTGTCGTGGCGGGCCCGGCGGCCGACCCTGATGGCCCGGGCGAACAGGGCCGACAGCACCGGACCGACGGTGCGCTCGGCCTGCGCCGCCTGGAACGCCTCGCGGACCTGGCCGAGGATCTGCGCCTCGCCGACCACCATCGAGTCGATGCCGGCGGCCACGGCGAACAGGTGGCCGACGGCCCGGTCCTCGTACTGGGCGTAGAGGTGGTCGCCCAGCTCGCCGGCGCGCACGCCGTGCACCTCGGTCAGGAAGCGGCGCACCGCATCGCCACCGTCGTGGAAGCGGTCGGTGGCCGTGTAGACCTCGACCCTGTTGCAGGTCGAGAGGATCACGCCCTCCTTGACGTGCTCGCGGTCGAGCAGCAGCGCCAGCGCCTTGGGACGGAGCTCCGGGCCGATCGCGAGCCGCTCCAGGAGCTCCAGCGGCGCGCTCCGGTGGTTGAGGCCGACGACGAAGACCGGCATCCGGTCAGCCTCGCGCCTGGGAGCCCTCGGGCGAGCGCGGGCGCTGGCCGGGACCGCCGCCGCGGGCGCTGGAGGCCGCGGTCTGGCGGACGAGGTCCACCGCGGCTCGACGCTGCTCGTGGAACGAGAGGATCTGCAGCTCGGTGGAGAGGTCGACCTTGCGCAGGAACACGCCCTCGGGAACCTGGAGGTGGGCGGGAGCGAAGTTCAGGACCGAGTTGACGCCCGCGGACACCAGCCGGTCGCAGACCTCCTGGGCGGACCCGGCGGGGGTGGCGACGACCCCGATCGCGATCTGCTCCTCCTTGACGATACGGTCGAGGTCGTCGATATGCTCGACCTTGAGGTCGCCCACCTGCTCGCCGACCTTGCGCTCGTCGGCCTCGAGCAGGGCGACCACGCGGAAGCCGCGCTCCGCGAAGCCCCTGTAGTTCGCCAGGGCGTGGCCGAGGTTGCCGACCCCGACGATCGCCACCGGCCAGTCCTGCTCCAGGCCGAGCTCACGGCGGACCTGATAGATCAGGTACTCGACGTCGTAGCCGACGCCCCGGGTGCCATAGGAGCCGAGGTAGGAGAGATCCTTGCGCACCTTGGCCGAGTTCACCCCCGCCGCCTCGGCGAGCTGCTCGGACGACACCGTGTGCGTCCCCCGCTCGGCGATATCGATGAGGCAGCGCAGGTAAACGGGCAGCCGCGCGACGGTGGCCTCGGGAATGCTGCGATCTCGCACGTTGACTCAAACCCCCACTGCTCGAACCTCACCCGGGCCGAGCCCTTCCTCGATCGCTTTGAGTCTAGGCCCTTGTGACGGGGTTCTCAAACGTTCCAACGCCCGTAGAGGTGCGCTCTGAGCAGGTCCGCAGGCACCTCGTACTCGAACAGCTCGACCCCCTCCACAGCCACCACCGGGACCCGGACGCCGTAGCGCCGCGCCAGCTCCGGGTCGCCGTCGACGTCCACCGTGACCAGCGTGAACGGGATCGACTCCCGCTCCGCCCGCAGCACCTGCTCCGCGTGCTCGCACAGGTGGCAGCCGACCCGGGTGTAGAGGGTCACGGTCGCGCTCACCGGGCTGCCCCCAAGGGCGTTCCGCCGGTCACCCCGGGCCTGGGCGAGGACGCGCTCACGATGGGGCGGGACCCGGACGGGCCTCGTTGCCACGGCCCGCCGGAGCCGGCGACCGCACGGGTGTGGAGGCACGCCAGAACCCGAGGTACATGACGCACGCCCCCACCGCCAGCCCGGCACCGAGCTTGCCGCTCTGGTCGAGGAAGGCGAAGACGCCACCACCGGCCGCAAAGGCCACGCCGAGCGCGATCAGCAGGTTGCCCTCGAAGCGGGGGCGGAGCTCGCGCCGGCGACGCAGCGCGAGGCCGCTGGTCACGGCGCCTCCGATGACCACGAGCGTGCCGACCACGTTGCCGGTCACCGCCAGCGCCCTGACCGCCACGGGCAGGAGCTCCCTGCCCTCCGGGACCAGGCGGTCGCCGAGGTCGGCGGCGGTCACCGGCGCCAGCGCCACCAGCGCCGCGCTGGCGGCGCTGAACGCCAGCAGGCAGCCGAGGTAGAGGCGGGCGGTGGCGCCCCTGCCGAGCAGGAGCACGGTGCCGAGCGCGAGCCACGGGACGTTCAGGACCGCGCCGAACAGGTAGTAGAGCTTGAAGCCCGCGGGCGACCAGCCGGCCGCGACGCCCAGTGTGAGCGCGAGCGAGGCGAGCGCGAACATCGACAGGGAGACCCCCCAGGCGAGCTGGTACGGCCTGCGCCGCTGCGCGTACTGCAGCAGCACCGCGACCGCGAACGCGGACGCCGCCGCCACGGCGATCGCGGGGATGAGCCAGTGCACGTTGGAGACCTCCCTGAGCGGGCAGCCCGCCCGGCGTGAAACCATGGAGAGTCTAGTCCCTGGCCGCGACAGTTCACCGCTCGGTACCATCCGGCCTCGAGCGACGTTCCGTCCTCTGCGTAGAGGAGCACCCGTGCCGCAACTACCTCCTGTGCTCGGATCGACCGGTCCCTTCTTCATGTTCTCGCTCGACGAGACCTTCGAGCTGCTCGCCGAGGCCGGCTTCGACGGCGTCGAGCTGATGATCACCCAGGACCGGCTGAGCCAGGACCCCCACCGCATGGCGGCGGTCGCGCGCCGCCACGGCCTGCCCGTCCCGGCCGTCCACGGGCCGTTCCTCCTGGCCACCTGGCTGGTGTACGGGGCGGACCCGAAGGGCAAGCTCGACCGGTGCGTCGAGTTCGCCGAGACTGCCCGCATCTCGACCATCGTGATCCACCCCCCCTACCGCTGGCAGATGGGCTACGCGGGCTGGCTCGCCGACCGCATCGTGAAGGTCCGCGAGCAGACCGGCATCACCGTCGCGGTCGAGAACATGTTCCCGGTGCGGGTGAACGGCCGCCGCCTCCAGTTCCACAGCGGGATCGAGCCGCGGGAGCTGGGCCAGTTCCCCTACGTCACGCTCGACCTGAGCCACCTCGCGGTCGCCGGCATCGACATCCTCGACGCCTACGACCAGCTCGAGGACCGGATCGTGCACGTCCACGTCTCCAACAACGCCGGCAGGGGGCGCGACACCCACGCGGGCATCGACGAGGGCGTCCTGCCGGTGCCGGCCTTCCTCGAGCGGCTCATGACCTCGCGCTTCCCGGGCGCGGTCACGCTGGAGCTGGATGTCCGCCAGCGGGCCGAGGACCGGCCCGCCCTGCTCGAGTTCCTGCGCGACAACGTCACCGCCGCGCGCCAGTACCTCGCCGCCGGCACCAGAACGGCCGGCCAGGCCGGAGGGCGCACCTGAGTCCGGCAACCCCCGAGGCAACCCGAGCGAGCACGACTGCGCGCGGGCGAGATAACATCGCTGCCGCTCAGCAGCGCCCAGTAACGGAGCTGACCATGCGCACCGGTACCGCCATCGCGCTTGCCGTCCTCCTCGTCGTCATCGTCCTGGCGGCGGGCACCCAACTGGTGATCGCCCGATGACCACGGGACAGGCCCCACGCGTCGACGACCTGCCGGGCGCCTCCCCGGCCCCCTGTCCCTGCGGGCACGGCGACACCGGCGCGGAGATGGACCGGCAGCGCCTGCTGATCGCGCGCGCGGCCCGCGGCGACGCGCGCGCCTTCGCCGAGCTGTACGACGACCACGTGGACGACGTCTACCGGTACCTGCTCGCCTGGACGGGCGAGGAGGCCGCCGCCAGGGAGCTCACCGAGCAGGTCTTCAGCGGCGCGCTGACATGGCTGCGGGTCATCGCCGGCGGCGAGGGGGACATGGCGGCATGGCTCCTCACCGTCGCCCGCGACGCGGTGGCGCAGCACCGCGGCGCCGGCTGGGTCATCGGACCGGCCCAGGTCTCCGACCAGCCCCAGGACGCGTTCGCCGCGGTCGAGCGGCTCGACGACGCCCACCGCGAGGTCGCCGTCCTGCGGCTCTTGCTCGGCCACTCGGTGGCCCACACCGCCCACCTGACCGGCTACACCGACCGCGTGGTCGAGGAGCTGCAGCTCGCCGCCTGCTCGAGCATCTGGTACCTGCTCAGCGGCGCGCCGGTCGAGCCGCCCCCGCCCGGCGGCGAGGAGCCGCGGGCGCGCTGGTTCGAGCGCTGCCTCGAGGGAGCCGACCCCGACCACGCCGGCGACCCCGGCCTGTCGGAGCTGCTGGCGGTGGCGGACGCACTGCGCCAGGGCGCCGCCGTGCAGGTGCCCCTGCCGGACGACGCGTTCGTCGGCCGCCTCAGGGAGCAGCTCCTCCAGGCATTCCAGGGCGACGGCGCGGACCGCCCCAGCGGCTCGGGCAGGATCGGCCGCGCCTTCGCCCTGATCCGCTTCCACGCAGCCCGCCATCCCTGGGTCGCCACCACCGTCGCGGCCACCGCCATCGGGGTCGTGTTCGGCATCCAGATGGCCGGGGGCTCGCCGTCCCGCTCGGTCTGCCGTGGCGGGCCGTGCCTGGTCACCACCACCGAGGCCGAGCCCACGTCGGGCGCCGGGGTGGCCCTGCTGCCCGGTCCGTCCGGGCCGGACCAGACGGAGCCCTCCACCACCATCGCCGCCACCACCAGCTCGTCGGGGCCTGTCCCGGGCGGCGTCCCGACCACCACCACCCGCGCCCCGTCGCGCACGACCGTCCCCCCCACCACGGCCGCGCCCACCACGACCACCCGCCCGAGCCCGACCCACACCACCCACCCGAAGACGACCAAGACCACGCAGGCGCAGACCACCACGCAGGGGCCGACGACCACCACCACCGCACCGTCACCCTAGAAAAACGCGCTGCCGCGGGCGGCGAGGTTCTTTTCGATCGTGCGCTGGATGGTGTCGCGCACCTGGTCGTTGAGGTCGAAGACGACCATCGGGTCGAGCACGGCGTCGGGACCGTAGCCGGCGGTCTCGATCGGCGGGCAGAACTCGATCAGCCACCTGGAGGGCAGCGGGACCGCTCCGAGCGGGCCGAGCAGCGGGAACGTCGGGGTGACCGGCAGGTAGGGCAGGCCGAGCAGGCGTCCGAGGCGGCGCAGGTTGCCGACCATCGGGTAGATCTCCTCGCTGCCGACCACGGCGACCGGCACGATCGGCGCGCCGGTGCGCAGCGCCAGCTCGACGAAGCCCCCCCGGCCGAAGCGCTGGAGCCTGTAGCGCTCGCGGAACGGCTTGCCGAGCCCCTTGTAGCCTTCCGGCCACACGCCGACCAGCTCGCCACCCTCGAGCAGCCGCTTGGCGTCCTCCTCGCAGGCGAGAGTGTTGCCGGACTTGCGCGCCAGCGGGGCCACCACCGGCAGGGTGAAGGCGAGGTCCGCCGCGAGCATGCGCAGGGTGCGGTGGGCGGGGTGCTCGTCGTGGAGGGCCAGCGCGACCATCATCGCGTCGAACGGCAGGGTGCCGGCGTGGTTGCCGACCACCAGGGCCGCCCCGCTCGAGGGGACGTGCTCGAGGCCGAGCGTCTGCACCCGCCACCAGCGCTGGTAGAGCGGCCGCAGCAGCGGCGCGAGCAGGTGGTCGACCAGCTCGGGGTCGTGCCCGAACTCGTCCACGCGGTAGTCGCCGGCGAGCCGGCGCGCGAGGAAGTCGCCGTCCTCGCCCGGCCTCGCGCCGAGCCGGCTCGTGGCGAAGTCGCGGAAGGCCTCCAGCGACGACCACTTCGGTGTGAAGCCGAGCCGCTGGCACGCGGCGGTGGTGTCGGCCACGCGGCCGTACTGCAGGAAGCGCACCTGCTCGGGCGAGAAGTCGATGGTGCTGCGCAGCAGCCCGGCCACGACCGGGACCAGCGGCTCGGGGATCGGCAGGGGCGGCTTGCCGGCGATGCGGGCCGCCTGGCTGAGCAGCACGACGCCGTCGCCGGCGACGTTGAAGGTGCCGCGGACCGCCGGCCCGAGCACGGCGCGCTCGAGCACCCGCTCGGTGTCCGACTCGTGCAGGAACTGGAGCCTGGGGTCGAAGCCGAGCACGGCCGGGCAGGCGGGCAGCTCGAAGTAGCGGGTCAGCGGGTTGGAGACGGTCGGGCCGACCTGGTTGGCGAGCCGCAGGATGGTGACGGTCACGTCGGGCCGGCGCCGGTCGAAGGAGCGGACGTAGTCCTCGACCTGGATCGCGTCCTTGCCAAAGCCAGAGCGGGGGGTGTCGTGGTGCATGGACTCCGTCCACAGCGCCGGGTCGGCCGGGGTCGCGCCGTACACCGCGGTGGTCGACTTGAGCACCAGGCGGCGCAGGTCCGGGGCGTGGTAGGCGGCGGCCAGGAGCTGCATGGTGCCGAGCACGTTGTGCTCCTTCATGCTCGCCCGGCCTCCGGCGGCCCGCGGCTCGGCGGTGACGCCGAGGTGGACGAGGGTGTCGAGCCCGGCCGACTGCAACGCCTTGATCAGGGCGGGGCTGCCGAGGGGGGCCTGGACGGGCTCGACCTTGGAAGGCAGCGGCCCAGGCAGGGCCACGTCGTCCACGGCGATCACGCGGGCGACGCGCTCGTCCGCGGCCAGCGACTCGACCAGGCGGCGCCCGGTCGACCGGGCCGCCCCGGTCACGAGGACGCGGCGGGCTGGCTCTGCCATCAGCGCACCAGCCTGGAGACGACCACGGGGTCGCCGCTGCGTGCCCTCAGGCGCTCCGCGGCCCGGCCCTGATTGACAGAGACGGTGATCTTCTGGAAGGAGTCCTCGTGCAGCACCAGCCGGCCGGGGGGCACCGTGGCGAAGGTCTCCCCGAACGGCGCGGTGAAGGTCTGCCCGCCGACGCGGATCTCGACCGGGTCGCCTGGCCCCACGCCGATGCGCTCCAGGTCCTCCTGGCCGAGATTCAGGGCCACGTTGCCGAAGTGGTCGACCAGCAGCACCTCGCCGTAGAGGCGGTCGCCGTCCACGGTCGAGATGGGCGGGCTGAGCCGGACCAGCCCGGCCGGGTCCAGCCCGGGGCCGAGCTCGGCAGGGTCGAGCCCGGCGGCGACGTGGGCGGCGGCCGGCGCGAACACGTCGCGCCCGTGGAACGTTCTGGACACGCTGGGGAGCTGGTAGGCGGGGTTGGTGAGGGCGTGCGCGCGCTCGACGCCGCCCAGCGCCTCCGCCGCCCAGACGAGCAGGCCGTTGTCGGGCCCGACCAGGACGTGCCCCCGAGCCTGGACGACCACCCGCCCCCGCCCGGTGCCGACGGCCGGGTCGACCACGGCCAGGTGCACGGCCACCGGCAGGTAGGGGACGGACTGCGCCAGCACGGTCGCGCCGTGGCGCACGTCCTGGGGCTGCACGGCGTGGCTCACGTCGATCACCCGCGCGTGCGGCGCGATCCGCGCGATCACGCCGTGGCAGACCCCGACGAAGCTGTCCTGGAGGCCGTAATCGGACAGGAAGGAAATCCACTCGTAGCCGGCCATCTCGTCGCCTCCCGACACGGTTGCGCTGAGGCTACTACGGCAGTTACTCGGTGCCGAACAGGTGGCGCAGGTCGACCCGGGTGGTCGAGGACCAGTCGGCGGTGATGCGGGTGGAGCCGAGCCGCAGGGCGCGGGCGCCCTCCGAGACGGTCGAGATCATGCGCAGGCCGCCGTCTTCCGCCATCTCCAGGTAGCCGATGCCGACGCAGCTCCCCTTGCCGTCTTCCATGCCGACCAGCAGCCCGGCCAGGCTCGACAGGTCGGCCTCCGGCGGCAGGCTCGGGAGGAACACGGTGGGCTTGACCCGCCAGCGGTGCAGCGGGCCGGAGAAGTAGGCGGCGAAGCGGGCGCGCCGGACCCCGGCACGCTCGTCGACCGTGGTCGGGCGGGCGTCGGGGTGGACCGGGTGCGCCTCCACGCGGGCGGACGTGAAGCGCCGGGCGATGCCCAGCAGCGGCTCGAGCTCCTCGCCGCGCTCGAAGCCGATGACGTAGTCCGGCCGGGTCACCTCGAGCTTGTGGTACTTGAGGATCTGGCCGTAGACCCCGCTGATGAGGCTGGAGGTGTCGACCACGATCAGCTCGGCGCCCGACCGGCGGGCCACGTCCATCAGCTTGGCCGTGCCCGCCACCAGCGGCAGCAGGTGGAACTGGGCCGACACCCAGCCGACGAAGTAGAGGCCGTCGGCGATGGCCAGCTCGTCGTTTCTGAGATGCTTGGGCTCCGCCACGTGCTTGAGCCCGATCGTGGTCGGTGGCCCGACCGTGGTGCGGCCCACGTCGGTGTCCAGGTAGCTCGCCGGGATGCCCCGGTCGACCGCACCGGCCAGCAGCTTGCGCGCGAACGTGGTCTTTCCCGAGTCGATGGACCCCAGCAGGACGACCACACCCGGGTCGTCGAGCACCTGCTCGACCAGGCGGGTGTACTTGTCGCTCATGACAGTCGGGAGGTCAGGTAGTCGGCGACGGGGTCGTAGTGGACGGGCAGGACATTGTCGTCCATGGGCAGGACAACGGCGGCCCGCCCCTCGGCCCTGGCCATGGGCAGCGCCGGGTCGTTGATGTCGGCCACCGCGACCACGTCGATGCCGCGCTCGGCGGCCGCCCCGGCCCAGCCGTGGTCGCCCACCACCAGGTCCAGGTCGTCGGCCTGGTCGAGCACCAGCTCCATGGGGTGGGCGTCGTGGGTGTGGTAGAGGTTCGCGCCCGAGGCGAGCACGGCGACGTGCTGGACGTAGCGCACCTGGCGGCGGTGCTCGCCCAGCCGGAACGCCGTGCCGTCCGCGGGACGCGACACCTTGGCGCCGGCGCCGCGCAACGCGGTGCACACCTGCTGGTGGAGCGAGAGCACCCCGGTCGGGTGGCCGGTGGCGAAGACCACGTGCTCGCCGTTGTGGACGGCCCGGCCGAGCCGCTCCGCCGCACGGTCCAGCTCGTCCAGCAGCAGCTCAGGGTCGATCCAGGTCGGGCCGAGCGCGGGCTCCCCCCCGGTGTGGGTCCAGCCGAACTGGGCGCGGACCTGGTCGAGGACGTCAAATGACGAGTACTGGCTCATACCCGACAGCCCGAAGCAGTGCTCCGGGTCGCCGCCGGCCACCAGCTCGGCCTTGCGGAGGACGTCCACCACGGGGGTCTGCACCGACCCGGCGATCCTGGTGGCCACCAGGTGGCGGCCGAGCTCGTCGCGGGTCAGTTCGGACATGCTGCGCTCCACCCTGGTTCGATCGGACTGGCCTTCAATGGTAGCGGAGGCGTCGATAGCCGCTGACCTTGGTCAGGCGGTCAGCCCGTGCAACGGGAAGAGGCTGGCGCGAAGCGTCTCGATGGCGTGGGCGACCTGTCGCTCGACCCGCTCGCGGTGCTCCGAGCGCAGCGCGACCACCTCGTCGGCGGTCTGCGGGTCGAGGGTCACGCCGAAGCGCCCCCTCACCTCGGCCAGGTAGGCGTCGGGCAGCCGCTCGGGAAGCCTGGTCCCGACCATCTCGGCCAGATAGCCGCACCAGGCGCGCGGCACCACCGTGGCCCACTGGTAGCCGCCCCCGCCGGTGGCGAGCCACCGCCCCTTCGTCACGGTGTGCGCCAGGTCGTGGAGGCGCCTGGCGAGCTCCGCGTAGGCACGGGTCGTGAGCCCCAGATGGGCCAGCGGGTCGGTGTAGTGGCTGTCGCAGCCGAGCTGGGTGACCAGCACCTCCGGCTCGAAGGCGCGCACGAGCTTGGGGACGACCGCGTCGAAGGCCGGCAGGTACAGGTCGTCGGTGGTGGAGGGTGGCAGCGGCAGGTTGGCGATCGTGCCGCGGGCGTCGCCGTCGCCGATCTCGTGGGCGAACCCGGTGCCGGGGAACAGGTAGCGCCCTGACTCGTGCACCGAGACCGTGAGCACCCTGGGGTCGTCCGCGAAGACCGCCTCGACCCCGTCCCCGTGATGGACGTCCACGTCCACGTAGGCGACGCGCCCGACCCCCTGGTCGAGCATCCAGGCGATGGCCACCGCCGGGTCGTTGTAGATGCAGAAGCCGCTGGCCTGGCCGGGCATGGCGTGGTGCAGGCCGCCTGCGGGCGAGAAGGCGTGGGCGGGCGCGGCGCCGAGCACCGCGGCGGCGGCCGCCACGGTGGCGCCGCACACCAGTGTGGCCGCCTCGTGCATGCCCGGGAACGGTGGGTTGTCACCAGGGGCGAGGCCGTGGTGGGGCACGGAGCCGCCTGACCCGCTCGCCGCCTTGACCGCCGCGAGGTAATCGAGGTCGTGCACACGGGCCAGGTCGCCGCCGGACAGCGCCAGCGGCTCGACCACGGTGGCCTTGCCGAGCAGGCCCGTTTCCCTGGCCAGCGCCATGGTGAGCTCCACCCGGTCGGGGCGCAGCGGGTGCTCCGGACCGAAGTCGTAGGCGCGGAGCGCCTCGTCCCAGACGACCGTCACCGGGCCCGTCATGGCGCCACCGGAACGGTCGCGGCGACTCGCATTGGTCGGACCTCGCTCGTGGCTCGACGGGCTGTGCTCAGGGCCAGCGTACAGGCCGTGCGAGCCTTCGGACACGGCGCCGGAGGGTTGTGGACCGCCCCGTACGCGGATCGGGCGAACCAGATAGGCTAGGCACTCCGGCTTGCCCAGCAGGAGGGAGGTCCCGCCGCCGGTGCCCGTCGTCGAGGTCGAGGGCCTGAGCAAGCGCTACGGCTCGGTCCAGGCGCTACGCTCGGTCGACATAGCGGTCGAGCACGGCTGCACCGGGCTGGTCGGCTCCAACGGCGCCGGCAAGTCCACCCTGCTGAAGCTCCTGCTCGGTCTGATCCTGCCCGACCAGGGGCGCGCCAGCGTGCTCGGGCACGACGTGGCCACCGACCCTCTCGGGGTCCGCGCCCGCACCGGCTACCTGCCAGAGGGCGCGTGCCTGCCGGGCGACGTGACCGCCGCGGACTTCGTCGCCTTCATGGCCCAGCTCGGCGGCCTGCCGCCGCGGAGCGCTCGCGAGCGCTCCGCCGAGGTCTGCTACCAGGTCGGCCTCGACGAGGAGCGCTACCGCGCCATCGGCGGCTTCTCCACCGGCATGCGGCAGCGGGTCAAGCTGGCCGTCGCCCTGGTCCACGACCCGCAGCTCCTGCTGCTGGACGAGCCGACCGACGGCATGGACCCGCAGGGACGCGAGGACATGCTCGACCTGATCGACCGCGCCCGCGGCGAGCTGGGCGTGGACGTGCTGGTCTCCACCCACCTGCTCGGCGACGTGGAGCGGGTCTGCGACCGGGTGGTGATGGTCCACGCCGGCCAGGTCCTGGTCCAGGGCCCCATCACGGCCGTCGCCGGGACCACCGACGCGGGCTTCGCGGTGCAGCTCGGCGACAACGGCGCCACGGTGCGAGAGGCGCTGGAGCGGGCGGGGCTCCAGGTCCGCCAGGCCGGCGACGAGCTGCAGGTGCAGGGCGCCGGGGGAGCGGCCGACTGCATCCGGGACCTGGCCGCCGGCCACGGCTGGGCCCTGCGCCGGCTCATCCCCAGGGCGCCGAGCCTGGAGGAGACCTTCCTGCGGCTCCAGGCCGAGGCGGCGGCGCCCGGGATCCCGGCAGGCCAGGCCGAGCCGGCAGCGGCACCCGCACCAGCACCAGCGGGCGAGGCGCTGCGGTGAGCGTCCCGGACCACGCTCCCACGGGCGCGATCTACGACCGGGGCTACCGGCACTACGACGGCATCCGCGAGGGGCGCTCGCGGATGGTGAAGGCGCTGGTGCTCGCCGGGGTCCGGCGGACGCTCGGCCTCAAGCGCTCCTGGAAGGCCAAGGTCGTGCCCTGGGGCCTGCTGGTGATCGGCTTCGCGCCGGTGGTGGCGTTCATCGGCATCCGCGTCGTCGCCGGCAACACCGTGGAGCAGCTGATCGGCTACGCCGAGTACCTTCGGATCGTGTCGCTGGTGCTGCTGCTGTTCTCCGCCACGGCAGGCCCCGAGCTGCTCTGCCCCGACCGGCAGGCGGGCGTGCTCGCCCTCTACTTCACCCGCCCGCTCAGCCGGGTGGACTACCTGCTTGCCAGGGCGGCCGCGCTGCTGGCGGTGATGGCGCTGATCGCGGTGCTGCCGCTGGTGGTCCTGTTCCTCGGCAACACCCTCACCGCGCCGGGCGCCATGACCTACCTCGGCGACCACCTCGGCGACGTGCCGCGGATCCTGCTGGCCGGCTGCGTGCTGACGGTCTACTACTCGGCCGTCTCCCTGGCGGTGGCCAGCCTGACCGAGCGGCGCAGCATCGCCGTGGTCGTCCAGATCGGGGTCTTCGTAGCGTCCCTGGTGCTGGTGAATATCGTCTTCTTCGCCTCGCATTTCGCCGGCCGGCGCTGGCTGTCGCTGCTCGCCCTGGGGCAGATCACCGGCAGCTTCGCGGACTGGGTGTTCGGCAGGCCGTACCCGGAGGGCTCCATGGCCGCCCAGGCAGGCTTCACCGGGCCGGCGTACCTGGCTGCCATCGTGGCGGTGACGGTGGTCGCCGCCGCCCTGCTCTCCTGGCGCATCTCGAGGCTGCGCGCATGACCGCCGACGCGCGGCCCGTGGTCGAGCTGCGTCACGTCTCCAAGTGGTACGGGGACGTGGTGGCCGTGAGCGACCTGTCGTTCGAGCTGTGGCCGGGGGTCACCGGGCTGCTCGGGCCGAACGGCGCTGGCAAGACCACGACGCTGAAGGCGATCTGCGGGCTGCTGCGGCCCTCCCAGGGCGAGGTGCTGGTGTTCGGGCGGTCGCTCGCCGCCGACCCGGTGCTGTACCGGGCGATCGGCGTGGTGCCCGACGGCGACCGCCTCTACCCGCGGCTGACCGTGCGCTCCTACGTGCGCCTGCACGCCGAGCTGCAGGGACTGGCGGGCCCGGGCGCCGCCGCCGACCGGGCGATCCGGGAGGTCGGCCTCAGCGAGCTGGCCGGGCGGCGCCTGCGCGGCCTGTCCAAGGGCGAGCGCCAGCGCACCAAGGTGGCCGGGGCGATCGTCCACCAGCCGGCCATGCTGGTGCTCGACGAGCCGATGACCGGGATGGACCCTGGCCAGCGGGCGCGCTTCATCCATCTGGTCCGGATAGTCGGCTCCGCCGGGGTCACCGTGCTGGTCTCCAGCCACATCCTCGCCGAGGTCGAGCGGCTCGCCTCCCAGGTGCTGGTCCTGGTCGGCGGCAGGCTGGCCGCGGCCGGCGACTTCCACGCCATCCGGGACCTCATGGCCGACCAGCCGCGCACGGTGATGGTGCGGGCCTCTGGCGCGCGCCTGCTCGCCTCGGGGCTCATCGGCCTGCCCACCACGGTGGAGGTCGCGGTCGACGGCGAGGCCCTGCGGGCACGCACCCGCTCAGTGGAGGCGTTCGCCACCGCGCTGCCACGGCTCGCGCGCGACGCGGGCGTGAGCCTGCGTGAGGTCCGCACCACCGACGAGTCGCTCGAGCAGGTCTTCCGCTACCTGGTGGGACGCAGATGACGCGCACCCTGGCACTCCTGCGCTTCGCGCTCGGCGAGCTGCTCGGCGGGCGGCGGCTGCCGGTCGTATGGGCCCTGGTGGCGCTGCCGCTGTGGCTCATCTCCCTGCTGGTTCGGGGGCAGGACCCGACCACCTTGAGCTTCGACCTGTTCCGGAACCTCGTCCTGCCGGTGCTACTCCCGCTGGTCAGCTTCGCCTTCTCGACCGCGGCGCTCGGCAACGAGCTGCGCCGGGGGACCATCACGAACCTGCTGCTCAAGCCGATCCCGCGCTGGTCGGTGCTTGGCGCCGAGTACGCGGCGGCGGTCCTCGCCACCCTGCTGGTGCTGCTGCCCACCGAGCTGATCGGGCAGCTGCTGGCCGCCCGCGGGGTCGGCTCCGGCGTGCTCATCGAGGCCACCATGGTCGCGACCGTCATGGGCGCGCTCGCGTACGCGGCCCTCGGCCTGGCCCTGTCGCTGCTGCTGTCGCGGGCGCTGCTCGTCGGGGTCGCCTACGCCCTGCTCTGGGAGGGCGCCGTGGTCGGCGTCGCGCCGAGTGCCTCGTCGCTGTCGGTGCGGGGCTACGCAGAGGGCGTCCTCGCCTCCATCCTCGACCGTGGCGGCGGCCCGGTGCTCGACGCCCGCCTCGGACCGGTCTCGGCGACCGTCCTCGCGCTCGCCGTGACCGTGCTGGCGCTGGCGCTCGCCCGCCGCCGCCTCGGCCGCATGGACATGCCGTAGCCGCTCCGCGGCGGGCAGTCCAGCCTCACCCCTTACCCACAGCGTCGGCCGGAGCCGGCCGCCGGTCCCGGGAGCGCCGCGGGAGCCTCCTCGGCGCGCGCCCGCGCGGGCGCGTCCATGGCCTCCAGCAGGGCGGGCGCGAGCAGGCGCACGGTCGCCACGACCGCCAGCAGGGCGAGGCCGGCGACGGCGGTGACCAGGCGCAGCCCCACGTGGTCGCCGAGCCAGCCCTGCGCCACCAGCCCGAGCGAGTGCCCGCCGCCGACGCAGAGCATCACCAGGCTGGCGATGCGGGCGCGCAGCACGCGCGGCGCGCGGACCTGGCACACCGTGGCGATGCCCGACAGCACGTTGAGGTAGCAGAAGCCCAGCACGGCGATGGCCGCCACCGCCAGGGGGAAGGTCGGCGCGACCCCGTAGGCGGCGGCCAGGGGGCCGACCGCGAGCAGGACGGCCACGAGCAGCCGCCGCCGGCCGAACCTGGCCGCCAGCGGCCCGGCGGCGAGCGCTGCGCAGACCGCGCCGATTCCCTGGGCGGTGACCAGCGCGGCAGTGCCGGCCGCCCCCTCGCCGAACACCTTGATGGCGACCGCCGGCACCAGCCCGATGAACGGCGACACCAGGAACGTGGTGGCGACCAGCAGCAGCAGGGCCGTGCGGATGCCGGCGTCGCGGCGAGCGGCGACGACGCCCTCGGCGACCGTGCCCCATACGCGGGCGGGCGGCCCGCCACTGCGGCGCACCGGCGGCACGCTGATCAGGGCGAGGGCCAGCAGCACCGCCCCGAAGCTGGCGGTGTTCAGCCAGAACGCCGAGGCCAGCCCGCCCGCGGCGATGACCAGCCCGGCGAGGGCCGGCCCGACCACGCGGCCGAGGTTGAACTGGGCCGCGCTGAGGCTCATGGCGCCGAGCAGGTCCTGGACGCCGACGAGGTCGGGCGTCATCGCCTGCGACGCCGGAATGTAGGCGGCGACGCCGGCGCCTTCCAGCAGCACGATCGCGGCGACCAGCGGGATCGAGAGCCGGCCGGTCGCCGCCAACGCCGCCAGCAGGCCCGCGAGCACGGCCTGGAACAGCGCGATCGACATGAGGTAGCGACGCCGGTCGAAGCGGTCGGCCAGGGCGCCGGCGAGCGGTCCCAGCACGACCGTCGGGACGTAGGTGAGCGCCGCGACGGTGCCGGTCCAGCCCGCCTGCCCGGTGGTCTGCGTGACGTACACGCCGACCGCGACCGTCTCCATCCAGGTGCCGATGTTGGAGACGAACCCGCCCGCCCAGATGGTGGCGAAGGCCCGGTGCCGGAACGGCCGGAACGGCGAGACCCCGGCAGGAGGGGAAGAGCGAGAGGCAGCCGTCACACGTACAAGGTACGCCAACCACGTCCGTCGATTCCCCGCTCGGGACCGGAAGCGGCTACCCTGCGAGTATGTCTCGGCAACAGGATCTACTCGACCTCAGGGGAGAGCGGCCGGAGCTGGAGCGTCCGTTCCTGGTCGTCCATCTGGCCGGCTGGACCGACGCCGGCGCCGCCGGCCAGACGGCCATGAGCTTCCTGGGCGCCCGCTGGAACGCCCACACCATCGGCCAGTTCGACAGCGACGAGCTGATCGACTACCGCGCCCGCCGGCCGATCGTGCGGCTGGCCAGCGGCACCATCGAGGCGGTGACCTGGTCGGAGATCGAGCTGTCGATGGGCAGCACGGTGGACGGACTGCGGGACGCCCTGCTGCTCGGCGGGCCGGAGCCGGACTTCCGCTGGCACGCCTTTGCCGACCGGGTCACCAAGCTGTGCCTCGAGCTGGGCGTGACCGAGGTCTTCGGGCTCGGCGCGTTCCCCGCCCCATCGCTGCACACCGACCCGGTCGCCGTCGTCAGCACCTCGGCCGACCCCGACCTGGCCGGGCGCCTCGAGACGGTGCCGGCCATCATCGAGCTGGCCGCGGGCATCCAGAGCGTGCTCGAGGAGCGCCTGCACCAGGCAGGCATCCCCACCACCGGCCTGTGGGCGCGGGTGCCGCCCTACCTCGCCGGCGGCAGCCATCCGCCGGCGGCCCTCGCGCTGATCCGGACCCTGGAGCGCCTCACCGGTGTCGCCATCGACGCGACCGAGCTGGAGGCCGCCAGCAAAGAGCACATCGAGCAGGTCCAGCAGGCGATCCGCGAGCGGCCCCAGATCGCCGAGTTCGTGGAGCAGATCCGCAGCATGGTGGAGCAGGGCGCCGAGCAGCGCCTGCCCTCCGGCGAGGAGATCGCCGCCGAGCTGGAGCGCTTCCTCTCCCAGGAGCCTCCACCGGACGACGACAACCGATCCCGCTGAGGCGCGGGCATGACCGTCGCAATCGAGATCGCGCGCCAAGCCGACGACGAGCTGGTGGCGGCGCTCGCCGGGCTGGTCCCGCAGCTCAGCTCTTCGGCGGCCCCGCCGGGCCCGGACGAGCTGCGCCGGGTCCTCGAGTTCCCAGGCAACCGTCTGCTGGTCGCCCGTGACGCCGGCACCATCGTCGGCACCCTCACCTTGGTGGTCTTCCCGATCCCGACCGGGCTGCGCGCCTGGATCGAGGACGTGGTGGTCGACGAGGCCGCCCGCGGGCGGGGCGTCGGCGAGGCCCTGACCAGGGAGGCGCTCCGCCTGGCCGCGGCCGAGGGCGCCCGCAGCGTGGACCTCACCTCACGACCGAGCCGCGAGGCCGCCAACCGCCTGTACCGGCGGCTCGGCTTCGAGCTGCGCCCCTCGCTGCTCTACCGCCACCTGAGCTCGGGGTGACAGGCGACAAAGCTCCCAGCCCGCCGGGTCTCGCAGTCAGTCGGCGATACGCTCCTGGGCGATGACCCTGGTCGGGGTGAGCCGCACCAGCAGCTCGCCGGGCACCCCGTTGCGCTTGCCGTACTCCTCGGCCCGGTCGGCGCCCATGTAGCGCCCGCCGATGCGGGTCGCCCAGCGCAGCAGCTCCTCCTGGTCGCTCGAGGGCGTCGCCGTCCCCTCGACGGCCACGTAGGAAAACGGCGGCGTCTCGTCGTCGACGCACAGGCAGACCCGGCCGTCGCGGAGGATGTGCCTGCCCTTCACCGAGGTCTCGTGGGTGGTGAAGACGATCTCGTCGCCGTCCAGCTCGAACCAGACCGGCGTCACGTGCGGCGCCCCGTCCGCGCGGACGACCGCCAGCTTCCCGGTCCTCGGCCGGCTGCTGAGAAAGTCCCGCCACGCGCCTTCCGCCATCTTCGGCATCGCTGCCCTCCTGGATGCGGTGACCCGACCTGCCCGCCTCGGGCATCGGCCCGGCCGCAAGGCTACCCCGCGCCCCCGCCCCCGCCCCCGCCAGGCACGGTCCGCGGACCTGCCCGGCCCGGGTTCAGTCGCGGCGCGTTCGCGTCGAATGTGATGAGGCCGACCTGGACGGGCCGGGTCATGTCGCGTGCGAGGGGGCTCGGTATGCAGGACGTGAACCTTGTGCTGGCCGACCGGTACCAGGCGCTGGAACGGCTCGGGGGCGGCGACGGGGCCGAGGAGTACCTCGGGCACGACCTGCGGCTCGACCGGCCGGTCGTGATCCAGGTGATCCGCGGCGCCGGGCGGGACGGCTTCGCGCCGCAGGCGCGGCTCATGGCCAGCCTCGACCATCCCGCCGTCGCCAGCGTCTACGACTGGGGCCAGCAGCACGGCGTGGCCTACCTCATCCGCGAGTTCGTGCCGGGCGAGGATCTCGCCACGCTGCTGCGCCAGCACGGCACGATGCCAGCCGTCCAGGCGGCGGCCATCGGCGCCGAGGTGGCCGCCGCCTTGGCCGCAGCCCACCGGATCGGCCTGTCGCACGGCCACCTCGACCCCGCGGAGGTCGTCCTCGGCGAGCAGCGCGTCACGGTCGTCGGCTTCGGTGCCGCCTCGATGCGCTACCGGGCCGGCGGGAACGGCGACGGTGGCGGCTCCGCCGACCTGCAACGTGACCTCCGCTCCCTCGGAGCCATGCTGTACCGGACCGTCACCGGCTCGGCCCCGCCGCCCGGACCGGCCACGCCGACGGTCGGCCCCAGGGTGCCGGCACCGCTCCGCCAGGTCATCGCGCGGCTGCTGGCTCCCGACCCGGTCGACCGCTACCAGAGCGCCGAGGCGGTCCGCGCCGACCTCCTGCACCTCACCCGGGAGCCGGTCGAGCCGGCGCCCGCCGGGCCGACCGCCGGGCCGACCGCCGGGCCGACCGCCGGGCCGACCGTCGCGACGGCGCCGCGTCCGGCGCGCGGGCGCGACCTCCGGGGACTCCAGGACCTCCGGCGGCTCCAGGACCTCCAGGGTCGGCGCGGCGACGCCACACGGCGCACGCGCTGGCTGGCCGCCCTGCTCGGCCTCGCGCTGCTGGGGCTGGCGGTCGGCCTGGCGATCGCCTTCGGCCGCCAGTAGGTCCTCACTCGTACCTGAGGGCGGCGACGGGCTGCATGCGGGCGGCCTTGCGGGCGGGGTAGACGCCGAAGAAGACGCCCACGGCCACGCTCACGCCGAAGGCGAGCGCCACGGACCAGGCGGTGATCGCGGCCGGAACCGGCGACAGGCGCCCCACCACCAGGGCGATGGCCATGCCGAGCAGGATGCCGACCGCGCCGCCGCTCACCGTGAGGGCGACCGCCTCGAGCAGGAACTGGCGCAGCACGTCGCGGGTGCGCGCGCCGACCGCCTTGCGCAGGCCGATCTCGCGCGTCCGCTCCGACACGCTGACCAGCATGATGTTCATCACCCCGACCCCGCCGACGAGCAGTGAGATGCCGGCGATCGAGGCGAGCACGATCGTCAGGATCGACAGCACCCTGCCGACCACGCCCAGGATGTCCTCCTGGGTGAGCACCTGAAAATCCTGGTCAGGATGGGCCCGCTCCACCACCTCGCGGATGATGCGCTGCTCGTCGGGGATGTCGCCCGGGCTCACCGCCTTGACTGCGATGCCGTCGACACGGCCGACGCCGAACAGGCGCTGCGCCGCCGTGACAGGGATGAACGTCTCCTGGTTGCGGTCGACCCCGAGGGTCGTCCCCACTCGGCTGAGCACGCCGACGACCCGGAACCGGACCCCGCCGATGGTCACGAACTTGCCGAGCGGGTCGCGGTCGGGGAACAGCCGCTCGGCCGGGTCGGCGCCGAGCACCGCCACCCGGCGCCGCACGGCCACGTCCGCGGCGGTGAAGAAGCCCCCCCGCGCGACGGTGCGGTCGAACACGAACGGGATGGTCTCGTTGGTGCCGTTGAGGTTCACCTGGGCCCGCCGCGGGCCCACCCGCATCAGCTCGCCGGAGGCCACCGTGGCGGCGACCCGGTCAGGGTCGCCGACGGCGTCGCCGACGCGCCGGACGTCCTCGAGGGTGAGCCGCGACAGCGCCGGTGCCGAGCCGATCGAGAAGTCGCCGGGGGCCACGAACAGGATGTTGGAGCCGAGCGACTCGATCCCCGAGGTGACCTCGTCGCGGGCGCCGCTGCCGATGGCCACTAGCAGCACGACGCTGGTCACGCCGATCACGACGCCGAGCATGGTGAGGCCGGAGCGCAGCTTGTTGGCCAGCAGCGCCTCCCAGGCGAGCCGGACCGCCTCGGCGAGGCTCACCGCTGCGTCTCCCCCGCCAGGCGCCCGTCGCGGACCAGCACCGTGCGGTCGAAGCGGGCGGCGACGCCGGCGTTGTGGGTGACCACCACCACGGCCACGTCCCGCTCGGCGTGCAGCCGCGCCAGCAGCTCCAGGACCTCGTCGCCGGAGCGCGAGTCGAGGTTGCCGGTGGGCTCGTCGGCCAGCAGCATGGCCGGCTCGGCGGCCAGCGCCCTGGCGACCGCCACCCGCTGCTGCTCGCCGCCGGAGAGCTGCGACGGCCGGTGCTGCAGGCGGTGGCGGAGCCCCACCGCCTCGAGTGCCGCGGCCGCCCGGCGGCGCCGCTCGGCCCGGCCGAGACCGCGGTAGACCAGCGGCAGCCCGACGTTGGCGAGCGCCGTGGTCCGCGGCAGGAGCTGGAAGCTCTGGAACACGAAGCCGACCACCTGGTTGCGCACCCTGGCCAGCTCGTCGTCCGAGAGCTCGCCCACGTCGCGGCCCCCGAACGCGAGGCTGCCGCTGGTGGGCCGGTCGAGCCCGCCGAGCAGCCCGAGCAGGGTCGACTTGCCCGAGCCGCTCGGCCCCATGACCGCCAGGGAGTCCCCGCGCGTGACCGCCAGGTCGATCCCGTCGAGCGCGCGGATCTCGACCCCGTCCATGCGGTAGACCTTGGTGATCCCTCGTGCCTCCACGACCGGAAGGCCGGCGCCCGTGCCGTCGGTGGTCACCCCGCTCAGCTCCCGGGCCAGCTCTCGCCGTCGTGGAGCCGCTCGGCGCCACGGCTGACGACCCGCTCGCCCTGGCGCAGGCCCGAGGCGATCGCGACCCGGTCGTCCCCGTCCACCGAGACTCTGACCTCGCGCAGGTGCACCTTGCCACCTTCGATCACGAACACCGCCTGCTGCCCGCCGTCGCGGCCGACCAGCGCGGAGCCCGGCACCGACAGGGAGTCGAGCGCCCGGCGGACCTGGATGTCGGCGGTGGCGGTCATCCCCACGCGCGGCGCCACCGCGCCGGTGGCGCCGAGCGCCCGGCCGAGCACGAGGTCGGCCTCGTAGGTCACGCCCCCGGCGGCCGACTGGCCCGAGGAGGGCGCGACCGCGATGCGGTGCACGGTGGCCCCGAAACGGGCGCCCGGGAAGGCGTCCAGCTCGACCTCGGCCGGCTGGCCGACCTTGACAAGGGTGATGTCGGTCTCGTCGACCTCGGTCGCGACCTGCAGGTCGCGCACGTCGTAGACCGTGGCCACGGTCTGGCCGGCGGTGAGCTGGTCGCCGGGGCGCAGCGGCGGGCCGCCGCCGGTCTGGCCGCCACCCCCGCCGGCGAGGCCCTGCACCGCCTGCTGCGCGCTCTCCGGGAGCTGCGAGAGGTTGGGCAGCCCCGTCCCTGGCCCGGTGCCACCGGTGGAGGCGCGGCCGAGCTGCACCGTCCCGGAGATCGGCGCCCGCAGGGTCAGCTCGGCCTTCTGCTCCCTGGCGAGGTCGAGGGCGAGCTGCGCCTGGCCGCGCTGCGCCGCGGTGGCCGCGTCGAGCGAGCGCCGCAGCGCCTGCGTCTGCTGGTCCGCCGCGGCGACCGCGAGCCCGGTCGCCAGGGCGGCGCGCTGCCGGGCGTCGGCGACCTGGCGCTGGGCCAGGTCGAGCCGGGCCCTGACGCGGCCGCGCTGCGGTTCCGGGAGCATCGGCAGGGTGGCCCGCAAGGCCCTGAGCAGCGCGTTCGAGGTCGTGGTGAGCTGCTGCTGGACCTGCTGGACCGCGGCGAGGGCCGAGTCGACCGGGACGCTCGGGACGATCCCGTCGAGCGCCGAGGCGGAGTCGAGAGCGGCCCGCGCCTGGCGGATCGACTCGTCCACCTGGCTCGATGAGAGACGGGCCACCATCTGGCCCCGCCGGACCGCCTGGCCGTCGCGCACCCCGAGGTCGCCGAGCTTGGCGTTGGCCGGGGCGTGCAGGTCCGCCTGGGCGGACGCCTGCACGGTCCCGGGAGCGCTCACCCGCTCGACCACGTCGGCGGTGCGCGCGGCGTCGGCCGCGAAACGCCGGTCCGGTCCCGAGCTGCAGGCCGCGAGGACCAGCATGAAGGCCAGCACACCGGCGGCCAGGACGGCGGCGAGCCGGAACCAGACCCGCCTGACCAGCATCCGGCAACCCCTCAGCTCGCCCCAGAACCACCGACCGTCAGCATAGTTGCCCCCCGACGGTTCCGCTGGCCCGTGTCCCCCGATCACCCGATGGCTCGCTCCCTGGCCCCGGATTCTGCCATCTCAGCAGGACAGCGCATGGGTTATCCACAGGGGAAAGCTGGCGATTGCACCGGCACCGGCATGCGGTGGGCTGGCGGGCTCAGCGCTTCAGGAGGTTCGAGAGGAAGAAGTAGAGGTTCGCGGGGCGCTCGGCGAGGCGGCGCATGAAGTAGGGGTACCACTCCTCGCCGTAGGGGACGTAGACGCGCAGGCGGTAGCCCTCGGCGACGACCTGCTCCTGGAGGTCGCGGCGGACGCCGTGGAGCATCTGGAGCTCGAAGGTGGAGCGGTCGCGGCCGTACTTGGCGACGAGCGTCTTGGTGAGGCGGACCAGCCGCCGGTCATGGGTGGCGACCATGGGATACGGGTTGTCGCGGACCAGGGCGTCGAGCTGCCGCGCGTAGGCGGCGTCCACCTCTGCCTTGCGCTGGCGCGCCACCTCGGGCGGCTCCCGGTAGGCGCCCTTGACCAGGCGCACCGGGACGCCGAGGCGGTTCAGCCGCTCGAGGTCGTCGTCGGTGCGGTAGAGGTAGGACTGGAGGCAGACGCCGACGTCGTCGTAGGAGTCCTTGAGCGCCGCGACCAGCTCGAGGGTGCGGTCGACGTAGACGTGCGACTCCATGTCCACGCCCACCATGGCGCCGACCTCCTTGCCGCGGGCTGCCACCCTGGCGGCCTCCTCGGCGGCGAGGTCCGGACCGATGTTGAGGCCGAGCGCGGTGAGCTTGACCGAGATGTTGGCGTCCAGGCGCTCCTCCTGGATGCGGTCCAGCGCGGCCAGGTAGGCGGCGGTGGCCGCCCGCGCCTGGCCCTCGGACTCGGTGTTCTCGCCCAGGTGGTCGAGCGCGACCGACATCCCGGCGCCGTTCAGCTCGCGGATCGTCTGTTCGGCGTCGTCCAGATGGCTGCCGGCGATGAACCGGCGCGCCACCCGCCAGGCGACCGGGTTGGAGGTCACCTGCCGCTTCAGCGTCGGCGACGCGGCGGCCTTCAGCAGCGTTGCCTTGAGCACGACCCACCTCGCTTTGCGTGCGCAACGTGGTCGGCCTCCCTTTTGGGGCGGCCGCAGGACCCTCGTCGGCCCAGCTCCGAGTATGGCATTGGCCCTATACCACCTCGACGGGGACCAGCTCCAGCCGGCGGCCGAACTCCTCCTGGAACAGGTCGCCGCCCTGCTCGGCCGCCCACACGTCACGGTCCGGCAGGTCACGGGCGCGCAGCTCGAGCCGGGCCACGCCGTCCTCGAGCCGGACGCCGACCTCCTGCACCACCTGGAAGTGGTCGGCGTCGAGCCCGTCGGCGATCCGCAGCAGCGCGGCCAGGCGGCGCACGAGCAGGCGCTCGCCCTCGCTCAGGGCCTGGTAGTCGGGATGGCGTTCCGACGGCAGGGCCTTGCGGTGATAGCGGGCGACGTTGGCGATGACGGCGAGCTCGTCCGGGCCGAACCCGTCGAGGTCGGCGTTGCGGATCAGGTACAGCGAGTGCTTGTGGTGGGCGGACTGGGCCACGGCGTAGCCCACGTCGTGCAGCAGGCCGGCGACCTCGAGCAGCTCGCGCTCGGCCGGGCCGAGCCCGTGCAGCTCGGTGGTCTGGTCGAACAGGGCCAGCGCGAGCTTGGTCACCTGGCGGCTGTGGGGCTCGTCCCAGCCGTTGCGGCGGGCGAAATCGAGCACGGCGCGGTGCCGCGGGTCCTCCACCGGCCCGCCGGCCCGCGCGCCGTCGTGGCGGGCCAGGTACTCGAGGATCACGCCCTCGCGCAGTGCCCAGGGGGCCAGCACCAGCTCGCGCAGGCCGAACGCCTGCACGATCAGGGCGGCGACCTGCGAGCCGGCGACCAGGGTGGCGGCGCGGAAGTCGTCGAGGCCGGCCAGGCGCGCACGGTCGCGCGTGGTGCTGCCGGCGACGTAGCCGGCGACCACGTTCAGCGCCTGCCGGGTCAGCACCGGCGCGGTCTGCCCGTCGACGCCGGCGAAGCCGAACTCGTGCGCGGGCGTGGGCGCCTCCGGCAGGGCCCTGGCGAACACGCCGAGGTTGCGGAAGGTCTTGGAGGTGGCGCAGACGACCTCCCACGGCTGCTCGCGCACCTGCTCGGCGAGGGGGCCGAGGACGGCGAGGGCGTGCACCCGCAGCCCGGCCAGCTCGTCCTCGCGCGGCGGGTCGGACCGGATGAAGCGGCGGGTCAGCCGCGCCGCCCCGAGCGGCAGGCTCTCGACCAGCTCGGGCCGCTCGCCCTCCCCGCCGGCCACCTCGAGGCTGCCGCCGCCGATGTCGAGCACCAGCATGTGCCGGGCGGAGAACGCGGTCCAGCGGCGGGTGGCGAGGTAGGTGAGCCGCGCCTCCTCGACCCCGGGCAGCACGGCGATGGGCACGCCGGTCGCCTCGCGGACCCGGCCGAGCGCGTCGGCGCCGTTGCGGGCCTCGCGGATCGCGGAGGTGGCGAAGCCGACCAGCGCCTCGGCCCGCTGCTTGTCGGCGGCGTGGCGCATGCGACCGACGCTCGTGGTCAGCCGCTCGACCGCCTGCTCGGGCAGGAAGCGGCCGGGAAAGGCGGCATCGGCCAGGCGCAGGGTGTCGCGGTCGCGGGAGACCGGGGCGAAGGTGCCGTCGGGCCGCCCGTCCACCACCACCAGGTGCACGGTGTTCGAGCCGACGTCGAGCACGGCCAGACGCACCCGCGAGCCCCCTTCCGGCAAATTGGGTGAGCTCTTCGTACCGATGGTACCGGTCGCGGCGTGCCGGACCGCTCACGCCTCCGGAGTGACGGTGGAGCGGGGGTGCCGGAGGGCCAGCGCGGCGACCGCGGCGGTCAGCGCCAGGACGACCACCAGCAGGACGCCGTGGTTCAGCCGGGCCATCGCCCAATAGGAGAACGCGGCGATGATGGCGGCGGCGGGGATGGTGATCACCCAGGCCCAGACGATCCGCCCGGCCACGCCCCAGCGGACCGCCGACAGCCGCCGGGTCGAGCCGGCGCCGACGATCGCCCCGGTGATGGTGTGGGTGGTCGAGACCGGGATGCCGAGGAAGGTCGCGAGGTAGAGCGACGAGGCCGCGGCCGTCTCGGCGGAGAAGCCGCCGACCGGCTTGAGCGCGGTGATCTTCTGCCCGAGCGTCTTGACGATGCGCCAGCCGCCCGACAGCGTGCCGAGCGCGATGGCGCCGTTGGCGAGCAGGACCACCCAGAAGGGCACGGGCAGGTCGCCGCCGGGTTCGAGGTGCAGGTAGCCGGCGCCGACCAGCAGGGCCGAGATGATCCCCATGGTCTTCTGGGCGTCGTTGCCGCCGTGGCCGAGGCTGAACGCGGCCGCCGACACGAGCTGGAGCCGGCGGAACAGGCGGTCGACTTTGCGGGGCGCGGTGCGCCGGAACAGCCACATGATCGCCAGCATCAGCACGAAGGCGAAGGCCATGCCGAGCATCGGCGACACCACGATGAAGACGACGGTCTTCCGCAGGCTCGGCCCGTTGACCACGCTCCAGCCGGCCTTGGCCATGCCGGCGCCGATGAAGCCGCCGATCAGGGCGTGCGAGGACGAGGTGGGCAGCCCGAGCCACCAGGTCGTCAGGTTCCAGGCGATCGCGCCCACCAGGCCGGTGAACACCACCGCCTCGCTGACCGCGGTGGGGTCGATGATCTTGCCGACGGTGCTGGCGACGTGGGTCTTGAAGACAACGAAGGCGACGAAGTTGAAGAAGGCCGCCCAGACCACGGCGAGCCGGGGGCTGAGCACCCGCGTCGAGACCACGGTGGCGATCGAGTTGGCGGCGTCGTGGAAGCCGTTGGAGTAGTCGAACACCGCTGCCAGGCAGACGATCGCGATGACCGAGGCGAGCGTCGCGTCACGCATTCTTGAGCACGATGCTCTCGACGGTGTGGGCGACGTGCTCCAGCTCGTCGAGGGCCCGCTCGATCTCGTCGACGATGTCCTTCCACATGAGCAGGTACCGCGCCGGGTGCTCGGCATCGAAGCTGTAGAGGTCGGCCCTGGCGTGGCGGTAGAGCCGGTCGCCCTCGTTCTCCAGCTCGTTGATGCGGATCCAGTAGCTGCGCAGCGGCTCCTCCTCGAGCTTGCGCAGGTATTTCAGGCCCGCGGCGGTCTCGGTGGCCGCCTTGTGGACCAGGTGGCACTGCTCCACCACTGCCTCGATCGGCTCGCTCACCCGGTGCAGCACCATCATGTCCGCCGCCGCCTCGAGCGAGTCGACCACGTCGTCCAGGTTCGCGGCGAGCGCGTAGATGTCCTCGCGGTCGAAGGGGGTGATGAAGGTCGAGTTCAGGCGGGACAGGATCGCGTGGGTCAGCCGGTCGCCCTCGTGCTCGCAGTCGTTCAGCCGCTTCGCCTTCATCTCCGGGTCGACGAAGTCCACGACCATGTCGAGAAGCAGCCTCGCGGCCTCGGCGAGGTTGTCGCCGGTCGCCTCGAACAGGTCGAAAAAGGATTCCTCGCGCGGGAAGATCCGCAGCCTCACGCACGCACTCCCAGATAGGACAGCACGAGCAGCAAGGTAGCAGCCGGTCTCGGCGGGTGTCGACAACAGTTCAGCTCCCCGTTACCCGCGTGTCATCGAACGTGCCGGCTTGGGACATTTGGGGCCACTACAACGTGCTCGTGAAGCGCATCGTGAGAAGCATCGCAAGAGGAGGGAACGTGGATCACGTTCGGTCGCCCAGGGCACGCCGGCTGCTCGGCGTGATCGCCCTCGGGCTGGCGGTCGCGGTGGTTGCCGCGGGCTGCGGCTCGTCCGGGTCGAAGCCTGTGACCGCCGGCAACTCGGGTGGGGCGAAATCGCTGAGCGGCGCGGGCGCGACCTTCCCGGCCCCCATTTACGAGAAGTGGTTCGCCGACTTCGGCAGCAGGGACGGCGTCCAGGTCAACTACCAGGCCATCGGCTCGGGCGGCGGCATTACCCAGTTCACCCAGGGCACGGTCGACTTCGGCGCCACCGACGCGCCCATGAAGGACGACGAGCAGCAGGCCGCCGAGCAGAAGGGCGGCACCGTCCTGCACATCCCCACCGTGGTCGGGGCCATCGTGGTGACGTACAACCTGCCCGGCGTGTCGCAGCCGCTGAAGATGGACGGCCGACTCATCGGCGACATCTTCGTGGGCAAGGTCAAGAACTGGAACGACCAGGCCATCGCCGCCCAGAACCCGGGCGTCAGCCTGCCCGACAAGGCCATCCTGACCGTGCACCGCTCCGACGGCTCCGGCACCACCGCGAACTTCACCAAGTTCGTCGCCGCCCACAACCCGGACTTCAGCTCCAAGGTCGGCGAGGGCAAGGAGGTCAAGTGGGTCGGTGGCGTCGGCGGCAAGGGCAACGACGGCGTCACGGCAGGGGTCAAGCAGACCGAAGGCGCGGTCGGCTATGTCGAGCTGAACTACGCGCTGACCAACCACCTCAAGTTCGCCGACGTGAAGAACGCGGCCGGCAAGTACATCACCCCGTCGATCGACTCGACCACCGCGGCCGCCGCCGACACCTCGGCAGTGCCGCCCGACTTCCGAGTCAGCCTGGTCGACTCCAAGGCGGCCGACGCCTACCCGATCGCCACCTGGACGTTCCTGATCGTGTTCCAGAAGCAGAAGGACGCCGCCAAGGGCAAGACCCTGACCAACCTGCTGTGGTACGCCACCCACGACGCCCAGGGCCAGGCCAAGAGCCTCTACTACGCACCCCTGCCGACCAGCGTGATCCCGCAGGTCGAGGCCAAGATCAAGTCGGTCACCGGGCCTGACGGCGCCGTGCTGTACACGGGGCAGTAGACCCGGCCTTGCCTGAGACCTTCAGTTCCGTCAGCCTCGACCCGGTGCGGCCTGCACCGGGTCGGGGCTGACCCGCGCACGGGAGGAGGTCCAATGGCTGACCAGCACCAAGCGGCGGGAGCCGGCCGCGGCCGGCCGCCGGCCGTCACCATCCGGGTGCCCACCGGGCGCGAGCGCACCGTCCCCGAGGAGCAGGCGACCGAGCGGGAGCGTGCGCTGGCGCCCCGCGCGCCCGCAGCGCCGCAGCGCCGCAGCCTGCGCTCCCTGGCCGGGCCGGGCGGCGCGTGGGGCGACCGGACCTTCCGCTGGCTCGTCACGGGCATGGCCGTGGCGCTGCTGGGCCTGGTCGCCGTGCTCTTCTACGAGCTGTCCGCCAACGCCCGTCCGCTCATCGCCCGCGACGGCCTCTCCTTCGTGTGGCGCAACGTCTGGGACGTGCCGCGCGACATCTTCGGCGCCCGGGCGCTGCTGGTCGGGACACTGGTCTCCTCGCTGATCGCGGTGGTCCTGGCGGTCCCCGTCGCGCTCGGCATCAGCCTGTTCCTCACCGAGGTCGCCCCCAGGTGGCTGCGCCAGCCGATCTCCAGCCTGGTCGAGCTGCTGGCCGCCGTGCCGAGCGTGGCCTTCGGCTTCTGGGGCCTGCTGGTGCTGGTGCCGATCATGGCCCGCACCGTCAACCCGTTCCTGATCAAGGTGCTCGGCTGGACGGGGCTGTTCGAGGCGCCCCAGTTCGGGGTGTCGCTGGTCACCGCCGGTGTGGTGCTGGCGGTCATGATCCTGCCCATCGTGGCCGCGATCAGCCGCGAGGTCTTCACCGTGGTGCCGAGCGACCAGCGCGAGGCCGCCTTCGCGCTGGGGGCGACCAAGTGGGAGTCCATCCGCATGGCGGTGCTGCCGTACTCGCGCGCCGGCATCGTGGGCGCGGTCGTGCTCGGTCTTGGCCGTGCCATGGGCGAGACCATGGCGGTGGTGTTCGTGATCGGCAACTCGCCGCAGATCACCAGCAATCTGCTGGCCCCCGGCGCCAGCATCACCGCGCAGATCGCCAACACCTTCGCCGAGGTGTCCACCACCGGGCACCAGCTCAACGCCCTGCTCTACCTCGCCCTGCTCCTGTTCTTCGTCACCCTGGTGGTGAACGTGGCCGCGCGGCTGCTCGTCTGGCGCACCTCCGCGGTCGCGGGAGGTGTGCGCTGATGGCCGCGGCCACCGCCGGTGCCCGCCCTCGCTTCCAGCCCAAGCGCCGGCTCGGGCGGCGCAAGGCCACCAACGCGGTCGCCATCGGCCTCATGGGCCTGTGCGTGCTGCTCGCGCTCCTGCCGCTGGTGTCGCTGCTCGCCTACGTGATCGAGCGGGGCGCGAGGGCGCTGTCGCTGACGGCCCTGGTCCACGCGCCGGCCCCCTCGGTGGACGGCGGGGGCGGCTTCGGCCAGGCCATCGTGGGCAGCGTGATCCTGCTGGCGATCGCGGCGCTCGTCGGCATCCCCTGGGGGGTGCTGACCGCCGTCTACCTGAGCGAGTACGCCCGCGGCCGCCTGGGCCGCGTGGTGCGCTTCTTCTCCGACGTGCTGACCGGCATCCCCACCCTTGTGACCGGCCTGGTCGTGTACGGCCTGCTGGTGGTCGCCCTCGGCAGCTTCTCGGCGCTGGCGGGCGGCGTCGCGCTCGGGCTGATCATGCTGCCGATCGTCGCCCGCGGCAGCGAGGAGATGCTGAACCTCGTGCCGGACTCGCTGCGGGAGGCCGGGCTCGCCCTCGGCATGCCCAAGTGGAAGGTGACCCTGCGGATCGTCGTGCCCACCGCGGCCAAGGGCATCGTCACCGCCAACCTGCTCGCCATTGCGCGCGCCTCCGGCGAGACCGCGCCGCTGATCGTGACCGTGCTCGGCTCGAACTTCTTCACCACCAAGCTGCTCGGCACGCCGATCGCCGCGCTGCCGCTGTACATCTTCCAGAACGCGACCCAGCCGGACCCGGTCAAGATCAGGCTCGCCTGGGCGGCCACGCTCGTGCTGATCTCCTTCATCCTCGTCCTCAGCCTGCTCGCCCGCCTGATCGGCCGCGGCAGCCGCGTCACGGAGTAACCGCCGATGAGCAAGCAAGTCGAGATCAAGGACCTGTCGCTGTACTTCGGCGCCCACAGGGCGGTCGCGGACGTCACCATGACGATCGAGGCGCACGAGGTGACCGCCATCATCGGGCCGAGCGGCTGCGGCAAGTCCACCCTGCTGCGGTCGCTCAACCGCATGCACGAGCTGGTGCCGGGCGCCCGCCACGAGGGCGAGGTCCTGCTCGACGGGGAGGACGTCTACGCCAGGGACCCGGTCGCCGTCCGCCGCTCGGTCGGCATGGTGTTCCAGCGGCCGAACCCGTTCCCGACCATGTCGGTGTTCGACAACGTCGTGGCCGGGCTCCGGCTCAACGGCGTCCGCGACAAAAAGCTGCTCAAGGAGGTCGCCGAGCACAGCCTGCGGCAGGCGGGGATGTGGGAGGAGCTCGGAGGGCGGCTCGACACCGGTGGCGCACGCCTGTCCGGCGGCCAGCAGCAGCGCCTGTGCATCGCCCGCGCCATCGCGGTGGAGCCGGAGGTCCTGCTGATGGACGAGCCCTGCTCGGCCCTGGACCCGATCTCCACGCTCAAGATCGAGGACCTGCTCCGCGAGCTGAAGAACGAGTACACGATCGTCATCGTGACCCACAACATGCAGCAGGCCGCCCGCGTCTCCGACTCGACCGCCTTCTTCACCATCGAAAAGGCCGGCGAGCCCGGTCGCCTGATCGAGTACGACGACACCGAGAAGATCTTCACCAAGCCGTCCAACCCCACCACTGAGCGCTACATCAGCGGCCGCTTCGGGTAGGCTCAGCCGTCGAAGCGGTAGCCGACGCCCCGTACCGTGACGATCAGCTTGGGGTCGTGGCGGTCTTCCTCGAGGCGGGCGCGCAGCCGCTTGACGTGGACGTCGAGGGTCTTGGTGTCGCCCACGTAGTCGAACCCCCAGACCCGGTCGATCAGCGTCTGCCGGGTCAGGACGCGGTTGCGGTTCTCCATCAGGATCTCGAGCAGCTCGAATTCCTTGAGCGGGAGGCTCACCGGCGTGCCCCGCACGGTCACCTCGTGCCGTTCCTGGTCGAGCCGGATGCCGGCCGCCTCGATCACCGACCCGTCGCTGGGGACCTGCGCCTGCCCGGCCCGCCGCAGCAGCGCCCGGACCCGCGCCACCAGCTCGCGCAGGGAGAACGGCTTGGTCACGTAGTCGTCGGCGCCCATCTCGAGGCCGACCACCCGGTCCACCTCGGCATCGCGCGCCGTGAGCATCAGGATCGGGACGTCGCTGGACGCCCGCACGCGGCGGCACACGTCCCAGCCGCTGAGGCCTGGCAGCATCAGGTCGAGGACCAGCAGGTCGGGACGCTCGCGCTCGAAGGCGAGCACGGCCTGGGGACCGTCGCCGGCCGTGACGACGTCCATCCCCTCGCGGGAGAGGGCGTAGCGGATGGCCTCGACGAGCGACTCCTCGTCATCGACCACCATCACCTTCGGCACAAAGCCCCCTTGACGCGATTTCACCCGACTTATGCCAACCAAGCCGGGCTGCCACATGGCTACGTTTCCACAAGGAATGCCGGGCCAGCAAGCCGCCCCAGTGCTTGCTCGGGTGCTTTCCCACCAAGGTTCACCTTCCGTTCGCACCGCAGTCACACGCCGGACCGCGAGGCGTCCGGGACCCGAGTAGCATGAGATTGACAAATAACCCGGGTGGGGTGACAGGAGGGGGGCGTGCGGACCACCTTCGAGCAGCGTCTGGAGGGCTTGGAGGCAAAGGTCGCCCAGATGGGCCAGTTCCTGCTGTCCCAGCTCGACCGGACCCTCGAGGCCCTGGCCACCTCGAACGTCACCCTCGCCGACGAGGTCATCCTCCACGACCAACTGCTCGACCGCAGCTATGTCGAAGTGGAGGAGGAGATCCTGCGCACGCTCGCCCTCGAGGCTCCCGTCGCCACGGACCTTCGCCTGGTGGCCGGCGTGCTGCACCTGAACTCGCACGTCGAGCGCATGGGCGACCTGTGCGTGAACATGGCCAAGTTCGTCAGGATCACCGAGCGGTACCCCCCCGTCCCCGAGATCCTTGCGACCCTCACCGCGATGGGCGCGCACGCCAGGAAGCTGGTCGCCGCCTCGCTCGACTGCTTCGCCCGGCGTGACGTCGAGCTCGCCGAGCGGCTGCCGATTATGGACCAGCCGCTCGACCAGCTCAACGAGCACATCTTCTGGCAGCTCGAGCACATCGCCGACGACCCGGCTTCCTCGCCAGGCCAGTGGGCCAGCCGGATGGTGCTGGTGGCCCGCTACCTCGAACGCATCGGCGACCATTCGGTCGACATCGGCGAGCAGGTTGTCTTCATCGTCACCGGCGAGGTCCGCGAGCTCGTGCCGCCGAAGGCGGTCCGGGCCGGGGTCGAGAGCTGAGCGCGGGGCGCTGGGATGCGATTGCCCAAACCGGTTGGTGAGCTGCTGACTGGCTACGTCGCGCTGGCGGTGGCCGCGCTCGTGGCGCTGCTGGCGCTGGAGCGCGGCCACGTCAGCGCCGAGCTGACCGTCACGGCGGCCGGCCTGCTCGCGCTGGCCGTGACGCTGGCGGTGCTGTCCACGAGGGCGCTCGGGGGTGCCCTCACCGGACTGCTGCGGGCACTCGAGCGCCTGGCCAGGGTCGCCCTGCCCGGCTGGCGCTGGACCGGCACGAGCGACCTCGACGCCCTCGCGGCCGAGCTGAACGCGATGACCCCGCGGCTGCGCGACCGGCTCGAGGAGCTGACCGAGGACCGGGACCGCGCCGGGCAGATCCTCGACGCGCTGGACGACGGCATCCTGCTGCTGGACGGGGCCGGGCGGCTGCTGGTGACCAACCCCACCGCCCGCTCCTGGTTCGGTCTGCCAGAGGACCTGCGGCCGGGCCTGCCGCTCCGCCGCGTGATCAGCGTGGCGCAGATCGCCGAGCTGGCCGAGGAGGCGACCGCCAGGCGCGCGCCCGTGACCGGCACGGTCACGGTGGTGCTCCCCGAGCTCCGCACCCTCGCGCTGCGCGCCTTCCCCCTCGCCGACCGCGGCCCGACCGGACGGACCGTGGTGACCCTCAGCGACATCACCCAGCGCCGCCGCGTCGAGGTGCTGCGGCGCGACTTCGTCGCCAACGCCTCCCACGAGCTGAAGACGCCGGTGGCGGCCCTGCGGGCGCTCGCGGAGACGCTCGAGAGCGCGCTGCCCGACGACCCGGACGTCGCCCGCGGCTTCGTCGCCCGGATCGGCCGCGAGGCCGAGCGCCTGGACGCCCTGGTCCGCGACCTGCTCGACCTTTCGAGGGTGGAGCGCGGCGCCCTCGACGCCGAGCCGATCGACATGGTGGGCCTGGTCAAGGAGGTGGCCGAGGCGCACGCCGAGCGCGCCGAGGAGCGCCGCATCAGGCTGCGCACCGAGCTGCAGCGCGAGTCCATGGCGCGCGGCGACCGCGCCCAGCTCGGCCTGATGCTCTCGAACCTTGTGGACAACGCCCTGCGCTACACGGCCGCACGAGGTACCGTACGGATCCGCTTGGATTCGATCGACGGCAAGGTGGTGCTGCAGGTGGCCGACACCGGCGAAGGCATCCCCCCGGGCGAGCTGCCCCGGGTCTTCGAGCGCTTCTACCGGGTCGACAAGGCCCGCGCCCGCCAGACCGGCGGCACCGGCCTGGGGCTTTCGATCGTCCGCCACGTGGCCGAGTCGCACGGCGGCACGGTCACGGTGCACTCACGGGTGGGCAGGGGCTCGACCTTCACAGTCACGCTCCCGGTGACCGGGCCACCCGCGCTCACCGGGAGCTAGGGTGTGGCCGCTGGGCTCCCCGCCGCGGCCGGCGGCGGTCAGGGCGCCGCCCGACACGCCGCGGCCCGAGCTTCCCGCCGGGCAGCCGGCCGAGCCCGCCAGCCTGGGGCGGGGCCGCCGGCCACGGCCACGGCTTGACGGCAGGCTCCTGCTCCTGCTGGTCGTGCTCGCGCTGGGCGGCCGTGACCTGCTGTCCGGCGTGCTGTCAGGGCCGGCGCTGCGCACCTGGTCGACGATCTTCGTGTCGATCACGATCCAGGCTCTGCCGTTCCTGGTCCTCGGCGTGACGCTCAGCGGCGCCATCGCCGCGCTGGTGCCGGCGAGCTGGCTCGCCAGGGCGCTGCCGCGCCAGCCGCTGGTGGCCGTGCCCGCCGCCGGCCTCGCCGGCGCCGTCCTGCCGGGGTGCGAGTGCGCCTCCGTGCCGGTCGCGGCCCGGCTCGCCGCCCGCGGCGTCGCTCCCGCCGCGGCGCTCACCTTCATGCTGGCGGCGCCCGCGATCAACCCGGTCGTGCTGGTCGCCACGGCGGTGGCGTTCCCGGGGCGGCCCGTCATGGTGCTGGCCCGCTTCACCGGCTCGCTGCTCACCTCGGTGGTGGTCGGGCTGATCTGGACGCGGGTCGGGCGGGCCCTGCCGATCGGCCGTGGCCGCCCGCAGCCGCCGGAGGGGACGGGCCGCTGGGGGTCCTTCAGCCACACCGCGCGCCACGACTTCCTGGAGGCGGGCGGTTGGCTGGTGGTCGGCGCGATGGCGGCGGCGACCCTTCAGGTGGCCGCGCCGCGCGCGCTGCTGGACCAGGTCGCCGGCAGCCACCTGCTGGCGGCGGTGGCCCTCGGTCTGCTCGCGGTGCTGCTGGCGATCTGCTCGGAGGCGGACGCCTTCGTCGCCGCCAGCCTCCAGCAGTTCTCGCTCACCGCGCGGCTGGTGTTCCTGGTCGTCGGCCCTGCTGTGGACGTCAAGCTGATCGCCATGCAGGCAGGCGTCTTCGGGCGCCGCTTCGCGCTGCGCTTCCCGGCGCTGACCTTCGTCGTCGCGGTCGGCTGCGCGCTGCTCGTGGGAAGGTGGCTGCTGTGAGCGACCGGCGCACGCAGGGGGCGATGCTGCTGGCCATCGGTGCGATGGCGCTGTTCCTGGGCAAGAGCGACGTGACCCTGTCGTACGTGCGCTCGGGTATCCGGCCGCTGCTGGGGGCGGGCGGGGCCGTGCTGCTGGCGCTCGGCCTCGCGGCGGCGTTCGGGCCGGTCAGAGGGCCCCTCACGCCCCGCGGCCGTGCCACGCCGCCGCCACCGCCACCGTCAGCGCCGGAGGGCGCCACCGGGCCCGGCGCCCACGGGCCGCGCGTCGCCTGGCTGCTGGTGCTGCCGTTGCTCGTGCTCATCCTGGTGCAGCCGCCCGCGCTCGGCTCCTACGCGGCCAGCCGGCGGGCGGCGCCGACGGCGGCGCGCGGTGGGAACGACGACCCCTTGCCCCCCCTCGGCCAGGCGGTCGACGGGGCCGTGCCGATGGCGCTGAGCGAGTTCTTCTACCGCGCGCTCTACGACGAGCGGCACTCGCTCGAGGGCGTGCGGGTCCGGCTGCTCGGCTTTGTGACGCACGGCCGCGACAGCGGCGGAGCCTACCTGCTCGCGCGCTTCTCGATGTACTGCTGCGCGGCGGACGCGGAGGTCGTCGAGGTCACTGTCCGCGGCGACACAACGGCGAGGGCGGCCGACCAGTGGCTGATGGTCGAGGGCCACTGGCAGCCCACGGCGTCCAGGAAAGGCACGGAGCCCGGCGTGGACGAGCCGGTCCCGGTGCTGGTCGCCGATTCGGTCACCCCGGTGGCACCACCCCGCGACCATTACGAGCACAGCCTCTTCGGCTTCTGAGCTCCTGAGCGCCGTCACAGCCAGGCACGCAGGCGCTTCCGCGAGGCCGCCTTCCAGGCCTGTCGCCAGTGCTCGCGCGCGGCCTCGGCGCGAGCGCGCTCGGCCGCGGCGAGCTGCCCGGCCACGAACGCCTCCTGTCGCCTGGCCGAGGCGGCAGCCTCGTGCAGCCAGCCCTCGGCGACCACGGCGTCGTGCTGCTCCCCCAATACCTCCTGCAGGCGCTCCACCGCCTTGGCGAACGCCCTGGCCGGCTCGCCGATGACCGGCACCGCCGCCTCGGCGGCGTAGCGGCAGCGCTTGGCGCGGATGCGGATGCGGTGGAGGGCCTCGTCCGAGGCGTGGTCGCCCGCCCCGTCCACGGCACGGCGCAGCCGCCGCCAGTGCCTGGCCACCAGCGGTGGCACAGCCTCCGTGGCTGGCTGCCCGGCCTGCGGCGTCCACGCCGGAGCGCGCACCGCGGCGACCAGGTCGTCCACGAGCGCTGCGTGGCGCGGCTCCTCCATCGCGGCGAGCAGGCGCCCGTGGTCGGCCGCGCGGGCGGCGACCAGTCGCTTCAGCAGCCGCCGACCGGCCTCGGCGTCCTCGTCCGGCAGCCGGGCCAGATCACGCTCGAAACCGGCCAGCAGCACGTCCGCGTCGCGCGCGGCCCCGAGCAGGCCGGCGAGCCATGACAGCTCACCGCTCAGCCTCCCGGCCCAGTCGGGGTCGAGCATGCCGGCGAAGGTCCGCAGCGTGGAACGCCAGCGCCGGGTGGCCACCCGGGCCTGGTGCACCTCCTCGTGGTCCCAGCCCGGCGGAGCCTCTCCCTCGGGGTCCTTGCCGAGCCGGATGGTGTGCTCGTGGCGGAGCAGGCGCAGGGTCGAGGCGGCCAGGTCGTGACGCACCAGTTCGGCGACGGAGGCATCGGGCCCGGGAACCGGCACGTCGAACTCGAGGACCACCTGCTCCGGTTCCTGCCCCAATGCCCTGCCTCTCCCGTCTCATCCCGCTCTCAAGTCACCTTACAGCAGGGTACAGCGCACCGACTCCGCTCCCCGAGCGAGCAGGCGCCGGGGGCCGGCGGCCCGGTCGGTCACCGGGCGAGCTGGGGCGAGCTGCCTAGCCGGCGCGGTCCTTGGCCTTGGTGGCCAGAGCGGTGGGCGCGGTCCGTCCGTCCGTCCCGGGACGGCCGTCGGCCGCGACGCCGGAGCGCTGCGAACCGATCCGGCTCGTCAGCGGCGGCCGCAGCTCGCGAAGCAGCTCCCGCGCGGTGCTCACGGTGACGTTCAGGCCCTCCTCCGCGAGCGCCTGCACCAGCGCGTCGGGCGACATGGACTCCTTCTCCTCACGCTCGTCGAGGATGCGCGCCGCGACCACGTAAGGCGTCAGCGGCTTGCCGTTCTTGTCGAGCGCGCCGGGGCGCTTCTCGGCGCGCAGCCGGGCGGCGCTGAACACCCGCCCGCCCGGACGGGCGGGCTCGGGCGACTCGTGCTCGGGCACGGGCTTGTGCACTGCCGGCGCCGGCGCTGGCTTGGGCGGCGCGGCTGTCGCGGCGCGGGCCGTCGCGGCGCGTGCGGCCTGGCGCTTGTCGTCGGAGCGGGACGGCGTGGTCGGCGTGAAGATCGGCACGTTGGGGTCGCGCTCGGCGTCCTGCTGGTGCCCGTCCTCGCCCGACGTCCGAGCCTGGGCCTCCGGGACCGGTATCTCGCGCCTGGGCTTGCGCGGCTTGCGGGTGATCTCGCCGCGAACCGGCTGCTGGAGCGCGGCCAGCTCGAGCTGCTGCTTGTCGAGCTCCGCCTGGAGCCGGGCGGCCCGGATGGTGGTCGCGCGGCGCAGCACCATCATCAGCAGCTCCACACCGAGGATCAGCGCGGCGGGCGGGATCGCGGCGACGCCCCGTGCCGCCCAGTTGCCGCGCTCCGCGTGGGCGACGTTGAGGATGAAGCTCACACCCGCCGCGCCAGCCAGCAGCGCCTTGGGCCACCAGATCTCCCACACGCGCCGCTGCTGCTTGGTGGTGGTGAACCACAGGTCGGCGCCGGTGGCGACCACGATGAACGAGTCCACCAGCAGCGGGATCGCCCAGGCGTGCTGGGGGGAGATGCCGCTGGAGCGCTGCGCGTAGGCCTTGATGGCCTCGAAGCTGGTGTAGAAGGCCAGGGAGCCGATGCCCGCGACCGTCGAGCCGAGGATCGCGACCAGGATGGTCCTGAACCGGCTCAGCCACTTGTCATGAGCGATCGCGGCAGGGGAAAGCGGCAGCGTTGGTCCAGTAGAGGTGGTCACAGGGGAACACTCCTCGGTCGGTGCAAGCGACATGCAAGGCAGTCTTTTACAACAACCGTCCCCTCGAAGACCAATTGAGTGGTCGGTGGCCTTTCGCCGGGACGGTGGTCAGCCCTTGTTCGCCCCGTGACGGCGTACGAAGTCGTTGACCTGGTAGTACGCGTCGATCGACTCGCCGGCGTCGCCCCAGAAGCCGTCGAGCACGTCGTACTCCATGGTCCCCTTTCCAACGTAGAAGTTATTTACGTCGGTGATCTCCAGTTCGCCCCGGCCCGAGGGGGTCAACGTCGGGATCACCCCGAACACGCTCTCGTCGTAGCAGTAGATGCCGGTGACCGCGAACGTGCTCGGCGGGTCGTCGGGCTTCTCGACGATCCGGACCACCCGGTGCTGCCCGTCGAACTCGGGCACACCCAGGTGACGCAGGTGCGCCGGGTCCTCGGTGCGGGCCAGCAGGATGCGCGCGCCCACCTCCTGGACTTCGAAGTGCTCGACCAGGGCACCGATAGTGCGCTCGACCACGTTGTCGGCCAGCATCACCAGCACACGGTCGCCGTCGACGAAGCGCTCCGCCAGCCCGAGCGCCTCGGCGATGCCGCCGGGCCGCTCCTGGTAGGCGTAGAGCAGCCGATCGATGCCGTACTCGTGCCCGTTGCCCAGCAGGCGCAGGAACTCACCGGCGTGGGTGCCACCGGTGACCAGCATGATCTCGGTGATCCCAGAGCTCACCAGTGCCTCGATGGCGTAGGTGACCATCGGCCGGTCGTAGATCGGCAGCAGATGCTTGTTGGTGATGCGGGTCAGGGGATGAAGGCGGGTCCCGCTCCCGCCTGCCAGCACGACACCCTTCACGTCTCAGCTCCCATGGTCGGGCTCCTCACACGCCCCGGTACTTCCCCTCACGCCCCGTACTTCGCCAGCCGGCCCCCGGCGGCGAGCAACTGCGGCAGCAGGTGCCTGGCCTCGAAGCGGCCGAGCGAGCCCTGACGGCAGTTGACCTCGTCGAAGCCGGGCAGCCCGTCGGCCGCCGCGGTCCCGCCCCAGAGCAGCACCGGCACCGGGTGCCAGGAGTGCGCCGCCATCTGCGCCGGAGTCGAGTGGTCGCCGGTCACCGCCAGCACCTCGACACCTGCGTCCAGGATCCGGGGCACGAGCGCGTCGACCTCCTCGACGGCCGCGACCTTGCGCTCGAAATCGCCGTCCTCACCGGCGGAGTCGGTCTTCTTCACGTGCATGAACACGAAGTCGAAGTCTGGCAGCAGACGCTCCAGCGCGTCGACCTCCTCCGGGGCGGCGCCGTCCACCTGGTGGGTACGAAAGCCGAGCAGCCGCGAGATGCCCAGGTACATCGGGTAGGCCGCGACCGCCAGCGCGTTCACCTTGTAGCGCTCCGGGAACGAGGGCAGCTCCTTGTGGGTGTCGAAGCCGCGCAGCAGCAGGAAATTCCCACGCTCCCGGCCCCACAGCAGCCGGCGGGCCTGGTCGAGAAGGCTCGCCACCAGGTCGGCCGTGTGCTTGGCATCGGGCGCGAGCGCCTCGGGAGCCAGGGGCGTCACGCCCTCGCGCTGCGGGTCGGTGTCGGCGACCTCCGGGTCGAGCCCGGGCCCGCGCAGCACCAGCAGCCCACGGTGCTCCCGCTCGGGCTGGATGAACAGCTCGACGCCGTCGAGTCGGACCTCGCCCGCGAGCAGCCCGCAGATCTGCGCCGCCTCCTCGGTCGGCAGACGGCCGGCGCGGCGGTCGGCGATGGTGCCGTCCGGGGCGAGGGTGCAGAAGTTCACTCGCGCGGCCACGTCGCCGGGCAGGAGCTGGAAGTCGATGCCGGCGGCGGACAGCGCTCCCCGGCCGATCTCGTACACGAGCGGATCGTAGCCGAACAGCCCGAGGTGGCCAGCGCCCGACCCCGGGGTGATCCCCCGCGTCACCGGGTCGTGCAGGCCCAGGGAGCCCTCCCGCGCGAGCCGGTCCAGGTTGGGGGTGCGCGCCTCGGTCAGCTCCGAGCCGCGCTCGAGCGTCCGGTAGCCACCCAGCCCGTCCATGACGAGCAGCATCGCCTTCTTGCCTTCCGGCCTGGCCATCGCGATCACGACGGACTCAGCGGTGAGCGGCACAAGCGCCTCCGAGCAGACGAGGATCGTTCCGTGCGAGTCTACCCAGTGTCTCCCTCGCCTCCGGCAGCCAGCCGGGCGCGCCACGCCCGCTCGGCCGCCAGGCTCGAGGCGAAGCCGATCTCGACCGAGGGCAGGTAGGCGCTGTCGCACAATTCCAGGACCGAGCCCATGATGCGGTCGACCTCTTCGACGGTCACCGCCAGCAGGGGGACCTGGCCGACCACGAACAGGTCGCCGTTCTCGTCCAGCGTGAAGCGCAGCACGTAGCTGGCGGCCTGTCGGAGCAGGAGATCGCGGAAGAGGCGCCCGTGCTGCTCCTCGGGCGCGCGCATGAAGAACGACTCCACCCTGAGCGTGCGGTCGCCGACCTGGAGGTGCACGCCGATGCCGAGCTTGCGCTCGCCGGCCAGGCGCACGAACCAGCGGCCCGTGTCGAGCCGCTCGGCGTCCAGGTCGGTCCCGGCCAGGAACGCCTCGACCGCGGCCCGCGCCGCGGCCCGCGCCGCCTCCGGCTCCGGCCGCCCCTGGTCCGCCGGCCACTCAGCCACCCAGGGCACCCCCTCGGGGTTCCCCGGACCCTCCCGACCCACCGGTTCCCCGGACCCCTCCGGCTCGCGAGTCGTCTCCTCCACCTCCGGCAGCAGCGGAATCCAACGGACCAACCGACCGACTGCGGCCATGACAGCCGGGCAAAGACTACCCTGCTTGCTGCGGCCAGAGACACGGGCCACGGCTCAGAACGCCGAACCAGCAGCATGCGCACGCGCGGGAAGGAAGGACGGGAAGGACGTGGGAGCCGCCGCAGTACAGGTGGCCGACCTCCGCAAGCGCTACGACGAGGTGGAGGCGGTCAAGGGGATCTCCTTCGAGGTTGCCGAGGGCGAGTGCCTGGCGATGCTCGGCCCCAACGGCGCGGGGAAGACCACCACGGTCGAGATCCTGGAGGGCTTCCGGCCGCGGTCGAGCGGTGCCGTGCAGGTCCTCGGCATGGACCCGGAGAGCGCTGGCCGGGGCTTCAGGGAGCGGATCGGGATCGTGCTGCAATCCTCTGGGCTCGACCGGAACCTGACTGTCAGGGAGCTGGTCTACTTCTACCGCGGGTACTACCCCCACCCGCGTGGCGTGGACGAGGTCATCGAACTGGTCGGCCTCACGGAGAAGCGCGGCACCCGGGTCAAGGCCCTCTCGGGCGGCCAGCGGCGCCGTCTCGACCTTGCGCTCGGCATCGTCGGCGACCCCGACCTGATCTTCCTGGACGAGCCGACCACCGGCTTCGACCCGTCGGCGCGCCGCCGTTCCTGGGAGCTGGTCGACAGCCTGCGCTCGCTGGGCAAGACGATCCTGCTCACCACGCACTACATGGACGAGGCGCAGAACCTTGCCGACCGGGTGGTGGTACTGGCGGACGGCGCGATCGTGGCCGAGGGCAGCCCGGAGTCGCTCGGCGGCCGTGACGTGGCCGAGGCGGTGATCAGCTTCCGGCTGCCGCCGGGCGTCTCCCTGGCGGACCTGCCCGACGGGCTGCCGAGCCTGCCGCGGCTCCGGGACAACCAGGTGACGTTGCGGACCCTCACGCCCACCAACTCGCTCAACGTTCTCACCGGCTGGGCGATCGGCCGCGGCGAGGAGCTCGAGGCGCTGACCGTCACCCGCCCCTCCCTGGAGGACGTCTACCTGCAGCTCACCGGGGACGACCACGCCGCCGCCAAGGAGGCCGCCAATGGCTGACTCGGCCGCCACGCGCGCCGGGGGCGGCGCCACGACGAGCTCGGCCGCCGGCCGGCGGCCCGGCGCGCTGCCGCTGCTCGCACGCCAGTTCCGCTACCAGGATCTCCTGTTCTGGCGCAACCCCTTCTCGGCGTTCTTCACCATGGTTTTCCCGCTGATGTTCCTGCTGCTGTTCAACTCGCTGCAGGGCGGCTCGCGGCTGACGGAGCGGGGCGGCATCCGCTTCGCGCAGTTCTTCACCCCGGGGATCCTGGTGTTCGCGGCAGTGTCGGCGACCTACGTGAACCTGGCCACCTCGGTCGCCATCAACCGTGACGAAGGCATCCTGAAGCGCCTGCGCGGCACGCCCATGCCCGCCTGGCTCTATGTGGCCGCCCGCGTGCTCCAGGCAACCTATGCCGCCGTACTCGCCTCGATCCTCCTGATCGCGGTCGGGATGCTCTTGTTTCACGTGAAACTGTTCGGCCACTTGGTGCCGGCCGCGATCGTCACCCTGCTCGTCGGCACGGTCAGCTTCTGCGCGCTCGGGCTGGCGCTTGCGGCGGTGTGCCCCAACGGCGAGGCCGCTCCGGCCATGGCGAACTTCACCTGGCTGCCCGTGGCGTTCCTGTCGCCGATCTTCTACCCGCTCGACTCGGCGCCGCAGTGGCTGCGGGCGGTGGGCGGGATCTTCCCGGTCAAGCACTTCGCCGAGGCGATGCAAGCCGACTTCAGCCCGTTCACCCAGGGCAGCGGCTTCCGTTGGCACGATCTCGGGGTGATCGCCCTGTGGGCGGCCGGTGGTGCGCTCGTGGCCACGCGGAAGTTCCAGTGGGAGCCCCGTGCGATGACCGGAGGCGGTCGCCGCCGGCGCCGGTCGAGCGCGACCGCGCAAGGCGAAGAGTAGGCCCCGCGGCTGGGCCAGCGGCTGGGGTCGGCGGGTCGGCCAACGCGTCGGGCGGCGGGGGAGTCAGAGGGTCGGGCAGCGGGTCGGGCAGCGGGAGTCAGAGGATCGGGCGGGCGGTAGGCGGCGGGAAGGTCGGGCGGTCAGGCCGCCTCGGCGGAAAGGGCCTCGATCGGCGGGGCGCGGCGCACCGACGGTGCGGCCGTCGCGGCGACGGCGGTGGCGAGCATGACGCCGGCGAAGGCGAGGAACGCCGGCCCGGCGCCGATCCCCTGGGCCAGCAGGCCGGCGGTGAGCTGGGCGAGCGGGATCGTCCCCCACGCGATCAGCCGGGTCACGCTCACCGTGCGCGCCTGCAGGCGGTCCGGGACCAGGGCATAGCGGTAGGTGCCGACGACCACGTTGAACGACACCCCGAACACCGTGCCCGCCCCGATCACCGCGCCGAGCGCCAGCGCGTTCGGCAGCAGCACGAGCACGCCCGCTTCCACGGCCCACACCCACAGCCAGCCGATCACCACCGTCCGCGCGGGGACGTGCCGCTGCACCCACGGCCCGACGAGCGAGCCGACGATGGCGCCGGCTCCGAAGAACGCGAACACCACCCCGATCAGCGCGGGCGACGCGCCGAGCTGCCCGGCCCGCACGATCACCAGCAGCGGCAGCGCGTTGTGGACGAAGTTGGTCGCGCCGACGAGCAGGGCGATGCTGCGCAGGAAGCGCTGGCGCCAGAGCCAGACGATCCCCTCGGCGACCTCCGTGTGCAGGCGCGTCCGCGGGCGCTCCCGCTGCTGCTGGAGCGCCGGGCGCACCAGCAGCAGCGTGGCGAGCGACGCCGCGTAGGACACGGAGTCGACCAGGAACGGCAGGAGCTGCCCGATGCCGAACAGCAGCCCGCCGAGCGGCTGGCCGGCGAGGTCCGCCCCCTGGTCCCTGGCCTGGTTCTGGGCCAGTGCCCTGGGGAGCTGCTCCCGCGTCACGACGTGCGGCAGAGCGGCCATCTCGGCGAGCTGGAAGAACACGAACAGGCCCCCTTCCACGAAGGCGACCAGGGCGATCTGCGCCAGTGTCAACCGGTGCAGCGCCAGCGTGACGGCGATGCTCGCCAGCGCCAGGGCGCGGCCCCCGTCGGAGACGAGCATGACCCGCTTGCGGTTCCAGCGGTCGACCAGCGCGCCGGCGGGCAGGTACAGGAGCAGGAACGGCAGCGTCTGCGAGAAGCCGACGATCCCCGCCTTGGCCGGCGAGCCGGTGAGGGCGAGGACCAGCAGCGGATAGGCGAGCGAGCTGATGCGCGTGCCGACGGTCGAGACCACCTGGCCACTCCACAGCAGCAGGAAGTCGCGGTTGCGACGCAGTGGCGGCGGCTTGGCCAGGTCACGTGCTGACACCGTGCGAGCGTAATGGACCAGTTCAAACCGAACCAGCACGCGGCGTTCGCCTGAAGCGGAGCCATGCGCCGAAGCGGACCTCGCCACGCCTCAGCGGCCTCAGCGGCCCCTGGTGTCCAGCAGATGGAATGCCTCGGCGAGCGCCAGGCCGTACTCCGCGCCGATGGCGGCGTTCCAGGTGCGGACCCGGCGCTCCATCTCGGCCGGGTCGCCGATCTGGCTGGCGTGGGCGCGCAGAGCGGCGAGCTTGGCGTCGATGGTCGCGCCGACGTCGACGATCTCGTCCGGAGCGTCGGTGCCGAACAGCAGGATTGAATGCGGGCGGTGGGCAGGCAGGCCGTCGGCGGCCAGCTCGGGCGCGTAGAGCGGGTCACGGGCCGTGATCACGCCGTCCACGGTGAGGAACCCCGCGGCTCGGTGGTCGGGGTGCAGCAGCCAGCGGCGCCAAGGGTCGTGGCCGACCACCACGTCGGGGCGCACCGCCCGCACCAGCCGCGCCACGGCCACGCGCAGCTCGAGGGTGACCTCAAGCTCACCGTCGACCACGCCCAGGAAGTGCACGGCCGCGGCACCGAGCGCGGCGGCCGCGGCGCTCGCCTCCCGGCGCCGCACCCGGGCCACCTCCGCCGGGTCGGCGGCCGGGTCGTCCGCACCCTTCTCCCCGGCGGTGAAGCAGGCCAGCTCCACGTGCACGCCATCCCGTGCCCAGGCCGCGACCGTGCCGCCGGCCTGGAGCTCGACGTCGTCTGGGTGGGCGCCGATGGCAAGGGCCCGACGAACCGCGAGCACGGCTCAGCAGCTCTGCTCGAGCAGGGGCTCGCCGCGCGCCTGGAGCAGCTCGCCGTAGACGTCCAGCAGCCTGCTCGCGGCCACGTCCCAGCCGTGGGCGCCGGCGAAGCGGGCCGCCGCCTGGCTCATCGCCGCCAGCCGGCGCGGGCAGTGGAACAGCCCGGCCACTGCCGCCGCCCACTCCTCGGGGTCGTGGCTGCCGAGCAGCCGCCCCGTGGTGCCGTCCCCGACGGCGTGGCTCAGCCCGCCGACCCTGGCGGCCACCACCGGGGTGCCGCAGGCCTGGGCCTCCAGCGCGACCAGTCCGAAGGACTCCGAGCGGGAGGGGACCAGCAGCACGTCGGCGGCCTGGTACACGGTGGCGAGCCGCTCGTGCGGCTGCGCCGGCAGGAAGCGCACCCGGCCGGTGAGGCCCTCGGCACGCGCCAGGCGCGCCAGGCGCTCGGGCTCGCCGGCGCCGTTGCCCGAGGCCCCCCCTACCACCAGCAGCTCGGCGTCGAGGTCGGGATGCCGGCGCGCGAGCACCGCCAGGGTGCGGACGGCCACGTCCGGCGACTTGTGCGGCTGGAGCCGCCCGACGAAGGCGAGCACGTGCCGGCGCGTGACGCCGAGGGCGGCTCGGGCGGCGGCCCGGTCGCCAGGGTGGAAGCGCGACTGGTCGACGCCGTGGGGGATCACCCGGACCTTCGACGGCACCGCGCCGTACAGGTCCATGAGCTCTCTGGCCTCGGCCGGGGTCGCCGCCAGCAGGCAGTCGGCCGCGGCCACCACCCGCTCCTCGCCCGCCAGCCGGGCCGGCGGCTCGGGCTCCTCGCCGTCGGCGAGGCTCGAGTTCTTGACCCTGCCGAGGGTGTGGGAGGAATGCACCACCGGGCTGCCCCAGCGCTCGCGTGCCAGCCTGGCCACCCAGCCGGACACCCAGTAATGACTGTGCAGCACGTCGTAGGGCCCGTGACGCTCCCCGGCCCGCAGCAGCGAGCACAGGAAGGCGCACAGGTACCGAGGCAGGGACTGCTTGGGGACCGGCTCGAGCGGGCCGGCTGCCAGGTGCAGGACCCGCACGCCCGGCTCGACCTCGACGACCGGCGGGTCATCGGGCGAGGCCGCCCGGGTGTAGAGGTCCGATTCCACCCCGGCCCGGGCCAGCTCGCTGGCGAGCGCCCGCACGTGGACGTTCATGCCACCGGAGTCGCCCACGCCGGGCAGCGCCAGTGGCGAAGAGTGGACCGCCAGCGCCGCGACCCGGCGCACACCCGCATTCCCCGCTTCAGCCGCTCCAGACTCGCCAGTCGACCACACGCAGAACTCTCCCTGGAATCGACCCGGCTCCCGGGAGGTCACGCGGAGCCGGAAGTTTCGCGCCAGCGTCGCGGAGTCATGCTATCGGGCAGCCGGGAGAGCCGGCCATGACGGTTCCAGGGAATACGACCACAAGGCCCGATACCATACCAAATCAATGCAGGTGCGGCGGCCATCACGTCATGGAGGCGAATGCCATGTCCCAGGGACCCTACGGACCGCCTGAGCCCGCTCCGCAACCAGTGCCGGGCCAGGTGGGTCCGCCCACCCAACCGTATCTGCGGCGCCCCCGCAACGGCGCCGGAGTCGCCGCTCTGGTCCTCGGCATCGTCGGGCTGGTGCTGGCCGTCCTGGTGCTGCCCGCCCCGCTCGGCGCGCTGCTCGGGCTGCTGGGCGCGATCTTCGGGGCGATCGGCATCTCCCGCGTGGGCCAAGGGCTGGCAACCAACCGCGGTCAGGCCGTCACCGGACTGGTGACCGGCATCCTCGCGCTCGCCCTGGGGGTCTTCCTGACTGTCAGGGTCGGGACCTTCTTCGAGCGGCACTCGACCGACTTCAACAATCTGTCGCGGTGCATGAACGACTCCAACACCAATCAGGAGCGCAGGGACTGCGCCAACCGCTTCATCAACGACATCGACAGGAACCGGTAGAGCGCCGGTCACATATCCGCGGTGCGCGCCGTTACGGGCTGCGACGACGCAGCGTGATCGAGGCGCGGCACCGGTACGTGACCGGCGCTCTGGGCCGGCCCGCCACCGGCCCGGGACGGGCGGCTCAGCGGTCCTTGCCGACCTCGCCGGCGGCGTCCTTGACAGCCTGCGCGTCGGCTGCGCCGGCGCGCCGCACGGTCGTGGTCGCCCCCTTGGCCGACGCCCGGGTCGAGCGGGCGTTCGTCCTGGCGCGGGTGCTGGCGGCCCTGGTCGTGCTCACCGCGACCCGGGTGGCCTTGGTGGCCTGCTGCGTAGCGCGCGAGCCGCGGATCGAGCTGACCAGCGACTCGCCCCGCCTCACGAGGCGGCCATAGGCGCGCCCGGCGTCGTCCGGCAGGCGGCTGCGCAGCTTCTGCGCCTCCTCCGGCAGGTGGCGGATGGCCGAGACGGCCAGGTCGGCGACGCCGGCGACGGCGTAGAACGCCTGCCTGGGGTCCTTGGATTCCATGGTTGCCATGGCAGAGTGCTCCTCTCAGGTGCTTGGCTCAGCGGCTTGGGTGGTCGCCGCTGCTGCGGTCCCGGTCCTGTCCGGCTCGGAGGTCGCCTCGGTCGACGACCGAAACGACCGGTAGACCTCGATCAGGACCTGCTTCTGCCGCTCGGTGAGATGGGGCTCGCGCAGGATGGCGGCGACCAGGTCGCCGTCCTGCTCGTCGGGGTCGAGGATGCCGGCCCGCAGGTACAGGGTCTCGGCGCTGATCCGCAGCGCCTTGGCGATGTCCTTGAGGATCTTGGCGGAAGGCTGTCGCAGCCCCCGCTCGATCTGTGACAGGTAGGGATTGGAGACCCCTGCCTGCCTGGCCAGGTTGCGCAGGGACAGCTCGGCCTGTCGCCGCTGCTCGCGGATGTAGCGGCCCACGTCGCGCACTGCCGCGGCCGGGTCGAGCTGCTCCATGCCCTGTCGCACCCCTCGCTCGCTTCCTTTGTCCCTCGGCGCCGTCTCTCACTCGAGCGCTGCCCAAAGTATCGCGAGCGATCAACTTTTGCAAGCACTTGCGGCCACATCGGCAGGCACTGCGCCAGCAGCCTCCGCGATGGTCACCGTCAAGCGATGGCTGCCTGGCGGACCTTCCACTCGTGGTCGAGCACTGCGTAGACCAGCTCGTCGCCCCACTCGCCCTTGAAGATCTCGTTGTGCACGAAATGGGCCTCCTGGCGCATGCCGAGCCGTTTCATCAGACCCACCGAGGCGAGGTTGCGGGCGTCGCAGCGGCCCATGATCCGATGCAGCCCGAGGTCCTCGAAGCCCAGCCGGAGCATCACCTCGGCCGCTTCGGTGGCCAGGCCTCGTCCCTGGTAGTCGGGATTGACGATGAACCCGATCTCGCCCTGCCGGTGCTCCCGGCTCAGCCACTCCAGGCTGACCTGCCCGACCATCTTGCCGACCTCCCGCCAGACGACCGCGAGCACAAGGCCGTCGCCCTCTTTCTCGAGCGCGGTCAGGCGAATCTTGCCCTCGAGGTATTCCTGGGCCTGTGCGCGGTCGCGGGTCTCCCAGTACAGGTACCGGACCACGTCCGGACGGGAATGGTAGGCGTACAGGTCGTCAAGGTCGTCGGGGCTGAACGGCCGCAGTGTGAGCCGGGCCGTCTCGATCGGGTAGACAGGACGCAGCACCGGCCGATCATAGAACGGCCCCGCGTCCCCAGCCAGATCGGACGCGACGGCGGGAGGCGGGAGGTCCGCCGTCTCGGCGGGAGTCACTCCAGGAACAGCTCGAACGCGGCGGGCCGGACCGAGCCCACCGGCTCGCCGCCACCGCTCACCGAGGTCACGACGGTCGGCAGAACGGCCTCCAGCTCGTGCTCGGCGAGCCAGCCGAGGGCCCTGAGGGCGGCGAGCAGGGCGGGGCCGCGGGCACGCACCGCGCCGTCCAGCACCTTGACGGCCAGACCCTGGTTGGTGGCGAGGTCGACCGCGGCCGAGGCGCCCTCGGCGCCGGCCTTGCTCAGCACCCGGCCGCCGGTGACCTCGAGCAGCCGCGTATCCAGCTCACCGGTGCCCGAGACCATGACCGGGTAGCGCCGCACCGCCCCCACCAGGGCGACCGCTCCCTCGTCGCCCCTGGCAGCGCGTGCCCCGATGCGCGCATAGGCGGTGGCCATTGCGGAGAGCGGCAGGGCGTGGACCGGCACGCCACAGCCGTCGACGCCGACGTGCTCGATGGCGGCGCCGGCGAAGTCGGCGACGGCGTCGGACACCACCGCCTGCAGGGGGTGCTCGGGCGCGGTGTAGCGCTCGGTCTCCCAGCCGCCCACCACCGCCCCGGCGAGCATATAGGCGTGCTTGCCCGAGCAGTTGTGGAACACGGCGGCCGGGCCCTCGGCCTGGCGGCGGGCCTGGAGGTTGCGAGGCAGCGCCGGAGGGCAGCGCAGGGCGCCCTCGTCGAGGCCGGCGGCGGCGAGCACCTTGCGCACCGAGGCGGCGTGCTCGGCCTCGCCCGAGTGCGACCCGGCCGCGCCGGCCAGGGCGAGCGGGCCGAGGCCGAGCTCCCGCTCCACCCCGAGCCCCCAAACGGCCAGCGCCTGCAGCGGCTTGGCGCAGGAGCGCAGGTAGACGCGCAGCTCCGGATCGCCCGCCGTGGCGAGCACGCTGCCGGTGGCGTCGGCGACCACCACGGCGCCGAGATGCTGGCTCTCGACGAACCCGGAACGCTCGACTTGCACGAGGACCTGCATGGCCTCCGAGCCTAGACCGCCGGCCGCCCCGGCGCTACCGCGCCAGGATGCGCTCACGGCCGCCGGGCGCGACCCGGGCATGGAGCGAGGCGTGCAGGGCCTCGAGGTTGGCGATGGAGGCGAACGCCTGCGCCATGGCCGGGTCGAACTGCGAGCCGGCGCCGGCCATGATCTCCTCGAGTGCGTGCTCGAAGGGCAGCGCGTGCCGGTAGGGGCGGTCCGAGGTCATGGCGTCGAAGGCGTCGCACACCGAGAAGATGCGCGCGCTGAGCGGGATCTCCTCGCCTCCCAGCCCGGTCGGGTAGCCGCGGCCGTCCCAGCGCTCGTGGTGTGAGCGGATGACCTCGACCGCGGGACCGAGCGGCTCGATCCCGGACACCATCTGCACCCCGATCTCGGGATGGGTGCGCATGATCAGCCACTCTTCGCGGTCGAGCGGGCCGGGCTTGTTGAGGATGGCCTCCGGCACGCCGACCTTGCCCACGTCGTGCAGCAGGAAGCCGTAGCGCAGGCAGTGGTCGGAGGCCAGGTGGACGTCGACGACCTGGGCCAGGGCGGTCGCGTAGTCGTGGGTGCGCTCGAGGTGGGCGCGGGTGGTGGGATCCTTCGCCTCGACCGCGAAGGCCAGCGTCTTGACCATGTCGAGGTAGGACTCCTCGATGCGACGCAGGGCCTCCTCCAGCTCGGCCGCTCGGGCCCGCTCGGTCTGGTAGAGCAGGGTGAGCTCGCGCGCGAAGAGCACGAGCTGCTGTCGCGCGCCTTCGAGCCGGCCGAGGTGTCGAGACGCTGGATGCATGCTGATACCTACCCCCAGGAGAGCCGCTGGACGACGTCGAGCAGGGCGAGCGGTGAGTACGGCTTGGCCAGGTAGGCGTCCGCCCCGGCGATATCGGCGGCGGCGCGGTCCGCAGGCTGGTCCCGCTCGGAGAGGATGACCACCTTGATCGAGGCCAGCTCCGCATCGGCCCGCAGCGCCCTGCACACGTCGAGGCCGCCGAGCGGCGGCGGGACCAGGTCGAGGACCGCCACCTCGGGACGCTCGAAACGGGCGACGGCCAGGGCGTCGACGCCGTCCCGCGCCTCCAGCAGGCCGAGCTTGTCGAGCCCGAGCAGGGTGCACAGCAGCCTGCGCGCGGCGGGATCGCCGTCGGCCACCAGCACCCGCTTGAGCACGAGCCCCGTACGAGCTAGCACCTGGCTCACCGTCCGTGATGCCCCGCCCGGCGACGGCAACGGTGCCGCCGCGGCAGCGGCGCTCGGTCGAACGCAGCGGGCGTCGACCCGCCCCATAACAATCGGAGCACACTTAAAGAAACTTAAGTGTTTCGAGGCAGTTGGGTGTATCGAGACGGCTGGGCCTGACCGGCGAACGGGGCTCGCCCCCGCCCGGCACGGCCGGCTCGGACCGGCAGCGACGATCACTCCAGCAGTTGTGCCACGCTCGCGGTTCCGTCCCGGTAGCGGCGAGCCAGCTCGCCGCGCAGCAGGTCGACCACCCGCTGGACCGCCCGGCGGTTGGCCGACACCACCTCCTCCTCACGGCTGAGGATCTCGACCGCCCTGGTCAGCTCCTGGACGTCGAGCTCGGGCAGCCGGGCGACGGTCTCGTCGGACACCAGACGGTCCACCCGGCGGCGGTGCTTTCCAGTGGGCACGGGCACGCGGATCCTGGGTACGGCATTGAAGCTGCCCGGCTTGGCGTCGCTCAGGATCCCGGGGAGCCCGGCGACCAGCCCGGCCACGTCGTTGTTGCCGTGCCGTGCGCGGCGCACCAGCTCAGCCCGCAGGATGTCGATCCGCCCCTGCAGCATGCGGCGCAGGTAGGAGATGCTCTCCTCCTCGGCCTCGGCCTCGGCGCGGCGCGCCCGCAGCTCCTCCAGCTCGAGGCGCTCGACGTCAGCGACGAACCGCGGGTGGAGCACCCGGTCGATGCGGCGCTTACCGCTCGGAATTGCCTCGACGCTCATGCGCTGCTTCCCCCCTTGTGACCCGGGGACTTTCGCCACTCGACTCCCTCCGGTTCCCCGGCGCCCGGAACGGTCCAGCCCATCGTGCTTGCTCACCGAACGTGTTTGCTCACCGAACGTGTTTGCTCACCGAAACCCCCGCTTCGTTGCACGAAGCCACCGCGAGTTTCAGGGCCCCGGACGACGTTCAACCCCGACCGCCCAAGGCTGGCGAGCCGGAGCATTGTAACTGCCAGCCCGCGCGACTCCTACTGCCGGAACCTAAAAAGATCCACCGAACTCCCAGGTGCGCAGATAGTTCAGGAAGCACGGATAGCGGGATCAGACCGGCTGCCTACGGGACGACCCGCTGCACGGGGAACGGCAATTCCACCACGATGGCCGCGACCTCGCCGGCCAGCACCCGGCCCCCGGCGGCCACAGCCCCGCGGACGTACGCGAGCGCGATCGGCCCGAGCTCCGGATGGCGGACGACGCTGCGGACCTGGCCGGCACGCCGGCCGGACTCGGTGACGAGAGCGGCCCTGGGGGGCGGCGGCTCGGCGTCCGGGTCCTCGAAGCGCAGCCCGGCCAGACGCCGCTGGACCTGTCCCAGGTTGTGGACCCGGGCGACCGACTCCTGGCCCGGGTAGCAGCCCTTGTCCAGGTGCACGTACGAGCCGAGCAGACCGGCCTCCTCGGCGAGCACGTCGTCGGTCAGCTCGCCGCCCCAGCGCGGCAGCCCCCGCTCGATGCGCTCGACCTCCCAGAGAGCGAGCGGCGCCAGCGGGACGCCGGCCTGTCGGAGCGGCGCCACGGCACCGGGGGCGGCCTCGCCGGTGCCGAGGAGGTCGACGCCGAGCTCGGTGCGGTGGGCGACCAGGCCTGCCGCCACCGTGGCCCGGTCTGGCAGGGTCGGCGCCGGCGGCAGGCCGGCCGCGGCCAGGGCCTGGTCCGCACCCGGCCCGACCAGGCTGACAACGGGGGCACCGCCCAGAGGGGTCACGGTGACGTCGTAGCGCAGGACGAAGCGGGCCAGCCGCTCGCCGAGCGCGGGGGCGGCGGCCGCCTCAGTGTCCAGCAGGGCCCCGCCCTCGAGCACGGCAAGGCGGAACGCGAACTCGATCTTGCCCTTGGGCGACAGCAGCAGCGCCGGGGCCGCGTCCCCCGCCCGCAGGTCGGCGGTGTGCTGGGTCGACACCGCGTGCAGGTAGCGCAGCACGTCCGCGCCGGAAAGCTCCAGCAGGGCCAGGTCCGTGCGCTCCACCGCCACCACGCCGGTGCGGCTGGAGGTGAGCGCGGCGGCCAGATCGAGAACGGCAGTCATGGATTCATGGTAACCGCGTTGCACAGCCGGCCCCTGATGTGGCTAACTGGCCGCACGCGAGAAAGGAGGTGGTCCAACTGCATAAACCGTTTCGGACCCGCGAGGTGACTGCCCGGTAGGGCGACCCGCTCCTGAATCGCGGGATCGGGTACCGCCCGCGGAATCCCAACAGCTCACCGAACCCAGGGGGCCTTGGCCTGGTCCAACCGAGGTGGCGCCACTCGCATGCGCGCCAAACCCCCTGGGTCTTTCGTTGCCGTCGTCTCGGCGTCAGGCTGCCACCTCCAGCATCCCGGCGTGCCCCGTCAGGACCACCGCGCCTGCCTCGGTGTCGATCCGCTCCACCTTGATCCCCGCCGGCAACGGCGGCAGCGGCACGTCGAAGGTGAAGCGCGACGTGAGCCGCGTCTGCAGGGCCGGGTCACCCTCCCCGCCCACCCGGACCGACGCGGGGATGAAGGCGATCCGGCCGTTGCGGACGGCCAGGCGCCCGACCAGCAGCGTGGTCACCGGCCGCCCGAGGATCTCGGTGCGCACCCGCAGCCGCACGCCGTTCGGCTCGATCACCAGCGAGCCGCCGCGCAGGTGGTCGGCGAGCAGCAGGTTGATCTGCGACTCGCTCAGCTCCACGGTGCCCTCGACGCGGTCGACCCGCACGACGCCGCTCCCCCCGAGCAGCACGCGCCGGGGCACCCTCACCCCGCGCAGGTGAGCCTCCAGGCTGGCAAGGGTGATGCCCTCGGCGTGGGCGTCGTCGGCGGCGAGGTCGACGGCCGCCAGCCGCCCCGTCGCCAGGTGCGGCAGGAACGGGAAGTCACGCACCTGCACGACCGGCCGCGAGCCGAGGTCGTACCTGCGCTCGAGCGCCGCCGTGACCCGGCTCTCGAACAGGCGGGCCGCGCCGAAGTCCGCGGCCACGCCGAGCACGGCGAGCAGCAACAGGCCCAGGAGCAGCCTCCGCGCCATCCGTGCCACCGGTCAGGAGCCGCCGGAGAAGGGTGGCAGCAAGGCGACCTCGACGCCGTCGGGGACCTCGCTGTCCGGGTCGCCCCGCCGGCCGCCGTCCACCAGCACGCTGGCGGTGCCGAGGACTTTCGCGAAGCGCTCCCCGAAACGGTCCTCGAGACCCGCGAGGACCTCGCCGAGGCGGCCTGCGGGCACCTCGACCTCGGACACTCCCGCGGCCTCGCGCAAGGCTGCGAACAGGCGGACCCGTATCACTGTGCACGCTCCTCGTTGTCCCTCTTCCAGGACGGATGCTACGGTGCCCCTGGCGCTCCGGCCGCCGCAACCCCTCGTCGCGGCCCCGACCGAACGAAGGCGGCCGGGGTGACAGTGAGGTGAGGAACGAAGGGTGGCCGAGCTTGCCTGCCTGACGAACCGGGCCGGAGGGGCCAAAGAGCTCCTTCCCGCGCTCGAGTACCTCGCGCACACCGTCGCCACCATGCCGCTCGACCTGTCGAGCCTCGCCGGGCTCGCCGGCAAGGACCTCGTCCTGATCGACGCCACCAGGGACCTGTCCAAGGCCCAGGCGCTGTGCCGCACCCTGCGCGCGGCCGGCGAGTCCGCCGAGATCCTTGTGATCATCCCCGAGGCCGGGCTCGCCGGGCTGCAACCCGACTGGGGCGCGTCCGACTTCGTGCTGCCGGGCGCCGGGCCGGCCGAGATCGAGGCGCGGGTCCGCCTGCTGGCCCAGCGACCCGAGGCCGGCGAGCCGGACGCGGCCGTCCGCGTCGGCGAGCTGGTGGTGGACCCGGTCTCCTACCAGGTCCGCCTGCGCGGACGGCGGCTCGACCTGACCTACAAGGAGTTCGAGCTGCTGCGCTTCCTGGCGTCCCGGCCCGGCCGGGTGTGCACCCGCGCCCAGCTCCTGCAGGAGGTCTGGGGCTACGACTTCTTCGGTGGCACGCGGACCGTGGACGTGCACGTCCGGCGCTTGCGCGCCAAGCTCGGCGCGGAGTACGAGTCGATGATCGCGACCGTCCGCGGGGTCGGCTACAAGCTCCTGCCTGCCGAGCAGGCGAGAGCGGAGCGCGAGCGAACAATCCTTTGACAGCACGTGCCCGACGATGGCACCATCGGCGCGCCCTGCCGTGGGCCGCTAGCTCAGTTGGTAGAGCACCCGGCTTTTAACCGGGGTGTCGTCGGTTCGAGTCCGACGCGGCCCACCCCGGAGGAACCGGGCCCCCATCGTCTAGTGGCCTAGGACACCACCCTTTCAAGGTGGCGACGCGGATTCGAACTCCGCTGGGGGCACGTTGGAGCTGGGTCGAACCAGGTCCCGTGGAGCAGCTTGGCTGTGCTCGCCGCCCTGTCAAGGCGGAGGTCGCGGGTTCAAATCCCGTCGGGACCGCTGCAGACCCCCCGCAGGGGGGCGTGCGGCTGAAAACCGCAAGGTCGGCGGTTCGATCCCGTCCCTGCCCACTACAAATGGCGCTCCGCTTGCGGTACGGTCAACGAAAGGTCAACGACCGGTCCGCGACCAGGAGCGGAGCTGTGACCATCCGGAAGCGTCGCGACGGCTGGCAAGTCATCGTCTACGCCGGCCTCGACCCGCTGACGGGTAAGCAGCGGCAGCTCACGCGCCAGGTCAACGGCAGCCGTCGCCAGGCTGAGAAGGTGGAGGCGCGTCTGCGCACCGAGGTCGCCGACGGACAGCACGCCGGCACCCGGCTCAAGACCCTGGGTGAGCTGGTCGACCTCTGGATCGAGCGGCGCGCCGCCAGCGACA
>WNGF01000352.1_pt1 | contig 65201 bp, 57 predicted proteins | sample 5400641 | NCBI WGS metagenome assembly WNGF01 (sample SAMN13153371, study PRJNA577476) | soil metagenome | isolation source: 80 cm soil or saprolite under grassland replicate 2 | place: USA:California | collected 2016-06-15
AGGCGGCCATCGGCGGAATCGCGCGCGAGTTTTATCGGCGAGTGGCCAAACATTACGCCCAGGACTCGGCCTGGAAGTTTGAAACGCGCGGGGACTATTTCGCCCGGCACGGCAGCGGCCAGGCGCAGGCCTCGGATTTGAGATCGGCGAACGCCGCCATGTGGACCTTCGAGCCGCACGTGGCCGAGGGTATTTTCAACGACCTGTTGCAGGAGGAAAAGGTGCCCATTTATTTCGATCAACGCCTGTCTTTCGTGCGCAAGGACGGTGTGCGCCTCTCGGAGATGGTCACGGAGAATGCCAACATTTATCGCGCCAGGGTGTTCATCGACGCGACCTACGAGGGCGACCTGTTGGCCAAGGCGGACGTCTCGTTCCAGGTCGGGCGCGAGGGCAACCGGGAGTACGGCGAGACGCTCAATGGTCTCCGGGCGCAAACGCCGAAGCACCAGTTCAGCCTGCCGGTGGATCCCTTCTTGAAGCCGGATGACACAAACAGCGGCCTGCTGCCCTTCATTCAACCCGTCGACGGGGGCGCACCGGGCGACGGGGACAATCGGGTGCAGGCTTACAACTACCGCCTTTGCTTCACGACCAACGCGGCCAACCGGCTGCCACTCACACCCCCGCGCAATTACGATCCCGCCAGGTACGAGTTACTGGCCCGCTATCTCGAAGCCCTCGTCGCCGCCGGCCGCCACCCAACGTTGAGCGAGTTTTGGCATCCCATCTGGTTGCCGAACCAGAAGACAGACATCAACAACAACGGCGCGTTCTCCACCGACTATATCGGGGCAAACGGGGAGTATCCCGAAGGAGATGCCAAGACCCGCGAGCGCATCGCGAAGGAACACGAGGATTACACTCGTGGTTTCCTGACGTTCCTGGCCACCAGCCCGCGGGTCCCGGCGGGCATCCGCGCGGAAATGAAACTCTGGGGCCCGTGCCGGGATGAATTTCTGACCACGGATGGATGGCCGAGCCAGCTCTATATCCGTGAAGCCCGCCGCATGATCTCCGATTATGTCATGACCGAGAGCCATTGCCGCGGGCAGGAGATGGCCTCCGACGCCATCGGCCTGGCCGCTTACAACATGGATTCGCACAATTGCCGGCGCATCGTGAAGCACGGCCGCGTGGAGAACGAAGGCGATGTGCAAGTGCCGGTCAAGAGCCCTTATCCCATCGCCTACCGGGCCATCGTCCCCAAGCGCAGCGAGTGCGAAAACCTGCTCGTGCCCGTCTGCCTCTCCGCGTCGCACATCGCTTACGGCTCGATCCGGATGGAGCCGGTCTTCATGATCCTCGGCCAGTCTGCGGCCACGGCCGCTTGCCTGGCCATCGACGGGAACGTTCCCGTGCAGAAAGTGGACTACGAAAAACTGCGCACCCGCCTGTTGGCCGACCAACAAGTGCTCGAGTGGCCGGTGGGTTCGTCCGGGAAGTTGCCTCCCGCCAAAGCCCCGGATCCCGATTGAAGCGAAGCCGGACTGGTCTCATTTCACGGTGGTCGAGAGCGCCAGTTCCTGCTATGGCTCTGACATGAACCGGTTCCTTTCGACCTTGGCCGTCGTCCTTGCCCTGGTGGCCGGCCTGGCCGGCGAGGAGGCGTCGCCCCCGACGCTCCCGCTGGGTTCGACCGCGCCTGATTTTAGCCTGCCGGGAGTCGATGGCCGGACCTGGGCGCTCAAGGATTTCGCCGCGGCCAGGCTGCTTGCCGTGGTCTTCACCTGCAATCACTGTCCGAGCGCGCAGTATTACGAGGGGCGCATCAAGCAGCTCGTCTCCGACTACCAGGGAAAGGGGGTCTCCTTCGTGGCCATTTCGCCGAACGATCCCAGGTCCGTCCGTCTCGATGAACTGGGTTACACCGACTTGAGCGACAGCTTTGCCGAGATGAAGATTCGCGCGCAACAGCGGCAGTTCAATTTTCCCTACCTGTACGATGGGGACACGGAGAGGGTGGCGCGCGCCTACGGCCCGGTGGCCACGCCGCACCTCTTCATTTTCGACGGCGCGCGCCGGCTGCGCTACGTCGGGCGGATTGACGATTCAGAGCGGGAGCCGTTCGTGAAAGTGCGCGACGCGCGACGGGCGCTCGACGCGCTCCTGGCCGGCCAGGAGCCGCCCGTGCCGCAAACCAAGGTCGTCGGATGCTCCGTCAAATGGGCCGGCAAAGCCGACTTGGTCAAGGCACATTTGGAGAAACTCGCGGCCGAGCCGGTTTCATTGGAAAAGGTGGATGCCGCAGGGCTCAAAGCGCTGCGCAAAAATGAATCGGGCAAGTTCCGGCTGGTGAACTTTTGGGCCACCTGGTGCGCTCCCTGCGTGGCGGAATTCCACGAGTTCGTCACCATGAACCGGATGTATCGCCATCGGGACTTCGAACTGGTCACGGTCGCGCTGAATCGTCCGGACGAGGAAAAGGACGTGCTGTCTTTCCTGAAGAAGGAGCAGGCTTCGAACAAAAACCTGCTCTTTGCTACTCCGGAACGCGACGCTTTGATCGAGGCGTTCGATCCCGGCTGGCCCGGCGCCCTTCCTTTCACCGTGCTCCTGGCGCCGGACGGAAGAGTGGTCTTTCGCGAACTGGGGAGCATCGACCCGCTGGCGCTCCGGCGGGCCATTGTCAAGGCGCTGAACGAACGCAAGCCGTGGTAGCCAGCGCCGCGCTTCGGATGACCGACGCGCCCGGCCTTTTCCGCAGAGCGGGACGCCGGCGCGTTGAAACCATGAACGGGTTGGTCCTGGTGGCTCTGTCCACGTTCCGGTTGGCCTCCTGCCCGGCGGCAGCGGCCGCCGGTCAGCCGCTGGTTCTCAACCAGCAACGGCTGCATCTCGGCGTGCCCGGCAGGCCGGAGTGGGAGGAATTCGCGGGACATACTCCCGATGCGACGAGGTTGGACTTGCGATTCCAAGCTCAAACCAATTCCCGCCCGGCCACCCTGTTCATCCGGCAGGAGAACGTGCGGCAGGACTGGTTCGTGGAACTGAACGGTCGGCGACTCGGAAAGCTCTTCCTGATGGAAGCGGATTTGGTCCACACCCTCCTCGTTCCTCCCGGGGCGTTGCGGAGCGGTGAGAATATCGTCTCCTTCCTGCCCCCGAAGGAGAATGACGACATCGTGCTGCGCGAGATCACAGTTGACCCGCGGCCTGTGGACGAAGCATTGCGCGAAGCGACGCTTGCGGTTCGCGTGACCGAAGCCGCCGGCTATAAGCCGTTGCCTTGCCGCTTGACCATCGTGAATCAAGCCGGCGCCCTGGCGCCCCTGTTGGCGTTCTCCAACGAGCCGCCCGCCGCCCGGTTCATCGCGGTCCGGCCGGGGGTTGTCTACACGGGCGATGGACGGGCGCGAGTCGGGCTGCCCGCCGGTGGCTACACGGTTTACGCTTCGCGTGGCTTCGAGTATGGCGTGGCCACGCAATTCGTTCGTCTGGCTCCCGGCCAGCAGCGTCAACTGACGCTGCAATTGCGGCGCGAAGTGTCGACGCCTGGGTGGGTGAGTTGTGACACTCACGTGCACACCTTTACGCTGAGCGGTCACGGCGATGCGACGACGGACGAACGGATGCTCACGCTGGCCGGCGAGGGCATCGAACTGCCCATCGCCACCGACCACAATATTTATGCGGATTACGCCGAGCCTTCGCGTCGGATGAAGGTGGCGAGGTACTTCACGCCGGTCACCGGCGATGAAGTCACGACTCCGGCAGGGCATTTCAATATTTTCCCCGTCGCCCCTGAAGCGCGGGTGCCGGACTTCCAGGTCACGGACTGGCCGACTTTGATGAAATCGTTGCGGAGCACGCCGGGCGTGCGCGTGGTTGTCCTGAATCACCCGCGCAACGTGCACAATAATTTTCAGCCTTTCGCCGCGACCAACTACAACGGCGTCACTGGCGAGAACAAACGCGGTCCCGAGTTCAGCTTCGACGCCGTGGAAGTGCTCAATTCCTCGGCCCAACAATCCGATTACCTGCTGGTCTATCGGGACTGGTTCGCCCTCTGGAATTATGGCTATACGATGACGGGGGTGGGTTCCAGTGACGGCCATGATGTGAGCCGCTATATCGTGGGCCAGGGGCGGACCTACCTGGCTTGTCCGGACAGCGATCCGGGCCGCTTGCCCGTGGCCACGGCCTGCTCGAACCTGCTCGCCGGGCGCGCCTGTGTGAGCATGGGATTGCTGACGCAGATGAGCGTCAACGATAAATTTGGCGCCGGCGATCTGGCCACGGGCTTGAGGGAGCAGGTGCGCGTCAAAGTCAAAGTGCTCGGCCCATCCTGGGTGAGCGCCACCAACGTCGCCCTGTTCGCCAACGGTGTGAAGGTGCGCGAAGCAGACCTGGGCGGACCGGTGAAGCCCGGCCGGGCGACAAGGAGGGCGGGCGTGAAAGGGGAGATCGAGTGGAACATTCCGCGCCCGGCCCATGACGTTTTTCTGGTGGCCCTCGCGACGGGTCCGGGTGTGACTGCGCCCTTCTGGGCGATACCGCATCCCTATCAGCCGGTCTCGCCCCGGTGGGCCGGTCGCGTCATCGGATCAACCAACCCGATTCGGCTGGATGCCGACGGGGATGGTCGCTTCAGTTGCGCCCGGGACTACGCCAGGCGCCTGGTTGCCCGGTTCGGTCCTGATCCGGCGCGAATATTGGCGGCCTTGAGTGAGTTCGACGAGGCCGTCGCCGCCCAGGCGGCCAGCCTGTGCCTGGCGGCCGGCGGTAAACTGGACGGGCCGGATTATGCGCGAGCCTTGGAGTCGGCTGCGCCTCAAGTGCGGCGAGGTTTCCTGGCCCTGGCCGGGACCTTGAACTAATGGGCTTTCCGTGAACGGTTGCCAATCGCCAATGAGCAATGTGCAATGAGCAATGTGCAATATCAGGATTGCGCATTGCTCATTGCACATTGCTCATTGCTCATTCTGGCGCAAGATTCCACACCCGCAGGTTCATGGCCGGTGAGCAGGCCCGAAAGGAACAAGGAGCTTTCCATGAACCTTCCGTATGTAGTCCCGGCTTTAGCCGGCCGGTGCCGCCTGAAGGCGGGACTACGAACGGCGTTCCAGCGGTGCCCGCACGGTTTCAATTGTCTCTTTACCGGAGCCAGGTTAACACTGTCGGCGAAATATCCGGCTCATGAACACACTGAACAAACTTGCCGCGTTCTCTCTCGCAGGAAACTTGTTGGCCGTTGGCATCGCCGCCGCCAAAGACTGGGTCGTCTACGACGGCCGGCAGGGTCCTGGCCAGGGCAAACAGATCGTCTTCCTGACCGGCGACGAAGAATATCGATCCGAGGAAGGACTGCCACAACTGGCCAAAATCCTCGCGCGGCGTCATGGCTTCAAATGCACGGTCCTGTTTTCGATTAACCCCAAGACCGGCGAGATCGATCCCAACACCAAAAATAACGAGCCCGGCATGGAGGCGCTGGACTCCGCCGACCTGTGCGTGATGCTCCTTCGTTTCCGCGAATGGCCCGACGCACAGATGAAGCACTTCGCGGATTATTACCTGGCGGGCAAACCGTTCATCGCCCTGCGCACGAGCACGCACGCCTTCGATTACAGCAAGAATTCCGAGAGCCCTTACAAGAAATTCCATTGGCAAAGTGCGGAATGGCCCGCTGGTTTCGGCAAACAAGTCCTGGGCGAAACGTGGGTCAGTCACTGGGGCAATCACAAAAAGGAAGCCACCCGCGGCGTCATCGAACCCTCCGCCGCCAGTCATCCCGTGCTGCGCGGTGTGACCGACATCTTCGCCGACACCGACGTCTACGAAGCGGCGCCTCCGGGCGACGCCACAGTTGTGGTGCGCGGCCAGGTGCTCCAAGGGATGAACCCGACTGATGCGCCGGCTGACTATCGAAAGAAAAACGCGCACGGCGTCGAACAAAGCGTCAACCAACCGATGATGCCGGTCGTCTGGACGCGTACCCACCAGAACGAAGCGGGCCGGACGAACCGAATTCTCACCACGACAATGGGCGCGGCCACCGACCTGCAGAGCGAAGGATTGCGCCGCCTGCTCGTCAACGCCGCCTATTGGGCTGTCGGCCTGGAAAGCAAGATTCCGCCCGCCGCCAACGTGGACTACGTTGGCGAATTTCATCCCACCATGTATGGCTTCAATGGCTTCAAGAAAGGGGTCAAGCCGGCCGACCATGAATTAAAAGAGGCCCAGTAAGCAGGTGAGCTAGAGGCTGACGCTGCCGCGGCGCCCACGGCCGGGAGGACGACCTGCCAGCTTGGGTCAGGCGCTCGCGGGCAATTTCAAATTTGAAATTTGAAATTGAAATTCATGGAGTGCTTTCAGGCTCGCTCACCGCCGGGCCGTCTTGACATGCGCTCGTCCCAGGCCGAATTGGTCGCCCATTGCCACAACCTTGCCGTTGCGGAAGTGGACTTCGAGGAATTTCGAGCCGGACACCGGGTTGCCGTCCTCGTCTTTCAGGGCGGCAACGATCTGGCGCGAGTTCGCATCGATCACGTCGGGTGTGTGACACCAGGCATAACGGCCATCGAGGCTGAACGTGACCCAGCCATGACCGCCGGCGCTCAACTCCACCTGTCCCTTCTCTTTGGGTGGCATTTTTGTGGCGTCAAAGATGAAGAGCTTCCGGCTGTCCTGGTCGCTGATCCAGAGCTCTTTTTCGTCCGGGGTGAGCGCGGCGCCGTGGGTGCGGTGCGGGATCGGCGGGTCTGCGGCGAACACGCGATAGGGCACCTTCCCGGTGCGCAGATCGGCCACGTCGAATCCGACATGACGTCCCAGACAAAGGTAGGCGTATCGATTTCGGCTATCGACGGTGAATGGGAAGACGCCGCTTTCGCCGACTCCGTCGAAGTGGCGGACCAGCCAGTCGTCCTTGGTGCGGAAGACCCAGAAATTGGTCTCGGTGCCGAGATAGGCGAATTTGCCGTCGAGACTGGCGATGCTGTTATGGGCCTGCAGGCCGGCGGGCAGCCACTTCATCACGTCGCCGTTTTGCGCGCTCACCACCATGAACCCGCTATTCGTGCCGCGATACCACCACCCGGTGGGCGCGAAAATCCGTTTTCCATCGGGGCTGATGCAGGCCCGATCGATGCCCGCGTCGTAGGTGCGTTCCCAAAGAATCTTTTCCGTCTCGAGATCGAAGGCGCCAAGGCGCCGGCTGGTGCTCGAATAGTAGACAGCGTGGTTCCTGGCATTGCCGCAAAATCCGCGCAACCCTTCCTTGAACGGGATGTCGATGCGCCGGACCAGGCGATGACCCTGGTCGATGTCGAAAACAAGAATCCCCCTGCCCGAGCCACCCGGCTGCGCGCCGTCGGGGGTGCTCATGTAGAGGTAACGTTTAAGGCTGGCATCGCCCGCGTGGAGCGGGGGCAGGGAAAGGATCCCGAGGCAGAGCAGAAGAACAAGGCGCATGGGCCAGTTTATGGCTGGGGCATCACGGCGCGTCAAGCGGGCTCGCGCCTGGAGCGCGACCGGTCCCCGGTCGCAGCGCTCTGCTCGAAGCCGAGCTCCGGCTTGTTCCACCGCGCCAGTTCTGATCACGCGTGGCGCAGTGGGACTGTCCGCTCCGTGCTGGATGGAACACCTCCATGGCCTTTCGCCGCTCATCTGGCCCGTTCCACTCAGGGCGGCCCAGCGGTCGATCCCAGCAGCTTCAGAATCGCCACGGTATTCAGCGTGGCTTTCGGGACGAAGGAACTGGCGTCGACAAATTCGGGCATCTTCGAGCCATCGGGACTGCGCTCGGAGCAATGGCCGTTCTCGCCCCAGGGCCCGAGACCGTCGAGGGTGGGGACGGCGTCCCAGATGAAATTGCCATCGCTCAACCCGCCTCGCTCCTCGACGTTCACCGGGATGCCGAGATCGCGGCCCGCCTGCTGCCAGACCGACGCGAGACGCTCGGTGCCAGGATTTCGCGGCCAGGGACGGCTTTCGCTCAGGATCTCCAGATTGACGTGGCAGGCGAAGCGATCGACCGGGCTGCGCACCTGGCCCGGCCCGGCGAGCGCGAGCAAGGCCGCTTTGGCCTGCGCGTACACTTCCGGACGGAACGCGCGGAACTCGCCTTCGGCCACCGCCTCGTGGGGAACGCGGTTGAGCCCGGTGCCGCCGGCGATGGTGGCGACGTTGAAAGTGAGGTCACGCGACTCATCGGTCAGCGCCGAGATCTGCCCCACCGTTTGCGCCAATTGCACGATGGCATTGGCGCCGTGGCTGTGATTGGCCCCGGCGTGCGCGCCACGTCCGTGCACCGTGACACGCCAGGTCGCCCGCCCCTTGCGCGCCACGACCATCAGCCGCTCCTGGCCGAGGCGCCCTTCCGACTCGAAGACCAGCGCGGCCAGGGTCTCGCGGTCAAGCCGCGCCCGACACACTTCACCGAAATCGTGGGACAAGATTTCCTCCGACGAGTTCCAAAAGAGCCTCCAGGTGATGTCGTCAAACGCCGCCTGGGCCCGCGCCCGCAGCGCCTGCAGGATCAGCCACATCATCACCGTGCCACCCTTGATGTCGTGCGTTCCCGGTCCGTAAATGCGGTCGCCCTCCCGTTGCCAGTGGAATTGGTTCCGCACTTCCTCTTCCGGAGGAAACACGGTGTCGAGATGCGACACCAGGGCGATGGAGCGGGGCGTTTGCCCGCGACGCGTCAGGAGCAGGTGATGGCCGCAAGCCGGATTCACGGAAGGCACCGTTTCCGCCGTGAAGCCCAGCGGCGCGAATGCCTCCGCGGTGAGCCGCCCCAATCGGTTCACCCCGTCGCGATTGCCCGTGAAGCTGTTGAGGTTGACCATCTCGCGCAACAACTCGAGGGCCGCCGGCATCTGGCCTTCGAGAAATTCGGTCAACGAGGCCCGGACGGGACTGGGCGGGTGGACCTGGAGCGTCACGCTTTGGCGTAAAGTTGGGCGCCTTTTTCGACGAACTCTTTGGACTTTTCCTGCAGCCCTTTTTGCAGCGCCTCCTCGGGGCTCAGGCCTTGTGCGGCGGCGTATTGGCGCACGTCTTCGGTGAGCTTCATCGAGCAGAAGTGCGGGCCGCACATGCTGCAGAAGTGGGCGGCCTTGGCCCCCTCTTGCGGGAGGGTTTCATCGTGAAAGGCGCGCGCGGTCACCGGGTCGAGGCTGAGGTTGAATTGATCTTCCCAGCGGAATTCGAAGCGGGCTTTGCTCAGGGCGTTGTCGCGGTATTGCGCGCCGGGGTGACCTTTGGCCAGGTCGGCGGCGTGGGCGGCGATCTTGTAGGCGATGACGCCATCTTTGACGTCCTGCTTGTTGGGCAGGCCCAGATGTTCCTTGGGGGTGACGTAACAGAGCATGGCGCAGCCGTACCATCCGATCATGGCCGCGCCGATGGCGCTGGTGATGTGATCGTAGCCGGGGGCGATGTCCGTGGTGAGCGGGCCGAGGGTGTAGAAAGGGGCCTCGTGACACCACTCGAGTTGCTTGCGCATGTTCTCCTCGATCAAATGCAGGGGGACGTGGCCGGGACCTTCGTTCATCACCTGCACGCCGTGTCGCCACGCGCGTTCGGTGAGTTCACCCTGGGTTTTAAGTTCGGCAAACTGGGCTTCATCGTTCGCGTCGGCGATCGACCCGGGCCGCAGGCCGTCGCCGATGCTGAAGCTGACGTCGTAGGCGGCCATGATCTCGCAGATGTCGTCCCAGTGGGTGTAGAGGAAACTCTCCTGGTGATGAGCGAGGCACCACTTGGCCATGATGCTGCCGCCCCGGCTGACGATGCCGGTCATGCGATGGGCTGTGAGCGGGATGAATCCCAACCGCACGCCGGCGTGAATGGTGAAGTAATCGACGCCCTGCTCGCATTGCTCGATCAGGGTGTCGCGGTAGATCTCCCAATTGAGTTCCTCGGCTTTGCCCCCGGCCTTCTCCAGCGCCTGGTAAATCGGCACGGTCCCGATGGGGACAGGCGAGTTGCGCAGAATCCACTCCCGCGTGGCGTGGATGTTCCGGCCGGTCGACAAATCCATGACGGTGTCGGCGCCCCACTTGGTGGCCCAGCGCATTTTTTCGACTTCCTCTTCGATGCTCGAAGCGACGGCGGAGTTGCCAATGTTGGCGTTGATCTTCACCAGGAAGTTGCGGCCGATAATCATCGGCTCAGACTCGGGATGGTTGATATTGGCCGGGATAATGGCGCGGCCAGCCGCCACTTCGTCGCGGACAAACTCGGGGGTGATGACGGGCGGGATGCGCGGAGGGAAGCGCTGAAGGACGGCAGGGAGCTCGGGGTCGTTGGCGCGACGTCCCTCGTGGCGGGCGCCGGGATGCTGATGCTCCAAGGCATCGCGTGAAGCCTGAGGGCCCAGGCGGGACTTGAGGAGCTCGAGGCCCTGGTTTTCGCGGAGGGCGATGAACTCCATTTCCGGGGTGATGATGCCCGCGCGGGCGTACCAGAGCTGAGTGACCGGGTGCCCCCGGGCGGCGCGGCGCGGGCGGCGTCGCTGGCCTTGGAGGCCGGGAAATTCCATCAGGCGGTTTTTCTCCGCCTGGCTGGCATAGGTGGCGTGCTGGGGCGACAGGTACCCGTTGTCCTTCGGTTCAACCGTGCGGCCGTCGTATTCCTCGACGTCGCCGCGCTGGAGGATCCAGTCCCGGCGCAGGGCGGGCAGGCCTTCCTGGACCGAGCCTTTGAATTCGGGATCGCCCCAGGGACCCGAACAATCATACAGGCGCACCGGCTCATTCACCTCGATCCGGTTGTCAAAGGCTTTGGTCGGTGCGAGGGAAATCTCCCGCATCGGGACGCGGAGCGCCGCGTGCCGTTTGCCGGCGACGTAAACGCGCCGGCTGTTGGGCAGTTCGTCGCCGCTGTGCGGCTCGAACGAAGGTTTGGTCGCGATCATCTTTAGCCTTTCTTCAAGCGGTCCGGTGAGCCAGGAACACAAGGGAAGGGGACGACTTTCCCTGCGCCAGCATTACCTGGATCAGGTTCAACGGGTCTCCGTCGCCCCCGCGTCGGACTCTCAGCCTTCGTCCCCGCTTCCATCACTGGAAGGGCGAACCGGTTGGCTCCCCAGACCGACGCACAACCTAGGAGGAAGTCATTTTATCGTCAAGCGCGGCGGAGAATCGAGAATCTCCTTGCCCTGCGGGTGCGGCGTGCTAATCCATACGCCGTGACCCACCAGCCCTGGCGTTTCTCAGCGACGAACCGGTTGACGAAGATCCGATGGGGTTGGCCGACCAGGCCGGCGACGCCTCTGCGAGGGCCGCTGGATCGCCGCGGCGTTCGTGGGGGAAACTGGTGGTCTCTTATGCTCTTGCTGGCGGGGAGCGCCGGCGCGTTCCTGGCGCCCGATGCGCTGGCCAAGGGCAAGGCCGAACATGTGGTCGTGGTGGTGTGGGACGGGATGCGCCCGGATTTCGTCCGGCCCCAATACGCGCCGAACCTCTACACGCTGGCCACGAACGGCGTCTTTTTCAGGCGACACCATCCGGTTTACATCAGTTCGACCGAGGTCAACGGCGCCGCGCTGGCCACCGGCGTGCACCCGGGCCGCAGCGGGGTCATTGCCAATAGCGACTACAATCCGGAGATGAATTTTCTCGCCAGCTTCGCCACCGAAGGGCTCGATGCGGTCTTGCGGGGCGACTTGCTGACGCAGGGCAATTACCTGCGCACACCAACCGTGGCGGAGATTTTGCAGGACAACGGCATTCCGACGATCATCGCCGGCTCCAAAAATGTGGCCCTGCTGCACGATCGTTCGGCGAAAAAGAGTTCCCCGGCGGAGAAGGCTTCCGTGACGCTCTTTGAAGGCAAGACTCATCCACGCTTCGTCGCCGAAGGCTTGGTCAAAGTCAACGACGACAAAGCCTGGACGACCAACGTCACCCATCCCAACAAGGAACAGGATGGCTGGACGACGCGGGCGCTCATCCGCGGATTGTGGAAGAAGGAGGTGCCCAAATACACGCTCCTCTGGCTCAGTGAACCCGACAAGACGCAACACGAGACCGGGGTGGGTTCGTCCAATGCGGTCGCCGCGATCGAAAACAGCGACCGCAATCTCGGCGACGTCATCAAAGCGCTCAGCGATCACGGCGTGCTCGACAAGACCGATATCTTTGTCGTTTCCGATCACGGCTTTTCCACCATCCAGAGCGGCCCGGATGTGGTGAACATCCTCAAGAGACAAAAATTTACCGCCGGCAAGAAGTCCGAAAACCCCGAACCGGGCGACATCATGGTCGTCGGCCTGGGCGGCAGCGTGATGTTCTACGTGATGGATCAGCTCGAATCGGTCATTCGACGTCTGGTGGATTTACTGCAGACGAGCGATTTCGCCGGCGTGATTTTTTCCCGCATTCCGGTGGAGGGCACGTTCCCGCTCGAGCAGGTCCGCTACACCTCGACGAACCACGCGCCCGACGTGATGCTGGCGTTGCGCTGGAGCGCGGATCGGAATGACCACGGCTTTCCGGGCATGTTTTTCTCGATGGACGGGGCCAAGGGCAAAGGGTCGCATGCGTCGCTCAGCCGCTTCGATATGAACAACACGCTGGTGGCCTCCGGGCCGGACTTCAAGCGGGGCTTTTTGAGCGAAGTGCCAAGCGGGAACATTGATCTGGCTCCGACGATCTTGTGGCTGCTGGGGGTGAAACCGCCGCAGCCGATGGACGGGCGGGTCTTGCGCGAGGCGCTGGTCGATAATCACGATCCCCCTCCCAAGGCCGTGGAGCGCAGGATTGAGGCGACGCGGGATATCGGCTATTTCCGCTGGACCCAGTACCTCAAGTTCAGCGAAGTCGAGGGCGCGGTTTACTTCGACGAAGGCAATGGCGAACCGGTGCTAAGGTCTTACGCGACCCCGGACTGAGTGCCGTTCGTAGTCGGGCCTTCCGGGGGTTCATGGGAAGGCTCCAAGGTTTCTTGACCGCGCCTTGGGACCAGGAACCTGCGGGCGTGGAATCGTGTGCCAGAATGAGCAATGAGCAATGAGCAATGAGCAATGAGCAATGAGCAATCTGAATGGCCCCGGATATTGCACATTGCTCATTGCACATTGCTCATTGCTCATTGCTCATTGGCCATTGAGGCTTGCGCAATGGACGGTTCAGGGAGAAAACGGGCTACAACAAAGTTCCGTGCAGAATCTGGTAGGCGATGGTGAAGTAAATGATGAGCCCGGTCACGTCCACCAGGGTGGCGACGAACGGGGCGCTGGCCGCCGCGGGATCGAATCCCAGTCGGCGCAGGATGAAGGGCAGCATGGAGCCGGCCAGACTACCGAAGAGAACCACCCCAATTAAACTGCAGGCGACCGTCGTCGCCACCAGGCCGTAGTGCGGTCCGTAGACTTGTTCCTTCCTGGGCCAAAGCAAAATGCGGACGAGGGCGATGCCGGCCAGAACACAGCCGAGGGCGAAGCCGGCGACGGCCTCCCGACGCATCACCCGCCACCAGTCGCGCAGGGTGAGGTCCCGCACGGCCAGGGCGCGGATGATCAAGGAGGTGGCCTGCGAGCCGGAGTTTCCCCCGCTCGATATGATCAGCGGAACAAACAGGGCGAGCACCACGGCTTTGGCGATCTCATCCTCGAAGTAGCCCATCGCCGTCGCGGTCAACATTTCACCGATGAACAGCACGGCCAGCCAACCGGCCCGTTTTTGAATCATCGTCCCCAGGCCGATTTTCAAATAGGGCGCGTCCAGGGCCTCCATGCCGCCAAGCTTCTGGATGTCCTCGGTGGCTTCCTTTTCCACCAGGTCAAGCACGTCGTCCACGGTCACGATCCCGACGAGCACTCCGCGCGAGTCCACCACCGGGAGGATGGTGACATCGTATTTCTTGAAGGCGGCGACGGCCGTTTCCTGATCCTCGGTGGCGCGCAGGGCGAGGTTGCGATGTTCGAGCAGTTCGACGACGGGCGTGCGGGGATCGGAGACGACGATGTTGCGCAAGCGGACCCAATCGACGAGCCGGCCCGGGGCGTCCACCACGTAGAGCTGGTTGAGTGACTCGCGTTTGGCGGCGTGCCGGCGCAGGTGCTCGAGCACTTCGGCGACCGTCCAGTTCTGCTGGATGGCGACGTATTCCGGGGTCATGCGCCGGCCGATGGAATCGACCGGATAGCCGAGCAATTCGATCGCGACTTTGCGTTCTTCGGGCGAGAGGAGATTGAGCAGCTTCTGCGTCACGGCCGAAGGCAGCTCTTCGAGCAAGGCGGTGCGGTCGTCGGGGGGCAAGTCGTTGAGGAGGCGCGCGACTTGTTCCGTGCCCAGGGCGTGCACCAACTGTTCCTGGTCTTCGACGCTGAGGTATTCGAAGACTGCGGTGGCCAATGGTTGTGGCAGAATGCGAAGGAGAACGGCTTTATCGTCGGGGCTGAGATCGGTCAGGATCTCCGCCAGGTCGGGCGGGGAAAACTCCGAGAGGATCTGGCGAAGTTGATTGAAATTGCGCTGGCGGATGAGTTCAGCCAACTCGGGCCGGAGCAGGTTTCCGATCATGCGGCCCGATCAAAGCCAGGGCAGGGGAGAAAGCCAAGAAGGAAGCTCTCCGGCCATGGCCTCAGCTGCGCCGGGACCGTCCCTTTGTCGTCCCGGCTTTGGCCGGCCAGTGCGCGCCGGCTCGCTCTGGTCAGTGTATAGGGTGTTTTCCCATTGAGGTGGAGGTTTTCACCTACTTTCGGTCGTGGCCCGCAGTCCTACGATGGTATCTGGCAACAAAACTTATGCCTGCAGCCAATCCTGCGGAAACGTCCGCCATGCCGGGGAACGCGTGTCCCCCGCGTCCTGGTTGCGACGCCCCGCCCCAACAGCTCATCGAGGAAAAACATGCGTTACGTCATTCTTCGCGACGATGACACCAACGCGCTGACACCGGTGGACTGCCTGGAAAGGTTGCACCGCCCCCTGCTGGAACGGGGGTTGCCGGTGAATCTGGCCATTATCCCCAAAGTTCGCACTGACACCAAGAGCGCCGACGGGCAGCCGGAAGGATTCCTCCTGGCCAGACCCAAACATGACGGATCGACCGCCGCGCTCCCCATCAGCTGCAATGAGTCGCTCGTGCGCTATTTGCGCGACCAGCCCGGCTACCACATCGTGCAACATGGCTACCACCACTCGCTCTCCGAATTTGATTCGGAGCACGCCGATGATATCTCCGACAAACTCGAACAAGGCGCCCGGTTGCTGATGGAGGCGGGCTTTCCCCGGCCGGAAACGTTCGTTGCTCCCTACGATCAATTCTCTCCCGCCAGCCTGCGCGAAGTGGCCCGGCATTTTCGGGTGATTTCGACCGGCTGGTACGAATGGGGGCAGCTGCCGGTTTCGTGGTGGCCACGGTATGTGCTCAAGAGCCTCTTCAAGCGCCCGCACTGGCGAATCGGTCGAACGCTTCTCCTGACGCATCCCGGTTGCCTGCTGTCTTATCAACGACCTTATACCAACATGCTCGAGGAGGTGAAGCGGTCGGTGACCAGCCGGCAGCTGACCGTGCTGGTGACGCGCTGGTGGGAATACTTTCGAGGCCGGCGGCCGGACGAACCCTTCCTCCGCATCTTCCACGAAACGGCCGACTGGCTGGCCTCGCGGCCGGACATCAAAGTCATTTCCTTCGCCGACCTGCTCAACGGCCACGGGCCGTTTCACTGATCGTCTGCCTGAAGAAGAGGAATCGGAATAAAAGCACGACGGCCGAATCACTCCATCGCGCCCAACACCTCGTGCAGCGGGACGGTGGCAAAGGTGGTGGCGTAGTCGGACATCGCGTACGGGATGACGAGCATGCCCCGGTGCACCAGGCTGCCGCAGGAGTAGACCACATTGGGGACGTAGCCCTCGCGCTCGTTTTCATTCGGCTTGATCAGCGGCTCGCGCAAGCGGCCGATCACTTTCGTCGGGTCGTTGCGGTCGAGCAGGAAGGCGCCGATGCAATACTTGCGCATGGGTCCCACGCCGTGGCTGAGCACCAGCCAGCCTGCGTCCGTTTCGATGGGCGATCCGCAGTTGCCCAACTGGACGAATTCCCAGGAGTAGGTCGGCTTGAGGAGCAACTGCGCACTGTGCCAGAAATGCAGATGGTCCGAAAACATCAGGTAGATGTTTTCATAGTCCTGGCGTCCGAGCATGGCGTAGAGGCCGCCGATTTTGCGCGGGAAGAGCGCCATGCCCTTGTTCTGCACCGCCGGCCCGTTGAGGGTGATGAATTTGAAATGGAGAAAGTCGGGCGTTTCGATGAACTGCGGCAGGATCAGTTTGCCGTCGTAGGCCGTGTAGGTCGCGTAATACGTCCGGGTGCCGTCGTCGTTGTGGAACAGCACGAAGCGGGCGTCCTCGATCCCGTTGCTCTGGGAGGGCGTGACGGGAAACAGGACGCGTTCGGACAAGCGGGAGTCCGGGGCGAACTGCACGTCGTAATTCGATTGGGCCAGGACCAAGGTTTTTCTGGCCACCGCTTCGGTTTCATCGCCCCGCGCCTGGTGCTGTTTGGTCACCAGCGACACGCTGGCGCGCAGATCCTCGAGCGTGAAGGAGTCGCCCAGGTTTTGCAGGACTTGCCGCGTGAAATCCCCCGACAGGCCCAGTTCATGGAGTTTGCGCTCGAACAATTTCTTCTCGTAGGACGCGTTGGGCGCCTGCTCCGCCTCCAGGCAGTAGCGGGTGGGCGCGTTGATCATGATGTTGCCCGCCGCGTCGAGAAATCCCGTGCGCAGCGTGACCGAAGAAATGTGGCCTTCGCCCGTGGCCCGCAGGCTCACGATGAAACGCAGTGAGCCCGGCGGCAAATCCGACTGGTCCGGGTGCTCGACGATCGAAGGATTGAACAACGCGGCCGCCTCCAGCGAATATTCGTGCGCAAAGAAGGCCCCGAGCAACAATTCCCGCTCCTCGGAAAGCTTCGCATCGGTCAGCAGATGGTGGCGGATCTGTTCGCATCGCCGCCGGAGGAACTCGCGGATTTTCAAATGCCGTTCCCCGAACTCGGCCAGGACTTGCGCCAAGAGGCGATGGACCTCGCTCTCGGGCAGGGCCATGACTCGCCCGCAGATTTTGACGGCCCGATGGTCGCTCGTGGGAACAAACGGGCGGACCAGGACGCGCGCGCGGTCGGGCAAGAGGGTGACGTTGGTGCGTTTGACGGTGAGGGTTCTCATCGGCCAGGCAGGGGTCAGGACGACGGCTGGCTGAACACCGTCACGGCGTTTTGCATGAGGCGCAATTCCGCCAGGGAGAGCAGGAAAGCCAGGGTGGATTCGGCTCCCTGGTTCTGGTTCACCCGATCGACATGCAAGGCATCGCGGCAGCCGCCGGTGGTCGCGGAGTATAGCTCCAGCCCGAGATCGTTCCAGCCGAGAAACCAGTCGAAAGCGCGCTGGGCCTGCTCATACCACCACGCATCCAAGGTGGCGCGGTAGGCTTCCAGGCAGGCCGACACCATGGCCTGCGCTTCGATGGGCTGCTGATCAAAGTTCGCGCGCGGTCCGCCGCGCCGGTAAAAACCGTTATTGCCGATCGGCCGAAAATCACCCGTTTCGGACGTCTGCAATTCGGCCAGCCAGCGCAACGCGCGCAGGCCGCGCTCAAACACCGGCTTTTGGCCGGTCGCCCGGCCGCTCAGGATCAGGGCATGAGCCAGCTTCGCATTATCGTAGGTCAGTTCGTCTTCAAACCACTGCCAGTCCGGCTGGGCCGTCTTGTCGAACAGTTCCACCAGCCGGGTCGTGAGGGTCTCCTGGATGTGGTTGGCCAGCCGATCCCCGCTCAGGCGCTGCAGGTATTCGTGGATGCCGAGCAGGGAAAAGGCCCAGCCGCGCGGCGAGACGAATTCCAGCACCGCCGGCAGCGCCTGGGCGAAAACTTGTCCGGACATGACTTGAAAGCTTCGATAGGGCGAGCGCCCCACCCCCATCCCCAGCGCCCAAAGGGCCCGGCCATGCGAGTCCTCCGAGCCCTGTTCATCCCGCCAGCTCCGATCAAAGCTCAGGAAGTTATGGAACCGGTTGGTCTTGGGATCAAACGCATGGTGCAGAAAGGCGGCATAAGTCGTGGCCAGCGTCCGCACGCTTTCCGGCTCTTCCTCCATCTCGTCGAGCAGCACGGCCAGAATGAAGGCGCGCGCATTGTCATCCGTGCAGTAGCCCTCGGAAAAGTTCGGCACGGTGAAGATGGCATGTTGAAAGAGGCCGGTCGAATCGGTCATGCGCGAAAGATGATCCAGCTTCAACGTGGGCAGCTCACGCGGCTGCTGGTCGAGGGTTTTCGTGGCAAACGATTTGCGCGATAACACGGCGCGCTCGAGCCGCGCCAGCTCGAAGGAACGCATGTAGAGACGCGCCACGTTGCTCCACACCATCTCGCGGCCCAGCTTGTAGGCGTTCTTGCGGAGGGCGGTGCGGCGCGTTTCGTCGCGCAACAGGCCCGTGACCTCGCGCGCGATGGCTTTGGTGTCGCCGAAGGGCACGAGCACGCCGCGCTCTTCCGCCAGCAACTCCTGCGCATGCCAGTAGGGGGTCGAGATCACCGCCTTGCCCGCTCCGAACGAATAGGCCAGCGTGCCGGAGGTGATCTGGGCTTCGTTCAGATACGGAGTGAGGTAAATATCCGCCGCCCCGATGAACTCCTTCAACTCTTCCAGCTCGACGAAGCGGTTGTAGAAGATGACATGCTTCTGGACCTTGTTCTTTTTGGCCAGCCGCTCGAGGCTCAAGCGGTAGGCTTCCCCTTGCTCGCGCAACAAGTTGGGATGAGTCGCCCCCAGCACGATATAGACGACATTGGGGAATTCGGCCAGAATCTCCGGCAGAGCGTTGAGCCCATGCTCGATGCCCTTGTTCGGCGAGAGCAAACCGAAGGTGAGCAACACCAACCTTCCTTCCACTGAAAACTGGTCCTTGTAATACGTCGGATCGACGAACGGGATGTCAGGGATGCCGTGCGGGATCAGATCGATCTTGGCCGGCGGCGCCTGGTAGATTTCCTGCAACATCTGCCGCCCCCGCTCCGCCATGACGACGAGCCGGGTGGAGCGCGCGATCAACTCCTGCATCACCCGCCGCTGGTCGACATTCGGATGCGGCAGCAGCGTGTGCAGCGTGGTCACAACCGGCATCTTCAATTCGTGCAACAGCGCCAGGACGTGACTGCCCGAGGGCCCCCCAAAAATCCCGAACTCGTGTTGCAGGCAGACCACATCGACGTTGTTGATGTTGAAAAAGTCCGCCGCCCGCTGGTACGACGATAAATCCTGCTCCTCGATCTCGAAGCGCACCTCCTCCGGATAATCGTAGCCGCCCTCGATATCGTTGACCGGAACGGCGAAGCATCGGCTTTCCGGATAGGCCGCGGCCATCGCCGCGCGCAAGTCGGCCGTGAACGTGGCTATGCCGCATTTCCGCGGCACGTAGTCGCTCACAAAGGCAATCTGTCGAACTTCCGATGCTGCTAGCACAGGCTTAAAGGATTGTCTGTTTTACTTCGTTCGCCGGCGCGCCCCACTGCCCTATCTTCTCCCGGCGCAAGGCTGAGCGCAAAGGAATTTTCTCGGAGAATCGGCGGATCGGAGACGGAAAGTGGCGCGCCAGAGTGGTTTCGAGCCGGGGCCGGCGGCCCGGATCCACGGCCGTTAAATTAAGCGTGGCGTTGTCTGGGGGGCCTTAATGACCGAATGACCAATGACCAATGACCAATGGCCACGACGGCCCCTGTGGCTATTTTTTGAGCTGACCGCCATGAAGAAAGGAACAGGTCGCAGTTGGCCATGCCGTGAGCGCTGAAAATGTAGAGGCGGACGTCGCGATGTAAACGAACAGTGGCAGTGCGGCTTTCACCTGGAGCCGGCTGCCTCGACGGACTGCTCCGGCCTCGCCGATTCAGCAACTGACTCGCCGTCGCTCGACACGATCTCGAACAGGTGATGCATGCGGGTCAGCTCAAAGAGCTGCCGCACCGGTGGCGCCGCACTGAGCAGGCGCATCCGCACCCCGCCATGGCGACTGCGCTCGTGGGCTGCCTTGTAGACCGACACCAGGGCCCCCAGGCCGCTGCTGTCCACAAAACTCGTTTCCGATAAATCGATCTCGATGCGTTCGAGTTCCGGATCGAGCCTCTCACAAATTTCGTTGCGGAAAAACCGCGCATTGACGGCGCTCAATTCGCCCACGCCGTTGACCGTCAAAGTTCCATTGTGTCGGTGAATCTCCATGATGATTGGGCCTTTCTCCCTTCCAGGCCGGTTGTCATTTCAATTCGTCCCCCTTCCCGCCACGGCCGCGGGCGCGGTCCGGCCGACCATCGTGACTTCCACCAAAAAACCGGGCGACTCGATGTATTGAACGTCAAGCCTCGCCTTGCCGGACAAATGGATCGTGCTGGGGCCGTTCACTTGCCAAACCAACCTGGCGGCGAGCGCCGGCGTGGAGTGGAGAAGCAGAATCGACTCGGCCATCGCCTTCGGCCTCGCGCCGAAGCGCTGCTGGACGATTCGCACCTTCACCGGAGTTGACGATGCTTTCCACATACTCCGGGTTGAAGTTAAGGAGGGCAGGCCCTTCTTTAAAGTGGGTGAAGACCTCCACTTTGAGAGGTAAATCCCCCCAGCACAATGAGAGGTAAGAACCCCCAGCACCTTGAAGGCCCTGCCCGTCCTCATCCCGCGCGCAAGGCAGCCGGGCCAACCGGCGGGCAATGGGGCCTTCACCTACTGGACAACCTCGGTCTATACCCCATGCTTGGCTGCGAATAGCATCCTAAATGTGTGCAGATCCTAACTACAATGATCCCTCGGGGGAGGAGCCAATGAAACGTCGAGACCACAAACAAGATGACGACCTGGGGCCCAGGCAGCCCGCCCTCGGTCCGACCCGCGCCGAATTGATGGGAGCGGGTCAATCGGGCATGGAAACGAGTGCCGCGCTCTTGCGCGAGCTGGTGTCGCACTTGCGACAAAACCGGACCCAATTACGCGAGGAATGGGCGCGGCGCATCACCGACGCGGAACTGCTCACCGCGATGAGCAAGGAGGAAATTTTTTCCGAGGCCACGTCGGTCTACGACAATTACGTGGAAGTGCTGGAGACGGGCAGCGTGGAGGCGTTGCAAGCCTATGCGCGCAACCTGTCCGAGCGCATCATCCCGCGGGGAGTCGAGACCCACGAAGTGGTGGGCATCGTGCTCCTGCTGCGCGACGTGCTGGCCCGCTCTCTCTTTAAAAAGTATCAGAACGATTTCGACCTGTTGAACTGCGTGCTCGATGCCTATGAGCCGGCGGCCAACCGGATCGCCAACACGGTGGCGGTCAGTTTCGTGCAGGAGCGAGAGCGGATCATTCTCCAGCAGCAGGAAGCCATCCGGGAATTGTCCACGCCGGTGTTGCAGGTGCGCGAGCGCCTGCTCATCCTGCCGATCATCGGCGTGATCGATTCCCAGCGCGCTCGCCAGCTGACCGAGCAGCTCTTGCGTGGCATCCGCAACAATCGCGCAAAAGTTGTCGTCGTGGACATCACCGGCGTGCCGACCATCGACTCGACCGTGGCGAATCACCTCGTGCAAACGGTGGAGGCTTCGCGGCTGATGGGAGCCAGTGTCATCATCACCGGTTTGTCTTCCGAGATCGCTCAGACCCTGGTGACCATCGGGGTTGACCTGAGCAAGATGAACGCGGTCGGCGATTTGCAAGGAGGGATCGAGGAGGCCGAGCGGTTGCTGAGTTCCAAAGTTATTCTCACCAACGAAATGCCCTCGCAGGAGCAGAAAGCCTGAGGTTTTCATGCACGTTCCTGTTTTGAAGCAGGGCGACTGCCTCATCGCCAGCATCCAGTCAGTCTTGTCGGATGCGGACCTGGTGCAACTGAGGGATGACCTGGGGGATCGGGTCGGACAATTTCGCTCGCGAGGAGTAATAATTGATGTTACGGTTTTGGACGTCATCGACTCGTTTGCTACCCGGACACTGCGAGCTATTGCCCTCATGCTCAAGCTGCGCGGGGCGGAAACGGTGATTGTCGGCATCCAGCCCGACGTGGCGTTCGCCATGGTGCAGTTAGGGTTGACGTTAGAGGGGATCGGGACGGCATTGGACCTCGAGGAAGGCTTGGCCCACCTCAACCGCGTGGCCATGAGGACCGTTGAACATGGAAAATGAGACGCGGGTCGCCATCGGCTCAGCGACGGACATCGTGACGGCACGCCAGAAAGGGCGTGCCCTGGCGATGACTTTGGGTTTCAACGGGTCGGATTTGACCTTGATTGCCACGGCCATCTCCGAAGTGGCGCGCAACATCGTCCAGCATGCCAAAGGCGGAGAAATCATCCTCACCCCGATTCAGAACGGAACGCGACAGGGCATTTTACTGGTTGCCCGGGACGAAGGCCCGGGCATCGCCGACGTGAGCCTGGCCTTGCAGTATGGCTACTCCACCCGCAAGGGCTTGGGCGTCGGTTTGCCCGGCGCAAAATGGCTCATGGACGAATTTGACATTGATTCCAAAGTCGGCAAAGGCACAACCGTCACCATGAAGAAATGGCTAAAGTGACATGAGCTCCGCCGCGGTCCAGAAGCAGGATTTCATTGATTGGGGGGTGGCCGGCCGGCCGATGGTTGGGGAAGCCGTGTCGGGCGATCTGCACCTGGTCAAGCGGCTGGATTTCGGCGCGCTCCTTGCCGTGGTGGACGGGGTCGGACACGGCGACGAGGCCACCGCCGCCGCGCAAAAAGCCGTGGCCATCCTCGAGACCAATGCCGAAAAGTCGATGATTTCCCTGGTCCGGCGTTGTCACGAAGCGCTCATGAAAACTCGCGGCGTGGTGATGACGCTGGCGTCGTTAAATGGGTTGGAAAACACCCTCACTTGGATGGCAGTGGGCAATGTGGAAGGCCGGTTGTTGCGCCGCGATGAACGCGCCGCTCCTGCGTCCGAAAGCGTTCTGCTCCGCGGCGGGCTGGTGGGCTATCAATTGCCCGGGCTTCACACCAGCGTCGTCCCGATTGCCCCGGGCGATCTGCTGATTCTCGCCACCGACGGTGTCCGGCCCGGGTTCGCCGACGGGGTCAACGTGAGCCAAACGCCCGGTCAACTTGCCGGCCAGATCCTGAGCGAGCATTTCAAAGGAACTGACGACGCGCTCGTGCTCGTCGCCCGTTACCTGGGAATGCATCATGAATAAGCATGAGCGCAGGCTGGCGCGACGCTATGCCGCGACGTTGCGCAGATACCTGGCCGATGAACAGGAAGCGGTCCTGGAGCAGGCCTACGAGCTGGGGCGCCTGGCCATCGCCCGGGGACTGGGCGTGTTGGACATGGCCCGGATTCACCAGGAAGCTCTCACCGAATGGCTGCGGCCGACCTCCGCCGCGGAGAGCCGACAGGCGCGTCTGAACGCGGCGGAAACTTTTTTTCTGGAGACGCTGTCACCCTTCGAAATGACCCACCGCGGGTTCCGGGAGACGAATCGAAAGCTGCAACAAACCATTGCCACGTTGGAGAAGCGCAATCTGGACCTGGCCGAGATGAATCGCGAATTGCAAGGGGAGATTGGCGAGCGCAAGCGCACGGAGAAGGCCCTGCGCGAAAGCGAAGAGCATCTCCGTCGACTGTTCCACGAAGCGCGCCGCATGGAAGAACGCCTGCGCAGCCTGTCGAACCAGATCCTCCACGTGCAGGAAGAGGAACGGAAGCGCATCAGCCGGGAATTGCACGATGAGGTCGGCCAGGCTTTGACGGCCGTCAGCGTGACGCTGGCCACCCTGAAAAGCGACGGCCCCGCAGCCTCGATGTGTCTTGGTCAAAAGCTTGCCGATGCCCAGAACCTGCTGCGGGAAACGATGGAGGCAGTCCACACTTTCGCCCGGGAGTTGCGGCCGAGCATGTTGGATGAGCTGGGCTTGTTGCCCGCCCTGCGCTCTTATCTCAAGGGGTTCACCCATCGCACCGGTCTGCCCGTTGAATTCCGGGCCAACGCAGTCGCCGAGGGATTGAGCAGCGAGCAGAAGACCGTGCTGTTCCGGGTCGCCCAGGAGAGCCTGACCAACGTCGCCAAACACGCGCAAGCCAGCCGGGTGGGGGTCGTTATTCGCAAATTTGGGGGTGGCATTTGCATGGAAGTGGAGGATAATGGCAAATCATTTCGTGAAAGTTCGATGAATTCAGCCAAAAGCAAAAAGCGACTGGGCCTGCTCGGCATGCAAGAGCGGGTCAGGCTGGTGCGCGGCAAATTCACGGTCAAGCCTCAGCCCGGCAAGGGTACCACGATCCGGGTCGTGATACCGTTCGATTCCACGGGCTCATTGATGTCGTCGAGGTCTGTGCGGATGAGCGACAACCTCAGTCAAAGCTTCTGCGCACAGCCTCCCGGGGGATAGTCAAAAACCCGAAATAGCCCAGGAAGTTGTTATGGAAAAACTCAGAGTTCTGCTGGTTGACGATCACACCGTAGTCCGTCAGGGATTGCGCGTCCTCTTGGAGGCCGAACCCGACATCCGCATTGTCGGGGAAGCCGAGACCGGCCGTCAAGCCGTGCAATTGGCCAGGAAACATCTGCCGGACGTCGTCGTGATGGACATCGCCATGCCGATGCTCAACGGGCTGGAGGCGACGCGGCAAATCATCAAGGAGGCACCCGGCACCAAGGTGCTGGTCCTTTCATCCTACAGCGATGATGAGTATGTGCATCAACTCACCGAGGCCGGCGCGGCGGGTTACCTGCTCAAGCAAACCGCGGCCAGCGATCTGATCAAGGCCGTCCGCGAGGCCCGCCGGGGCAACGCGTTCTTCAGCCCGGCCATTTCCAAGCGCCTGCTCGACCATTACCGGGAAGCCTTCATGAAGGGCATGCCGGTGCGCAAACGGACCGATCTGCTGACGTCGCGCGAGGCCGAAGTTCTGCAATTGATCGCCGAAGGCAAACCGAACAAGCAAATCGCATCGGAGCTTTGCATCAGCATCAAGACGGTCGAGAAACATCGTCAGCAGGTGATGAACAAGCTCAATATCCATGATGTGGCCGGCTTGACCCGCTACGCCATCTCCAAGGGAATTATCGAAAGCAGCGCGGGAATGCGGCTCTGAGTGCTGCCCCGCCCGGGTTACTGCTTTGCGCTCGCGCCGGGCGCCTGCCAGCCGCGCGACTTGCTCCCTCGCTGACGGCGCCCGCGTCGGCCAGCAGAACGGGAATTAGTCTCCGCAACCCGCTCGCGCCCGACCGGCTGTCTGGCGAGGGGAATCTTCACGAACACGGTCGTGCCTGAACCCGGCGCGGATTCAATCAGGACAGCTCCACCCACCAAGGAAGCTCGTTCGCGAATCCCGACCAGTCCCAGGCGCCCCAGCGGCCCCGGGCCCGCGTTCGAGCCCGGTTCAACCAGGAAACCGCGCCCATCATCCTTCACGACCAATCGGAGGTGGCCGGCGCGATATTCCAACCGGACCTCCACGCACTTGGCGTGGGCGTGTTTGAAAACGTTGGTGAGCGCCTCCTGCGCAATGCGATATAGAGTGGTTTCGATTTCGACGGGCAGAACTCGCTGGTGGAGGCCGCGGTGCCGGAAATGCACTGGCGTCCCGCTGAGCTTGGCCCATTCGCCGGTATAACGACGCAGGGCTGCGGCCAGACCCAGGTCATCCAGGGCCGGCGGGCGCATCTTCCACACCAGGCTGTGCACGTCGTGCAACGCCTGGCCGACGATTTTCGACAATTGCGCCAAACGCGGGCCCAGCGGAGACTGGGCGGGCAGCTCTTCGCGGACCCGGCATAATCCAAGACTCAACGCGGCCAGCTCCTGGCCGAATTGGTCGTGTAGTTCTCGGGCCACCCGGCAGCGCTCGGCTTCCTGGGCCTCAATGTGACGGCGCAGAACCTCCAAGTGCGCCTCTTCTGCGCGCTTGCGCTGGACGATTTCGGCCTTGAGGGCGCGGTTGATGTGCCAGAGCTCGGCCGTGCGTTGCCGCACCTGCCGTTCCAACTCCTCGTGGATCTTCTCGATCTTCTTCTCCAGCCGACGGCCCCGTCGGACCTGTCCGGCCAACGTTCCGTTCGTTTTGGATGTCCCGTCCCTGCGCGCGCTGACCTGCCGCTCCAGTTCCTCTCCAGCCTTGTCGAGGGCGGCCTCGGCTTCTTTGCGGATCGCGATATCCGCAAAATTCAGATCTCTCCGAACTCGACGACGTAGACCAACCGCTGGTTTTCGTCCTGGAGTTAATGTCAGGTTTCCCATGCTTCTGTCCACGCTCCGCCCAACTCTCTCTCGAAAACTATAGAACCATTACCAGCGCGGCGGCCAATGCACAAAGGAAAACCTTCCGCGATCGGTCCTGTTTTGCGATGGCCGAGGAGCGCGGGCGGTGGAAAAAAAGTTCGATCGCGTGAAGAAAACTTTTTTCCCTCCTTGGCAAGTTTCTTCATGGCGAACCGGATTGCCGGAAAGCCCTGAAAGTTGGGTTTGGCGCGGTAATGCTTGCTCACGAACGACTCAGGTTCGGCAGGGTGTGGCGGTTTTTGGCCAGGCTGCGATTTGGTACGGAAACAGCTAGAGACTTATTCATGATTCAGATGATGCAATTTCGATCCCAGCTGAATTTCGTGAATTGTCCGCAGGACGTTTCCTGAGCGCAGGTTGAGTTTCAATCTGCGAGGATTTTCGTCTGCGTCGATCTTCGCAAATCGCAAGTCGGTACTTCGCAGCATTGCCAGCGAGCTAGAGAGACCTGGCTTAATCGATCTCCGAAGTTTGATCTCTTGTCACAGGGACTGACGACCTAATCGTCAGTGGCCTCTAACAAAAGCTCCTTGCCTTCCGCCTCGCCCCTTCTCGTGGCGCGGAGGGAAAGTATTTCTGGCGCTGGTGCGTCGGAAGAACCCCGCAGCGGGGATGAGCCGTGTCGAAACCAGAAACCTAAAATCAGAACCTTTGAACACGGCTCAGATCAATGAAAGAGGTTCTGATCACAGAAAGTGAAAACATGAAAACGACCATGAATCATCTCATCAGCGGCCTCGCGGTTTTAAGCGTTGCGTTGCCGTTGACGATGGGCACCGCGGGCGCGCAAAACCAACCGTCCTCGAAGGTGACGGCCAAGACGGCCAATCTTACCTTGTTGCCGAAAACCACCGGCACGGGCGATTGGCAGACGTTGCTGGCCAATACGATCAAGACCGCCAACCAGAAGGACCTTTTCATTACGGCCTCCTTGGAAGTCGGCTTGTTCACTCAAACCAAGGTCAGCAGCAAGAACAACGTGAGCGACACCTCGGTGGCGTCCGCCAACGTCCAGGTCCGAGTGCTGGTCGATGGCCGCGTGATTGAACCAGGACCCGTGGTCTATGGGCGGAGAACGCAGACCCTCTCGGCCACCTTGGAAGGAGCCATCGCCGGTTGCTTGTCCATCGTGACCAACCTGGATGGGACGCTGAGCATCGTGCTCGATCCAAACTGTGTGACTCCGGAGACGATCGAATTGATCCTCGACTCGATGGATGCCGCCTCGTTCAGCTTCGTGGCGGTCGATGTGCCGGTCGGGATTCACACCGTCTCGGTGCAGGCGCGCATCGACACCACGGGCAGCGCCCAGACCGGCTCCTTCACGGCGCTCGGAACCATCGGCAAAGGCACGATGACCGCTGAGTCCGTCCGGCTGATCAAGGATCCGAATGTGATCCTGGAAGTGCCTTGAGGTAGTCTAAACGCCAAAGCGCTTCGGTGCTCTGGGGGCAGGGGCCGGAAGTTTGCCGTTCCTATCTTCCCGATCGGTTCGCAGGCTTCCTGGTCCCCGCCCGAAAGCGCATCCCCCCGAGGGGGGACGGGCGAGCTCAAGGGCAAGTCTAAGTGATCTTCCATCGCCTTGGCAAGCCCGCTTCGGTTTTCCAACCGAAAGCTTCCTTCTCAAGTCCCGCGCGCGCCGCGCGCGCTTTTGACAGGTTTCGGCGCCACGGGCTGCTTTCTGGGTTGGTTCCGCAATTCGTCGCCATCCCCCAGCTCGTCCTATCCGTACTAATTCGACTGCGACTCAGGAGTACTCGGGATTGCCCGGGCCGAGGAACATGCCTAGCATACTCGAGCTGTGGTTTAATGTCCTGTTCCGAGATAGCCAGACAGCGGCGACGTCTTTGTATTCTATTCCGGGCGCTTCTACTTTCCGCATCGTCCGGTTTCCTGACGGCTCCAGTGGCCCATCCCGCTTCCGAGGGAACGAAGACGCCAGGGAAGTTCCCTGTCCTCGTCACGGCGGCTGCGGTGCGCAAGTTGTCCAGCGCCGAAGCCGAGCGCGGTCAACCCGTCCGGCTGGGAGCGGTGGTGACGTTTTACGATCGGCAGACCGATTATTTGTTCATCCAGGATCGGACGGCGGGGTTGTTCGTGCAGAACGCGAAGGCGACTAACCTGGGCTTGCGCGTCGGACAGCTCATCGAGTTGGAAGGAATCACCCAGCAGGGACCGCTCGGACCGGTGGTCGCCGATCCGACCATTCGCGTGCAGGGAAAGGGCCGTCTGCCCCCCGCCCGATTGCTGACGGCTGAACGGTTGTTTGCCGGGACGGAAGACGCCGAATGGGTCGAGGTGGAAGGCATCGTCAATGCGATCTCCGTGTCCGAACCGCAACACTGGTTGGATCTGGACGTGGCGGTGCTGGACGAGAATTTCAAAGCGCACTTGTCGGGCTTTACGAAAACCAATCCGCTCCCGATGTGGCTGGTGGATGCGAGTGTCAGGCTGCGCGGAGTGGCTCGCACCACTCCCCATCGGCGGGATCAAACGCTCGGGATCGAATTGTTCGTGCCGTCGATCGACCCCATCCAGGTGTTGCGACCTTCGCCCGCGGATCCATTCGCGCTGCCCGCGCGCTCCATCCATGCTCTCCTGCAACGGGACACCAACTCGCCGCCGGGCCACCGCGTCAAAGTGCAGGGCACCGTCACGCTCAAATGGGACGACCGGCAGATTTACCTGCAAGACGACACGGGCGGCATTTACGCCGATCTGTTCACGCCGCTTTCGCTGGAGCCGGGCGCCCAAATCGAAGTCGTCGGGTTTCCCAAAGCCGGCAGCTATTCTCCGCAATTGCGCCAGTCCGAGTGGCGCGAGGTCGCCGAGGGTCCGCGGATCACCACGGTCAAAACCACCGCCAGAGAGATGCGCCGAGGTGAACTGGACAGCGTGTTGGTGCAGTTGGACGCGCTGCTGACCGGCCGGATCCAGCACCAGGGCGTCGAGGTGTTGACCTTGCAGGGAGGCCAGCTGAGTTTTGAAGCTCACCTCAGGACCAACTGGGTGACCAAAAGTCTCGCCACCCTGCGGCCCGGCAGCCAACTGCGCGTGACCGGTGTCTGTGAAGCCACGGTCAACGATCGCCGGCCCACCGGCGGGTTCCGGCTCCTCTTACGCTCCTCGGACGACGTCGTCGTGCTGGCCAGCCCGCCTTGGTGGACGGTGTCGCGCGCCCTGACCGTGCTCGGCCTGGTCACCCTGGGCGCGGCGGTCTGGCTGCTCCTCTACGCTCAGCGCGTCTCGGCCTTGCAGCGCAAGTATGGCCAACTGTTCGAGAACGCCAGCGACCTGGTCTGTTCGCTCGATTTGCAAGGACGCTTCACCGCGCTGAACAAAGCCGGCTCGAGAGTCACCGGCTATGCGCAGGCCGCCGCTTCCGGCCGAAGCTTCGAGGACTGGGTGGCGCCCGAACATCGCGCGGTTTTTCGCGCGTGGTGGAGTGGTTTGCTCGCCGGCCAGGAGTCCGCCAACCAGGAACTGAAAATCGTCGCCCGCGACGGCCATGAAGTCGCGCTGGAAATCAGCGGACGCCTGGTGCGCCATCGCCGCAAACCGGTGGCCATCGAAGCCATCGCCCGCGACATCACCGCCCGCAAACTGGCCGAAGAACAACGCCTGGTCATGGAACGAAAAATGTTGGACAGCCAGAAATTGGAAAGTCTCGGGGTGCTGGCCGGTGGCATCGCGCATGATTTCAACAATCTCCTGACCGCCATCCTGGGCAACGCTGCCCTGGCCGGGATGTCGGTGCCCGAGGAATCGTCGCCGCGCATTCATCTCCGGAACATCGAGAAGGCGTCCCGCCAGGCCGCCGATCTTTGCAAACAATTGCTCGCTTACTCCGGCAAAGGCCGTTGCGTCATCCAGCGCGTCGATCTCAGCGCCCTCATCGAGGACATGCGTCAACTCCTGCAAATCTCCGTCTCCAAAAAAGCCGTGCTCGAGATCGACGCGGCGGGTGATTTGCCGGCCATCGAAGCTGACCCATCCCAAATCCGCCAGGTGCTGATGAACCTGGTGATCAATGCCTCCGAAGCGCTCGACGAAAAAAATGGGGTCATCTGGATTCGAACCGGGACCATCCACGCCGATCGCGACAGCCTGGCGGAGGCGGCGTTCGCCACCGATCTGCCGGCGGGTGACTACGTGTTCCTCGAGGTCTCCGATAACGGTTGCGGGATGGACCGCGAAACCCTCAGCCGGATTTTTGATCCCTTCTTTACCACGAAATTCATCGGACGCGGCCTTGGCCTGGCAGCCGTTTCGGGCATCGTGCGCGCGCACCGCGGGGCTCTCCACATCGCGAGCGAGCCCGCCCGTGGTTCCACCTTCCGCATCCTCCTGCCTTGTTGCCCTCTGTCCGCCGAGCCAATCCAGGACCAGCCCCCCACCCGAATCGAATGGCAGGGTAGCGGCGCTGTGCTCGTCGTCGATGACGAGGAAGGGGTGCGGCTCGTCACCAGCCACATGCTCAAGACCCTTGGCTTCGAAGTGATCGAGGCGGCCGACGGCCAGGCCGCCGTCGCTACCTTTCGCGAACAGTCCGATAAAATCGTCGCCGTCGTGCTTGACTTGACCATGCCGCAGTTAAGCGGAGAGGAAGCCTTGCGGGAAATCCGGCGCCTCCGGCCGGACGCGCCCGTGCTCCTGATGAGCGGTTTCAGCGAACCGGACGCGATCCAGCGCTCCTGGGCACATGGCGCCTCCGATTTCCTTGCCAAGCCGTTCAAGCCGGAAGAGCTCCGGGAAAAAATCCGGGCGATCTTGAAACGTTCCGGCGGGGAGGACCAGGGCACCGACGCCGTTTCCAAGCACCGCCAACCACCAGTGGCCAGCCATTGATTCACGGTCAGCGAGCCAATCCTTCTAAAACTGGAGCGGCCAGTGCCTCCGGCCGGTTGCGGAGGGAACGACCAGGCCCCGCCGGGCAAAACTGGGGTGTCGGTTCCGCCCAAATTCGGGTTTCACCCCATTACCATTCCCATCGCAGGAGCGCTTTGTTTTCGGTGGCTCTGCCATCTCGGAGCGCATCAAGCACGATTTGCTGCCCGACCGTGGCGACTCGCAATTGGTTTGGCCGAAAAATACAGCGGCGAGCGTCGCGGCTGTGGCAGCTCCCCGCCGGGCCTCCGGCTCCGCCCTGCCGACACTCTGCCGATCCAAACACGAGGCCCTGCGCCGCGAAGGTCGCTTGACCTGCGCCGGGCGTTACTCTAGTTGGAGGGGTGAAAACAGACGCGATGAAAACAACCCCTGGATTCGCAGTGCTTGGCGCACTCTGCGGGATCCTCTCAGGATGCGCCACCTACGTCGAATCACCGGTCCGCCCCACGGTGTATGTGCCGGCTCCGGCAGTTTACGTGGAACCGCCGCGGGTCACGGTGGCGGCACCGCCAGCGTATGTCGCGCCCCCGGCGAGGGCGGGGATCCTGGTGGAGATTCATACGGAGAATGACTTTTACGAGCCACTCAGCCCTTATGGCCGTTGGGAAGTCATCGCGCCCTACGGACGCTGCTGGATTCCTTCGCGGGTCGAGGCGGGCTGGCGCCCTTACTGCAATGGTCACTGGGAGCCCACCGAGGCCGGCTGGTACTGGGCCAGCGAGGAGCCATGGGCTTGGGCTGCCTACCATTATGGGCGTTGGGATTTCCACGCGCAATTCGGCTGGTATTGGGTGCCGCAGACGCATTGGGCCCCGGCGTGGGTTTCCTGGCATCAGGGCGGCGGATACCTCGGCTGGGCCCCTTTGCTGCCGTCCGTCCGAATTGCCGCGTCGGGCTCCGTGGAAGTTGACGTGCGCCTGATCCCGCCGCGCGCCTTTGTCTTTGTCGAAGAAAAGCGCTTTTTGGAACCTGTCCGTCCGACCACGGTGATCGCCAACCACACCACCATCATCAATCAGACCGTCAATATCACAAAGATCAAGATCGTCAACCAGACCGTCATCAACGAAGGTCCGCGCACTCAGCATATTGAACAGGTGAGCGGGCGAAAAGTTCAGACGGTCCCCGCTCACGAATTGCGCCGCAAGGAGGAAGCTGTCTTGATCGGACACCGACGGGTGAACCCGCCCGCTTCTGCGGAAAAAGCCCAGACCCCGGTTCCCAGCCCGGCTGAACCGCAGGAGCATAACCCGCGTTTGGAATCCGAGCGCCGCGATCGCGACCTGCACCAGAAGGCCCATGAACAATCGCAAAAAGTCGCGCAAAAGTTGGAAAGGAAAGCCCAACTGGAGTCGGAACAACAGGCCAGAGGATTGCAGAGGAAAGCTCAGGAGGAATCGCAAAGAAAGGCCAGGGAGTTGGCCAGGAACGCCCAATTGGAGGCCGAACAACGCGCCCGCGAATTGCGCCGCCAGGCCGGGGAGGAAGCCCAGAAAAACGCTCGGGAGCTGGAGAGGAAAGCGCGATTGGAGGCCGAACAACGGGCCAGGGAACTGCAACAGAAAGCCCAGGAGGAATCCCAAAGGAAAGCCAAGGAGCTCGAATCGAAAGCTCGACTCCAGGCCGAGCAGCGCGCCTGGGAATTGCATCAGAAGGCGCACCGGGAAATGCAAAGGAACGCAAAAGAGGCGGAAAAGAAATCCAAGACAAAGGACCAACCATGAAACACCAGAATCGGACGACGGCGTTAATCTTGGGCTGGGTGGCGGTCACGACCGCCACTTGCGCCTTGGCGCAGGATTGGCCTCAGTGGCGCGGGCCCAATCGCGATGCCAAGGCCGCCGGGTTCAACCCTCCCAAAGTCTGGCCAAAGGAACTGGCACAAAAGTGGCAGGTCACCGTGGGCGACGGCGTCGCCACACCGGCCCTGGCCGGGGACAAGCTTTACGTTTTTTCCCGGCAGGAAGGTTATGAAATCCTGCGTTGTTTGAGCGTCGCCGATGGGAAGGAACTTTGGCAGGATAAATACGAGTCGCTCGGCGCGGGCGGCCCGGCGCAAGGATTTTCCGGGCCGCGCAGCTCCCCGGCGGTCGACCACGGAAAAGTCGTGACGCTCGGCGTGCGCGGCATGCTTTCCTGCCTCGATGCCGCCACGGGCAAAAAACTCTGGCGCAAAGATGAATTCCAGGCGTGGCCGAATTTTCACCCGTCGAGTTCCCCGATGCTGATCGATGGCCTGGTCGTCGCGCAACTCGGCGGACGCGACAACGGGGCGCTCGTCGCCTACGACCTCGCCAGCGGCGAGCAGAAATGGAAATGGAACGGCCCCAGTCCGGCCTACGCTTCACCCGTGCTGCTGAAGCTTGCCACCACCAAACTCATCGTCGCGCAAACCGAATCCAAGCTGGTCGCGGTCGATGCGGCCGATGGAAAGCTGGTTTGGGAGGAGCAAGGCGGCGGTGGACCGGGCGGCAGTGGACCGGGCGGCGGTGGCGGCCGTGGCATGGGCGGTGGCCGGGATTACAAGGCTGCCACCCCAATCATCGATGGAGAATCGATCATCATCTCCGGTCGCGGCTTGAGAGCCGTCAAGCTCGACAAGGAGCGCGAGAGCATCGTGGCGAAGGAGCTGTGGAGCAACCCGGAAAAATCGGTGCAATTCAATACGCCGGTGCTCAAAAACGGCCTGCTCTATGGTCTCGCCCCGAACAACGAATTGTTCTGCGTCGCTGCCAAAGATGGACGACTCGCCTGGAGTGTCCCATTTCCCGGCGGTGCCACACCGCCGGCGGCGAGTGGTCGCGCGGCCATCGATCGGCCCATCGCCTTTGCGATCTTTGGAGCAGTTCCTCCTGGCGAACCCCCGCCCGGTCGTCCTCCCGGCGAATCCCCTCCCGGCCGGCCTCCTGGTGGCCCGGGCGGCCCCGGCGGACGTCGCGGCATGGGTGGTGGCATGGGTGGCGATGCCGGTTACGGCTCCATTGTCGATGCGGGCGCCGTGCTGCTCGCGTTGACGCCGAACGCGCAACTCATCGTCTTCGAACCAAGCGACAAAGAGTTCAAGCAATTGGCCAGCTACAAAGTCGCCACCGGCCAGACTCACGCCTACCCGGTCGCATCGGGCAATCGCATTTTCATTAAAGACAAGGATGCGGTGACATTGTGGACGGTTGAGTGAGCGAACGATTTTTTGAGGATTTTAGTGTTGGCGACCGGTTTCGATCGGCGGACTACTCCGTGACCGAAGGTGAAATGGTGGACTATGCGCGCCGCTACGATCCCCAGCCGTTTCACACCGATCCGGCGGCGGCGACGCGGTCATTTTTCGGGGGCTTGGTGGCCAGCGGTTGGTACACCGCGGCGATCACCATGCGGTTGATCGCGCAGAGCGAGATTCGCATTGCCGGCGGCATGATCGGCATGGGAGTGGAGCAATTGCGCTGGCCCCGGCCGGTGCGTCCCGGCGACATCCTTCACGTGGAAGCCGAGGTGCTGGAGGTCAGGCCCTCCCGTTCGCACGCCGACCGTGGCATCGTCCGCGTCCGCAACACCACGCTGAGCCAGAGGGGTGAAACGGTGCAAACCATGGAAACAGCCCTCTTCGTGCCCCGCCGCCGCAGCGCGTGAATGGCTCAGTTCGGTTTGAGGGCGCAGTGGGCGCAAGACAAAACGCGGGAAGGCTCTGTTCAGATCAGGCCCCCGACTCCACCACCTGCACGGATCGGGCGGTGCGCAGCCCATCCTCGTACCACGCCCGAATCTTCGCCGGATCAAAATCGAGAAACGAACCGGCGAGTTCGCGGTCTGGGTGCAGGACACGCAGCCGGAGGCGGCTATCCGATGAGTGGATGTCGCCGGAGCCCTGCGAGGGCCGCATCGCGTGCTTGCTTTCCGCGAAAGCCTGGTTGGTGCGGAGCGACGGGGAGGCAAGGGCTTTGCTTAACCACTTTTTGACCTTCGCCTTTGGCGCGATTTTGTGCGGCAGACTGGGCAGGACGACCCAGACTTCGGGAGCCTCACTCTCGGGAGGGAACTCCGCGAGGGTTTGCAGTGCATCGGCCAGCAGGTCGACATGGCGGGTGCCGCCGTCCACACCGAGTTCGCGATTCTCCGGTAGCGGCGTGGGCGGAAAGAGGAAAGGCAACGAGCTGCTGGCCAAGAGCACGTCCCGCAAGCGGGGGTGATCGTTGCCCGCGCTGCGGTATCGGCCGGAGCGCAGATCAAAGTAGCCGACCCGCAGGCGGATTGGCGAAGTGGCCACCTGGGGCGGATCGATTTCCCGGCCGAGCACTTCCTCGCGAAGCGGCGCCACATCGTAGAGCCCGCTCCATTTGCCCAGGGCCATCCCCAAGGCGGCATGGGGCCGGCGCCGGTAGATGTTGTGATTCCCCCGCACGCCGAACCACCAGGCGCGCAGCCGCTCCAAGTGGGCGCGCAGGCCATCCGGATCGTGGCCGTGGGCGAGCGTGGCACCATTGATCGCGCCGACACTCACGCCGCTGATCACGTCGAACCAGTGGCCCCGCTCGGCGATCAGGTGCTCGCAGGCGCCAACCTGCCAGCTCCCTTTCGCGCCCCCTCCGGATAAAACCAATGCTCTGCGCATAACTTACTCCTGGTCACAGTCAGAAATCCGGGACGAGCACGACCCGTTTACCCGGGGATATGAGAAGCAAAACCGCCGTACCGCCCGTAGCTGTTGCCGGGCATTTTCTGATGAGGGCACCGGTTGGCCCGGCCGTTGTGGCAAAGTTCGCATTTCCGACACGGCAGGATCGTCGGGACGATGACTTCCTTGCCCAACCACCAAGACTCGCCGGCGACCACGGTTCCGCTGATTTCATGACCGAGCACCAGGGGCGGCCTGGTCACCGTCGGGATGCCCTGGTGGAGATAGCCGAGGTCGGTTCCGCACACGCCACACCCGGCGACGGCGACAAGCACCTCACCGGCTTTGAGCTGCGGCATGGGGAGATCTCTGCATGCCAGTTCCCGCGCGGAGGAACCGTTGTTTCCGTCAGGAGCAGCCTTCACCATTTGCCAGGATTTAATCGACGTGGGAAACTCGCGGATGCTCATGTTGGCCTCCTCCCGCTCCCGCCGGCGCCGGCGGATGCTCGCGCGCGATGGGCGCGCCCATTCCACAACGGCAGAAAAGCGCGATCGCCGGCACTGAGATCCAGCCTGCCCCTCTCGCGTTTGAGCAAGGCCTTGACCTCCTTCAAAACACCTGGATCCTGGTCCGCGAGTTTTTTCGCCTCGGACTTGACCGCGGCTTCGAAGTCGGGGTTGTCGAAGAGACGGCTCACCAGGCCCGCTTCATAGGCCCGGCGGGCGCTGATGCACTCTCCGCCCACGAGCATCTCGACGCAGAGAGACTCCGGAACCGTCCGCCACAAGAGGGAGATTCCGCCCCATCCCGGGATGAGCCCAAGCCTGGCCTCCGGCAACCCGAACACGGCCCTGGCGTGGGCCCAACGGATGTCACAGGCCAAGGCCAGTTCGAGCCCGCCACCCAGGGTGAGTCCGTTGAGCGCCGCGAGGGAAATGACATCGAGCTCCATAATCTGACGCACCAACGACTGTCCCGCCCGGAGCAAGGCGGCCATTTCGTCAGCGTTGGCACGGTCGATTTCGTCCACGCTGGCTCCGGCGGAAAACGATCGCCCGGTTCCCGTGAAAATGAGGATCTTCGTCGCCGGGTCCTGGCAGGCTTGCGCGGTTGCCAGCTGGAGTTCGCGCACGGTCGACAGGCCGAGGGCGTTGTTTGCGTCGGGAGGCATGGCCAGGCGGACAAGTGCGACAGGTGCATCCAGGGAAAAGTCGAGGCAGGTCATACGCCGGGGTGTTCCTCCCGGCCGAAAACGACCTTGAGCTTCGCCCCGGCGCGTCCTGCTCCGGCGTTAAATGCGGCCGCCGAAAAGCGCTTCTTGAGTCCGCGGTCATGCGACAGGAGACCAACCATGCAGAGAGAAAGGTATCGATCCCCGAGGATTTGCCTGCCGGGCAAAGGCTGAGAAAGTGGCTCGGCGCTTGGCGTTTCCGGCGCCTCCGCGCCGTCCATGCCGTAAACAACCCCGCCCTCGCGATGGTCGACACTGACCTCTTCATCCTGCAGGTTCAGCCCGGCCAACACCACCGCCCGGCGTTCCGCCGCTCTTTCCCTGCTTTCCAGGCAGAGCAAATAGGCGAATTCGCCGAAGGGGACCTTGCCTGGCCTGGCTGCGCCGTCGCCTTCCGTAAATCCAGCGAAGACCGTATGGGCTCGCTTCTTGGCGAGGATTGTTCTGGCTCTCCTGAGAATGGCCAAGCCAAGGTCCCCCCGGTCCGCGACCGTCAGGTTCGGTCCTTTGAGCCCGTAAGCGATCGCCGTCATGGCCCCGGCAATATTGTAGCCACAGTGTGAGAAGAGCGTCCCGGACACCATTTTGCCTTGCCGTGAAGCGAACGAGTCGAACAAACCTTCCCGCGTCACGCATGGTCCCCTGGCCGTGCCCAGGACCACGCCGTATTCGTAGGCCCGGGCGGAAATTTGGTCCTCGGTGATGTTCGCATCGTTCATGGCGCCCCGCATCGCGACGATGGCATTTTTGGAAATGGGGTCCATGTAACGGGCAATCTTGAGTTTGGGCTCGGTCAGGTTGAGGCGGGTCAGAAGCTGACCCGCCGCACCCGGCTCACCCGCCGTTGCCTCGGCAGGAGCGGTCTCTTTCAGGTACCGGAAGAAGTCCTGTTTCGCCGTCCCGACCGGTGAGACCACACCGACTCCAGTCAGGACAATTTCTGGAAGCTGTTTCGTCACGATGTCCATTTCGAGAAGACAACGGTGCCGTTGCAACCGCCGAAACCGAATGAATTGCTGAGGGCGTGGTTGATCTTCCATTCGATTGCCTCGCCACAAACCAACTGCACGGAAAATGCGGGGTCTTTGATGCGCGTATTGACGGTAGGCGGGACCTGCTGGTGAACGATCGAAAGCACCGTGGCCACGGCTTCGCAGCCTCCGGCCGCGCCCATCGTATGCCCAAGAGCGGCTTTGATCGAGGAGACGGGAATGGAGGGCACCGCGTCCTCGAAAATCTCGGCGATTGCCCTGCACTCCACCGCGTCGTTATGCGGCGTGCCGGAACCGTGGAGGTTGATGTAGTTAATGTCGCTGGGTTTGAGATGGGCGTCACGCAAGGCCTCCCGGATGGCATGGATCGCGCCCGCGCCCGCCGGATCCGGGGCCGTGACGTGGTGCGCATCGCAACTGAAGCCGGACCCAGCGCAAACGGCCAGGGGCGCCCGGCCGTTCAGGTTCCGGGAGGACTCGAGGAGGAGGAGGCCGGCGCCTTCGCCGAAAATTGTGCCGTCGCGCTCCGCGGCGAACGGTCGAATGCTCGTCGGGGTGAGCGTGTTGAGGGCGGAATGGCCCAGGTATTTCATCCTGTCCAGCGTATCCACTCCCCCGCAAAGCACCGCGTCATACCCGTCCAAAAGAATCATATCCGCCGCGATGCCGATGGCATTTGTCCCCGCCGCGCAGGCAGTGGAGACCGTGAACGCTTCGCCCCGGAGCCCAAGTTGGTCCGCCAGTTCGCCCGCAAAATCGGACAGGTCGTCAAAAGCTGCTTCCGGAACGCCCGCGCTTTCGCCGACCTCGGCAATCCCCCGTTGGACCAGGGCCATGCCGCAGGAGACGCCCAGGACGAGCCCGACCTTTTTGGCGCGCAAGGCCTCGTCGGGAAGCCCGCTGCGTTGCAGCGCCTCTTCCATCCCCAGCCGCGCGAAGAGCCCCAGACGCGAGCTGATTTTTCGGGTGCTCGCGTAATCGATCATCCGGGGACTGAGCCGGATCTCCCCGGCGCACTGGTTTCGCAGAAATTCGCGGCTGAAGCCGCTGATTGGGGCAATCCCCGTTCGTCCGGCCACCAGGCCATTCCAGAACTGCTCCACGCTGTCTCCCAGCGCGGTCACACTCCCCAGGCCGGTCACCACCGCCAGCTCCCTGGTCGCGCTCCCAGCACTCATGGGCAGGTCATTGGGCGACGGATTGAAGGTTTTTCAAAACGTAGTCCGCCGTGGACCCGATCGTCTTGAACTCGGCGGCCGACTGCTTGAGATCGATCTTGAGGTTGTATCGCTCTTCGAGGAGCGAGACGAATTCGATCTGGCCGACCGAATCGACCCCGAGCTCGGTGCTCAATGAGTCCGAATCCTTCATTTCCTCAATGGGCACTTCGACAAACAGATCTTCCGCGAGCATTTTCTTTAACTCGGCGGTGATCATTTCCTTGCTTGGCTGCATAGTTCATTTTCCTTTCTCAACAACTAGGATTTTCCCTTTGTGGTAATAGTGCTCGTCGATCTCGAATCGGAACTCACCCGGCACCAGGGAAGAGGGGAGCTGCCTTCGGCAGAGCCGTTCGAGTTCCAAGGGGAGGTTTTGCTGGCCGGCATCCCGGGTGCTGATCTTCGCGCAGATGCGTTCATCCCGCGCCTCCTCGATTTTGAAAACGGTTACTTCCTGCACCTGGGGATGGGCCGAGATGCACTGTTCGATCACGGAGGGATTGACCAAACGCCCGCCGAACTTGAATTGCCGATCTTTGCGTCCCACGCAGTAGAGAAAGCCGTGGTCATCCACGTAGCCGATGTCGCCGGTGTGGCAAAGACCATGGCGGAGGACGGTCTGCGTTCGTTCGGGATCCCCGAAATAACCGTTCATGACGGAAGGCGTGCGGATCACGATCTCTCCGAGTTCATAAGGGGCGCGCGCTCCTCCGAAGTCGTCGCGGATGAACAGCTCCACCTCTTTTAAGGGCAGTCCGACGGATTGCGGGAGTTTCATCGCCAGCTGAGGGGGCAGCGTGGAGACGCGTGGGCCCGCCTCGGTCAGGCCATAGGTGAGAAAAATTTTCGCCGAAGGCAACCGCTGGCCCACCAACTCGAGCGCATACCGCTTACAGCGGTCGCCACCGACGGTGAGGTAACGGATGGGCGTGGTGGCAAACGGGGCGCTCGTCGGAGATTTCTCGATCAGGTACCGGAACAGGGCCGGCGTGCCCATGATCAGGTTGATGTCGTATCGCTGGATGGCTGTTCGCACCAATCCAGGCTCGGGCGAGGGAATGAGCACCGCCGTGCCGCCGCTTTGCACCAGGCTCAGGAAACACGCGATCAGCCCGTAACTGTAGTTCATCGGAAGCCACTGCAGTCCGCGGGTCTCTTCTGCGATGTCGAGGCTTTGCAGATGCATGCTGATGTTTCGCAAAATCGCCTGGTGACTCAGCCGCACCGCTTTCGGGATGCCGGTCGTGCCCGAGGACAGGATGAAAACGGCATCCTCGTCGGGGGAGACGGGACGAGGAGGCCCCGACGGCCGGTCCGCCCCCTGCGGATGGTCGATGCCACTTTCGCCCGAGGCGTTGACCTGGTCGGAGTCCACGAAACTCATCGACATGGATTGGTCGAACTCCAGCAGGCAAACCGTTGTGTGTCGGAGACAGGCGCCCAGCTTGCGGTGGAGACCGGGACTTGTCACCACGAGGCGGGGCCGGATCAGATCGACAATGGTCATCAAATCCGACCTTTTCAGGTAAATGTCCAATGGCACCACGACCGCGTCCGCCACCAGGGCGCCGAAAAAGGCTGCCGCGAATTCGAGGGAGTTGGGCAGCAGGATGGCGACGCGGTCCCGGGCTTGAACCGATTTGGCCTGGAACGCCGAGGCCAGGTCTCGGGCGAGCCGGGCCAGTTCGGCATAAGAGAGCGCGGCGTCGTGCTCAGCCCAGACAACTGCCGGGTGCGACGACTTTTCGCGCTCCAGGAGGAGGGACGAGAGCAGCCGGGGAGGATGGGCGTCATCCGACTGGTGCTCCTTGTCTGTCATCGATGATAAACCATTCCTGAACGGGGTTGTCGGCTGTGCTACCATAGAGGTTTTTCAAACCTTGAGATCTTTGTTTTCGCCAAGGTCAGGCTTCCCCGGACCACGCTTTTGTTTTCCACGCGGGCAATTCCTTCAAAAATTCCCACCGCATCATCCAGGCGCCGGGGCGACAACCTGAGCTGGAGGGTGTCCCCGGGAAACACCGGCCGCAAAAATTTGAACTTGGTGGTCGAGACCACCGTCATTTCGTCCTGGCGGAGCGGTCCCCGGGAAAGCTGGGTGAAGACGATCGCCAGTTGGGCCAGGGCCTGGATGATAAAAGTGGCGGGCAGGATCGCCCGGTCGGGAAAGTGGCCCACCAGTTCCGGCGAATTGCCCGTGACACATTTGATGGCCTCGATGTACTCACCGACCCGATAATCGGTGATGCGGTCCAACATGAGGATCGGATAACGGTGGGGGAGATACTTTTCCTTGATTTCGCTAAACCCGATTACCTTCTTCGATTCGGTCCGTGGTCCGGGCGTCTCACTCAATCCGGAATTGGCCTCCTTCGTGTTGCCGGCACCCGCCGGCATTTGCGTCAGACGGGGCGAATCCTTCTCCCCTTTAAAAGCAGAATCCTGTTCGTGTCCGACGCCGGCTGTCATCTTTATGCCTGTCCGTAATTGGTTGCATGACTCTGATGGCGTAAAGCAGAAGCTGAGCGAGCGGCGCTGCACTTCCCCCTCACGCAATGCGGCGGGCTTCGCCGCTGTTAAATAACTTCCGTTAGCTACATCCGGAGAACGCGTCGCAACAGTGGGGTGAAACCCTAATTCTTGGAGAACCACTACCTGACGACGCGGGATGAGAAACCCGAGTCTCAAGCTGCCCAAATTCCAGGCAAAAGGTCGGCGTTCGTGCTTTGGTCAAATGCCACGACCTCGTCACGCTCAGGCGGGTCCTTTGGCTTGATCTTTTGTCCGGGAAAGCGATGCTAGGCGCATGAAAACCTCCTTGATCGGCCTTAGTGTCGCGATGGCCTGCCTGGTGTTCGGCCTGGATGCCCGGGCGCAATACAAAGCCCCAAGCCAGTATTTTCCAAAAAGCAATCCCGCCCCGGCGCCCCGCACGCCGGACAAGCAGGCGCCCACCGCACCGCAGCCGCCCAAGTTCAAGGATCTCCCGGTGAACACCCAGTTCTTTTTTCTCTCCGATACCAACCGGACTTACGCCTGGATGAAAACGTCCTCGAGCACGGCCAAAAACACGAAGAACGGCGTGGTCCAGACGATCAACGGAGAGACACCGATTGCGCGATAACCCTTCGCCGCCCGTCAACTCCGGGGGAGCATGAACGACTTGACTGGCGCGCCGGCGAAGGACGAGCCACTCGCGCAGCGCATGGCTGCGCTCGGCGTTCGGGAATCTGACCTCGTCGAGACCTTCGTTCGTTCCGGCGGTCGCGGCGGCCAGAATGTCAACAAGACGGCCACGTGTGTGATGCTGCTGCATCGCCCGAGCGGTCTGCAGGTCAAGTGCCAGACCACACGTCACCAGGGGCTCAACCGCGTTCTCGCGCGCCGACTCCTGCTCGATAAGATTCAAGCGCTCCAGAGAAGCCGCGCTGACGCCGAACGATCGCGCGTGGAGAAAATCCGTCGTCAGAAACGGGGTCGGAGTCGTCGGGCCAAAGAACGGTTGCTGGCCGATAAAGCCCAGCGCGCCGCCAGGAAGGAATCCCGCCGTCCCGTCTCTCTGGACTAGCCGCCATCTCCGGCGGGAGCGCGGCCGGTCCCCGGCCGCAGCGTGTCGCCAGTCGAGAGGCCTCGGGAAAGTCCGGCAGTCCCTGGTCTTGGCCAGACGCTGCGCCCGGGGACCGGGCGCGCTCCGAGTGGAACGGATCCTGGGCAGCTTCCACGGTTCCTTGACCGCGCATTGGGACAATGAACCGTTTCGACTGGTTCATGGCGAGAAATGCGGACTAGGTCTGGCCGTCGCCCGGGCCGTCGATTTCGTAACCCTCTTCGCGGAACCTTTGGAGTTTGTAGATCAGCGCGCGGCGGCTGATGCCGAGGGTCTTCGCAGTTTCTGTGCGATTGAAGTCGTGTTTGCGCAAGGCTTGCAGAATGGCCTGGCGCTCCAATTCCTCCAGCCGACGCGGGTCGGGCAGCGGCCCGGGCGGGGCGGGTGCGCCGACGGCGCGCACGCGGGTCGGCAGGTGTTCCGGCAGGATCAGTTCGCCGCGAGAGAGCAAGGCCGCGCGCTCCATGGCGTTGCGCAATTCGCGCACATTGCCGGGCCAGGCATAGCGCTCGAGACAATCGGCCACGGCGGCCGAAAACCGGGCGCGGCCCTGGGCCAATTCCGCAATAAAGTGACTGGCCAGCGGCAGAATGTCCTCGCGACGCTCGCGCAGCGGCGGGACGCTGAGTTCGACGACGTTGAGGCGATAGAAAAGATCTTCGCGAAAACGGCCGTGGCGAACTTCCTCTTCCAGGTTGCGGTTGGTGGCAGCCAGGAGACGGGCGTTGGCGTGAATTTCGGAGTTCGAGCCGAGGCGCTGGAAGCGTCCATCCTGCGCGACGCGCAGCAGCTTGGCCTGGAGCGAGGGGGACATCTCCGCGATCTCGTCCAGGAAAATGGTGCCGCCTTCCGCCTGTTCGAACCGGCCGATCCGTTGAGCGACTGCGCCGGTGAACGCGCCCTTTTCGTGTCCGAACAATTCGCTCTCGAGCAACGTTTCGGGAATGGCCGCGCAATTGACTTTGACGAGCGGTCCGGAGGAACGCGCGCTCCAGAGATGGATGACATCGGCCAGCACCTCTTTGCCGACGCCACTTTCGCCCGTGATCAAGACGCGGCTCTCGGAGAGGGCGATGAGCGAAGCGTCCCGAAACAGCGCCAGCATCAGCGGGCTGCGCGAGACAACCGACGGCGGCAGTTGTTTGTCCTCGCTGAACATGAGGGGCGCCGCCCGGGAAAGGCCGGTCGCCTGTCGGACCAGGGCAAGCAGTTCGTCGAGGTCGATCGGCTTGGTCAGATAGTTGAGGGCCCCGTCGCGCATGGCCCCGACCGCATCGCGCACGCCGGGGAAAGCGGTGACGAGCAAGACCGGCAGGACGGTGTGTTGCCGGCGCGCCTGGCGCAGCGTCTCCAAACCGGAGATGCCTGGCATGCGCACATCGGAGATCATCATGCTGATGTCCTCGGCGCGAAGCACGGCCAGCGCCTGTTCCCCGGACGAAACCGGCCTGGTCTCGAAACCCTGACTCTTGAGAAAGGAATCCAGCAGACTGCGCTGGCCGGCATCGTCATCGACGATCAGGATGCGCGGCGCTCGCGGGGGGATTCTGTCGGAGTCCGGTGGCATCGCCTTAAGCCCGGGCGACGGGTTTCAAATGGCTGATGCGAAAGATCGCCCCTTTGGGTTCGTGCGGCAGGCATTCAATTTCCCAGCCGTGGGCGAGCACGATTTGTTGCACGACGGCCAGGCCGAGCCCGGTCCCCTTTTCCTGGGTGGTGAAATACGGCTTGAAAACATCGGTCCGATGCTCCCGGGAAACGCCCGGGCCGTTGTCGCACACCTCGATGAAGGCCTCGGAGGCGCTGGATTTGCCGGCGACGATCTGGATCTCCCCCTGCGGCTCCACCACCTGGGTGGCGTTGAGCAACAGGTTGAAGAGCGCCTGGCGGAGCAATTGTTCGTCGGCTTCGACCGTCAGCCGATCCTCGGCCACGGTCAGGCGGATGTTCTTTTCCTCGATGTCATACTTCAAGGCGCGCACCACTTCCCCCACCACCGAATTCAGCAGGACGGCGGAGCGCCGGACTTCCCGGGGGCGGGAGTAATTGATGAAATCGTTGAGCTGGCTGGTGACGCGGTCGGTTTCCTCGATGATCTCACGAGTGCGGGCGCGAATTTCGGTCGAGGCGTCGGATTGCTTGGAGATCAATTGAGCCAGGCCGCGGATAATGTTGAGGGGATTGCGCGTTTCGTGAGCCAGCCCGGCGGCGGCCAGGTTCATCCCTTTCAAATGGGTGTTCAATTCGCTGGCGCGGAGCAGGCGCATTTGCAGCTCCGAGGACTTGGCCAGGTTGCGCCAGGCCAGGCCGAGGCCGAGGCCGGACATGCTGGCGAAGCAGGCGACGAGGGTGCGGACCCAAAGATCCCCGACGCAAATGCGCCGGAACCCTTCCGTGGACATGGCGAGGACCAGGCCATGCAAGCCGCGGCGTTCCAGCAGCGACTCATATTCGGCTTCGCTCATCCCGGGCGGGCGTCTGGAGCGCGGCCCGCCTGGAGGTCGCCGCGGGGGGGCGCGGTTGAAGGCAGTAGCGCCACTGGAACCATTCGAGGAATCGGCCATGTTCGTGCCGGATTCAGCGCGCGGGCGAGGCCGGTCCTCTTCGCGCGGGCCGTCGGGAAAGCCGCGGCGAAGGAAAATATTCGTCAAAGCCAAATCGTTCGGAGGGCCTTCAACGCGCGGCGGACTGCCGGGGTCTCGTCTGGGGAAGACGATGATCGGGCGATTGGTTTCGCCTTCCGGGGTGAGGGTGGCGCCCAGGTCGATCAGGTTGACCAGGGTCACGCGCTGACGATCCCAATGTTCTCCCACCTGCATCATCCCCTTGGCTTCGAGATCAATCGGCGTGCCCGCCGAGGCGACGACTTCCCCGGAGGCATTCAACAGCTCCACGGAACTGAGTTCATCGGATTTGACCAGCTCCTTCAGCGCCGACTCGATCCTCTCCTGGGAGACACCACCCCAGCGCCGTTGCGAGCGGATGACCAGCCCCAGCGTCGCGGTGATGTCTCTGGAACGGTTGATCAGGGCCGTGCGCGCGGACGTCGTGACCCGGCCATGCTCGACGATTTGCCAGGCCACGACCATGGCCCAGCCGGCCAGGAGCAACCCATAAACCAGTTTGGTCCGTTTGAAGAGGTTGGCGTTCACGCGAGATCGGCCCGCACGGCCGCCTACGGCCGCACTTGGTCGGGTTTGTCGTGGTTCTTGGCGGGAGCGGCAGTGCCGGGCGGAGGAGCGCCTTTCACGGGAAGACCGTCGAGAAAGCGGTTGAGCTCCTGTTCCGTGAATGCCTTTGGCGCCAATTCCGCCTTGCCCCGTTCCGTGGCGGAGAGCCCGGCCAACTGGGACGGGGCCATCACGATGTGCGGAGTCAAAAAGATGATTAACTCGGTTTTTGAATCCGTTTTGGATTTTCTCTTAAACAGATTTCCCAGAAGCGGAATGTCGCCCAGCAGGGGAATCTTGCTATCCGAACTGATTTTGCTCTTTTGCATGAGCCCGCCGATGATGACGGGCTGTCCGTTGGGCGTGACGACCACGGTATCGGCGGAGCGCATGTTGATGACGGGCGCACTCACGCCGCCGCCGATGGGAACGGACTGATCGGAGAGTTGTGAGATTTGCGGGGAAACGATCATCTCCACCATTCCCTCGGAGTTGATGAAGGGGGTGACCTTGAGAATAATTCCGACGCTGGTGTAGGCGATGGAACTGATCGGCGTGCCGGTCAGCCCGTTAAAGCTGACGCTGGTGACCAGGGGGACTGATTGGCCGACGGTGATGGTGGCGGGCTGGTTGTTGCGCGCCAGGATCGACGGTCGCGACAAGACCTCGGTTTTCCCGGCCTGGGCGATGGCCCGCAGGGTGACCTGGTAGTCGGTGCTCATGATTTGATAAAGGCCGGCCCCCGGGGGCGTGGGGATGAAGCTCTGCACGTTCTGGCCAAAGGCGTTGACCACCGCACTGGTCGCCGCGCTGTTCAGTCCGGATAATCCGAACACGTTGGCTAACGCTCCGGTCACCGAATTGCCCGCGTGGTGCCGCCAGCCGCCTTCAAGCCCGACATCCAGGCTGTCATTATGGGTGACCTCGAGGAACACGACTTTGATCAGTACTTGCGGATTCGGGCGGTCCAGGTTCGTGATCACCTGGCTGACGTACTGGCCGGTCTCCTCGTCGGTGATGACGATGACCCGGCGCGTTTCCGGGTCACTCGATATCATGGCTTCGCCGACCGTCCCGCTGGGGTAGTATTGCCGGGTGGTGCCACCGCTTGAACCGACCGCTCTGCCCGCTCCGCCGGCCGTCCCGATGCCCGCGCCCCCCACTCCCTGGGGTCGCTGGACCTGGGCGGCGGCCGGGATGGCCGCGCCCAGGCAGAGTCCCAGGAAGCAAGCCAGCGGTTTGCTCAACGCCGGTGGTGATTTGATCATGATTTCCTCGCCGTTGGTTAGAGAGTCTTGGGCCGTCAGGTCGTCGCGTCAAACTAGGGGAACGTTGGGGTGCCCCCCCGATTTCCGCCGGAGTTGCCGAAACCGCTGTTCCCGGACCCGGAGGTGCCGAAGCCAGTGCCGGTCGTGGCCTGGTTTGGCGTGCTGCGGGTGGTCAAGGCGCTGTTCTGGTTGGCTTGATTGCGGTTGTTCTGCGTGGTGGTCCGCTCGAACATGCCGCGCAGGATTTGCTCGACCTGCTGCACGTCGGCGTTTTCCAGCGAATAGACAAACACTCTTTGCTTGCGGGCCGTGCTTTCGTCGAGTTGGTGGATCATATCTGCGATCTGCGGCATCAGCTCGCTGGCGGCGCTGACAATAATCGACGAAGTCCGCTGGTCGGCGACGGCCAGGACCCGGCCCTTCTTCTTCATCCGGTCGCTCGTGTCGGTTTGGGCGGCGGCGTTTCTGGCGTTGTTGTTCAGTCCGGGAAAAACGCCCGGACCGCCGAAGCCGCCCCGGTTAAAGCGGAAGCCCATCTGGTTTTGGATCTGGTCCGCGCTGGTCCTGCTGTCATCGGGGAACAGTTGGGAGAAGAGCTCAGCCATCTCCGCCGGGTCGGCGTTGTTCAGGTGGAAAACGCGCAATTCCGTAATGTCGTTGACGGGCTGGTCGATCTTTTCGACCACGTCTTTGATCGAATCCATCAGGTCATCCGGGGCCCCGACGACCAGTGAATTGCTGCGTTCATCGGCCACGGCGACGACGCGGGTATTGGCCGCGGCGGCTGCCGCACGAGACCCCGCGCCGCCGCCGCCTCGTCCCGCGTTGCCTCCACCCTGTCCTCCACCGAAACCGGGAAAGCCGCCAAAGCCACCCAAGCCGTTCCCGAACTGGTTGCGATTTCCTCCTTGCTGTTGCGTCGGGGCGAACAGCTCTTTGATCACGTTGGCCAGTTCCTTCGCGTCGGCGAAGCGCAGGGGGAACACGTGGATGGCCGAAGTGCCGGAGATGGAGTCATCCAGCGCGTTGATGATCTCGGTCATGCGCCGGACATCCGCTTCGGTCGCCGTCAGGATGAGCGAGTTGGCGCTTTCATTGGGAGTCATCTCCGCGTAGGTGCCGAGCAAGGGTTGCAGGTTGGCGATCAATTGGGCCACGTTGGCATGACGAACGGGAATGATGTGAGTGACCATCCGGTCGCTCTTGGCAATGCGGTTGGCGTCGCCGCCTTTTTCCACGGGGATGTCCCGCTTCTTGGCCTCGTCCCGGCTGACGATGGTCAGCGTCCGGCCATTGCGAATGGCCGCGTAGCCGTTCTTGTTGAGGATGGTGTTGAGCAGTTCGACGGCTTCATCCTTGCTCAGGGGTTGGTTGCTCCAGGCGTCGACCTTGCCCGCGACTTTTGTCTCCAGCACGATGATGAAGCCCGCGGCGTCGCTCAAATAGTTCAGCACCATTTCGAGTGGCACGCCGCGGAAATTCAGGCGGAGGGTCTTGTCGCCTTCGGCCAGCGGCTTGAGGGCGGTCTCCTCCGCCGGCCTGGCCTGGGCCAGGTCGGCCGGCGGCGCGGCTGGCTTGCCTTGACCGGGTGGCGCCTGGGCCGCGGGATCGGCCGGCGATTTCCTGGCGGGAGCCTCGGCTTGTTGCGCCGGGGTGGATGCCAGCAGTCCAAGCAGAGCCGCCAGCAGGACAAAAGGTTTGTAGGTTTTCATTTGTTGAGTTCCCGTTCCCGTTTTTGCATGAGTCTCTTCAACACCTCGTCCGCTCCGCCATTTGACCCGACCTCGGTCTTGACGACTTTTTCCGCTTTATCCTCCTCCTCCGTCAATCTCTGCGGGGGCTCGGGGGGAGCGTCGTTCGCGTCCGAATCGCGTTTCTCGACGAACTGGGGCGGCTTTTCCTCGGCAGCGCTGGCGGAGTGGCCGGCGTTGTCACTGGGAATGGATGGGCTGGAACCCTCCGACGAGTCAGCCGGGCCGGCCAGGAGCCATTGGCCTTCGTCCAGTTTTCTCATCTGCATGCCCACGCGCAGGGCGATGGCCTGGCCGTTGGTTGATTCGAGCGTCACGAAACCGGGTGCGATGTCGGTGATCTTGTACCCGGCGATGGTGTCCGACGGTTCGAGCACGAGGCGGTATTGGGAGCTGGACCCTTCAAAGAAGGCGAAACTCCCTTTTTCGTAGCGGAGGGTGCCGACCAGGGCGAAGGTGGTCGCGGCGGCCGGCGAATCCGGCATCGCCCTGGCCCGCGTGGAGGATTTGCCGGAGCGGTTCGGATCAAAAATGTTGCGCTTGGTGATGATTTTGAACGAATCGTAATCGAGGCGCGCAGAGGCTGGCTCGGAGCCGGCCTGGGCGAAGGGGACAGCCGCCATGAGCAAAACCAGCACCACTCGGCTGAAACCCAGGTTCATGGTTGGGACGTGGTTAATTGCAGCCCGCTCACTTGCAGGCCGAGTGAAAGCTGCTGTCCCGACTCGTCGCGCGCGGTAATCTCGATCGCTTCGACCTTCAAGGCGAGGGTATCGGCTTCCACGTCGTAGAGAAAGCGCGTCAGCGTCTGGATGCTGCCAAAAGCGTCCGCCCGGCATTCCAGGGTCACGTAATCGTCGTTGTTGTGTTTCCATTGTGGCTTGATGGAAGCGACGCTGATCCGGCTCGCTTGCGCCCAGCGATCGAACGCCTTGAGGACTTCGTTCTCGGCGGCCGAGACGCTTTCGGGGAGCGTATTGGTCCTCATGGCATCCCAGCGAGTCCGAATCGCCTGCTCCCGCGCCAATAGTAGCGAACCCTGGTTGAGTGCCTTCGTCAACTCGGTAATCCGCGCGGCCCGCTCCTTCCAACGAGTGGTCAAGGGGGTCAGGACCAGCTTGTCGCCCACCAGGAGCGTGACGGCGACGGCGGCGAGGATGGCCAGGGCTTGTTGGCGGTTTTCAATTTTCATTGGCGCCTCCCGCTCCCCAGTGGAAGTTGAAAGTGAACTGCAAGGGCGTCTTGCCGCGAACCTGGTCCACCTTGAGGTCAGCCACCTCCTTGGTCGCGCGCAGTTGGTCGAGCATTTTCAGAAACGCCTGGTTGTCCCGGGCCACACCCGAGCAGGTGACCGAGAAAAGGTCGCGAATTTCCAGCGTCTTGGCCGTCACGCTCCCGCCTTCGGGGAAGGCCTCGGTGACTTTGCGCAGGATGGTCAGGATGCGATGCGAGTCATCGAACCATGGACGGAATCGTTTGATCTGCTGCTGCATGTTTTGCAGGTCCTCGACCTTGGGCTGGATCTCGGCCCATTGCGTCTGGAGGCGGGACAATTTCCACTGCTGGAAAAGAAGGGCCCCGGCCAGGACCAGGGCGGCAGCGCCGGCCGTCGCGCCGGCCCAGACGAGCTTCTTTGAGGAATAGCGTTCGGAAAGCCGCTGCCATGGCTTGACTTTGGGCGGAAGAAATTCAAGACACGGCGCGCCGCCGGTCACCCACGTCGCCGCCAGGCTCAGGGCCGGGGAGACTTCCGTCCCGGGCGGGAGTCGCCTGCCAAATTGGTCCTCCGCGTAGTGCTTGACCCGCCGGGCGGAAAGTCCCATCGCCGCCAGAGGCGACCGGCCCTCGTTGAGAAAGTGCCGCGCGGATTCGCCATGGCCGAAAACCCGCACCTCGTGCACGGGGTCACGGAACCCGGCCGGCAATTGGCCCAGCGTGATGCGGAGTTCCCGCGCCAGCAAGTCGGCGGAGAGCCGTTGCTGCACTCCTTCCGTCTCGAATACGCTGTCGAGGGATCGCAAGGCGACGATGCCGCCGCCCCCGTTCACCTGCAATTCGGCGCTGCTTTCGCCCAGGGCCAGCGCCGCGATTCCGTCGGACGAAACATCCCCCGGCCGCTGCAAAGCGGCGATGCCGAGGGAAAACGTGACCGGCTTGAGCTGGGCTGCCTTCAGGATTCTCTCCAGTGCCGCCAGGTGATTGCGGGGAATGGCCACGAGGGTGGCGTACTGCTCGCCGTTGGCGCAACGGCAGCGGGAATGGCCGAGCGACAAAGCTTCCAGCGCGTGAGGAAAACCGCGCTCTGCTTCGATCTGCAGAACGCCGGCGACATCGGTTTCCGCCAGGTCGGGCACTTTCGTTTGCAGAGTCAGCGCCCAACTCAGCGGCAGGCAGACCGCGCAGCGGCGCTCGCGAATGCCCGCCTCGTCAAGGTGATTTCGGATTTCGCGCCCGACCAGTTCCGGGTCACCGGTGAGCAGGTTGAGGGCGAGGGAGGCGTTGAACGTTTTCTGGACGTGCAACGAGCCGTTGGAGCGGCGCAGGACCACGCCGTCGAGCCGGCTGCCATCCAAGGCCAAGCCAAGGATCGACGAGGAGCGCTGCTTTTTGAAGAGATTCATCATGGTGTGCCTTTGACCAGCAGCAGCGCGTCACGCGTCTGCCGACCGAGGGCCCAGCCCAGGTGGGTCAAATCCTGGCGGTAGCGGACCGTCGGCGTGCCTTCACTGGTGTCGAAAATGAATTTCACCCGGCCGTAGCCCCGGCCGTGATGGCCGACGGCGGCGACATCGGCCATGAACTGGTAGGTCTTGCCGGTCAGACAGGGCCCGGCCTGAGTCAGGCTGGGTCGGTCCAGCACTTCCTTGACCCAGGCGACGGAATGCCACGGGGCATTCAGCGCGCCGGCATTGGCCTGGCGGTAAGCCACCAGGGACTGGGCCTTGTCGGCGTCGAGGCCCGGCACGCACGCCAACACGGCTTCACTGGCCGTGTTCACGTTGACCAGCCCGGTGAGGTTCGGGTTCCTTAGACTGTCCTCGATTTGCGTAAACTGGTCGGCCGGCAGATCGCTGCGAAAATAGAACTCCAGCACGCTGCGAGAGTTCGCGGTTTTCCCGATGATGGCACTCGAGTTGGCCACGCCCGCGCTGTCCAGCAAAGCGCGCAGCCGGTTGACATTGTTAGTTCGACTGACATCGACCCGCGGCGTGCCGTTGCTCGTGGTGGCCGGCTCGCGGCTGTAAACGGTGACATAATCGAGAAGCCCCATGTCCAGCACCCCATCGCGATTGTCCGCCGGGGCGGAGACGTCGCCATCGTTTTCATTCGGATCGAGCACGCCATTCAGGTTGGCATCTTCGCCGTAAAGCACGTCCAGGTAGGCGCCGCTGACCAACCGCAGTTCGTCGATGGACTCGAAGTTGGCATTCTTGCATCGATAGGGCGGATCGAGCCGCGCGTAGGTTTGCGATTCGGCTCCGCCTTGGGTCACATCCTCGTCCGAGTCGCGCCAATCCAGGATCGCGGCGGCCAATTCCGGGGTCATGCGGGGCAACAACGCCAGCACGTTGGCCGTGACCCAGCGGGCGTTCAGATTTAACTTCGCCGCTTCGTCCACCAGGCCGAACACGGGGGCGTCAGGAGCGACTTGCGGTTGGGCTGGGCCGCCCTGATCCTGGCGCCCGAGGATCCAGAACGTCGCGTCGCCCACTGGCACAGCTTCGCATTTATACGTGCCCGGGTCGGGCAGCGCGCCCGGGGTGGTGACGCTGGCCAGGACGTTGCTCACGTAACGCGCCGCGCCCGCAATGGCCTGTTCCGTCTCCAGGCTGGCGGCGCGGTTGTCCGAGGCGCGCAACTCGAGTGACATCGAGTTGGCGAAATACAAGGCCAATGTCACCAGCCCGAACGCGACCCACATCACGATGATCAACACCGAGCCGTCCCGGGAGGTGACGGGCGTCAGCAGATTCCGTTTGCTCAAGACCCAGGGTTTCACAAGCTGGTTTGATTGGTCCGCGCCTGGACGCTGACCGGAACGATCAGTTCAATCGGCGCGAGGAGGGAAGCGGCCCGGGCCGTTTGTTCCGGCGCGAGTTGAATCTGCACTTTGATGGCCCTGGGCAGATTGTTGCTCAGCCCGGTCGTCGTGTCCGGCGTCGTCGAATCCCAGGAGTCGCGCCACTGTGCGCCGTCGTAAAAGAGGAACGCCATGTTCTGCACACCGGTCATCAGCCATTGCAGGACCGGTTGCTCCTGCGCTGTCACGGGCAGCAGGTTGCGCGTGACGGCGCGGAAGAGGTCCTTGCCCCCGTTGCGGTTGGTCGATGGCACCAGGGCGTAGGAGACCCGCTGGATCTCCGCCCAGGGCGAAGTTTCATCGACGAAACCGGTGGAAGTATAAAAGTCCGGGCTGATCTGATTGGGCAGGATCTTGGTCGCCGACGTTTGCAACTGGCCGGACAAGACGCCGCCCGGCACCGCAAGGTTCGCCAAGTCCCGCTGGATGATCGCGACCGCCTGCTGGCCGGGCAACGCTTCGTCCAGCGCCATCGCGGTTTTGTTCCGCAAGCGGAGCGCGGCATAGAAGACCGAATTGATGGCGGCGAGGACAATGGCGAAGGCCGCCACCGCGATGAGCACCTCGATCAGGGTGAAGGCCCGCCGCGGACGGGATGGAAGGCAGGGTGCGGTCATGGCGAGAGACTGTTCATCAGGGTGCTCAAGTGGACATCGTACTCCTGGCCTTGCACAAGGTACGTGACCTGCACGGTCACCAGGAGCATGGCATCCTCGGGCCAGGGCTGGGCGCGCATCGTCCAGCGATAGGGTTGGAGGCCTTCCTGGACGACGCCGTTTTGACCGGCCCCCTGCCACTGGCCGGTCGCCGTCAACTCGTTGAGCACGCGCCCGGCGATGCGCGCCGCCACGACCTTGCGTTGCCCGACCTGCCCGGCGAGGCTGGCGACGCGCAAGCCCTGCACAGCCACCGGGATCACGATGGCCAGGAAGGCCAGCGCGGCCAACACCTCCGCCAGGGTGAAGCCGGCCTGGAGGCGGTTAGCGGCGGACGTAAGGCGAAATGTTGGCTTCGATCTCATAACGAAGTCGATTGGCGCTCGGCACGATCCCAATCGCATCTTCCCGGCCCTGACGAATCAGAATGCGCTCCGGGCTGGGTTCACCGATGGAGCCGTCGGGCGAAAAGCGAACCATCGGCAGGTAGCTGCCCGCGGCCGTCGCGATCCGATTGCGTTGCGGGGACGACGTGGCGACGACGGGCATCGAGACTTCCAACTGCAAATCCTTGTCCAGGGCGAAGACCACCGCTCGGCCGTCGCTGTCCGCGTAACCGGCCGCCGCTTGCAGGCCGTATCTGCGGTTGCGCGCATCGATCCACAGGCTCATCGGCACGCCTTCAGAAACCGCGCGGCTCTGGCCGTAATGCGTCAGGGAGACCAAGCGACGGGCTTCCGCGTCGAGGTTGCGCCCGCGAAAGAAGTGCTGCAAGGAAGGGAAAGCCACGCCGAGAACGATCAAGAGCATGGCCATGACGAGCATCAACTCGATGAGCGTGAAACCGCTGCGGCGGGGGGCATCAGCGTTTTTGTTGCCAGTTGGTGATGTCATCTTCGGTTCCGGAGCGCCCATCCGGGCCCACCGACATGAGGTCGTAGGAGCTGGGGTTCTGTTTGCCGGGACATTCGTAGATGTAGGGACGGCCCCACGGATCCAGGGGAATGGATCCTTTGAGATACGGGCCCTTCCAATTCTGCGAGTCGCGCGGCATCTGGACCAGGTCGAGCAATCCGTTTTTCCCCTTGGGATAATACCCATTGTCCACTTCGAAGGCGTCGAGGGCGGTGCCGAACGTGGAAATCTGGGATAGAGCCGCGGTTTGTCGCGCCTGCTCGGTGCGCCCGGAAAACTTCGGCACGACGATGGCCGCCAGGATGCCGAGGATGACCAGCACGAGCAGCAGTTCGATCAACGTAAACGCGCCTGGCGCGGCGGGGCGGCTCCGATTCGTCTGCTTTAATCTCAGGATCATGGGGGAGTGGACCGGCGGTTATCGCCGTTTCATTTGATGTAGTCTTGCAGAGTGAAAATGGGGATGACCATGCCGATGAAAATCGTCCCGATGAAGCCGGCGATGAAAAAGAGCATGAGCGGCTCAGCCAGCGCGACGGCCGCCTTCAATTGCCGGTCGAGATCGCCCTCGGTGACGTTGGCGATGCGCACCAGTTCCTGGTCGAGTTTTCCACTTTCTTCGGCGACCGCGATCATTTCCAGCACGGATCCGGAGAACAACGTGCGGCAATCGCCCAGGCTCGGGCCCAGTTGTTTGCCTTCCTTGACGCGCTCGATCGAATTGGAGACGGCGTCGACCAGGACCTGGTTGCCAATCGAGCGCCGCGCCACATTGAGCGCATTGATCAACGGCACGCCGGCGCCGAGCAGCGTCCCGAGCATCCGGCAGAACCGCGCCATGGCAAACTGCGCCACCAGCGGCCCGACGACCGGCGCCCGGAGAATCCAGCCTTCCCAGGCGCGCCGACCTTGCTCGGACACCAGCCAACTGCGAATCATGAACCCGGTCAGGATCAGGCCGAGCACCAGGATCGGTCCGTAGGAGCGCAATAAGTGACTGGCACTGACGATCAGTTGCGTGAGCAGCGGCAGCTTGGCCCCGAACCCCGCAAAGATCAGTTGGAAGCGCGGAATGAAAAAAACCAGCAGGAAAACCAGCACGCTCAACGCCAGCGCCAACAGGATGGTCGGGTAGAGCATGGCCGTAAGCACCTTCGAGCGCATCTCTTTCTCGCGCGCCTGGAAGTCGGCAATTTGACCAAGCACGACATCGAGGAAACCGCCGGTCTCGCCGGCTTCCACCATCGCCACGTAGACGCGGGGAAAGGTGTCCGGCGATTGCGCCATCGCGTTGGCCAGCGACATCCCGTCAATCACCCGGTCATACAGTTGCTTCCATTTTGTCCTCGCCGCCGGGGAGGCCGCTTCTTTGCAAAGAATGACCAGCGCGCGGCTCAACGGCACCCCGGCGGCGAGCAGGCTGGAGAGCAGGCGCGTGAAATTCTCCAGCGCCCGAGCCGAGATCTTGTTCGAGCCACCCAGGGAAAACTTCAACCACGAGGCGGCGTCGTCTTTCTTTTCCGCGGCCTGCGCCATGGCCTCGGGTCCGGCTTTGCCGGGCTTGCGGTTGCCCGGTTCGCCGAGGCTGATCGGCCGCAGCCCGCGACCTTCCATCTGGCGAAAGGCCTCCTGCCGTCCGCCCGCTTCGATCTGGCCTTCGGCAATGGTCCCGTCGCCTTGCATCGCTCGGTAGGGAAAGATCGGCATGATGCTTCGGGGGTTTTACGACTGGCTCGCCGCCAGGACCGGCTCGGCGCTTTCTTCGCCGCCGCTGGAGAGCGACTGGTCCTTGGTCACGCGCAGCACTTCTTCGGGCGTGGTCACGCCGTCGCGGACGAGCCGCCAGCCGTCCTCGGCCAGCGTGCGCATTCCGGCGCGCCGGGCCGCCGCGCCGATCACGTCGCTCGAAGAATTTTTCAAGATCAACTGGCGGATTTCGTTATTGGAGTCCATCCACTCAAAGATGGCGCGCCGGCCGTGGTAGCCGGTTTGGCGGCATTCGCGGCAGCCGACGGCCCGATAAATGGGAAGGTCGGCGGGGCATTTCAGTTCTGACTTGAACGAGCGCGTGGCGGGGGAGACGTCCTCCTGCTTGCAGTGCGGGCAAAGCACGCGCACGAGACGCTGGGCCAGCACGGCTTCGAGCGACGACGCGACCAGGTACGGTTCGACGCCCATGTCCACCAGGCGGGTCAACGCGCCCGGGGCGTCGTTGGTATGCAGCGTCGAGAAAACCAGGTGCCCGGTGAGCGAGGCTTGCACGGCAATTTGGGCGGTCTCCTGGTCGCGGATTTCCCCGATCAGAATGACGTCCGGGTCGTGCCGCAGAATCGAGCGCAAGCCGCGCGCGAAGGTCAGCCCGGCTTTCTCCGAGACCTGGATCTGGTTGATCCCCTTGAGCTGATACTCGATCGGGTCTTCGATCGTGATGATCTTGCGGATGGAATCGTTGATCTCGTTCAGCGCCGTGTAGAGGGTCGAGGTTTTCCCGCTGCCGGTGGGGCCGGTCACCAGGATGATGCCGTGGGGCAGTCCCAGCACGCGGCGGAAGGACTGCAGTTCCCGCGGATCCAGGCCGAGTTCGCCCATCCCGCGGAGGGTGGCGTTTTGCCGCAACAGGCGCATCACCACCGCTTCGCCATGCAGCATCGGGATGACCGAGACGCGGATGTCCACTTCGTTTTGTTCCAGCCGGATCTTGATGCGGCCGTCCTGCGGGAGTCGTTTTTCCGCGATGTTGAGGTGACTTAAAATTTTCACCCGGGAAACGATGGCGGGCTGGAACCTTTTCACTTGGGCCGGCACCGGCACTTCCTGCAGCACTCCGTCGATGCGGTAGCGGATGCGGAGTTCGTCCTCGAAAGGTTCGAGGTGGATGTCCGAAGCGCGCAGTTCAATGGCGTCGCGCAACACCTGGTTGACGAAGCGGATGATGGAGGCGTCCTCGGCGGCGCTGTCCAGGTTGGTGTCTTCGTCGCTGCCTTCGTCGACCACCTGGAGCGGCGCCTCTTCGTCGAGGGTATCGATCGTGTCGGCGCCGACGCCGAGGCGCTTTTTCATTTCCCGCTGGATGGCTTCGCTGGGCGCGAGGACGGGTTTGAGTTTCAAGCCCGTCAAGGTCTTGAGCATGTCGATCCCCTGAGTGGCGAAGAGGCGGCTGGTGGCGACTTCGACGGTGCCGTTGGTTCGGCGCAGGGGCAGCAGTTCCTCTTTGAGCAGAACCCGGGCGGGGAACAAGGAAAGAAGCTGGCGATCGGGTTCAACGTCTTCCAACCCGGTGTAAGCGACGTTGTATTCTTTCGCCAGCCACCGCAAAACATCTTCCTCCGACTGGGGCCGCGCGGCTGCCCCGTGGCCACCCAGCCGGGTCAACGTTGCGGCGTCCATCGCGGATAGCTTTTTCGCCGCGACCATCCGGGCGAGCAGTTCCGCGAAGGGCGATTCCAGGTTTTCCGTCTCGCTCATGGGTCAGTGGGAGGCGTTGTCTTCCTTCCGAGGACAGGCTTACTTGAGAAGTCCCATCAGAACCGCTGTCGCCTCCTGGCGAAGCGAGAGCACTTTGCGCAAGTCCTCCTGGGCGGTCGCCAGCTTGGCTTCCTTTTCCTTCTGGGCCTCCCGCACTCTGGCCAGTTTGGATTTCAGTTCGTCCGAGGATGCCTTTGCGTCCAGGGCTTTCTGCAAGGCTTGGGCTTCCGGGCCAGGTTCGCCGCCAAAACGGTTGCGCCGGCCGCCGTTGTCGGGCCCGTCACCATTACCGCCGCCGCCGCCGCGCCGGCCGCCGAAGGCGGCAAATCCGCCCATCCGCACTTCGCGTTGGGCGGTCGTTACTTTCTCGATGCGCTCCGAGATGATTTTCCACTCATCGTCGCTCTTCACCTCCAGCGCTTCCTTGTAGCGGTCCATCATGCGTTGCCGAAACTGTTCCGGGTCGAAATTCCCCCTGCCTGGCCCGGGTTGGGCCGCCAATTGACCGTTGCCCAAACTGAGGCAAAGGACCGTGGCCGTCATGGCCAGTAATTGATTGAATTGTTTCATAATAATTTCCAGCTAGTATTCCAGGTCGTTGAACGCAACAAACGCTTGAATGCCGCGGTTCCGCTTTTGCAATCTGTCTCCTCATGCAGCTTGAGTGCCAGTTCGGCAAACCCGCGGTTTTCCTCACAATTGCAGGCGGGGCCGCGCAGAATTTGCGCGTTGTTCGGGCCTGCCTGCGCACACTTTGCGCAATGGTTGAACTGCCTTGGCGCTACTTTCCGCGCTGGATTGTTGTAAAGAATCTCGGTCGAGATATCCGCCCGGTCGGAGGCCCCGCGGCAGCGCGCCTTGGCTTGCCCAAGACCGGTCGATGCTGATAGACTGCGCGCGGGCCCTATGTTCGAACAACGCAACCAGCCCTTGATCGCGCGACGGCGCTACCTCAAACGTCTCACGCGACATTTGTGTGTCGCTTTGAGCATTGTGGCGGGCGCCTTGAGCCTGGGGGTGTGCGGCTATCGTTGCGCCGAAGGATTGTCGTGGCTCGATGCTTTGCTCAACGCCTCGATGATCCTATCCGGCATGGGCCCGGTCACTGAGTTGCACACGACCGCCGGCAAGCTGTTTGCCTCGTTCTACGCTCTATTCAGCGGCGTCGCCTTCATCACTACTGCGGGCGTGATTTTTGCTCCCGTGTTTCACCGTTTCCTGCACAAATTCCACCTCGACCTAGCGTCCGAGGCCGCCCACAAGAAAGGCACTCAGCAAATCCCATGAAATCGTGGATGCACCTTTGTTCGTTCATTTGTTTGGGTAGCGTTGTTTTCATGCGCGCTGCCGAAACGATGACCTATATACTGGCGCCCGGCAGCACCATCACCGTGTATTTGAACGGCGTGACCATCGGGCCGGAGCCACTCACGGGGAGTTTTGAGTGGTTGACGTGCGGATACACCGAAGACCGGGCCTGTTTTGACACAACCCGCCTGGATTTTCAAAGCGCGACCTTTTCTATTCAGCTCCGTGGCCCTAATGAGCTGGTCAGCGGGTTACTTTACACCGGGGCCCCCTTGTTCGCTGAGGCCGTGGACGCCGCCGCCATCATGCCCGGACCGGTCGAACTGACGAGTGTTTATCGGGAGGGCAAATACACCGAGTATCCTGAGGGCATATACCTTGAACCAACACCTTATCCACTGAGCCTGGAGTATCCGGACTTGCGCCTCCGGCCGTTGGGCGCCGACGGGCCTTACCTCGCGGGCTTAGACATCAAGGCCGTCGCTGACAGAGACCAGGACGGCGTACTGGATGACCGCGACCATTGCCCGAATACACCCGCGGGAGCTATTGCCGACGGGGATGGTTGCAGCATCGACCAGCTCGTGCCTTGCGCTGGACCCGCTGTCGGCGAGACCTGGAAAAACCACGGCCAGTACGTCTCGGCCGTCTCTCGAACCGCCCAAGCCTTCTTCGAAGCAAACCGCATCACCAGAAAGCAAAGAGAGGCGATTGCTTACGAGGCGGAAAGGTCGGATTGTGGCAAGAGATGAATGAGATCCTGTGCCATATGAAAACGAAAAGCATCATCTATATCGCCGTCTTGATGTGCGCTGCGGTGACCGCGAGCTACTTGCTGGGCTATCATCACGGGAGAAATCTCACACACCAACGGCTCAATTCTGTCAGTAACCTCAAACAGATTGGCCTGGCGTTCCGAATGGGCCGAAACGACTTGAGCGGCCCTTTCAGCTTTACGGGTAGTGTGACCGTCCCGGAAGGACCGACCCAGGATAAAAAATAGGGGTGGGCATCGAGACCTCAATGATTGGCTACTACGCCAGGAGAGCGCGGGAATACGAGCGTATTTACCACAAACCGGAGCGACAGGAAGACCTGGGAGCATTGCGCGCCTTCGTCGAGCGGACTTTTGTTGGACAGCGGGTCCTCGAGTTGGCCTGCGGCACCGGCTACTGGACGGAGGTTCTTTCCCGTTCCGCCGCGGCCGTGACCGCTGTCGACATCAACGAGGAAGTCTTGGAAATCGCCCGCGCCAAACAGCTCGATCCGCAAAAGGTCGCGTTTCGACGAGCGGACGCCTATTCGCTTCCGTTGTTTCCACAGCGATTTACTGGGGGCATGGCCGGGTTTTGGTGGTCTCATGTTCCCAAGGCCCGGCTGCGGGATTTTTTGATCGGATTCCACCGGGTCTTCGAGCCGGGTGCCATCGTCGTTTTCATCGACAATGCTTATGTCGAGGGGAGCAGCACGCCCCTGTCGCATGTGGATGCCGGGGGCAACACCTGGCAGCGACGCGAATTGGAGGATGGAAGCACGCACGACGTTCTTAAGAATTTTCCGACGGAGCAGGAGCTGCGTGAGACCGTCGCGCGGCTGGGATTCGACTTGCGCGTCGAGTTTCTTAATTACTATTGGAGCCTGACGTATGCTCCCAACGTGGAAGCTATCACCGCAGGAACGAGGAACTGAAATCCAAAGACGCCGGCGCCGCGAGCGAATGGAGTCCATCCCGCGCTCCCCTTTAGTAAACCGACGGTATATCAGTTGCCGTCGTCCATTTTCGTCGTGCCCCTGGCGCGCCGAGCGACTCCTCGATTACTGGCATCAGGTGATGTTGACCGTTGGTGCTGTTGACCGTTGAGGCGGCAATGGAGCCGTGGCTGGACGCGCTTCGCCTCCTCGGGCGCGTCCTGCCTCCCAAACCCGTCGGATCGATTATCCTGCCGCACCGGGGAATCCGGGGCCGGCGATCGTGTACTGGTTCATGGCGATCAATTTGATCATCGCGACGAAACCCTCCTCGGCTTTTGCCGGCGATTCGAACGCCCTGGCTGATTCCATCAGGATTTGACCATCCGCGCCCTTGAAGCGAAATCCCCATTGGGGCGGGCTCGCTTCTTTGGTTTCGGCGATGCGATATTCCAGAACGGCGTTCCTGCGATCCATAAGTCAATGTTGTGTCACGCGGCCTGCCCTCGAAGACGCCAACCCACCTGGTCGGAAGCCGCAATGGAAAGGGTTGGTTTGCCCGGCTTCTCCCCGGCCTGCCGGTGACGAATATTTTCCTGCCGCTCCCACCTCTCGAGGGCGGAGCGTACTTTCTCCTCCAACAACGTCGGCAAAACCAGGATTGGGCAGACCGTCAGCCAGGCCAGGGCCGCCGCTTCGTTGGCCACCCAGCGTAGCTCCTGGATCAGCGCGGCGTTCTCGACAGATTTTAGAATCGGCTCCAGCAGATGGTCCTTGAGTTGTTCAAGCTGGGTCTCAACGACTCCGCGGCGCGGACTCAATAACAGCGGATTTGGCTCGAAACAGTGTTCGAGACCCGAAACGGCGAGCATCAAGTTTGCGTTAGTCATACTTCGTGCAGTCCTTCAACCCGGCAGTCTGACAAAAGTTGCAGAACAAACATTCAATCGGACTGGTCGCATCCGTATTACAAAGTTGTAAGCCTTGTTTCGAAATGAGGTAACACGGTGGTACCTTTCCCATGTTCCGCACGGGACCTCGCGTGGCAAAGCCGGGAAGTGCTGCCCGAACCGTCCAACGGCGCGGTCCGATTTTATGTTCCGTACGGAACACAGAATTGCAACCGCCAACGGCCCGTGCGCCCAAGCCGGATTTTGAAACCTGCTCCCAGCGATTTATCTGAACCGGCGGTGTCCAGCGAATGAGGTGTGGGACATGGTGAACCCCGGGGGGAGGGAGGATCTCGTTCAAGCGCGGGAGGGCTCAGGAATCCGTGATGAATTCCCGTGTGACATTCTTCTTCCCAATCCTCCAGGCTAGAGGGGCGGGCTCGGGGATGACGGTTACTCGATCGTCAGCGCGACCAGGAACGGCGCCGAACCAGCCATCGCCGAGACGTAATCGATCGTCTCGATCACTTTGCGCGGTTCCGGATTCTCGAAGGTGGTTCGGCACAGGCGCACGCCGAAGCCGCGTCGTTTCGTGGCCGGGCTTTCCCCGGTCCAGGCGACGACGGTGTTGGTGTCGGTGGGGGTGGCCGGTCTCCAGGCCCAGAAGTCGAGGACGTTCTCGCGATGGCGGATGTCGAGTTGGGCCTGCTCTCCGTCGGTGTAATGGAGCACCAGGGTGGCGACGGGTGGTGCCGAGGGGATCGCCATAGCCTGAGTTGGCGTGTAGAATGTGCACCGAGCGACCGGCGCGGTGCACCGGAATTCCTCTGACCTGTTCGGGCAGGACATAGCGACGTTTGACCCAGCATTGGCCCTGCAGTTGGATCAGGCCTTGCACGTCGAAGACGACGCCGCCCAATTCCTGCCGCCCCGTGGGAAGGCTGGCGAGGTTGTTGCCGGGATCTTCGTTCGGCAGCCAGCTCGTGTGCAGAGGACCGTTGGTGTGCCGGGACAGGTCGACAGCAAAGAACCTCTCTGGAGGACGCAGCGTTTGCTTAGGCAGGACCAGGAGCAACAGTGCGACGACCGCCAGGAACATCAGTCCGCCAACTCCTAACCAAATCTTTTTCGAGTGGCTCATCACGCCTCGTCTTCCGTCAGCCGAACTCGCACGCTTAAGGGATCCGAGGCGCTTGGGCAGGAGATGCGCCATACGCCTGAGTCCGTCGCGGAGCAAGGCTGACCCCGACATATTGGGCACCGCGCCGCATTCGAGAGCGCCGAGAGCTTGAAAGGCTTTGGGCCTGGCCTTGGTTATAGGCCGCGCCGGCGGGCGGCGCCATGTTCACTTGAACATATTGCGCACCGGTCGAGGGATTGGCACCCGGCAGAGCAGTTTGGTTGGACGGGGCTGGCGCCACGGCGGCGAGGCGCTGGCTTTGGCCTGAAATCGCCTGTCCAGGGGCTTTTCGAGTCGTCAACAGGAGAACCAAAATAGCAAACGCTGTTTTCACTTGAAACATGTTTTCGCTGGATCCGACACACCGGCCCAGCGACCCCGCGCCCGTGACGCTCGATGGTAACCGAGACACTATCGCGGGGCGCGCTGCAGCCGGTTGGCTAGGCAGCCGATTGCCCGTCTCTCGTGGACCACTCCACCACGTAAATCATCGGGCCGGCAACTACAAGACAGAAGCCAATGACCCACGTATCCATCTTTATCCCAAGTTCCTGTTCTTCGGCCACCTCGTCCAAGTTCCAGTCCCAAGATCTGATCAAGCGTCCAGTCACCTTGTCGGGTTCAGTCCAATAGAGGCAGCGTTGGAAATTGCCCGCTTCCAAATTGGATTTTGGCAGGAGCGTCCATAATCAAGATTTGCCGGCTGAAAGGCCGCGAAAACACAGCCCTGGGCATCGCCGCACTCAGGCCTGGGCGGTGTTCTCTCGGACTGCTGGGCCGAGACGCCGGATGCCTGCCGGCGCCTTGTGGCTTGCGCGGGGCCAAACCAGAGCTCGACAGGGTGGAGCATTTTCATGTTCCGTACGGAACATAAAACAGGTAGGACCGAACACCCCGTTTTGCGAACACGCGTTGCTGCAAGATTACGGCTTGCGGAGCCGATAGAAGTTCCGGTTCAGCGTGGGCATGAACTGGACGGAGTTGGTGCCGTTGATTGACACCGGGGTCAGGGAGACCGTGGCCCAGTTGGTCGAAGTGAACCGGTCGCACGCCTCCAGTTGATAACCAATGAGAGAGGACGGCCAGCTCAGCTTGACGGCGCCATCCTGCATACAGCTCACCTGCAAAAGGGGAGCCGGCGCGCTCGAGATCGTAATGGATTGTTGGCAAGTATTGCTGTTGCCGCACGCGTCGACGGCGGCCCACGTCCGGGTGGCCACCGAGGCATTGGTGACGGTGCTGAGTGTCAGCACGCTCACTGAACTGCAGGTGTCGCTGGCCAATGGGGCATCAAAGTTCCAGGTGTCTCCCGCCACTACGGTGCGGCTGGGTGGACAGACGATGCTCGGTGGAGTGGTGTCACGCAGGGTGACGGTCTGCACGCAACTGGCGCTGTTACCACAGGCGTCCGTGGCGGTCCAGGTGCGCGCAATCACTTTGGCGCCGCCGCAAATGATGGTCGTGACGTCGCTGTAGCGAATAGTGACCGCGCTGCAAGTATCCTGGGCCGTGGCCACGCCACAGGCATTGGTGCTGGTGTCAGCCGGGCATTCCAGCAACCGGTCGGGCGGGCAAGCGATGGTAGGCTTGACCGTATCGCGCACGGTAATTGTCTGTGCGCAGGAGGCGCTGTTGCCGCACTGGTCGGTGGCGGTCCAGGTGCGGGTCACCACGCGAGTAGCACCGCAATTTGTGCTGACGGTGTCGCTGTAGGTGATGGTGACGGCGCTGCATCCATCCTGGGCGGTGGCCACCCCGGTGACGTTGGTGCCGGTGTTGGTGATCGGGCATTCCAGCAGCACGTTGGGCGGGCAAGTAATGGTGGGTTTCAGCGTGTCGCGCACGGTAATGGTCTGCACGCAACTGTTGCTGTTGTTGCACGCGTCAGTGGCGGTCCAGGTGCGGGCGATGACTTTAGTGCCGGCGCAGTTGTTGGTCGTGACGTCGCTGTAGCGAATGGTGACGGCGCTGCAAGTATCCTGGGCCGTGGCCACGCCACAGGCATTGGTGCTGGTGTCAGCCGGGCATTCCAGCAACCGGTCAGGCGGGCAGG
>WNGF01000353.1_pt1 | contig 65135 bp, 67 predicted proteins | sample 5400641 | NCBI WGS metagenome assembly WNGF01 (sample SAMN13153371, study PRJNA577476) | soil metagenome | isolation source: 80 cm soil or saprolite under grassland replicate 2 | place: USA:California | collected 2016-06-15
GCCGCCACGCGCGAGCGGCGCGCGCGAGGATGCCGGAAGCAGAGCCCTGCGCCCGCGATCTCGAGCCCGTGACAGCCGCCGTAGACGAGACCAGGGAGCCCCACCCGGCGTCGGAGATCGCCCAGCCCGCGCCCGGACAGCACGGCGATCCTCGCACGCGGGCTTCGCGCGAGCCGCGCCAGCCTCTTCCTCATCGCGGGCGCCAGGCGCGCCGCGGCCGGCGCCGCGACGGTCGGCGACAGCGTCCCGTCGAAATCCAGGATCGCCAGCAGTCCCCTGTTGTCCCGTCGCAGCTCGCGCTCGAGCCTGGCCGCCAGACTGGCCGGCAGGCTCACGGCCGCTCGGCGCCGGCCGGCTCGGCGGGGATCCGCGCCAGCTCGCTCAGCAGCAATCCCGCCCAGCGATAGATGTTGTGCTCGCGAATCGTGCGGCGCATCTGGGCCATCCGGGCCCGGCGCTCTTCGCGGGGCATGGAGACCGCCGCGTGAATCGCGTCCGCCATGCCGTCCAGGTCGTACGGGTTGACGATGAGCGCGTCGCGAAGCTCCTGGGCCGCGCCCGCAAAGCGGCTCAGGACGAGGACCCCATCGTCGTCATCGCGCACGGACACGAACTCCTTGGCGACGAGGTTCATGCCGTCATGCAGCGACGTGACCATGCAGAAGTCTGCGTGCCGGTAGTACGCCCAGATATCGCGGTGCTCGTGATGGCTGTTGAGATAGAGGATGGGCCGCCACGTGCGGGTCTGGAAGGCCTGGTTCACGTTTTGAATCGTCTCTTCGACCTCGAGCTGGAGCGCCTGGTACTGCGGGATCGTGGAGCGGCTCGGCGCGGCGACCTGGACGAAGACCATCCGCTCACGGTACTCGGGATGCCGCTCGAGGAACCGCCCCAGGGCGCGGAAGCGCTCGGGCAGCCCCTTCGTGTAGTCCAGCCGCTCGACCCCCACGCCGAGGAACTCCACCGACACGCCGAGATCCTGCAGCAGCTCCTCCCGGGTCCGCGGCGGCGGATCGTCCACGAACTCCGGCGCGACGCTGATGGGGAAGGGCTTGACGTAGGTGATCCGATCGCCACGGGCGACACTGAACTGCTCCCAGTCGATGCGGGCCTCGGTGGTGCGATCCACCGTCTCGAGGAAGTTGTTGCAGTAGTACTGCGTGTGGAAGCCGATCAGGTCGGCGCCGAGCATGCCGTCCAGGAGCTCCCGCTGCCAGGGACAGATGCTGAACGCTTCGAAGTTGGGCCACGGGATGTGCCAGAAGATGGCCACGCGCGCGTCCGGGCGCTCGGCCTTCACGAGCGCCGGCAGGAGCGCGAAGTGGTAGTCCTGGATCAGGACGAGCGGGTGGTCGACGTCCCGGATCTCGTCCAGCACCGTGGCCGCGAACTTCCGGTTGACCTCCGTGTACGACGCGAAATCCTCGGGCCGGAACACCGGCCGGGTGTGGACGATATGGCAGAGGGGCCACAGCCCCTCGTTGGCAAAGCCGTAGTAGTATCCCTGCTCCTCCTTCTTGGTCAGCCAGACCCGCCGAAGCGTGTAGCGCGGGTTCTCCTCCGGCAGACCGAGCCGGCCGCGCGCGTCCGACGTCTCGATGTCGGCGTCGCCGCTCCCGTGAGCGATCCAGACGCCACCGCACGCGCGCATCATGGGCTCCATCGCGGTCACGAGGCCACTGGCCGGCGTCTGAGAGAGAATCTTCCCGGCCTTCCGGTAATGGCTCACGGGCTCCCGGTTCGAGACGACCACGAGCGCCCGCTTGTCGAGCCGCAGACGGACGAACTGCTTCAGGCGCTCTTCGGTCCAGATCGTCTCGCCGGCCAGGCGAAGCGCCGCCTCCTGCTCGGCGGCGGCCTGCGCCCGCAGCATATTCCCGGCGAGCCGCGACACCTCGGTCGCGAGGGGGCCGAAGAGGTCCACATCGGAAACGTCGGGCGGCGCGACGATCCGCCCCGACTGGAGCGCCCGCGTCCACTCGGACATCCTCGCCATCGGCCGCAGGAGTCTGCTCTTGACCATGACGAGGGCGATGAGCGAGACCACCAGGGCCAGGGCCAGGAAGCGGAGCGCGTTGTCCTGCCAGAGGCTCCACTCGGCCGCCCCCAGGTGGTTCGCGTCGAGGACGACGACGAGCGCGCCGGCGGGCCGCTCGTCCTGGATGAGGGGCGTGGCGTAGACGTACGCTTTCCGGCCGGCGATCGAATGGAAACCGTGGCTAGTCGTGCTCTGGCTCAGGGCCTCGGTCACTTCGGGTAGCGACGGCGGGATCGTCGCGGCAAGGTCGGGTGTCGCCACGAGCAGCGTCGCGAAGCGGTCGTACACGGCGATCCCGCGCCGCGGCCGGCCGACCTTCCTCAGGACGCGCTCGAGGCCCACGGTCGACCCGCGGGCGACGATTGGCTCGATCGCCTCCCTCAGACCCTCGCTCAGGAGGACCGCCCGACGCTCCAGGTCGCTCGCCAGCCGCGCTCGCTCCTCGCGGATCTGGAGGAGCGCGAAGCCGGCCACCACGAGCAGGGCGGACAGCCAGATGGCGGCGGCCAGACGCAGGGTGAACCTCATGGCTCGCCCGCGCCTCCTGCTCCATCGAGCGGCGGCATCTCGATACCTCGCATGAGGCTCTTGATGCTAGCATCCTCCACGCGCGACTGCGGCGGTTCCTCTCCCGCCAGGGGCGCCTCCTCGCAGCGAGCCTCCCTGCGCGGCCGACATGTCGGATCGCAAGACCTGACCCCACTTGACAAGGGAGCCTTCCCGGCCGAAAATCCGGGCACGTTCCGCACACTTCGACCCGGGAGGCCACTATGAAGCGGCAGGCACTCATCGGCGCGGTTCTGATGACTCTTCTCCTCGTCGCCTCCCTCCCGGCGCTGGCGCAGAGCCCGGCAGGCATGAGGCTCTACGTCTTCACCTCCGGCTCGCTGGGAGGATTCCCCAAGGCGGCGCTCCAGATCGGAGGCCAGGGGAATATCGACTGGGCCCCCGTCTCCTTCTACGTGATCAAGCACCCCAAGGGCAACGTGATGTTTGACACCGGCAACAATGACAAGACGATCACGAACCCCGACGGGTGGTGGGGGCCGCTGGCCAAGGGCTTCGGCCTCAAGATGACGCAGAACGACGCTATGGCGGCCCAGCTCGCGAAGATCGGGCTCAAGACATCCGACATCAAGTACGTCGCCGTCGGTCACATGCACCTCGATCACGGGGGCAATATCTCGCAGTTCCCCAACGCGACCTTCATCGTGCAGAACGACGAGATGAAGGCGGCCTGGTGGCCCGACGTCGGCTACTCGATCTACTACATTCCGGGCGACTTCTCCGACAGCAAGAAGTACAACATGATCCGGCTGGAGGGAGACCTGGACCTCTTCGGGGACAAGAGCATCGAGTTCCGCCGCGCGCCGGGGCACACGCCGGGCAGCCAGTTCGCGATCGTGCGGCTGCCGAAGACCGGGACAGTGGTGCTGACGAGCGACGTGGTGTACCTGAAGGAGAGCCTGGAGAAGAACCTGATCCCGCCCATTCCCGGTACCTGGAGCCCCGGCGCGATGTACGAGAGCTATCAGAAGCTCCGCGTGGTCCGCGACGGCGAGGGCGCGAGCATCTTCTACGGACACGACCCCGAGGTGTTCAAGGCCACGAAGCAGGCGCCGGCTTACTACGAGTAGCCGGCTGCCGCGCGTCGGATTCCTGAGCCTCACGCCAGCCCGGAGCAGATCATCGTTCCGGGCTGGCCGCGTCTCGGGCCGCTGGTCATGAGTCAACCCGCGGAGCCCGCCCGGATCGACAGCCCGATCGTCGCCATCGAGGGCGTGTCCAAGCTCTTCGGGAGCGTCGCCGCAGTCCGCGACGTCACGCTCCACGTGCAGCGCGGCGAGGTGCTCGGCCTGCTGGGGCCCAATGGCTCGGGCAAGACCACGCTGCTGCGGATGCTCACCGGCTATCTCTCGCCGACCTCGGGTCGCTTGTCGGTGGCCGGGTACGACACCGAGCGCCAGCGCATGGAGGCGCGGCGGCGCATCGGGTATGTCCCGGAGTCGCTCCCCCTCTACTCCCACATGCGTGTCGGGGAGTTTCTGCGGTTCATGGCCCGCCTCCGCGGTCTCGATCCGTCCGCCGCCGAGGCGGCCGTCGCCGAGGTCGCCCTCCAGGTGGCGCTGGGCGATCGCCTCGCGGCCCCGATCCGCACCCTCTCCCGTGGCTACCGGCAGCGCGTGGCCATCGGGCAGGCGCTCGTGCACAAGCCCGACATCCTGGTCCTGGACGAGCCGACCAACGGCCTCGACCCGCGGCAGATCATCGACACGCGCAATTTCATTCGAGGGCTGGCGGGGCAGCGGACGGTGATCATGAGCTCGCACATCCTGGGCGAGGTCGAGAAGATCGCCGACCGCGTCGCCATCCTGCTGGAGGGGCGGCTGCTGACCGTGGAGGCCATGGCCGGCATGGCCGATCTCGAGGCGCTGTTCCTGTCGTTGACATGAGCGCGCTCGGCGTCCTGCTCCGCAAGGAATTGCACGCGACCTTCACCTCGCCCATCGCCTACGCGGTGGCCGCGGTCTTCTTGCTGGTGACAGGCTATACCTTCAGCCTGACGCTCTTCTTCACCCGGGTCGCCAACCTGACCTACATCTTCCACCAGATGTACGTCCTGCTGATCCTCCTCGTCCCCGTGCTGACCATGCGGGCTTTCGCCGAGGAGCGCCGGGCCGACACGCTGGAGCTGTTGCTGACCGCCCCCGTTCGCGAGGCATGGATCGTGCTCGCCAAGTTCCTGGCGGCCCTGATGCTGGTCACGTGCCTGCTCGTCGGCTCGGGCGCGTATGCCGTGGTGCTTGGCCTCTATGGAGAGCCCGACTGGGCCCCGATCTATGGCGGCTATCTCGCCTTGCTCCTGCTGGCCTGCCTGCTGGTCTCCATCGGCACCCTGATGTCGAGCCTTACCGAGAACCAGGTGGTCGCCGCGACGTGCTCGCTGGGCACGTCTCTCATGCTCTGGTTCGCCGATTCGGCGGCCTACATGCTGCCCGCGCCGCTGGATGCCGTGGCCATCAACCTGTCGCTGATCGGACACTTCACGACCTTCGTCAGCGGGTCGCTGTTCCTGTCGGATGCGGGCTACTATCTCACCCTCTCCATGCTGACTCTGTTCCTGGCCACCCGGGTCGTGACGGACCGATGAGCCAGGGCGATCTCGTGAATCTGGCGTGGTTCGTGGTGGTGATGGCGGCGCTCCTGCTGCTCTTCGCGGCGGGCGTTCGACTTCCGGTCGCGCGCGCCGGCTGGGGCCGTCGGCTGTCGCGCGGCGCGGTGGTCGTGGGAGCCGCCGCCGTGGCGCTTCTCGCCAACATGGCGCTCTACCGGCACGACGTGCACATCGACGTGACCCGCTCGCACGCCTTCACGCCTTCGCCAGAGGCGCAGCGGGTGATCCGTAGCCTGACCGGCGACGTGGAGCTCACGTACTTCTACCAGAAGCAGAACCCGGCCGGGCGCGCCGCGAAGCGCATGGTCGAGACCATGGGGCGCACGAGTCCCCGACTGCACGTCCGGACGGTGGATCCGGACCAGCAGCCGGGTCTGGCCAGCCGGTACGGGATCCGCATCTACAACGTGGCCGTGCTCGAGACCGCCGGCCGCCGAATCCAGGTCGTCAGCACCGAGGACCGCGACCTGGCCCTCGGGATCCTCCGGCTGACCCGCAGCGAGGAGAAGAGGATCTGCTTCGCGACCGGGCACAGCGAGTATGACATCGACAACATGGAATACCACACGCACTTCGAAGGGGTCCATGCCCACAGCCACGGCACCGGGGGCCTCGGGGTCGTGCTCATGGAGCAGCACGGCCTCGGCCGCCTGCGGCGAGCGCTGGAGAGCCTCGGATTCACGACAGCCAAGGTGACCCTCGCCACGGCCGGGCGCGTGCCCGCCGAGTGCGCCGCCCTCGTGGAGGCCGGCCCCCGCACCATGTATTCGCCCCTCGAGAGCCGGGCCCTCGAGGCCTACCTGGCGCGAGGCGGCGCCGCGCTACTCATGTATGACATCGACTTCCCTGTCGAGCCCAGCCTCGCGGCCCTCCTGTCGAAGTCCGGGATCAGGCTCGGTGAGGGAGTGGTGAGTGACCCGCTCGATCACTACTTCACGGATGAGCAGATGGTAGCGGTCACCCGTTACGCGTCGCATCCGGTCACACGCGGTCTCGCCCTCACCTTCTATCCGGGGGTCCGTCCACTCGAGGCGCTGGCCGTGCCCGGCATCACCGTATCGCCTCTCTTCGCGAGCAGCGCCGACAGCTACGTGCGCCCGGTCCTCGAGTCGGCCAAGCCCCGGACAGCTCCGGAGCAGCGAGGCTCGCGCCTGCTCGCCGCTGCCGTCGAGGGATCGTTCCCGGGCGAGCCATCAGCAAAGCCGTTCCGGCTGGTCGTGATCGGCGACGGCGACTTCGCCAGCAACTCCTTCTTTCCGTACATGTCGAACAGCGACCTCGTGCTGGCCGCTGTCGCCTGGCTCATCGGCGAGGAACGGGCGCCCACGATGAAGCCCCCGGTCGAGGTGCTTCCTACCGTCGTGCTGACCAACCGGCAGGTTCGCGCCATCTTCGTGTTCGCGGTCCTGGTGTTGCCAGGCCTGGTCGTGGCCCTCGGCGGGGCGGTGTGGTGGGTGCGCCGGCGCTGAACCGCGCGCTGTGGATCGGCACGGCCGTGCTTGCCGCCGCCGTGATCGTCGCGCTCGCGTCCTACGGGCGTCGGCCCGACCCCGGCCTCGTGCGCTTCGAGGCCGCCGGGGTCATGCTCCAGATCCCACCGGACACCGTCACCGGGATCGTGATATCGCACGGTGAGCGCCGCTGGCGCTTCGAACGCGCGACCACCACGAGCTGGGCGGCGGTGCCGGCTGCCCCGCTCGGAGAGACCGTGGGCGTCCGACTCGACAGCGGCCTCCGCTTTCTCCATGTCTCGGCGCCCCAGCGGGTGCTCAAGCCGGATGAGGTCGCCGGCATCGCCCCGTCCGAGTTCGGTCTCGACCCACCGCGCTACTCGGTGTCCGTCCGATCGACAGGCGCGGCGCCGTTCGACATCGAGTTCGGCGCCGTGAGCCCACAGGGGCTGGCCCAGTACGCTCGCGTGAGCGGCCGCGCCGAGGTGCTGCTCGTGCCGAGCTTCATCGGCGAGCAGTGGGAGGCGGTGATGGGCAGCCGATGAAGGAGGCCGTGGCGGCGGTCGGGCTCCTGTGGCTCGCCGTCCTCGGCCGGCCCGCCGCCACCGCCGCTCACACGACCAGCACGGGACTCGCGACCCTCGCGGTGTCCGGCTCCACGCTCACCTATCGGCTGACGATCCTCCTGAACGAGGTGCCCACCGATGCCGCCCGTCTGCTGGCCGCCGCCGCGGACGGCGATCAGGCCAGCGTGGAGCGCGTCGCGCTCGAGCTGCGCCGGCGGATCACGGTGCGGGCCGGCGACATCCCGTGCCGCCCGGGCCGCGGGCTGATCCAGGGCTCTCGCGTCGGTGACGGCCGGGTGACTCTCGAGCTGACGATCCGGTGCCCGGCGCCGCCGGCCCGACTCGTGATCCGTGACGACTGGTTTGATCTCTTCGGCGAGCACTACCGGACCATCGCGCGGATCGAAGCCCCGGGGGGTGCGCGGGAAGCCGTCTTCCTCCCCGACGCGCGCGAGATCACGATCGAGCTGGGACGAGACACGCCGGGAGGCGGCGCAGGGTTCTTTCGCCTCGGCATCGAGCACATCCTGACGGGCTACGACCACCTGTTGTTCCTGGTGGCACTGCTCTTGCGAGGCGGGCGGCTCGTCTCCCTGCTTAAGATCATCACGGCCTTCACCGTCGCGCACAGCGTCACGCTTGCCCTCGCCGTATTCGGGATCGTGACGATCCCCGGCCGGATCATCGAGCCGGTGATCGCGGCCTCGATCGTCTGGGTCGCCCTCGAGAATGTCCTGCTCCGTCATGCTCCATCCCAGCGGTGGCTGGTGAGCTTTCTGTTCGGCCTGGTGCACGGCTTCGGCTTCGCCGCGGCTATCGAGCCCCTGGCGCTGCCGCGGGGACGTCTGGCGCTGGCGCTCCTCGGCTTCAATCTGGGCGTCGAGGCCGGGCAGGCGCTCGTGGTCGCGCTGCTGCTCCCGGTGCTCCTGTGGATACGAGGCTCGGTGTGGGAGCCGCGCATGGTGCGGACGGCGTCACTCGTCGTGGCCGTCGTCGGCCTGGCGTGGCTCGTCGAGCGGCTGTTCCTCGGATCGTCCTGATCTCGCGCGAGTCCCAGCGTCAGATCATTTGCGCCTCGATCATGCTGATCGGAAGCCACCAATCCCGTCGCACGATGGTCCTCCTACTATCCCCCATGAGCCGAAAGGCACTGACGCTGCTCCTCAGATCTTCGTCAGTTGCCCCGACTGAATCAGGTCCACCAGGACATTCCACTCCGCCCTGTTCAGCCTCACGACATTTCCCGCTTCGCCGATCCGCACCTCCTCCTGGCCCATCTCCACCTCGGGGCATGCACCGCACATCGGGCACAACGACACCTTGTGGTTGACCATTTCCCATCCTCCTCGTTGATTGCGTATCCTGCTCCTGCTTCCGTATTGCCCCTCCCAGTCGTGGTCAGCCCCCGTTCCTATTCCGGGCAACTCGTTCGATATGTGGGCACACCACCGCCCTGCCGGTCCTGGCGGATCGCGAGCTCTTCAGTAGCGCCCGGAGACCCTCGCGCACCTCCGTCAGTTCCGTGAGCCGTTGATCGAGCTCACGCGCCTTCCGCTGCACAAGTTCGCGGACGTGGAAACATGGCGCGCCGCCCGCCCGCCTGAGGGCGACGATGTCCTTGATCTCGGCGAGCGTGAAGCCGAGCCGCTGGGCCTGGCGGATGAAGGACACGAGGTTCAGCGCGTCCGCGTCGTACACGCGATAGCCGGACGGCGTGCGGCGCGGCGGAGGCAAGATCCCCGCCGCCTCGTACAGACGAAGCGCCTTGCGGCTCACCCCACTCCGCTGCGATATCTCGCCGATCAGCACGCCCTCGCGAGTCATGGCCACACTCTAAACCCTGTCCTTGAGGATAAGGTCAAGAGCCATTCTCGCGGCGCTCGAAGAGGCTCGCGCCGAGCGCGACGCCTCCCACGACGGCAGCCGTCGGCTCAACAGGGGGATTAGGGACAGCATCGGCCTGGCCGGGCTCGCCAGGCGCTGGCACCTGAGGTAGGCTGTCGGGAGCACCCTCGTCCGTGCGGCGACGCGCTGCTCGGCCAGGCCGGGACTCGAATGACGGACATCGGAACTCTGACGCGCACGTCGCTTGACCGGCGTTGGAGCTTCGCCTAGCCTTGACAGGATGTCGAAGCGCTGAGCAGGCCCGGATGTTGGAGGAAAAGGCCGAATGAACTGTCCCCGCTGCCAGCACGAGAACCCGCCCCAGGCAAGGTTCTGCCTGGAGTGTGGAGCCCGTCTCGCCCTCACCTGCCCCAAGTGTCGCAGCGAGCTGCCCGGCGGCGCGAAATTCTGCCTGGAGTGCGGGGAGCCCGTTGCCTCTCCGGTTGGAGCCGACTCCCGCTTCGCCTCCCCTGAGTCCTACATCCCCAAGCACCTCGCCGAAAAGATCCTCACCTCCAAGAGCGCCCTGGAGGGCGAGCGGAAGCAGGTCACCGTGCTGTTCGCCGACCTCAAGGGCTCGATGGAGCTTCTCGCCAATCGCGATCCCGAGGACGCGCGGAAGCTCCTCGACCCCGTGCTGGAGCGGATGATGGAGGCCGTGCACCGGTACGAAGGCACGGTGAACCAGGTCATGGGCGACGGGATCATGGCGCTCTTCGGCGCGCCGCTCGCGCATGAGGATCACGCGGTCCGTGCTTGCTACGCCGCGCTCAGGATGCAGAGCTCGGTGAAGCAGTACGCGGAGGAGATCCACAGGACCGAGGGCGTTCCACTCCAAATCCGGGTCGGTCTGAACTCTGGCGAGGTCGTGGTGCGCTCGATTGGCAGCGATCTGCACATGGACTACAGCGCGGTGGGTCAGACGACCCATCTCGCCGCGCGCATGGAGCAGATGGCGATGCCGGGTTCCATCTTGCTGTCGGCCGAGACCCTGCGCCTCGCGGAGGACTACGTGCAGGTGAAGCCGCTCGGCCTGGTGAACGTCAAGGGTCTGTCGGAGCCCGTTGACGTGTACGAGGCGACCGCCGCCGGGACCGTCCGGACGCGGTTGGAGCGGTCGGCGGCCCGCGGCCTCACGCGCTTCGTCGGGCGCGATCGCGAGCTCGATCAGATGCGGCAGGGGCTCGAGCAGGCGGCCGCCGGCCGCGGGCAGATCATCGCCGTGGTCGGTGAGCCCGGCGTCGGCAAGTCACGGCTCTTCTATGAGTTCCTGAACTCCCATCGCACGCGCGGCTGGGTGATCCTGCAAGGGAGCTCAGTGTCGTACGGGCGAGCATCCTCCTATCTCCCGGTCCTCGATATGCTGAAGAGCTACTTCAAGATCGAGGAGCGGGATGACTCTCGCGCCATCCGGGCGAAGGTGACTGGCGCCGTGCTCACACTGGACGAGGGGCTGAAAGAGGTCGTTTCCCCCGTGCTCGGCTTGCTCGATGCGCTTCCCGAGGACAGCCCGTTCCTGAAGCAGTCGCCCCCGCAACGTCGGCAGAGCATGCTCGACAGCGTCAAGCGCCTTCTGCTTCGCGAGACGCAGGCCCAGCCTGTGCTGCTGGTCTTCGAGGATCTGCACTGGATAGACTCCGAGACCCAGGCGCTCCTCGACTCGCTCGTCGAGAGCCTCCCGACCGCGCGGCTGCTGATCGCCGTCAACTATCGTCCCGAGTATCGCCATATGTGGAGTCACAAGACGTTCTACCGGCAGTTGCCGATCGACCCGTTACCAGCGGCAAACGCGGAAGAGTTGCTGCGGCCGCTGGTCGGGGACGATCCCAGCCTGCGACCGTTGATCCAGGCGCTGGTCCAGCGCAGCGACGGCAATCCGCTGTTTCTCGAGGAATCGGTGCGGACGCTCGTCGAGACGCGGGCGCTGGTGGGAGAGCCGGGCCGGTATCGGCTCGCGCGGGCCGGGGTGCCCATCGTCGTGCCGCCGAGCGTACAGGCGATCCTGGCCGCCCGCATTGATCGGCTGTCGCCCGATGACAAGCAGCTTCTACAGGCGGCATCGGTGGTGGGGAAGGATGTCCCGTCGACCCTGTTGCAGGCTATCGCGGACCTTTCGGATGACGCGCTCCGGGCAGGAGTGAACCAGCTCCAGGAGGGCGAATTCCTGTACGAGTCGAAACTCTTTCCCGAGCTCGAGTACACGTTCAAGCACGCCCTCACGCACGAGGTCACGTATGGTGGCCTGCTCGCCGAACGCCGCCGCGCGCTTCACGCGCGCATGGTCGAGGCGATCGAGACGCAACACGCCGATCGGTCGGCCGAGCAGGTCGAGCGGCTCGCTCATCACGCGTCACGGGGCCAAGTCTGGGAGAAGGCCGCACAGTATGGCCGTCAGGCCGGCGATCGCGCGGCTGCGCTCTGCGTCGACACAGAGGCAGCGGCCCACTATCAGCGAGCCCTGGATGCATTGGCGCACGTCCCGGTGACGCGGGAGTCCGTGCGGGCGGCCATCGACGTGCGGCTGGCCCTCCGGGCCCCGCTGTGGCGCGGCGGACAGCTCGAGCGGCTGCTCGAGATGTTCCGCGAGGCGGAAGCGCTGGGGACGGAGCACAACGAGACGGAACGCCTGGACGTCGTCTACTCGTTTTTCCTGCAATATTACTGGGCGAAGGGTGAGTACGAGCGCGCGATCGGCTACGGACAGCGATGCCTCGAGACCGGGGCGCGGCGACACGATGTCGGGCTCGAAGTCACCGGGCACTATTACCTTGGTGGCTGTTACCACGCGCAAGGACGGTTCCCGGCTGCCCTCGAGCACTATCACGCGATTATCGACACGCTGGAAGGTCCGCGCGCGACGGAACGCTTCGGGCTCTCCGGGCTTCCGTACTCCGGCGCCTGCGCGCTCGCCGCCCAGTGCCTCGTCGAGATGGGGGAGCAGCAACGCGCACTCGAGCTGCTCCATCGAGGCGAACGGGTCGCGCAGGCTGCCAATCATCTCTACAGCAAGGTGCCTTTGGCGATCGCGCATGGCCACCTCCTGCTCTACCAGGGAGAGCACGAGGAGACTATCCGCCTTCTGGAACCGATCGTTGCGATCTGCCGCGAGAACAAGTTCGCCGGGCAAACGATGCGCGCCTTGACGATCCTCGGGCATGGCTATGCGTTGGCCGGCCGCGCCCCGGACGCCGTCCCGTTGCTCAAGGAAGCCATCGAGCTTCAGGAGAGCGCCGGCGCATTCGTCGACCGCGCGTGGTGGGTGCGAACGCTCGGCGAGGTGTATCGGCGAGCGGGGCAGCTCGACGACGCGGAGACGACGGCGCGAACAGCCCTCGAGTTCGCGAGGCGCCACGGGGAAATGGGCAACGAGGCCTGGATCCATGCGATGTTCGGAGACATCGCGTCCGACCGCGGTGAGCACGAGACGGCCCGCCGGCATTTCGAGGAGGCTCGGACACTCGCCGAGACGTTGGGCATGCGACCCCTGGTCGCGTCGTGCCAGGCCCACCTCGGCGCGTCAGGGTGATGAAGGTCCTGCTGAGCAGCACCGGCGAGCCGCTGCCAGGCCCTCGAGCCTCGCCGGCCGGTACTCTGATGCAAGACACGCCACTCACACTGGACCGGCAAGGAGCGACTGATGGCGAGAGCAGGTGCCCGGATTCTCGACAGCGGTGAACGGTTCCCGGATCTCTCCATGGACACCGTGAAGCACGGACGGCTCACGCTCCCGGAAGCCTTCGGGAACGGCTGGGGCGTCTGCCTCATCTATCGCGCCCACTGGTGACCGTACTGCAAGCAGCAGTTGGCTGCCTTCGACCGGGCACAGGACACGCTGCAGGCGGAGGGCATTGGCGTCGTCGCCGCGTCCACCGATCCCCAGGACAAGGCCGCCGGGACGGTGGCAGAGCTCGGGCTCGGCATGCCGATCGCGTACGGGCTGCCGCTCAAGGAGACCGCGGCCGCGCTCGGTGCCTTCTACGAGGAGAAGCGCGGCGTGCTGCAGGCAACCGGGTTCGTCGTCAAGCCCGACCGCACGATCGCGGTGGCGCAGTACAGCTCGGGACCCATAGGCCGGCTCGTCTGGCAGGACGTGCTGGGCTTGGTCCAGCACTACAAGAAGCAGGCGCGCTAACCGGCGCGCCGCGGCGGCACACGACGAACCCGGAAGGAGGAGGGCGCATGGAAATCGTCCACGTCACCGACGTGCATGAACTGGCCCCAGAGGATCAGAGGTTCTGCGAGGCTACAAAAGCTTGGTTCAAGATCGACTTCGTGCCGAAGATGAGCCGTGTGCTGCTGACAGTCCCCGAGTTCGGCCGGCCGTACGGCCGCGCCTCCCGCCGCGCCATGTCGGACGGCGCGCTGAGCCGCGCCCAGAAGGAGCTCATCGCCAGCGTCGTCAGCGCCATCAATGTGTGCGAATACTGACTGGTCGCCCACAGCGCAGCCGGGAAGCTGCAAGGGCTGGCCGACGAACAGATCTGGTACGAGATCGCCTACGTCGCCGGGGTGACGCACGCGCTGAACACGGTGGCGGACGGCCTCCGACTGCCTCCGGAGTTCTCCGACTCGTTACGCCACCCGCTCGTCCCGCTGCCCGATCCTGGAGACAGCGAGACCGACCTCAAGGCCGTCTTCGACGAGATCCGTGGCTTCTACGCCGTCGAGCGGGCGCCCGCCGTGTTTCGCTGGATGGCCCGGGATCCCGGATTTCTTCAATCCTACTGGCAGGCGACGCGAGAGGCTTTCGCTGACCGCGCGCTCGATCGCCTCACCAAGGAAATTCTGGCCTTCGCCGCGTCGATGACCGCCAAGTCGGACTATGGCATCGACTTCCATCTGCGGGAAGCTCGCCGTCTCGGTCTCTCCGATCGCGCGCTGACAGAAGCCGTGGAGGTCGTCCAACTCTTCAACACCGTCACGAAGATTGCCGACACGCTGGGGCTCAAGCCGGACTTCCCCGGGCGGCCGGTTGTGGACTTCGCCTGACGACACGCTCAGGGTGCGCTGGTTGGCCCGATCAGCTCCTCCAGGTCTTGAATGACGTGCTCTACACGGAGCCCGGCAACAACCTCCACGCGCCCTCGGAGATCGGCGTGGACTCATTCCAGGCGGATTGCTCGCCGACCGACGCGTACCGCTAGGCCCGTGGGAAGCGGTGCGTCGGGGGCTTCACGCATCACGCCGCTCAGGCGCGCGGCTCTCGCCCTGCTCATCGTTCTCGCGCCGTGGTCTTCTCTCGAGGCCGCGCCCATCGAGGTGCGGCTGATCGAGGGAACGACACATGGCCTGCTGCTGGTGCGGTCTGCGAGCGGTGAGATCGTGGGACATGGCGATTTCCTTCAGGCCGTTCACAGCGCCTATGTCGAGAGCCGGCTCGTGCTTCGCTTCAAAGACGGCTCGCTGCACGACGAGACCATCACCTTCTCGCAGCAGCGCGTCTTCATGCTGCAGAGCTACCGCCTGGTGCAGCGCGGGCCGTCGTTTCCCGAAACGCTGGAGGCCGCGCTTGACCGGAAGACCGGGACCTACAAGGTGCAGTCGACGCGGGGCGGTAAAGGGGAGACGTCGAGCGGGAGCATCGAGCTACCCCCCGATGCGTATAACGGCATGGTACCGATGCTCCTGAAGAACCTCGCGCCGGCGGCGAGCGAAACCGTTCACATCGTGGCGTTCACGCCGAAGCCGAGACTGATCCAGCTCGAGATGGTTCCCGCAGGCAGCCAGCGACTGGTGTCTGGCGAAAGCACCCGGCAGGCGACGCGCTACGCGTTGAAACCCAAGCTCGGCGCGACCCTTCGCGTCCTCGCCACCCTCTTGGGAAAGGCGCCGGCCGACCAGGAATGTGTGATCCTGACCGAGGAGATTCCGGCCTTCGTGCGGTGCGACGGCCCCCTCTACCTCAAGGGCCCCGTCTGGCGAATCGAGACGACGAGCGCCCGCTGACGGGAACCATCGTCTAGCTCCCGGGCAGGCCGGAGAGGCGCGCCAGGACGTCAAAGACGGCGGCGAAGTCCCTCGATGCGAGGCCGAGCCCCCGCGCGGCCGTCAGCATCTCATGGGCGAGGCCCGTGCTCGGCAGGGGCACGCCCACGGATCGCCCCTGCTCGAGCGCCAGATGCAGGTCCTTCTGCATGAGCATCACGGTGAAGAGCGCTTCCTCCGGCATGCCGAGGACGAAGGGCCCGCGGTATTTCAGCATGGGCGAAGCCGTGACGCTCTGGAGCAGGGCCTCGACGGCGCGCTCGCGAGGGATGCCGGACTTCTCGGCGAGGAGCACAGCCTCGCTGAAGCCCAGCATCTGGACACCGATGCCGAGGTTGATGGCGATCTTCATGGTCACGGCCAGACCCAGCCCGCCCACGTGGGTGATCGTCGGGCCTATGGCGAGGAGATAGGGACGCACGCGATCGAGCGCGGCGACGTCACCGCCAACAATGAAGGAGAGCTGCCCCTGGGCGATCGTGACCGTGCTGCCCGACACGGGCGCGTCGAGCATGGCGGCGCCGCGCTCCGCGGCACGCTCGCCCAGCATCCGGGTCACGGCCGGGCTCACCGTGCTCATCTCGGCCCACACGGCGCCCTCGCCGAGTCCGGCCAGGATGCCGTCGGGTCGGAGCGCGACGTCTCGCAGCGCCTCCGAATCCGTCACCATGCTGAGCACGACCTCCGCGCCTTCGGAGGCGGCGCACGCGGAGTCGGCGACCGTCATGCCCAAGGATGCAAGGGCCTCAGCCTTGGCGCGTGTCCTATTGTAGCCGGTGACGGGGTGGCCTGCGGCCAGGAGGCGCTTGACCATGGCGCCGCCCATGGCGCCCAGGCCGACGAAGGCGATCCTGGGCATCAGCCGTTCTTCGGGGCGGCGCTGAACTCGAACATGCCCCCGGCCAGCCCCAGCGCGATTTTGCCCATGCCCTCGACCATGCGGTCCGTCGTGGGCGGCATGAGCGAGGCCGTTCTGAGATCGCGAAAGGCCCGCTCCACCGGATAGTCCTTGTAGGCGCCGCGGCCGCCGGTGATCTGGAGCGCCTGGGAGGTGACGTGGAGCCCGATCTCGGTGGCGAGGAACTTGGCGCGGTTCGCCAGGTGCCCGCGGTGGACCACGTCGGCGCCCTCCCACCGCGCGGCCGAGTCGTGAAGCACCAGCCGCGCGGCGTCGAGCCGCGCCTCGAGGTCGCCGATCTGGCGCTGGACGGCGGGATCGTTGGCGATGGGAACGTTCTCGGGCTTGACCACGCGCTTCTTGACATAGTCCTTTGTGAACTCGAGAGCCGCCTCCGCGATGCCGACGTAGACCGCCGCGTAGCCCAGCGCGAAGCTCTCGATCACGCCCACGCCCGTGGCCGAGCCCGGCTTGCCGAGCGTCGCGTCGTTCGGGATGCGCACCGTGGACAGCGCCACGGTGGGGCTGAAGGTCGCGCGCATGCCGAGCGTGTCCCACTTGCCGTCGGTCGAGATGCCGGGGCTGTCGGCGGGCACGAGGGCCAGCAGCAGCGCCGTGGCCATGTCGGCGCTGCCGTCGAGCGCGCACCAGACCATGTAGTAGGAGGCGCCCTGGGCCATGGTGCAGAAGTGCTTGACGCCGTCCACGACCCAGCCCCCGTCGGCCGCCCGTATCGTCGTTTCGGTGAGGAAGGTCCGGGAGAGGCTGACGGCGGGCTCGCTGCCCCAGCTCCCGAACATCCTGCCGCGCTCGACCACTTCGGGGTAGTAGCGGCGCTTCTGCTCGTCGGTGCCGAGGGCATCGATGAAGCGCATGACGGTGGAGTGCATGTGGAGCGTCATGGCGGTGCTGGCGCAGCCGCGGGCAATGACGCGGATCACGCCGATATAGGTCGCCATGTCGAGACCCATGCCGCCGTGCGCCGCGGGAACGGCGCAGGCGAGATAGCCCTCACGCCAGAGGTCACGCCAGCTGTCAACCGGGTTCGTGCCCTCGCGATCGTAGCTGGCTGCCCGCGGCGCGATCTTCTCGCGCGTGAGCGCTGCGGCCCGGTCGACGAGATCCTGGCGCATCGCGGTCCGTCCCCTCCTAGCCTGCCATGGACCGCGGGGCTGTAGCGGCGCTCGTCCTGGTGGTCTTCTTGCAGCGGCACGTGCCGGCCTCGTGCAGTTCGATCAGGTTGCCGTGGGGGTCGTCCATGAAGACCTGCTCGAGCTGGGGACCGACCACGGACTCGATGTTCCAGTACGTGACGCCCAGGCGATCGAGCTCGCGCTTGGCCTCCTGGATGTCCGGCACGGCCAGCGCCACGTGGAGCGTCGTCGGGTCCTGCCTCGGTCCCTTGGCATAGCGTGACACGCCGTCGCAGCCCATGATGTGGATCTGGGTGTCGTTGCCGCAGTCCATCCAGTAGCCGGGTAGCCCGGGGATATTGGGGCGCCCGGGATCCGGCGTGAGCCCGAGCACGTCGCGGTAGAAAGCCAGCGACGTCTCGGTCTCCTCCGGGTTGACGCGGATGCCGTGGTGGTGGAGCTCCAGCACCTTGACCGCCATGATCTCCTCCTAGGGTTTGCCTGCCGCGGAGCCGCCGCCGGGAAGGTTCGACACGAACGTGCCCCAGATGCCCTTGGGCAGGAACAGCACGAACGTCATGAAGATGAGCCCGATCGCGAGCGGCCATCTGTCGGTGAACACGCTCAGCCGGTCCTCGAGGACCAGATAGGTGCCCGCGCCGACGAAGGGGCCGAAGAAGGTCCCCGCGCCGCCGAGGAGCGTCATGATCACCACCTGCCCCGAGGTGACCCAGTAGAGCGACTCGACGGGCACGACCGCGAGGCGGAGGGCGTCGAGCGCCCCCGCGAGGCCCGCGAAGAGCGCGGAGAACACGAAGGACAGATGCTTGATGCGGTTGACGTCGTAGCCGCAGGCGGCCGCGCGGTCGCTGTTCTCGCGGATGGCCTGGAGCACCGTGCCGAATGGCGAGTCGAGGATGCGCTTGAGGCCGGCCACCGCCAGGCACACGAGCGCAAAGGCGAAGTAGTAGAACGCCAGCGTGCCCTCGAGGTTGAGCGTCCAGCCGAAGAGGTTGAGCGGCAGCTGTGGGATGCCGCGCAGCCCATCGTCGCCGCCCGTGATGTCGGCCAGGTGGAAGGCGATGAAGTACAGGAGCTGGGCGAAGGCCAGCGTGAGCATGGCGAAATAGATGCCACGCCGTCGGAGGCAGAAAAACCCGATGGCGGCGCCGCCCAGGACGGCCAGCAGCGGCCCCGCGGCGAGCCCGAGCCAGAGCGAGCCCAGCTTGAGCTTGGCGAGGGCGATGCCCGTGCCATAGGCGCCGAGCCCGTAGTACGCGGCGTGGCCGAAGGACAGCAGGCCCGTGTAGCCGTAGAGGAGGTTGAAGCCCAACGCGAAGAGACCGAAGATCAACACCTGCGAGGCGAGCGCCTTGTAGGGCACGAGGAACGGAAACGCCGCGAAGAAGACGGCGAACGCCAGCACCGGGTGCCGGGCCACCCACGTGACCGGGGCGCCCGCGCCGGGCATCCTCACTCCATGAGCCCGGCCTCGCCGAAGATGCCGCTGGGCCGGACGAGGAGGACCACCGCCATCACGACGAAGACCATGATCTCGGCAAGCTTGGGCGCGAAGAAGGTGGTGATGCCCACTACCTGTCCCATCAGGATCCCGGCCACGACGGCGCCGAGCAGGCTGCCCATGCCGCCGACGACCACCACGACGAACGACTCGATGACCATGGTGACACCCATCTCGGCGTAGGCGCCGCGCATCGGGCCGGCGAGCGCGCCTGCCAGGCCCGCGAGCCCGCAGCCGATACCGAAGACCAGCAGCCAGATGCGGTTGAGGTCGACGCCGAGCGCGCGGACCATCAGCGGGTCGCGCGAGCCCGCACGGATGATGAGGCCGACGTTGGTCCGGCTGAGGAAGGCCCAGAGACCGAAGAGGACGACCACGGTGACGGCGATGACGAAGAGGCGGTACGCCGGAAAGGCCATGAACCCCAGGTTGACGGCCCCGCCCAGCTCACGTGGGGGATCGAGGGTGAGCCCGATCTTGCCCCAGATGAGCTTGGCGGTCTCGATGAGGACCAGCGAGAGGCCGAAGGTGAGCAGCAGCGGATCGTCCGGGTTCCGCCCGTAGAGTCGCCGGATGAGGAAGCGCTCGACGAGGAGCCCGAACATCCCGACCATGAGCGGCGCCACCACCAGCGCCACCCAGAAGTTGCGCGTGAGGCCCAGCAGGAAGACCGTACAGTAGGCGCCCAGCATGTAGAGCGCCCCGTGGGCGAAGTTCACCACCGTCATGAGCCCGAAGATCAGCGACAGCCCGATCGCGAGCAGCACGAAGATCATGCCCAGCACCAGGCCGGTGAAGATCTGGGGCAGGACCGCGGCAAAGGAGAAATCCATCAGGGCTTACGCGTGCCCCTTCTCCGCGCACGTCCGGTCGTACTTCTCGTCGGCGGCCACCTTGGCCACGATCTCGGCCAGGCCCCACTCCCCCTTCGTCTTGCCCGGACCGCGCCCCTTGACGATCCAGAGGTCCTGCATCGACTTGTTGTCGCAGGCCCGCCACCACTGCTTGCCCTTGAAGTGGTCGTAGACCGGGCTCTTCCGGAGCGCGTTGGCCACGGCCTCGGAATCCGTGGACTTGGCCAGCTCCACGCCGCGCGCCACCTCGAGCAAGCCCGAGTAGGAGTAGGCGCCGTAGTCGCCGGGCGGGATGTTGAACTTCTTCATCGACGCCTCGACGAACTTCTTCGCTGACGGGATGGAGTCCTGGAGCTCCCAGTACCAGTTGAGCGACCCGTAGACGTCCTGGTAGAGCTCCGGGCCGCCCTCCTTGAGATACGAGATCCACAAGAGCGGCTGGGCCATCTTCATGTCCTTGCGCATGCCGAAGCTCGCGACCTGCTTGTGGAGGGCGATGTTGTCGGCACCCGGCGCCACGTTCACGAGTACGTCGGGCCTGGCCGCCTGGATCTTCGGCAGGTGGGCGGAGAACTCCGCGCTGCCGAGCGGGTACGGCGTGGCGCCGAGGAGCGTGCCGCCCTGCTGCTTGAGCGTGTCCTGGAGCACGCCGTTGCACTGCTTGCCCCAGGCGTAGTCGGCGTAGATGATCCACCACTTCTTGCCGAGGTTCTGGGCGGTCCAGCTGCCCATCACCCGGCAGGTGATGGTCGGGTTGAGCGCCTCGTGGAAGGTGATGGGGCTCGTGTCGGGCTTGGCGCTGATCTCGTCGGACTGGCTGGTGGAAATGAAGAGAATCTTCGACTTCTTGGTCTGCTCGTTGATCGCCATCTGGACGTGCGCGGCGAGCCCACCCACGATGAACTGACATTTCTCGTTCTCGATCAGCTCCTTCGTCCGCTGGGCGCCCACCGCCGGCTTGAGCTGGTCGTCACGGAAGAACACCTCGACCTTGCGCCCCATGACGCCGCCCTTGGCGTTGAGCTCGTCCTGCGCGAGCTGCGCGCCCCGCTGCATGTCCGCGGCCAGCGCCGCGAAGGGCCCTGTCAGCGGCAGTGGGAAACCGACACGGATCGGCTCGCCGCCCTGCGCGCGAAGCGCTGAGGGGAAGAACCCCTGGGCGGCAACCGCTCCGGCGGTCGCGCCCGTTGCGGCCAGGAACGTTCGACGTGTGATCGACGCCATCGTCGTCTCCTCCTCCGGTCTGTGGTTGACTACTGGAAGTCCAGCGTCCTGGCCTCGAGGCCGCCGTAGGCCTTCGGGATGGTCAGGCCGAGGAGGCCCGCCGCCTGGAGGTCGCGGTAATTCTCGGCAGGAAAGATCGACTCGGCGTCATAGCGCGACGCCCGAGCGGCGAAGCGCTCGCGGTCGAGCACGCGCACGCTCTCCACGAGGGCCCGCTGCTCGGCACCGAGTGCCGGGAGAGAAAGCATGCGGCACTGATAGCAGGGGCCCCGGGTCATGTCAAGGTAACCCCGTCGCCGGTACTGGGCCAAGTTGCGAGCCAGACGAGGCCCGAGCGAGTCGGCAGCCCGAGGCGTACGTGGGTGTACGTTGAGGGCTGCCGGCGAGCGAGAACGAAGTATGGCGAAGCACATTGGCCCAGTGCCCCGTCACCGGGCGAAGTCGCGGAAACCCTTGCCCTCCTTGGCCAGGCGTTCGAGAAGCGGCGCAGGCGCCCAGGGCTCACCGTGGCGGGTGTGGAACGCCGCCACGTCGGCGTGGACCCGGCCGAGCCCGACCTGGTCGGCGTAGAACATGGGGCCGCCGCGATAGCGTGGGAAGCCATAGCCGTAGAGATAGGTGACGTCGATATCGCTCGAGCGGAGCGCGATGCCCTCCTCGAGTATGCGCGCGCCCTCGTTGACGAGGGCCCAGAGGCAGCGCGTCACGATCTCCTCGTCGCCGACCCGCCGCCGCGCGACGCCGCCCTCCTGGGCCGCGGCGGCGATCAGCGCCTCGACCTCGGGATCGGGCTTGGGCGTCCGCGAGCCGGTCTCGTAGCGGTACCAGCCGGCGCCGGTCTTCTGCCCGAAGCGTCCCTGCTCGCAGAGCCTGTCCCCCACGTGCGAGTAGCGGAGATCCTTCCGCCGCGCGGCGGCCTTGGCCTTGCGGATGCGCCAGCCGACGTCGAGGCCCGCCAGGTCCTGCATGGCGAAGGGGCCCATGGCGAAGCCGAAATCGCAGATGACCGTGTCGACCTGCTGGGGCGTGGCGCCCTCCTCGACAAGGAACTCGGCTTCGCGGAGATAGGGCGCGAGCATCCGATTGCCGATGAAGCCGTCGCAGTTGCCGGCCAGCACCCAGACTTTCCGGATCCGCCGCGCCAGCTCGGCTGAGGTCGCGATGGTCTCCTTCGAGGTCTTCGCTCCGCGTACCAGCTCCAGGAGCCGCATCACGTTGGCCGGGCTGAAGAAGTGCGTGCCGATGACCGCCTCCGGCCGGGACGTGGCGGAGGCGATCTCGTCGATGTCGAGCGTGGACGTATTGGAGGCCAGGACGGCGCCGGGCTTGGCGATCTTGTCGAGCGCGGCGAACACCTCCTTCTTGACGCCCATCTCCTCGAAGACGGCCTCGATGACGATATCGGCCTCGCGCACCGCTCCGCGGTCGAGGCTGCCCGTGATGAGCCCCATGCGCGTGGCCATGTCGGCCTGGGAGAGCCGCCCTTTTTCCACCGTGGCGGCGTAGTTCTTCTTCACGACCGCCAGCCCCCGGTCGAGGGCCTCCTGCGACATCTCGACGACAGTGACGGGAATGCCGGCGTTCGCGAAATTCATGGCGATGCCGCCGCCCATGGTGCCGGCGCCGATGACGGCGGCGCGCTCGATCTTCCTGGCCGGCGTGCCCGGCGGCACGTCGGGGATCTTGGTCGCCTCACGCTCGGCGAAGAAGGCGTGGATCTGGCCCTTGGACTGGGGCGACGCCATGCACTCCTGGAAGAGCTGGCGCTCGCGCTTGAGCCCCTCGGCGAAGGGAAGCGTCACGGCGGCCTGCACGGCCTCGATGCACTTGAAGGGCGCCAGGTACCCGCGCGCCTCGCGCTCGATGCTCTTCCTGAAGCTCTCGAAGATCGCAGGATTGGCTCGGGCGGCCTGGAGCTTGTCGTCCATGGCCGAGATCCTTCTCAAGGGCTTCGTCTCGGCGACCATCCTCTCGGCGAACCTGACCGCGCTCCCGCGCAGGTCGCCTTCGACGATCTCGTCCACGAGGCCCACGGCCTGCGCCCTGGCCGCGGGGATGGGATCGCCGCTCACGATCATCTTGAGCGCCACCTCGACCCCGACCACCCGCGGCAGGCGCTGCGTGCCGCCCGCGCCCGGTAGCAGCCCCAGCTTGACCTCGGGCAGCCCCACCTGCCCGGCGGCGACGGCGACGCGGTAGTGGCAGGCGAGGCAGACCTCGAGCCCCCCGCCCAGCGCCGTGCCGTGGATGGCCGCCACCACCGGCTTGGAGCTCGACTCGATCTTCTCGAGCACGGCGTGCAGGTCGGGCGGCTGGGGCGGTTTGCCGAACTCGCGGATGTCGGCCCCGGCGATGAAGGTGCGGCCGCCGCCGATGATGACCATGGCGGTGATGCCGGGATCGGCCTGGCCTGCGGCGAGGCCGTCGATGAGCCCCTGACGCACCGCCTGGCTGAGCGCGTTGACGGGCGGATTGTTGACGGTGATGACGCCGACGCTGCCCTGCTTGTCAAAGCTGACGAGATCGCTCACGAGAGTCCTCCACTTCGCTGTGGGATATCAGCGGCGCTGTTGATGCAGCAGGCTCTCGGCGGCCTCCATCAGGCCCTCCGAGAGCGTGGGATGCGCATGGATGGTGATGGCCAGATCTTCCGCCGTGACGGCGGTCTCGACGGCGAGCGCAGCCTCGGCGATGAGCTCGCCCGCGCCCGGGCCGACGATGCCGACGCCGAGCACGCGACCGGTCTCGGCGTCCACCACGAGCTTGGTCAGACCGTCGGCGCGTCCAATGCTCGCCGCCCGCCCCGAGGCCGCCCACTGGAACTTCGCGACCTTGATCGCACGGCCGGCGCGCTGGGCCTCCGCCTCCATGATGCCGACCCAGGCAACCTCGGGATCGGTGAAGACCACGGCGGGCACAGCGAGATTGTCGAAGGCCGAGGGCAGGCCCGCGATCGCCTCGGCGGCGACCTTGCCCTGACGCATGGCCCGGTGGGCGAGCATCGGATCGCCTGTGACGTCGCCGACCGCATAGACATGCGGGTCGCTGGTGCGGCAGCGCTCGTCCACAGCGATCCAGCCCCGCGCGCCGGGCTTGGCCTTGGTCGTCTCGAGGCCGAGCCCGTCGCTCACCGCGCGGCGGCCGACGGCCACCAGCACGCGGTCGAAGGCCTGCGGGTCCTGCCCGTCGATCGCCGCCTCGACGGCGGCGCCCGCCTCCTTGAGCGCGCTGACCTTGCTCTTGAGATGAACGGCGGCGAACATCCGCTCGCAGCGGCGGGCGAGCGGCTGAACGAGGTCGCGGTCGGCGCCCGGCAGCAGCCCGTCGGTCATCTCGACCACGGTCACGCGGCTGCCGAGGGCCGCGTACACCTGCCCCAGCTCGAGCCCGATATAGCCACCGCCGATGACCAGGAGGCGCTCGGGGATGTCCGGTACCTCGAGCGCCGCCGTCGAATCCATGATGCGATCGCTCCGGAGGTCGAGCCCCGACACCCGTGACGGCAGCGAGCCCGTGGCGATGATCGCGTGCTTGAAGCGAACCACCTGCGGCTCGTCGCCGCCGACCCGGATGCTGCGCGAGTCCTCGAAGGCGCCGCGCCCACCGATGACCTGCACGCCCTTGGCCTTGGCCACGGAGGCGAGGCCCCGGGAGAGCTTCGCCACGACGCGCTCGGCCTTCCACTTGCGCAACGGGTCGAGCGAGATACGCGGCTCCCCGAAGTCGAGGCCGAACTCCCTCGCGCGCTCGGCCTCGCCGATGACGGCGGCGACGTGCAGGAGCGCCTTGGAGGGAATGCAGCCCTCATAGAGGCAGGCGCCGCCCAGCCGCTTGCCCGCATCCACTACTACCGTCTCGAGCCCGAGCTCCGCGCAACGGAACGCGGCCGAGTAGCCACCGGGCCCACCGCCGAGCACGGCCACGTCCACCTCGTTGACCAGATCGCCCATCACCATGACAGGAGCCCTGACTCAGTATGCATACTATGCATATAGTGCCAGCGTGAATATACGCTGCTGCGCTCAGATCCCGACCTCTCGCGAGAGGAACACTGGTTCATCATTGTGGGTCGATCGAAGAGCGGGCGCGTGTTGTTGACCGTATTCACAGAGCGATACGAACAGATCCGCATCATTTCATCGAGGCGCGCCACACGGCGCGAGGTGAGGAACTATGAGGAAGGAATATGACTTTTCGAAGGCATGGCGGTCGGAATACTGGAAAACGGATGCCGCCGCCTGACCAGCTCGACCGGCATATCAAGGTGCGCATCACGATCTTCATCGACAATGACATCCTGAAATTCTTCAAGGCCCGCGCGGCCAAGCGGGGGAAGGCGCCATACCAGACCCAGATCAACCAGGCCTTGCGCGAGCACATGGAAGGCAGCCCGCCTCCCGGCAAGGGCGCCCTGGTGGCCGACCACAAGCTCATTTCTCACCTGGCTGAGCGAATCGCCGAATACTCGATTGCCAAGCGCAGGAAGCGGGCGAAGAAGTCCAAGTCCTGAACCCTACCATTCGACGAAGAGCGTCTCGGGGGATTCGAGGCGGCGGATGATGGCCTGGCAGAAGCGGGCGCCGTCGGCCCCGTCGGCCACGCGGTGGTCGAAGGTGAGCGTGACGGGCAGCATCATGCGCGGCACGATCTGTCCGCTGCGCACCACCGCCTCGTCGCGGCCGCGCGCCACGCCGAGAATGGCCACCTCAGGGTAGTTGATGATGGGAATGGCGCCGGTGCCGCCGAGAGCGCCGATATTGGTGACGGTGAAGGTGCCGCCGCGGAGATCGTCGAGCGCCGCCTTGCCGTCCCGCACCCGCTGGGCCAGGATGGCCAGCTCGCGCGCCAGCTCCATGACGGGCTTCTTGTCCACGTCGCGGATCACGGGGACGATGAGTCCCCGCTCGGTCGCCACGGCGATGCCGAGGTGGCAGTAGCGCTTGACGATCAGCTCCCCCGCCCCGGCATCCAGGCTCGCGTTGAACTGCGGATGCTCGCCGAGGGCCAGGGCCGCCGCCTTCAGCAGGAAGCTCGTCAGCGTCAGCGTGATACCGCGCTGCTTGGCGGCGTCGAAGCTCCTGGTCACGATCGCGTTCAGATCGGTGATGTCGGCCTTGTCGAAGTGCGTGACGTGGGGGACGAGGGACGCCGAGAGCGCCATGCGTTCGGCAATGGTGCGGCGCAGATGCGACAGCGGCTGGCGCTCGACGGGCCCCCACTGCTCGAAGCTCGGCAGCGGCGGCGGCTCGAGCCCGATGCGCGCCAGCGGCTTGGCCGGGCCCGGCGGCGCAGGCCCGGGCTTGGCGGCGGCGGGCTTGGCGGCGGCGTGCACATCATCGTCGGTGACGCGGCCCCCGGGTCCGGTGCCGCGCACCGCGCCCAGGTCCACGCCCATCTCGCGCGCCAGCCTCCGCGTCGAGGGCGCCGCGGGGACGGGCCCACTGTCCACCCGTGGGGGAACTTTGACCTCGACGGCACCGGGCATGGCGGCCGCAGGAGCCGAGGGAGCCGGCGCGGCACCACCGGCGGCGTCGGCGAACGTCACGAGCGGCTGGCCGACCTTGACCGTCTGGCCCGGCTGGACGTGGATCTTCTCGATGCGGCCCCCGAACGGCGACGGGATCTCGACCTGGGCCTTGTCGGTCTCGACTTCGAGGAGCGGAGCATCCTCCGTGACCGCGTCCCCCTCCTTGACGAGGACGGCGCGGATCTCGGCCTCGACGAGTCCCTCGCCGAGATCGGGCAGGACAAAGGTCCGGGCCATGACTCGAGGAGCCCCTAGATGCGGTCGAGCGTCGCGACCGTGCGCTCGTTCATCACGTTGCCGGTGTTGAGCGTGGCTCGCGGCTCGAGCAGCAGCACCTGGACCAGCAGTCGGTGAAGCGGAAGAACTTCTCCACCAGGTTCACGACTTCCATGGACGTCTCCCTCCGGGCCGCGCGTTGGCGGATCGGTCAGAACGCCAGGGTCTCGCGCGCGGCCGCCAGCACGCGCGCCGCGTCGGGGACGCTCGCCTTCTCGCGCGCGAAGCCGACGAACGGGACGTCATAGGCGGCCACGCGCCCGATCGGCGCCTCGAGCGAGAGAAAGGCGCCCTCCATGATGCTGGCGGCGATCTCGGCGCCGGGGCCGAAGCTCCTGGGCGCCTCGTGAACGATCACGGCGCGACCGGTCTTGCCGACCGAGGCCGCGAGGGTCTCGCGATCGAGAGGCGAGATGGTCAGGAGATCGATCACCTCCGGCGTCACGCCGTCCTCGGCCTGCAGCGTCTCGGCCGCCTCGAGCGCCACGCGCAGCATGGCGCCATAGGCCACCAGTGTCAGCGCCCGCCCCTCCTGTGCCACCTGCGCCCGACCAATCGGCATGACCTCGCTCTCGTCCGGCACTTCCTCCTTGGACGCGTGGTAGAGCGCCTTGTGCTCGAAGAAGATGACAGGGTCCGGATCGCGGATGGCCGCGACGAGCAGCGCGCGGGCGGTCCGGGGCCCCGAGGGAATCACCATCTTGAGGCCGGGGATGTGCGCGTAGAACTGCTCCTCGCTCTCCGAATGATGCTCGAGGGCGCGCACGCCGCCGCCGTACGGCATCCGCACCACCATCTGGACGTGGAAGCGCCCCTGGCTCCGTTGGCGGTAGCGTGCGGCGTGATTCTCGAACTGGTGAAAGCACTGGAAGGCGAAGCCGGAGAACTGGATCTCGCAGACGGGCTTGAGACCGTAGAGCGCCATACCGACCGAGGAGCCGATGATCGCGGCCTCGGCCAGCGGGGTGTCGATGACGCGCTTGCCGCCGAAGCGCCGGTGAAGGTCCTCGGTCACGCGGAAGACGCCGCCGTCCACGCCCACGTCCTCGCCGATGACGAGCACGTCCGGGTCCCGCTCCATCTCCTCGAGCAGAGCCAGGTTCAAGGCCTTCACCATGTTCAGTTTTGCCAACGGCTGGTCCTCCGCTGGCCGCGCATGGGAGGCGAGGCGGGCTCGTCGGCCGCCGCGGGCGCGCCGTCGCGCGGGGGCGCCGCGAGTCGCGCCGCCACGTCCGCGCGCTGGGCCGCCACGCCGGGCGGCAGCTCGGCATAGACGTGGTCGAACATGCCGAGCGGGTCGGCGGGTGGCATGGCCTCGAAGCGCTCGACGGCGCGCGCGATCTCCTCGTCGACCTGGTCCTCGAGATTGGGCTCGAGGGCGTGCTTCCTGTCGAGGTAGGCGCGGAAGCGCGTGAGCGGGTCCTTCTGCTCCCAGGCCTTGACCTCCTCGTCGGAGCGGTACTTCGTGGGATCGTCGGCTGTGGTGTGGACGCCAAGCCGATAGGTGACGCACTCGATCAGGGTCGGCCCATCACCTGCCCGCGCCCGATCGACGGCCTCGCGGCTGGCCGCATAGACGGCGAGCACGTCGTTGCCATCCACCTGGATGCCCGGGAAGCCGTAGGCCGCGGCCTTCTGGGCTATGGTGTGCGCGTTGGTCTGCTTCTTGACCGGCACCGAGATGGCCCACTGGTTGTTCTGGCAGAGGAAGACCAGCGGCACGTGCCAGACGCCGGCGAAGTTGCACGCCTCGTGAAAGTCGCCCTCGGAGGTCGCGCCGTCGCCGAAGTACGCCATGACGACACTGTCCTCGCGACGGTACTGGATGCCGTAGGCGATGCCGACGGCATGCGGCAGCTGGGTCGCCACGGGGATCGTCGTCGGCAGGTCGTGCTGCTCCGGGCCCGGCGCGCCGCCCTCGAGCCGGCCCGCGAAGAAGGCCAGGATCCTCTCGATCGGCCAGCCGCGCCAGAGCATGGAGGCCGTCTCCCGGAACGACGGCACCACCCAGTCGGTGGGCCTGAGCGTGAACACGCTCCCGATCTGCGAAGCCTCCTGGCCCTTGATCGGGGCAAACGTCCCGATACGTCCCTGGCGCTGCAGCTTCAGCATCCGCTCGTCGAGCCTGCGGCCGAGGACCATGCCGCGGTAGAGGCGCCTGAGATCGGCGGAGGACAGCTCGGGCTCGAGCGCGGCGTCCAGCTTGCCCTCGCTGTCCAGGATGGACAGACGCTCCGTGAGACACTGCGGCTCGATCAGCGTTCTGGGCATGGGCGATTCGGCTCGCCCCTATCGTACCCGAAGGGGCCGAAGCCCACCAGCGCGTTGACCGAGCCGCACTGCATCGGTACGGGGTCGAGCGCGCCACATGCTAGCCGGACAGCAGGACAAGCGTCAAGGGAATGAGCGTGGGGTGGCGAGCCCGGATGTGAGACGATGACGCCCATGCCATTCTCATCATTCGGGCTTCATCCTGATCTCCTCCGCGGCATCAAGGAGATGGGCTTCACCCGTCCCACCCCGATCCAGCAGGACGCCATCCCTCCGGGGATGGAAGGCCGCGACGTGCTCGCGTGCGCCATGACCGGCAGCGGCAAGACGGCGGCCTTCGTGCTGCCCATCCTCCACCGTCTCATGACCAAGCGGCGCGGCGTGACGCGCGCCTTGATCCTCACCCCCACGCGTGAGCTGGCCGCCCAGATCGAGGAGCACCTGACCCAGATGGCCGTCCACACGCCGATGTCGGGCGCGGCCGTCTTCGGCGGCGTCGGCATGGGACCCCAGGAGCATGCCTTCCGGACGGGCGTGGACGTCATCGTCGCCACGCCGGGACGGCTCCTGGACCACTTCCGCTTCCCCTACGCCAAGCTCGAGGGCCTCGAGATCCTGGTGCTCGACGAGGCGGACCGTATGCTCGACATGGGCTTCCTGCCCGACATCCGCCGCGTGCTCAAGCACCTGCCGCCGCGTCGCCAGACGCTCTTCTTCTCGGCCACCATGCCGCCGCCGATCCTCGCCCTCACGCGCGAGCTCCTTCGACAGCCGGCGACCGTCAACCTCGAGCGCAAGCCGGCCCCGGCCGTGGGCATCACCCAGGCGGTGTATCCGGTCGCCCAGGACGTCAAGTCCTCCCTGCTGCTCGAGCTCATCAAGCGGGGCGAGATGAAGAGCGCGCTGGTCTTCACGCGCACCAAGCACCGCGCCAACCGGCTGGCCGATTTCCTCTCGCGTCACGGCGTCGGGGGCGAGCGCATCCACGGCAACCGGAGCCAGGCGCAGCGCACGGCGGCGCTCCTCGGCTTCAAGAGCGGCCGGTTCAGCATCCTCGTCGCCACCGACATCGCCGCGCGCGGCATCGACGTGGAGGCCTTGAGCCACGTCATCAACTTCGACGTGCCGGCCGTGCCGGAGGACTACATCCACCGCGTCGGGCGGACGGCGCGCGCGGAGCTGACGGGCGACGCCTTCACCTTCGTCTCGCCGGAAGAGGAAGGCGATCTCGCTGCGATCGAGCGCGCCCTCGGCAAGCGACTGCCGCGGATCGTCCTGCCCGACTTCGACTACAGCCGTCGCGGCTCGGAGAAGCTCGAGGTGCCTCTGGCGGAGCGCATCGCGGCGATTCGCACCCGCAAGGCCGAGGACCGCGCCCGCGCCAGGGCGAAGGCCGAGCGGCGCGGCCAGCAGCCGGCGGCCCAGAGCCTGCGGCCCGGCGCTCAGCCCCTGTCCCTCGTCCGTCCCGCCCAGCATGGCCGACCGTGGGTGCGACAGGGGCAACGGCCCGTGCAGCGCCGGCCCGGCGGTCGCTAGAGCGCCCGGACGCGCCCGAGGAAGGGCTCGAGGTCGGGCAGCATGGACGAGGAATCCCCGGCCGAGCCGCCGTCGACCCAGCGCCGGCTTCCGCGGATCGCCCGCCCCGCGCCACTGGAGGCGGACGCCGCTGGCAAGACGGGGCTCAGGCAGGAGAGAGGCGCCGCTCGACGTGCCGCGCGTAGCGGGACATCGAGTAGGTGCAGACCCAGTAGACGACCGCGATGAAGAGGTAGAGCTCGAAGGGGCGGACCTCGCGGTTGTTCACGACCTGGGCCGCCTTGGTCAGATCCATGAAGCCGATGATGGACGCCAGGGACGTGTCTTTGAACAGGACGATGAACTGGGTCACCAGCGACGGGATCATGTTCTTGAGCGCCTGCGGCAGGATGACGTATCGCGTGGTCTGGGTTGGCGTCAGGCCGACGGCCGTCGCCGCCTCGACCTGGCCGCGCGGAACGGACTGCACGCCCGCCCGGACGATCTCGCCTAGGTAGGCCGCCTCGAAGATGACGAAGGCGATGAGCGCCACCCAGTACTCGGGAATAGGCCGCTTGAGCAGGATCGGCACGACGAACCACATCCAGAAGATGACCATGACGAGGGGCACGCCCCGGAAGAACTCGACATAGACCGTGGCGGGCATGCGCACCCAGCGTCGGCTGGACAGCCGACCGAGCCCGATGATCACGCCCAGGATGAAGCCGAAGATGATGGCCGGGATGGCCAGACGCAGTGTGCCCCCGACGAACTGGCCGAAGCCCAGGAAGCCCTGGATCATCAGGAATGGCAGGTTGCGCCAGATGACGCCGACGTCGAACATCACCGCCGTCTCCGGCCGCCGCTCGTGATCAGGCCCGGGATGGCCGTCGTCCGCTCGACCCAGCTCATCAGTGAAGCCAGGGACACGCAGAGGACGAGGTAGATGAGCGTGCCCGCCGTCAGGGCCTCGATAGCCTTGGCCGTGTACGTCTCGATCTGCCGCGTCTGGAACGTCAGCTCCGCGACGCTGATCGTGAGCGCCACCGAGGAGTTCTTGAGCAGGTTCAGCGACTCGCTGGTGGCCGGCGGGATGATCAGCCGCAGCGCGATGGGCAGGATGACGTAGCGGTAGGACTGGAGCACCGTCAGTCCGGAGGCGACAGAGGCCTCGAGCTGTGTCTTCGGGATCGCCTGGATGCCAGAGCGCAGCACCTCGGAGAAGCGCGCGCCGCTGTAGACTCCGAGCGCCACCACCGCCGCCCAAAACTCGAGGCTGTGGTCGTTGAGCCACTCGCGCGGCATGTCCGGCAGGGCGGGTGGCACCGCGAAGTACCAGAAGAACATCCAGACCAGGAGCGGGACGTTGCGGAAGAACTCGACATAGAAGGTCGCCAGCGCTCGAAGGGGGCGGAAGGCGACGGTGCGGAGCGCGCCAGAGACGATGCCGAGCGCCACGGCGAGGAGCCACGCCACCAGCGAGAGCTTGAGCGTCATCAAGAGACCGCTCAGCAGCCACTCGCCGGACTGCCCGGTCCACAGCACCGACCAGTTGAAGGTGTAGTTCACGCCAAGACCCCTCTACCCGGATCTTGGGGCTCGAGCGAGCCGGCCGCGGGCAGGGCCGGGGATTCCGCCCTGAACCCCATAAAAATAGTCTCCGGGGTGAAGGGTGGATCCCCGGCCCTGCCCGCGGCCGGTGCCGACACGACGCCTACTTCGGGACGACCTGGTAGAGCATGAAGGTACGGACCGCGGCCGACATCGGATACGGCAGCTCGCCCTTGGGCCCGAACCACTTGTCGTAGATCTCGAAGTACTTGCCGCTCTCGATGCCGTCCATCAGCGCGCTGTTGACCACGCCGCGGAAGTCGGAGTCCCCTTTCCGCAGGGCCATGCCGTACGGCTCGTAGGAGTAGAAATCGCCCACGATGTCCCACAGCGCCGGGGTGGCCGCCTTGGCCTTCAGCCCCGCAAGCTGGATGCCGTCATTCGTATAGGCCTCCACCTGGCCCTGGATCAGGGCCTGGAAGGCGGCGGGCTGGTCGGGGAACTCTCGGAGCTGGGCCCTGGGCGCCTTCTCGCGGATGATCCGCGCGTTGGTCGAGCCCTGCTGCGCGGCGATGCGCTTGCCGTCGATGTCCTTGATGCTGCGGATCTTGCTCCCCTTCTTGACGATGAACTGCGCGCCCGTGACGAAGAAGGTCAGCGAGAAGTCCACGCTCTCGCGCCGGGTGCGCGTATCGGTCATGGTCTCGGCGATCAGGTCCACCGCGTTCGACGTCACCAGCGGAATGCGCGTCGGCGGCGCGGACTCCTTGCGCTCGACCTTGATCGGCTTCCCGAGCTTCTTCTCCAGCGCGGGCTTGATCAGCTCCTCGACCAGGTCGATGGAGAAGCCGACCCACTCGTTCTTGCTGTTCACGTACGCGAACGGCGGCGAGCCGGTGCGGGTGCCGATCGTGAGCGTGCCGCTCTGGCTGATCTTCTCGAGCGTGTTCGGCGCCTGGGCGAGCGCGGGCGTCACCGAGGGCGCCAGGAGCGCCACCGCGGCGACGAGGGAGAGAAGCTTCTTCATGCACTGCCTCCTTGAGGGTTAATGGGACAGGATCTTGGACAGGAAGTCCTTGGCGCGGTCCGACTTCGGGGCTGAGAAGAAGTCCTGCGGTGGGGCGGCCTCCACGATCTGACCGGCGTCCATGAAGATCACGCGATGCGCGACGCGCTTGGCGAAGCCCATCTCGTGCGTCACGACCATCATCGTCATGCCTTCCTTGGCGAGATCGGTCATGACGTCGAGCACCTCGTTGATCATCTCGGGGTCGAGCGCCGAGGTCGGCTCGTCGAAGAGCATGATCTTCGGCTGCATCGCGAGCGCGCGGGCTATCGCGACGCGCTGCTGCTGGCCGCCCGAGAGGTTGGCCGGATACTTGTCGGCCTTGTCCGGGATCCGGACACGCGCCAGGAGATCGCGGGCGATCGTCTCCGCCTCGGCGGTCGAGAGCCCCTTGACCTTCGAGGGCGCCAGCACGATGTTCTCGAGCACCGTCATGTGGGGGAAGAGGTTGAAGGACTGGAAGACCATGCCGACGTCGGTCCGGAGCTTGGAGAGGTTGACCCCGTCGCCCGCCACGGGGTTGCCGTAGACCCAGATCTCGCCCTGCTGGATCGGCTCGAGCCGGTTGACGCAGCGGATGAGCGTGCTCTTGCCGGAGCCAGAGGGCCCGCAGACCACGACGACCTCACCCGGGGCCACGTCGAGGTTGATGTCCTTGAGCACCTGCAGGGGCCCGAACCACTTGCTGACGTCCTGGTATCGAATGGCGGGCGTGCCGGCGTTGGCCATGAGCCTAGTGGGACTCCAACGAGTTCCGCCGAAACCTCGCCCACGACCCGAGAGTGCCGGTCCACAGAACGAGCCACATCCCCTCAGCTCGAACGGCCACGCCCGAGGGAGGCAGCAGCCCGAGGCCGGTGTACGTTGAGGGTTGCTGCCGACCGAGAACGTGGCCGTTCGAGCTGAGCGGCCTTGCCGCGAGGCGAGGGCTGAGTAGGTCTGGCGAAGTGAGCTGGGCCGCCACTAGTCGATGACCACGAGGACGTCGCCTGGGTTCACCGCCTGCCCGACCTCGACCCGGATCTCCTTGACCGTGCCGGCTGTCAGGGCCTTGAACTCGTTCTCCATCTTCATGGCCTCGAGGATCACCAGCCCGTCGCCGGGCTGCACGGCCTGGCCGATGCTGACCTCCACGAGCACCACGCGACCCGGCATGGGCGCCTTGAGGACCTGGCCTCCGGCCGTCGCGGCACCCCCGCGTGTCCGGATGATGTAGCGCGTCTCCTCCTCCACACGGATCCGGTACGCCTCCCCGTCCACGTCCACGACGTAGAGTCCGTCCTCCTCGGTGACACACGCAGCCCAGGACTCTCGTCCGAGCAGGAGCGACCAGCCGTCCGAGCCGGCCGGGCGCGCGTCCACGTCCCACGCCGTGCTGCCGATCTCCACGCGATAGCGGCCGTTGGCCCCGCTCACCTCGACCGGGATCGTCTCGCTCCCGACCTGCGCCTCGAACTTCACCGGGCTCTCCAGCCGGCCGCTCCGGGCCGCCCGGCGCGCGCCCACGGACTCACGCTCGACGGCGCCGCGGGCAGCGTTTCGCGACCGGCGCGCTCGTAGGCGGCGAGCGCCGCCGCGATCAGCGCGACCGTGCGTCGCGCTCCGCCACCGGCGGCGGGATCGAGGCGGTCCATGAGGCCCGTGTCGAGTTTCCCGGCGACGAAGTCGGGATGGCGCAGGATGCGCCGGAGGAGTGGGATGGTCGTGCGCACCCCGCTCACCTGATACTCGCCGAGCGCCCGGTCCATGCGGGCGATGGCCGCGTCGCGGTCCGGCCCCCAGACGATCAGCTTGGCCATCAGCGTGTCGTAGTAGCGCGGCACCGTGTAGCCGGCATAGATGCCGGCATCGCTCCTGACCCATGGCCCTCCGGGCACCCGTAGCGACGTGATGCGCCCCGGCGACGGCATGAAGCCCTGATCCGGATCCTCGGCGTTGATGCGGCATTCGATGGCCGACCCGCTCCACGTGACATCTTCCTGGCTGTAACCGAGCTTCTCGCCCGCGGCGATGCGCAGCTGGTCCCGCACGAGATCGCGTCCCGTCACGAGCTCCGTCACCGGATGCTCCACCTGGAGGCGCGCGTTCATCTCGAGAAAGTAGAAGCTGCCGTCGAGGTCCACGAGGAACTCGACGGTGCCGGCGTTGACGTAGCCCACGGCGGCCGCCACCCGGCACGCCGCCTCGCCCATCCGCTGCCTCAGCTCGGCGTCCACGCACGGCGACGGGCTCTCTTCGATCAGCTTCTGGTGGCGCCGCTGCACCGAGCACTCGCGCTCGCCCAGGTGCACCGTGGTACCGTGCGCATCGGCCAGCACCTGGATCTCGACATGGCGGGGCTCGGAGACATAGCGCTCGACGTAGACCGAGGCGTCGCCGAAGGCCGCGCCCGCCTCCGAGCGCGCCGCGCGAAGCGCCGCCGCGAGCTCGTGCGGCGCATGGACCAGGCGCATGCCCTTGCCCCCGCCGCCCAGGGCCGCCTTGAGCATGACGGGATAGCCGATCGCGGCCGCGACACGGGCGGCCTCCGCATCGTCGGAGACGGGCTCGGAGGTGCCCGGCACGAGCGGCACGCCGAGCGATGCGGCCACGCGGCGCGCGGCCATCTTGTCGCCCATGGCGCGCACGGCCGCTGGCGGCGGGCCGATGAAGACGAGCCCGGCCGCGGCGCAGGCTTCCGCGAAGGAGACGTTCTCGGCGAGGAAGCCGTAGCCCGGATGCACGGCCTGAGCGCCCGCGGCGCGCGCCGCGGCGATCAGCTTGTCAGCGGAGAGGTAGCTCTCGGCCGGCGGGGCGCCGCCGATCGGCATCGCCTCGTCGGCCAGGAGCACGTGAAGGGCGTCGCGGTCTGCCTCGGAGAAGACGGCGACGGTGGCGATGCCCATCTCGCGGCATCCGCGGATGATTCTGACCGCGATCTCACCGCGATTGGCGATCAAGACCTTGGAAAACGGGGGCGTCACAGCGGGTGCATGATAGCAGGAGTGCTCGGAGTGGGCAACGCTGGCTCTCTCGGGTCTCGTCTGGCTCGCAGCGTGGCCCAGTTACTCCGCGAGCCCTTGTCCGCGTGGTTCAGGTCACTTCGCCGGCCGGGCCAGCAGCTCCACGATGAGCCTCTTCGCGGCCGGGGTGTCCCACTTGCGGGAGCCCACCATGCGGCTGACGAGCCGTCCCTGGCGGTCGATCACGTAGGTCGTGGGCGGGCCGAAGACACCGTAGACCTTCCCCGTGAGCTCGCCCGTCTGATCGACCAGGACGCGCGCGGTGTAGCCGCGCTCCTGCGCCGTGCGCTTCACCAGCTCCGCCTCCTCGCGGAAGCTCACCAGCACGACCTCGAGCCCCTTGCCCTTGAGCTCTCCGTAGAGCCGGTTGACGGGAGGCAACTCCTCCCGGCAGGTCGGTCACCAGGTCGCCCAGAAGAAGAGGAGGACGACCTTGCCACGCAGGTCCTCGAGGCGCGTGACCTTCCCGTCGGGATCGGGGAGCGCGAAGGCGGGCGCGGGTTTGGGCGGCTCGTACGGCGTCATGTCGAGCGCGCTCCAGTTGGGCGCTGCGGCGGCGCCCTGCGCCGCGAGGATCACGAGGCAGAGCGCCGCCACGACGCGCCTCACGAGGCGCCCGAGTCCTTCAACGCCTTGAGCAGATCGTCGGGCTTGAGCAGATCGAGGGCGTTGTCCATCACCTTGACGTAGCGGACCACGCCCTGCCGGTCGATGATGAAGTACGCGCGCTTGGCGTAGCGGTAGATCGGGCTCTTCTCGTCCGTGACCATGGCGCCATAGCTCGGGAGCATGTTGCGCCGGAAGTCGGCGGCTATCGTGTGCTTGATCGGGTTCTGCTTGGACCATGCCTCCAGCGTCGCTGCGTGATCGGCGCTCACGCCCAGCACCTGGGCGCCCGCGGCCTCGAACTGGGGCATGGCCCCGTCGAGGCTCAGGATCTCGCCGGTTCAGGTGGCGGTGAAAGCCTGGATGAACGTGTAGAGGACGATGGGGCCTTTGCCGAGCATGTCGGCGAGCTTGACCTGCTTCCCCCCCGGCGCCGCCAGCGTGAAGTCAGGCGCCTTCTGCCCGACCTCGAGCGCGGCAGCCGGAGCGGCCAGGCCGAGCGCCAGGACGAGGCCTGCGATCAGCGTGAGTCGCGTGCGCATCAGACACTCCTCGCGTGAATGGTTCACCGCTCGGGAACGGCCTTGACGGCCTCTTCGATGAACGAGGTGTCCACGACTCCTTTGAGCGGGATCGTCCGCTTCATGAAACCCTTGTCCGTCCACCACCGCATCTGCCGCTCGATGTCGGTCACGAGGAGCCGCGCGTTCCGGTCCTGGTACGGGAACCCCAGCCGGATCACCTCGGGCCGGGCCTCCGTGTACTTCGCCGTCGTCCGGACCACCTCGTCGTAGTTGGAGCCGGGCGCCGGGCGGCCGTCCTTCTGCAGCAGCACGGCGTCGTAATAATAGCGCGCGGACTTGACGTAGCCTTTCATGAAGGCGACCGCGCGCTTGCGGTCGGCGGCGAACGCCGTGGAGTAGAATACCGCGACCGTCTGCCACGGGTGAAGATCCCCCGTCCAGAAGAGGATCTTCCCGAAGCCCTGCGCCTCGGCCGTGCCCGGAAACGGCTGGGGCAGCATGATGCCGTCCACCTGCTTGCCCCGGAGCGACTCGATGGCGGCCGGCATGGTCTGCAGCGGAACCACGCGGACGTCGCCGAGCCTGAGCCCGGCCTTCTCGAGGATGTTGCCCAGCGAATAGTGAAAGGTCGACCCGAGGGTGGTGATGCCGATCCGCCTGCCCTTGAGGTCGGCGATCGCGCGCAGCCCGCCGTCGTAGAGCTCCTTCTGGACCACGATGCCGGTCAGCGGATAGCCGGGCCACTCGCGACCCTTGTCCGCGACGATCCACATCTGCTCGCCGCCCAGCACGGCATTGTAGAAGGCCGCGGTGAGGCCGGTCGCCCCCACCTCGATCTGGCGGGCCGCCAGCGCGGTGACGATCGGCGCCGCGGCCTGGAAGTAGACCAGCTCCGGCTCTATCCCGAACTCCCGGAAGAAGCCCTTGTCCACGCCGATGAAGATGGGCGCGGACGAGGTGAGCTTGAGCACGCCGAGCTTCACCTTGTCCTGGGCGAGGGCCGGCCCCACGCTGAGCCAGACGACAGCCAGGAGCGTCGCCAGCGCTAGGAAGCCTCGGGGCATGCGCGGAGCGTCCCTCACGTATGGCGCCACGGAATGGCGAGGCGCTCGAGCCAGTTGAGCGACCAGCTGGAGAGCACGCCAAGAGCCGAGAGAACCACCAGTCCCACCATGAGTTGCGTGGTCTCGTTGAGGTTTCCCGACTGGAGCACGAGAAAGCCGATCCCGGACTCCGCGCCGATCATCTCGGCCGCCACCAGGAGCAGCAGGGCGGTGCCTGCCCCGAGTTTGAGGCCGGCGAAGATCATGGGCAGGGCCGAGGGCACGATGACCTTCCGGATCACGCTCCATCGCTCCGCGCCGAAGGACACCGCCGCGCGGATGAGCAGGGAGTCGGCCTGCCGCACGCCCGCGTAGGTATTGATCGCCATCGGAAAGAACACGCCGAGGGCGATCACGGTCACCTTGGACGCCTCGCCGATGCCGAGCCACAGGATGAGCAGCGACAGGAGCGCGATCTTGGGAATGGGGAAGGTGGCGGCGATCAGCGGCTGGCCCACGGCCTCGGCGCGCGAGAAGAAGCCGATGGCCACGCCCACCGAGACGCCCGCCGCGGCGCCGGCCCCGAAACCCCACAGCAGTCGCGTGAGGCTGGCCCAGAGATGCACACCGAGCAGTCCCGACCGGGCCATGGCAAGCAGCTCCTCGAGGACGGCCGAGGGCGCCGGCAAGAAGAGCGGCCGCACCCAGCCCGCCCGCGTCACCACCTCCCAGAGCACGATCAGGCCCACGAGCGCCATGGCGCGCAGGAGACGATGCTCGTGGCGCTCGAGAAAGCGCGTGCGATCCTCGACGGCGATACGCTCGGGTCCGCTCACGGCTGCGGCTCCAGGATCGCCTGCTTCGCCTCCACCTTGATGAGGCTCCAGATGCGATCCACCGCATGAACGAAGGCGGGCTCCCCCAGCTGGGTCTCGACGCGGGGCCGCTTGAGTTCGACCAGCACGACGTCGAGCACCCGCCCGGGACGGCGGGAGAGCACCACCACGCGGTCGGCCATGTAGACGGCTTCCTGGATGTTGTGGGTGACGTAGAGGATGGCCGTCCGTGTGCGCTCCCAGATGGCGAGGAGCTCTTCCATCATGAGCGTCCGCGTCTGGGCATCGAGCGCCGAGAAGGGCTCGTCCATGAGGAGCACGGCCGGCTCCACCGCGAGCGCGCGCGCGATGCCTACCCGCTGCCGCATGCCGCCCGAGAGCTGGTGGGGGTACCTTCTCTCGAAGCCCTCGAGCCCGGTCATGGCGATACAACGGCCGACGCGCGCCCGGCGTTCCCCGGGCGGGAGACCCAGCTCCTCGAGACCGAAGGCGACATTGGCTTCGACCGTGCGCCACGGGAAGAGCGCGAACTCCTGGAAGACGGTGGCCGTGAGCGGCAGGCCGGGCCGGCGCTGCCCCTCGAAGAAGACGCCGCCCGACGTCGCCGGCAGGAGGCCCGCGATGATATTGAGCAGGGTGGACTTGCCGCACCCCGAGGGGCCCAGGATGGCCACGAACTCCTCGGGCTCGACAGTGAGCCCTATCCCCTCGAGCGCCACCAGCTCCTGGCCGCTGCGGTCCCGGTAGGTCTTGGACAGCCGGTCAACGATCACGCGCATGGGCAACTGGCCCAAGCATACCAGCGGCGCGGGATGTGCGAACCCCCACGGTGAGGCTGCGGGACCGCGCCGGCAGGCCCAATGAGCCCGCCGGCGCGGGTCGTTCTACTACCTTATGCCGCGACTGTCAGGTAGAGGCTGGTGCCCTGTCGCTCGACGCGGAAGAGGATGGGCTTGCCCTTCTCCCGCTTGGCCACGGCGTCCTTCAGCAGGGCGACGCTCTTGGCCGGCTGGCGATTGACCTCCACGATCACGTCTCCACGCTCGAAGCCCGCCTCCACGGCGGGGCTGCCCTCTTCGACACCCTGCACGACGAGGCCCTCGCGCTCGGTCACGCCGAGCCGCCGCGCGACCTCGGGCGTGAGCGGCTGGACGGCCAGGCCCAGCGCCGGCTTGGCGTCGGGCTCGGATGATGCCTGGCGGCTCTCCTTGGACTCGAGCGCCTCGACGCGCGCGGTCAGCTCGAGCGACTTGCCGTCGCGGACCACGGTGAGCGGCACGTGGCGGCCGACTCGCGTCTCGGCCACGGCGCGCGGCAGATCGCCGACGCGAGCGATGGCGCGGCCGTCGTAGCGCGTGATGATGTCGCCGGGCTTGAGGCCGGCGCGGCTCGCCGGCGATCCGGGAGTCACCGAGGAGACCAGCGCACCCGCCGTGTCGGCGCGCTCGAAGGACTTGGCGAGATCCGGCGTCACCGGCTGGATCGCGACGCCAAGCCAGGCGCGCGTGACGCTGCCCGACTCGGCGAGCTGTGTCACCACGGCCTTGGCGAGGCTCACCGGAATGGCGAAGCCGATACCGACCGAACCGCCGCTCTGGCTGAAGATCGCGGTATTGATGCCGACCGCCTGGCCGCGCGCATTGATGAGCGGCCCGCCGCTGTTGCCTGGGTTGATCGACGCGTCGGTCTGGATGAAGTCGTCGTAGGGGCCGGCGCCGATGGCGCGCCCGGTGGCGCTGACGATGCCGGTCGTCACGGTCTGCTCGAGCCCGAAGGGATTGCCGATCGCCATCACCGGCTCGCCGACCTGGAGGGCCGATGAATCGCCAAGCGGGATGACGGCCAGCCCTGTCGTCTCGATCTTGAGGAGCGCCACGTCGGTCTTTGGATCACGCCCCACGACCTTGCCGGTGAACTCACGGCCGTCGGAGAGCTTGACCTGGAGCTGCGTCGCGCCGTCCACGACGTGGTTGTTGGTCACGATATAGCCGTTCGAATTGATGATGAAGCCCGAGCCCATGCTGCGCACCGGGCGCTGCGGGCGGCTGCCGAAATGGTCCTTGAAGAAGCGGTCGAAGGGCGAGTCCTCGCCGAAAGGAGCGCCCATCTCGGGCGACGCGGCCTGCAGGCGCTTCGTGCTGACATTGACCACGGCGGGCTTGAGGTCGTGGCCGATCTTCACCCAGTCGGGCGCCGGCGCCGTCGGCGCGGCGGCCGTGGGCTGCTCGGTCCAGAGCGGCGTCTGGGCGGACTTGGTGACCCCGAAACCATAGCCGACGCCTCCCAGCGTCAGCACGGTGGCCAGGGCCACGGCCCCCCAGGCCCATCTCCTCGTGCGGAACCAGTCCAACATGGCGTTCCTCCTCGTGTGTGGATGCGGGCTCGATACTCCGAGGCAAACGTAGCAGGGCCTCGTGAGAGGAGGGTGAGACGGGGATGAGAAGACTCTCACCCTGACGTCCGGACCCTGGAAAGCCTTCTCATCCCGGGTGTGCTATTGTGCGCGGCGGGTTGCTGGGGCGTGGCGTGGCCGCTCCACAGCGTGACAGGAATGGACGCAGTGCATGTCGGGCATCCCGGGAGGAGGAACACATCATGCGCGCACAGAGGCTCAGCATCCTGTGTCCGGTGGTCATCGCGTTCCTGGCCCTCCTCGCTCTGGTGGCGGTCCGCCCTGGGACGGCCGCCGATCCCCAGTACAAGCTGCGCATCGGGACCGTGACCACGAAGCAGAACCCGGTGGGCCAGGGCGCGGTTCGGCTGGCCGAGGTGGCCGACCAGCAGTCCAAGGGACGCGTCAAGGTGGACGTGTTCGACGCCGGTCAGCTCGGCGGCGAGCTCGACATGGTGTCCCAGATCCGGCTGGGAAGCCTGGACATGGCGATCATCGGGTCGGGGATCGTGGCGTCGGTGGAGCCGACCTTCAGCATCACGGAGCTTCCCTTCATCTGGAAAAGCGACGACGCTGCCCGGAAGGTTCTCGACGGTCCGACGGGACGCAAGATTCTCGGCCTCCTGGAAGTCAAGGGCATCAAGCCCCTGGCCTGGGGAGAGTGGGGCTTCAGGGGGATTCTCACGACGAAGAAACCCATCGAGGCGCCCGACGACCTCAAGGGACTCAAGATCAGGGTCATCGAGAACCCCTTGTACGTCACGACCCTGCGCGCCTTCGGCGCCAATGCGGTCCCGATGGCGTGGCCCGAGGTCTACACCGGCCTCGAGCAGGGGACGATCGACGGCGTGGACACGAACTATGCTGGCATGTTTGACGCCAAGCTCTACGAGGTCACCAAGAACCTGGCCGTCACGGATCACATCTACACGGCCGTGGTGATCCTGATGAATCTCAAGAAGTTCCAGTCGCTCCCGAAGGATCTCCAGGACGTCATGCTCCAGGCAGGCAAGGCCGGCGGGGAGCGCACACGCGAGAGCGCGCGAAAGGCCAACAACGATGCCATCCAGTTCATGGCCTCGAAAGGGCTCAAGGTGACCCGGCCGGACCGCAAGCCCTTCGAGGATCGGGTTCCCGAGGTCTACAAGCGATTCATCGCGCAGGTGGGACCGGACCTCATCGATCAGGTCAAGGCGGCGCAGTAAGCTCCTCGAGGCCGATGCGCCTTCTCCGATTCGTCCTGGTGGATCTGGTCGAGTTCGTCCTGGTCTGCCTGATGCTGGCGCTCTGCGCCGACATCTTCCTCGGCGTCTTCTCACGCTACGTGGTGGGCCGCACGATGCCCTGGTACGACGAAGTGGCACGGTATCTCTTCATCTGGATGGCCTTCGTGGGGGCGGCGGTCGCTGTTCGTCGTCGCGCGCATTTCGGCGTCAACGTCCTCGTCGCGCGCTGGAGCGCCGTGCGGCAGCGCGCGGCGGCTTCCGTGTGCTGGGGTCTCGTGATGGCCTACGCCGTCTTCATCACCGTGCAAGGCCTTCGCATCATGGAGGGGGTCTCCGTCCAGACATCGCCCGCGCTCGGGCTCACCCTGTCCTGGGTCTTCCTCGCCATCCCCGTCCACGGCATCCTCACCTTCCTCTACGCGGCCGGTCACTTCTGGCGCACGGCCCGCCCCTAGGTGATCTGGACGATCCTCGGCGTGTTCATCGTCCTCACCCTGCTCGACCTCCCCATCGTCTTCAGCCTGGCTCTGGCCCTCGCGCTCGGTCTAGCAGGCGCCAGCGAGATCCCTCTCTTCGTCGTGGCCCACAAGATGGCCACCGGGATCGACTCGTTCGTCCTCCTCGCGATTCCGCTCTACGTCCTGGCCGGCTCGCTCATGGAGACCGGCGGGATCTCCGTCCGTCTCGTCGCGCTCGCCCGTGTCCTCGTGGGGTGGATCCGTGGCGGGCTCGCGATGGTCGTCGTGGTCGTGGAATACCTCTTCTCGGGCCTGTCCGGATCGACGGCCGCCGATGTCTCCGCCGTGGGGTCCATGCTCATCCCGTCCATGGCCCGGGCCGGCTACTCCCGCGAATACGCCGTGAGCGTGGTATCGGCGTCCTCCGCCATGGGCATGCTCGTCCCGCCGTGCATCAACATGGTCGTCGCCGGAGCCATCGCCAACGTGTCTGTCGGGGCGCTCTTCATCGGCGGATTCATTCCCGCCATGGTCCTGGCGCTGTCGATTCTGGTCCTGATCTACGGGCAAGCCTGGCGGAACGGGTGGCAGGCCGAGGAGCGCGTCACGCTCGGCACGTTCGTCCGCGCGGTCGGTGCGGCGCTCGTGCCCCTCGGCATGCCCATCATCATCTTCGGCGGCATCCTCGGCGGCATCGTGACTCCCACGGAAGCCGGGATGCTGGCTGTCATCTATGCCGCGGTCGTCGGGGTCGGCATCTACAGGGAGATCCGTCTACGCGACCTCTACCGCATCCTCCTGGATACGGCCGTCGCGAGCGGGGTCATCTGCATCCTGGTCGGCGTGGCGTCCGTGTTCGCGTGGGTGATGGCGGCCGAAAAGATCCCCCATGCGATCTTGAGTGGCATGCTGTCCCTGTCCGCTTCGCCGGTCGTGTTCCTGGCGCTCAGTGCCCTGATCTTTATGGTGATCGGGGCGTTCCTCGAGGGCCTTCCGGCGATCGTGGTCTTGTTGCCCGCCATGTACCCGGTCAGCGCCCAGCTGGGGATCCATCCGATTCACTACATCAACGTGATCATCGCGGCCGTCGGGATCGGTCTCTTCCTGCCGCCCATCGGCCTCGGGCTCTTCATCGCGTGTTCCATCGCCAAGATCACCGTGACCGCGGCCGCACGGGCGCTGGGCCCGTTCCTGATCATGCTGCTGATCGGCCTCCTGATCCTGATCCTCATCCCATCGCTCACCCTCTTCTTGCCCCGCGTCGCGGGACTGATCCGCTGAGGGAAGCACCAATGAGATCGCGCGTGTCTCGCATCATCGACCTGACGATCACCCTCGCGCCAGGGATCGGCCATCCGATGTTCCGTCCGTTCCACGTTGCTCCATTCCACGTCCATGAGATTCACCGCCGGTCGAACGCCGACCTCTACATGGCGATCCATACGGCGACCCATATCGACGCGCCCTATCATTTCGTGGTCGATGGCATCCCCATCGACCAGGTCCCGCTCGAGCGGCTCGTCGGGGAAGGCATCATGCTCCGCGTGGAGGCTCTGGCCGAGCCGCGTCACCGTCTGACGGTCGCGGAGATCCAGACGGCTGCGAAGGTACCTCAGGCCCAGCTCCGGGGGAAGATCGCGGTCGTGGCGACCGGATGGTCGAACCGCGCCTTCGCCGATGCCGCTCGCTACTTCCGCGAGAGCCCGACGCTGAGTCCCGAGGCCGCCCGCTGGCTGGCCACCGCCGGGGTGAAGGCCGTGGTGCTCGACTGTGCCACCGACGCCCCGGAACCCGTCCCCGTCGCTGATCAAGCCTGTCCCGTCCACCACATTCTCCTCGAGGCCGGCATCCCGATCGTCGAGAACTGCACGGACCTCGTACGGATCCCCGACGGCCCGCACGCGCTCTATGCCATCCCCCTCAAGATCCTGGGGGAGTCGGGCGCACCGGCGCGGGTCTTCGCGATGATCGAGGAGTGACGGACCGGGCGAGCTCGCCGGTTTCACGTCGACCGCCGCGCTCTCACTTCGATGGTGCCAGCGGCAGGCGGATCGTGAACCGACTGCCCGCGCCCGGGACACTCTCGACCTCCACCGTGCCGCCGTGGGCGGTGACGATAGTCCGGACGAGCGCCAGTCCCAGCCCCGCACCGCCGGTATCGCGGCTGCGGGCGGCGTCCAGCCGCACGAAGGGCTCGAAGATGCGTGCGGCAGCCCCGGGCTCGATACCGATCCCGGTATCGCGCACGCCGATCACCGCATGCCCGTCAACCGTGCGAAGAGAGAGCTCGACCTTGCCGCCGGCCGGCGTGTACTTGACGGCGTTGTCCACCAGGTTCACCACCGCGCGGCGGAGCGCTCCCGCCTCGCCCAGCACTCTCGCTGGCTCGAAGGTGTCGGCGCGGACGGTGACACTAGCGGCCTGAGCCTTCCAGGCGCCGATCTCGAGCGCCTCCAGGAGGAGCGGCTCCAGATCGACGAGGTCGGCGGGTGCTCCCAGGCCCGGTGCGGAGCGCGAGAACAGCAGAAGGTCCTCGGCCAGATGGATCAGGTGCTCGACCTCTTCCAGGCTCGAGGCAAGGACCCCACGGTATTCCTCGGGGGAGCGCGCGGCGCGGAGCGCGACCTCCATCTCGCCCTTGAGGGCCGTCAGCGGGGTGCGCAGCTCGTGCGCGGCGTCGGCGGAGAAGCGCCGTGCCTGGGCGAAGGCCGCCTCGAGACCGGTCAGCATGGCGTTGAGCGTATCGGCCAGGTGGTCGATCTCGTCGTCCGCGCCCGTCCGCGTGAGGCGACGGCCCAGGTCCTCGGCCGTGATCTGCCGGGCCGCGCGCGACATCTCCCGCACTGGCTGGAGCGCGCGGCTCGCCACAACGGCCCCACCCGCCGCGGCCAGGACCACCGCCACGGGGACGAGGGTCAGGAGCGTCGTCAAGTATCGCTTGAGCGCCGCGCGCGTACGGGCGAGCGGCGCCGCCACCTGGATGATCTCCGCCGGCCGCCCGCCCCGCCTGACCGGCGCCGTGAGCATCCGGATGGGGCCGTTCCGCGGGTCCTCGATCGTCTCGATGGTCTGGCGGCCCCGCGCGGCGTTGTCGCGCGCTACCGGCGAGAGCGGCAGCCCTTCGGCCTGTGGCGGCCAGGAGCGGAATCGCGATCGCCCCTCGGGGTCGAGGAACTTGAAAAACTGGTCGGAGGCGTCGGGCCCGAGCAGCTCGCGGATGGCCCGCTCGACCTCCGAGACGCCCGCGCCGCGCTCGTCCGTCTCGCGGACTATCTGCGCCACGGCGACGAGCGAGGCGTCGACCTGCTGGAGCAGGCTCCACCGGAGGACGGAATAGGACAGGACGCTCATCACGACCAGGATGGCGAGAAGGACTCCCGCGTACCACAGGGCGAGGCGGGCGCGGAGCGACAGCGGCTTCATTCTCCGACCTTGAGCACGTAGCCGGCCCCGCGCACGGTGTGAAGGAGGCGCGGCTCCCCGGGCGCCTCGATCCGCTTCCTGAGATAGCCGATGTACACGTCCACGACATTGCTCTCGGGGTCGAAGTCGAGGCCCCAGACGTGCTGCGTGAGCACGGGCCGCGAAAGCACGCGCCCTGGGCTCCGCATGAGGTACTCGAGAAGCGTGTACTCCCGGGGCGTCAGGGTCACCTGGCGGGTGCCGCGGCGCACCTCGCGCGTGGACGGGTCGAGCGTGAGATCGCCCACGCGGAGCACGGGGCTCGGCCGGCCGCCGCCGCGGCGCAGGAGCGCCCGCACGCGCGCCAGAAGCTCCTCGAAGGCGAAGGGCTTGGTGAGATAGTCGTCGGCGCCAGCGTCGAGGCCGGCGACGCGGTCGGCGACGGCGTCGCGGGCCGTGAGCATCAGCACCGGCGCCTTGATGCCCTCCTGGCGCAGGGCCTTGAGCACGCTGAACCCATCGCGCTTGGGCAGCATGACGTCGAGAACGACCAGGTCAGGCGTCCCGTCGAGCGCGCGCTCGAGGGCCTCCTCGCCGTCGACCGCCACGTCCACGGCGTGCCCCTCTTCCTCGAGCCCTTTGCGGATGAAGCTCGCCACCTTCCGGTCGTCTTCGACCACCAGGATGCGCATACCACATCAGTTGTCCCCCACGGTCCCCGCGCTGTCAATCTGGGGCCCGTGCTATGCTCCCGGCGACCGTGATGAGCTCCCGCGAGCGCCCTCCGTGCCGGATCTGAACGAGCTCTTCCAGCACATCGGATACGCGGCGATCTTCGTGATCGTCATCTTGGGCAATGCGGGCGTCCCCGCCCCCGAGGAGTCCGTCCTGGTGCTGGGCGGTTATCTCGCGTGGCACCATCGGCTCCACCTGTCCCTGGTGATCCTGGTTGGGATCGTCAGCGCGAGCGCCGGCGACAACCTGGGTTTCTGGGCCGGCCGCCATTACGGCCGCCGCCTCCTCCAGCGCCTGCCCCTGCCGGCGGCGAGGATCGACAAGCTCGAGCGGATCATGGTGCGCCACGCCGGCTGGGCCGTCTTCGCGGCACGCTTCGTTCCGGGCTTCCGGACCGTCGCGGGCCCGCTGGCCGGAATAGTGGGCGTGACGCATATTCGCTTTTTCGTCTCGAACCTGCTCGGAGCCATCGCCTACGTCCCCTGCCCCGCGCTCGTCGGCTACGCGATTGGCTACGGCCTGGGCGACCGGATCGAGAAGCTGCGGCAGCTGGCCGGCGACTTCGAGCGGGTGCTGGTGATCGTCGTCCTTCTGGCGCTCTGCGTCGTGTGGATCAGGTGGCAGCGCCGCGCCGGGCGGCAGCCAGCCGCCGGCTGAGGGCGGCCGTGAACTCGTCCGGCCTCTCGGGCGAGAGCGCGATCAGCCCGCCGGGCGCGCGCAGCCACACGAGGTCGGCGGTATTGGCGATGAAGACATAGTGCCGGCCGGTGCGCGGGTTCCAGCGGAGCCCGTGAGCGCCGAAGATCCCGTTGAGACCGACGGCGCCGAGGCCGCCGAGAGTCCGCGGCTCCCGATCCACGGCGCTGATCGCGGCATAGGGCAGCGTCCGCGCGAGCCACCGCCGCTCGAGTCTCAGGCCGGCCTCGCCGAGCGTGTAGCCAGCCGGCGCCAGACCTTGAATCACCCAGAGCGCGCCCAGGAACGGCAAGGGCAGGATGACGAAGACCGGATCGCCGGTCGTGGCCAGCAGGACGGTGCTGAGCGCGAAGGGCGCGCCGAAGCCCAGGCCGATGCCGCAGAGGCCCGCTATCCAGCGCTGGCGCGTGCCGAGGACCGCCGCGAAGAACTCGTCGCTCACGCCGGCTTCACGGCTTTCCGCCGGTCCGATATACTTCCCGCATGCGCATGCGGCTGGCTGTCGTGGCGTCGATGCTGCTCCTCTGGGCCCCCGGCGTCCAGGCCCAACCGGCCCCGTCCTACACGACGAAGGTCGTCACGGTCCCGAGCGGCGGCCTCAAGCTGCGCGCCCTGCTCGGCCGGCCCACGGGTGAGGGTCCCTTCCCCGCCTACATCAGCAATCACGGCTCGATGACGATCGAGGAAGCGAAGCGCGAGCCCTGGACCTCCATCACGAAGGGATCGCTGTCGGACACGCTCGCGCGGCAGGGCTACGTCGTTCTGGTGCTCGCGCGTCGCGGCTACAAGGGCTCCGAGGGCGCGGCGTCGACGTACACCCAGAGCCAGACCTCGGGCACCTATAGCGGCCGGCGCGCCGTGGACGTGATGCGCGGCGCCGAGGAGGAGACCGGCGACGTGCTGGCGGCGCTCGACTATCTGCTGACCCTGCCTTACGTGGACAAAGACCGCGTCGCGGTGGGCGGCACCTCGCTGGGAGGCCTGGTCAGCGTCATGGCGGCCAGCCGCGAGCCGCGCTTCAAGGCGCTGATCAGCATGGCGGGCGGCTATCGACAGGGGGGCCAGGTCGGCACCGACGAGGCCTGGCCGCTGGTGCAGCGTGCGTGGAAGGAGGCGGCGCGCCGGCTCCAGGCGCCGGTGCTCATCCTCTGGTCGAAGAACGACACGCTCCTGCAGGAGGACGAAGGGCGACAGCTCGAAAAGGAGCTCCGGCGCGCCGGCAAGAGCGTCGAGATGAAGGTCTACCCGGCTTTCCAGGACAATGGCCACCACCTCTTCACCCAACCCGAGGGCTATCCGGTCTTCGTGCCCGACGCGGTCAGCTTCCTCGACGCCCACCTGAAGCGCTGACCGCGCGCTCCCGCCCGCTACCGCGGGTGCATCTCGAGCGCGCCGAAGAAGTACGCGATCTCGAAGGCGGCCGACTCCGACGAGTCCGAGCCGTGGACGGCATTGGCCTCGATGGAGGCGGCATAGTCCTTCCGGAGTGTCCCGGGCGCCGCCTTGGCGGGGTCCGTTGCGCCCATGAGGTCGCGGAGCCGCGCGATGGCGCCCTCTCCTTCCAGCACGATCGGCATGCAGGGCCCCTGGGTCATGAAGGCGCAGAGGCTGCCATAGAACGGACGGTCCTTGTGGACGATGTAGAAGCCGGCGGCCTGGGCAGGCGAGAGGTGCACCAGCTTGGCGGCCAGGAGCGTGAGACCGGCCTGCTCGAAGCGGGCGATGATCTGGCCCGTGACGCTCTTGGCGACGGCGTCGGGCTTGATGATGGTCAGCGTGCGCTCGACTGCCATCGACGTGATGTGTCCTTTCGCTCGGCGATCTCGCTCACCACTCGACGTTCATTTGCCGACGACCTTCGCGACCGTGATGCCCATCTCCGCGGGGCTCTTGACCGTGGTGATGCCGGCAGCCTCCATGGCCTTCATCTTCTCGGCAGCCGTGCCCTTGCCGCCGGCGATGATGGCGCCGGCGTGGCCCATGCGGCGGCCGGGCGGCGCGGTCTGGCCGCAGATGAACCCGACGACCGGCTTCGTGACGTGCGCCTTGACGAAGACGGCGGCCTCCTCCTCGGCCGTGCCGCCTATCTCGCCGATCATCATGATGGCTTCCGTCTGCGGGTCGTCCTGAAAGAGACGGAGCACGTCGATGAAGCTGGTGCCGTTGACGGGGTCGCCGCCGATGCCCACGCAGGAGGACTGGCCGAGCCCGCGCTGTGTCAGCTGGTGCACCACCTCGTAGGTGAGCGTGCCGCTCCGCGACACGACTCCGATCGGCCCTTCCCTGTGAATGTGGCCCGGCATGATGCCGATCTTGGCCTTGCCGGGTGAGATGAGCCCGGGGCAATTCGGCCCGATGAGCCGGCTCTGCATCCGCGCGAGGAAGGTCTTGACCCGGACCATGTCCGCGACCGGCAGCCCTTCCGTGATGCAGACGACGAGCGGCACGCCCGCGTCCGCGGCCTCCATGATCGCGTCGGCCGCCGCCGGCGGCGGGACGAAGATCAGCGCGCAGTCGGCGCCCGTAGCCTTGACGGCCTCCTCGACGGTGTTCCAGACGGGGAAGCCCTCGTGGGTCGTGCCGCCCTTCCCCGGCGTGACGCCGCCCACGACCTCGGTGCCGTACTCCTTGCAGCGCAGCGCGTGGAAGGTGCCTTCCTTGCCCGTGAGGCCCTGCACCACGACGCGCGTGGATTTGTCGACGAGAATGCTCATGCCCGGGCGAGTTCGACGGCTTTCTTCGCGCCCGAGCCCATGTCGTCGGCGCTGGCGAAGTTGAGTCCCGACTCGGCCAGCATCTTCTTGCCGAGCTCGACGTTGGTCCCCTCCATGCGCACGACCACCGGCATCTCGAGCCCGAGCTTCTGCACCGCCGCGATGACGCCCTCGGCCAGCCGGTCGCAGCGGAGGATGCCGCCGAACACGTTGATGAACACGGCCTTCACGGAGGGGTCCGAGGACAGGATGCGGAAGGCGTTCTCGATCTGGTCGGGCGAGGCGCCGCCCCCGACGTCGAGGAAATTCGCGGGCTCGCCGCCGGCCAGCTTGATGATGTCCATGGTCGCCATGGCCAGGCCCGCGCCATTGACCATGCAGCCCACATTGCCGTCGAGCTTGATGTAGTTGAGCCCGTACTTCGAGGCCTCGACGTCGAGCGGCGTCTCCTCGTTGACGTCCCGGAGCGCCACGACGTCCTTGTGGCGGTACAGGGCGTTGTCGTCGAAATTGAGCTTGGCGTCGAGCGCCATCACGCGTCCGTCCTTCGTCACCACGAGCGGGTTGATCTCGGCCAGCGAGCAGTCCTTGTCCAGGTAGGCGCGGAAGAGGTTGAGGATCAGCGAGACGCCTGCTTTGAACTGGTCTCCCTGAAGCCCCAGGCCGAAAGCCAGGTTGCGCGCCTGGAATGGCTGGAGCCCCAGGGCGGGGTCGGTCCACTGGCGGATGATCTTGTCCGGATGGGTCGCCGCGACCTCCTCGATCTCCATACCCCCCGCCTGGGAGGCCATGACGACGTGGGTGCTGCTGCCGCGGTCGAGCGTCATCGAGAGATAGAGCTCGGTCGCGATCGGGGAGGCCTCCTCCACCAGCACCTTGAGGACCTTGATGCCCTCCGGCGGAGTCTGGGGCGTCTTGAGCATCATGCCGAGGATCTGGCGCGCGGCGGCTTCTGCCGAGGCGGGATCAGCGGCCAGCTTCACCCCGCCGGCCTTGCCGCGCCCGCCCGCGTGCACCTGCGCCTTGACCACGACCTTCCCGCCGAGCTTCGCCGCGATCACCTTCGCCTGTTCGGGCGTGTCGGCCACGTCACCGCCCGGCACGGGCACGCCGAACTCACGCAGGATGGCCTTGGCCTGGTACTCGTGGATCTTCACAGGCTAGGATGTTCCGGAGAGCTTGCGGGCGAGCCAGACGATCGGGTCGTAGGTGTCGGAGACCACGCGCTCCTTCAGCGGGATCAGCGCGTTGTCGGTGATGTGGATGTGCTCGGGGCAGACCTCGGTGCAGCACTTGGTGATATTGCAGAAGCCGAGACCGAACGTGGCCTGGGCGAGCTCGATGCGGTCGTTGGTGTCGAGCGGGTGCATCTCGAGCTCGGCGATCCGCATGAGGAAGCGCGGCCCCGCGAACGCCGGCTTGTTCTCCGGATGGTCCCGGATCACGTGGCAGACGTCCTGGCAGAGAAAGCACTCGATGCACTTGCGGAACTCCTGGCTGCGCTCGACGTCCTCCTGCTGCATCCGCCGCGTGCCGTCCGGCTCCTTCGGCCTGGGCTTGAAGGCTGGGATCTGCTTGGCCTTTTCGTAGTTGAACGACACGTCGGTCGCGAGGTCCCGGATCAACGGGAAGGTCTTGATCGGCGCCACCGTGATGGTCTCGCGCGGCTCGAAGGTATTCATGCGCGTCATGCACATGAGCCGCGGTTTGCCGTTGATCTCGGCGCTGCACGAGCCGCACTTGCCGGCCTTGCAGTTCCACCGGACGGCCAGATCTCCGGACTGGGTCGCCTGGAGCGTATGGATCACGTCCAGCACGACCATGCCCTCCTGAGCCTCGACCCGGTACTCCGCGAAGGCGCCGCCTCTAGCGTCGCCCCGCCAGACCCGCATCGTCACCGTGGAGGCGGCCATCACGTTCTCTCCTGAAGGAGCGCCTTGAGTTCGGGAGGCATCTCGGGCAGAGGCTCCTCGGTGACGCTCAACTGCCCGTCGCGCCTGCGGCTGACCATGTTGACCTTGCCCAGGCGATCGTCGGCCATGGGGTAGTCTTCGCGCGTGTGCCCGCCGCGGCTTTCCTTGCGGGCGATCGCGCCCAGGGTAACCGCCTCCGACACCGACAGCATGGAGTAGAGGTCGAGCGCCAGGTGCCAGGCGGGGTTGAACTCGCGCCCGCCGGCGACCGTGACGCGTGCGAGGCGCTGCTTGAAGACCGCGATCTCCTCGAGGGCCTTCCTGAGCTCGCCCTCGGTCCGGATGATGCCGACGAGCGACTGCATGCACTCCTGGAGGTCCGCGTGGATCGCGTACGGGTTCTCGCCGCCGGTCCGCTCGAAAGGCAAGAGCAACGCGCTGATCGACGCCTGCACCTGCCCGGCGTCGACGGCAGCCACACCCTTCAACCCCTTGACGTACTCGGCGGCGTGGAGCCCGGCGCGACGGCCGAAGACGACCAGGTCGGAGAGCGAGTTGCCGCCGAGCCGGTTGGCGCCGTGCAGGCCGCCCGCGACCTCGCCCGCCGCGAAGAGGCCGGGCACGCAGGTGGCCGTCGTGTCGGCGTCCACCCGGATGCCGCCGTTCATGTAGTGGCAGGTCGGCCCGACCTCCATGGGCTCTTTCGTGATGTCCACGTCGGCCAGCTCCTTGAACTGGTGGTACATGGAGGGCAGACGCTTCTTGATGTAGTCGGCCGAGCGGCGAGTGCAGATGTCGAGGAAGACCCCACCGTGGGGGCTTCCGCGACCGGCCTTGACCTCGGCGTTGATGGCCCGGGCGACCTCGTCCCGCGGCAGGAGGTCCGGCGTCCGGCGATTGTTCTTCTTGTCCGTGTACCAGGCGTCCGCTTCCTTCTCGCTGTCCGCCGTCTCGCTCTTGAAGTAGTCCGGGATGTAGTTGAACATGAAGCGCACGCCTTCGGAGTTCTTGAGCGTGCCGCCGTCGCCGCGCACGCCCTCGGTCACGAGGATTCCGCGCACGCTGGTGGGCCAGACCATCCCGGTCGGGTGGAACTGGACGCACTCCATGTCGATGAGCTCGGCGCCGGCGTCGAGACCGAGCGTGATGCCATCCCCGGTCGACTCCCACGAGTTGGACGTGAACTTCCACGCCTTGCCGATGCTGCCGGTGGCGAGCACGATGGCCTTGGCCTTGAAGACCACGAGCGTGCCCGTGGGCCGCCAGTAACCGACGGCGCCGCACACGCGATCACCGTCCTTGAGGAGCCGCTGGACGTTGCACTCCATGTGCACGTCAAGGCCTTTGTGGACCGCGTGCTGCTGGAGCGTGCGGATCATTTCGAGCCCGGTGCGGTCGCCGACGTGGGCCAGGCGCGCGTACTTGTGACCGCCGAAGTCGCGCTGGTTGATCAGGCCGTCCTTGGTCCGGTCGAAGAGCGCCCCCCACTCCTCGAGCTCGAGCACGCGATCGGGCGCCTCCATGGCATGCAGCTGCGCCATCCGCCAGTTGTTCAGCATCTTGCCGCCGCGCATGGTGTCCCGGAAGTGGACCTGCCAGTTGTCCTCCTTCCAGACATTGCCCATGGCCGCCGCGATGCCGCCCTCGGCCATGACGGTGTGGGCCTTGCCGAGGAGCGACTTGCAGATCAGCGCCGTCTTGACCCCGGCGGCGCTCGCCTCGATGGCCGCGCGAAGGCCCGCGCCGCCGGCGCCAATGACGAGCACGTCGTACTCGTGGGATTCGTGTGCCGTGTCGATAGCCATCACAGGATCCTCAGGTCTCTGATGATGCCCATAGAGACCAGCCGGATGTACAGGTCGGTGAGCCCGACGCTCACGAGGGAGAGCCACGCGTACAGCGGGTGCTGCTCGTTGAGCCTGGTGATGAGGCGCCAGAGCCCGTAGCGCGCCGGGGCCTTGGAGAACATGTTGACCGAGCCTCCGCACAGGTGCCGGCACGAATGGCACGAGAAGGTGTAGCCCGCGAGGAGAATGACGTTGATCCACATGACGACGGTGCCGACCCCGATCCCGAACCCGTCCGGGAAGCGGAACGCCAGGATGGCATCCCAGGTCAGCATCACGATGAAGGCGACGGCCACGTACCAGGCGTAGCGGTGCAGGTTGTTGAAGATCAGCGGGAAGCGCGTCTCGCCTCCGTAGGAGCCGTGCGCGTCCGGCACCCCGCAGGCCGGCGGGGACAGCCAGAAGGAGCGGTAGTAGGCCTTGCGGTAGTAATAGCACGTCAGCCGGAAGAGGCCCGGGCCCCAGAGGATCAGAAAGGCCGGCGACAGCAGCCCGATGATCGGCAGGCGGATGTCGGACATGCCGACGCCGAGGCTCAGGTGCCGGCAGGACTTCGACAGGCACGGTGAATAGAACGGCGAGAGGTAGGGCGGGACGAAGTAGTGCGCGTTCTGGAGGGCCGCCCACGTCGAATAGACGATGAAGCTGCCCAGCACGAGCACGACCGTGGCCGGCAGCACCCACCACGCGTCCGTGCGCAACGTCGCGCCCGGGAACACCTCACCGCGCTGATTGCCGAAAACGCCTTTGCGCATGCGCTCAGTCCCTCGCGTACCGCTTCATGCCCTTCTCGTAGAGATCGCCGCCGTTGAGCTAATGGGAGCCGGCCGCCTGCGCGTAGAAGTTCTGCGCGCGCTTTTGCATCTCGCGCGGCGCGACGTCCTCGGTGTGGGTCGCCAGCGTCCATTTCTGGCCGTACGGGTCCTCGACGCCCCCGATCCTGTCACCCCAGAACATGTCGGTCACGGGCATGCCGGGCTTCGCGCCGGCTGCCAGCGCCCGCTCCACGGCGGCATCCACGTCGTTGACGTAGAGGTAGAAGTTGACCGGGGTGCCGCCCAGCGTCTGCGCCGACCGGCTGCCCATGGCCGCGTCCTCCTCGCCCAGCATGAACACCGAATCGCCGATCTGGAGCTCCGCGTGCGCCAGGGTCGTCCCGTCCGGCTTCATGATCCGCATCCGCTCCTTGGCGCCGAAGGCCTGCTTGTAGAAGTCGACCGCCTGGGCAGCGCCGCGGGCGCAAAAGCCAGGCGTGAGCGTGCGGTACCCGTCGGGGATCGTCTTGATGCGACGTACGGCGTGCTTGGTGGCCTTGGCCGGCCGGCTCGCCTTCTTCCGCGCCTTCGATTTCGCCATGACGTCCCCTCCTCTAGAGCTTGAGTTTGTCCACGAGCTCGCGCACGGCGGCGGCCGACTTGTCGAAGGCGGCCTGCTCCTCGGGCGCGAGCTTGATCTCGATCACCTGTTCGACGCCGCTCCGGCCCAGCTTCACCGGCACGCCGACATAGAGGCCCTTGACGCCATACTGGCCGTCGAGATACGCGGCACACGGCAGGATCTTCTTCTTGTCCTTCAGGATCGCCTCCACCATCTCCACCGTCGACGCGGCCGGCGCGTAGTAAGCGCTGCCGCTCTTGAGCAGCCCCACGATCTCGGCGCCTCCATTGGCCGTCCGGGTCACCAGCGCCTGGATCTTCTCGGGCGGAAGCAGCTCCGTGATCGGGATGCCGGCCACGGTCGAGTAGCGCGGCAGCGGCACCATGCTGTCGCCATGGCCGCCCAGCACGAACGCGGTCACGTTCTCCACCGAGACCTTGAGCTCCTGCGCGATGAAGGTGCGGAAGCGCGCCGAGTCGAGCACGCCGGCCATACCGATGACCCGCTGGTGAGGGAAGCCGGACTTCTTCCACGCCAGCTGCACCATGGCGTCGAGCGGGTTGGTCACGAGGACGAGGATGGCGCTCTTCGAACGCTGCACCACCTGCTCGACGACGCCGCCGACGATCTCGGCATTCTTGAAGAGGAGATCGTCGCGGGTCATGCCCGGCTTACGGGCCAGCCCCGCCGTGATGACGACGACGTCAGAGTCCGCGGTCTCGTCGTAGGCGTTCGAGCCGATCAGGCGCGAGTCGTAGCCGTGGACGGGGCCGGCCTGCGCCAGGTCCAGCGCCTTGCCCTGCGGGATACCCTCGATGACGTCGACGAGCACCACGTCGCCGAGCTCGCGCTCGACCGTGTACTGCGCGACCGAGGCGCCGACATTGCCGGCGCCGACCACCGTGATCTTCGGACGAGCCATGTCCACGCTCCTCGCGGGCCTAGAGCTTCTTCATGCTTTCGATGACAGCCGTCCCGAACTCCGAGCACTTGACCTCCTTCGCGCCCTCCATGAGCCGCGCGAAGTCGTACGTGACGATCTTCTGGGCGATGGTCTTCTCGATGCCGGCATTGATCCGATCGGCGGCCTCGGTCCACCCCAGGTGGCGCAGCATCATCTCGCCGGAGAGAATGACCGAGCCCGGGTTGACCTTGTCTTGCCCCGCGTACTTCGGCGCGGTGCCGTGGGTCGCCTCGAAGAGGGCGTGGCCGGTGTCGTAGTTGATATTGGCCCCAGGCGCGATGCCGAGGCCACCGACCTGAGCGGCCGTCGCGTCGGAGAGGAGATCGCCTGTGAGATTGCAACACGGGATGACGTCGAACTCGTCGGGCCGCGTCAGGATCTGCTGCAGGAAGGCGTCGGTGATGGCGTCCTTGACGAGGATCTTGCCGGCCGGCGGCTTGCCACCGCAGTCGTCCCAGCTCACGAGCTTGTCCGAGAACTCGCGCTTGGCCAGCGCGTAGCCCCACTTCATGAACATGCCTTCCGTGTACTTCTGGATGTTGCCCTTGTGGACCAGCGTGACGCTGCGGCGGTTGTTTTCGATCGCGTACCGCATGGCCGCGCGGATGAGCCGCTCGGAGCCCTCCTTCGACACCGGCTTGATGCCGATGGACGAGGTGTTGGGAAACCGGATCTTGGTGACCTTCATCTCCTTCTGGAGGAACTCGACCACCTTCTTCGCCTCGGGCGTCCCCTGCTCCCACTCGATGCCCGCGTAGATGTCCTCGGTGTTCTCCCGGAAGATGACCATGTCGATCTTCTCGGGGTGCTTCACCGGCGACGGCACGCCCTTGAGGTAGCGCACCGGCCGCAGGCAGACGTAGAGGTCGAGGACCTGGCGGAGCGTGACGTTGAGCGACCGGAATCCCTCGCCGATGGGCGTCGTCAGCGGGCCCTTGATCGCGATCAGGTACTCGCGGATCGCATCGAGGGTCTCGTCCGGCATGAGGTTCGGCGGGCAATCCTTGCCGTAGACGGCCCGGGCCTTGTCGCCGGCGTACACTTCGGCCCAGGCGATCTTCTTCTTGCCGCCATACGACTGCTCGACGGCGGCGTCGAGCACGCGCACCGAGGCGGCCCAGATGTCCGGCCCCGTGCCGTCGCCTTCGATGAACGTGATAATGGGGCGGTCCGGCACCTGCACCTTGCCGTGGCTGATGGTGACCTTCTCTCCTGCCGGAATCTTCACGTGGGACGTCATGCGGTGGTCTCCTTGCCGGGAGCTATCTCACGGCGTTCAGGGCGGAGCCCGCCTTGAACCACCCGATCTGCTCGTCGGTCATGCTGTGCAGGCACTGAATGGTGACGGTCTTGCCGTCGGGCTTGGTGATGACGACCGTGACGGCCTTGCCGGGCGCGAGCTGCCCGAGACCGGTGACGCTCACCCGGTCGGCCTGGTCGAAAAGGTCGTAGTCGGATGCCTTCGAGAACGTGAGCGGGAAAATGCCCTGCTTCTTGAGATTGGTCTCGTGGATCCGGGCAAAGCTCTTGACGACGACGGCCTTGCAGCCCAGGTACCGGGGCGACATGGCAGCGTGCTCGCGGCTCGAGCCCTCGCCGTAATTCTCGTCGCCGATCACGACCCAGGACAGCCCCTTGGCCTTGAGCTCGCGGGCCATCGCGGAGAAGCTCTGGCCCTTCTCGCCGGTCAGCGGGTTGACGCCCTTGCCAGGCTCGCCGGTGAAGGCGTTGACGGCGCCGAGGAACATGTTGTCGCTGATCTTGTCCAGGTGGCCGCGGTAGCGGAGCCATGCGCCCGCGGGCGAGATGTGGTCCGTCGTGGTCTTGCCCTTGGTCTTGACCAGGATCGGCAGCTCGATGAAGTCCTTGCCGTCCCAGCGGGGGAAGGGCTGAAGAAGCTGGAGCCGCTCGCTGGTGGGCGCGATCTCCACCCGCACGGCGTCGCCGTCGCTGGCGGGCGCCTCGTAGCCTTCCTCGCCCCTGGCGAAGCCCTGGGCCGGCAGCTCCTCCGATTCCGGCGGCGTGAAGCGAAACGCCTTGCCGTCGGGGCCGGGCATGGTCCCGTGCACGGGGTCGAACTCCAGCGAGCCCGCGAAGGCCATGGCGGTCACGATCTCGGGGCTCGTCAGGAAGGACAGGGTGCCCGCGCTGCCGTCATTGCGCCCCGGGAAGTTGCGGTTGAACGAGGAGAGGATGGTGTTGGTCTCGTCCTTGCCCACGTCGGAGCGCTTCCACTGGCCGATGCAGGGCCCGCAGGCATTGGCGAGCACCGTGCCGCCGATCTGCTCGAAGGTCGCCAGGATACCGTCGCGCTTGATGGTCTGGTAGATGCGCTCCGAGCCCGGCGTGACCAGGAACGGCGTCTTGGCCTTGAGTCCCCCCTTGAGGGCCTGCATCGCGATGTGAGCGGCGCGCTTCATGTCCTCGTAGGAGGAGTTGGTGCAGGAGCCGATGAGGGCCGCCTTGATCTGGGCGGGCCAGCCTTCCTTCTTCACCTCGGCGGCGAGCTTGGAGATCGGCCGGGCGCGGTCGGGCGAGTGCGGCCCGACGATGGTGGGCTCGAGCTCGGAGAGATCGATCTCGACGATCTCGTCGTAGTATTTCTTGGGATCCGCCAGCACCTCGGGGTCGGAGACGAGATGCTCGCGGTACTGCTCGGCGAGCGTCGCGATGTCGGCGCGGTCGGTGGCGCGGAGGTAGGTGGCCATCCGGTCGTCGAAGTGGAAGACCGAGGTGGTGGCCCCGAGCTCCGCTCCCATGTTGCAGATGGTCCCCTTCCCCGTCGCGCTGACGGAGGCCGCGCCCGGGCCGAAGTACTCGACGATCTTGTTCGTGCCGCCCTTCACCGTCAGGACGCCGAGGAGATGCGTGATCACGTCCTTGGCCGAGGTCCACCCCGAGAGCTTTCCGGTGAGGCGCACGCCGATCAGCTTGGGGTCGAGCACCTCCCAGGCCAGACCGGCCATGGCCTCGCCGCAGTCGGCACCCCCCACGCCGATGGCCAGCATGCCGAGGCCGCCGGCATTCGGCGTGTGAGAATCCGCGCCGATCATGAGGCCGCCCGGGAAAGCGTAGTTCTCGAGGACGACCTGGTGGATGATGCCGGCGCCGGGCTTCCAGAAGCCTATACCGTACTTGCGCGAGGCCGAGTGGAGAAAGTTGTAGACTTCGTTGTTCTCTGTGACCGCGCGCTTCATGTCGTCCGAGGCGCCGCTCTGCGCCCGGATCAGGTGGTCGCAGTGGACCGTGCTCGGCACCGCCGCCTGCTTCTTGCCGGCCTGCATGAACTGGAGCAGCGCCATCTGCCCGGTGGCGTCCTGCAGGGCGACCCGGTCGACGCGGAGGCGCAGCTGGGCCTTGCCGCGGCTCCAGTCCTGCCTGTCGAAGTCGTCGGCATGCGTGACGAGGATCTTCTCGCTGAGCGTCAGCGCCCGTCCGAAGCGTCGCCGGGCACTGTCGAGCTTCACCGGCATGGATTCGTAGAGCCGCCTGATCTGGTCAGCCGCCATGGTGGGCCTCCTCACTGCCAAGTATCCGAAATGACGAGCCTACACAGACGTATCGCCTCCCACCCACCTGGGCAGGAGGCGACAGGGTGAATGCAGGGAAACCGTAACATGGCCCCACGGGAGAGGTCAAGGGACAGAGCCCCTCGCGGGGGCGCACTGGGTCACGTTGCGAGCGAGCCAGACGAGGCCCGAGAGAGCCAGCTTCGCCTAGCGTACGTGCTGTACGTCGAGCGTCGCTGGGGACCGAGAACGACGTATGGCGAAGCAAATTGGCCCAGTGCCGAGCGGGGCGCCTAGGGGGGCCGATACCCGACAAGCTGAAGGAGAGCCCGGCGCCGGAGCGAGAGGATGGAGTCCGTCGGGGAGATCTCCATGGGACAGACGGCCGTGCAGTTGGCCTGCGTGTGACACCGCATCAGCGTGTCTTCCGACAGCAGCGCCCGCCCGCGCTCAGGGTGGGCGCCGTCACGGCTGTCACGCTGCAGCGTGAAGACCCGGTTGAGCGCGGCCGGCCCCGGGAACCGCGGATCGTGAGCGACCATGGTGCAGGCCGACACGCACATGCCGCAGCCGATGCACTCGATGGCAGGGTCGATGGCGCGTCGCTCGCGCGAGCGGCCACCGATCTGGGCGAACTCTTCGCCTTCGTCCCCCGCCCGGCGGTTGGGCATGAAGACGGCACGCGTCTCGAGCATCTTCCGCTTGATCGGCGCCATGTCGACGACCAGGTCCCGGATGACCGGGAAGTGGTACAGCGGTCGCACCGTGACGGGCCCGCGCGCGAGCTTCGTGAGCAGGGTGCGGCAGGCCCACCGCTCGCGGCCGTTGACGATCATGCCGCACGATCCGCACATGCCCACGCGGCACGCGTAGCGGAAGGCGAGCGTCGGATCCGATCCCCGCTGCACCTCGACGAGCGCGTCCAGCACGGTCATGCCCTGCCGGGCCCTGACCCAGTACTTCTGCACGCGCTCGCGGGCGCCCGGGGACCAGCGGAAGACCTTCAGTACCACCGCCACCTCCAGAAGGCTGCGAACCCGGCGAGGCCCCCGAGCAGCGCGAGCAGAAACAGGAGCCGGTGAGACCGCGTCGGCAGCCCGAAGTCGAGGAGGATGGCGCGCACGCCGAGGAGGCCGTGCAGGAGCACGAGCGCCAGGAGCGCCGCCTGCACGGGACGCCCGAAGGGATCGTGCAGGTGAAGCGCGATCACGGCCAGGAGCCCGAGCGCCGCCGCGCGCTGGAGAAGCCAGGCCCACATCCCGGCCTTCGTGTCCCGCCAGCCCTCGGCCGAGCCGAGGCGCCGCTTGAGCACCTTCCTGTCGCGCACGATGTCAGTGTCCCGTGGACATGCCCCAGCGCAGCACCGTGCGGCGCTCGAGCCACTTGAACCCGAGGTTCTCGACCAGGAGCCCGATCAGGATGACGGTCACGAGGCCCGCGAAGACGAGGTCGGTGTTCATCTCGAAGCGGTTCTGATAGATGAACCAGCCGAGGCCGCCCTGGCTGCCCGCCACCCCGAAGACCATCTCGGCGGCAATGATGGTGCGCCAGGCGAAGGCCCAGCCGATCTTGATGCCCGACAGGATATACGGGAATGCGGCCGGGAGCAGGATGCCGATGACGAGCCTCGAGCCCGTGAGCCCGAAGTTCTCGCCCACGCGCTTGAGCGTCGGCGGCACCGTCACGAAGCCGGTATACGTGTTGAGCGACATCGGCCAGAGCACGGAGTGGATGATGACGAACACCAGTGAGTTGATGCCGAGGCCGAACCAGAGGAGCGCCAGCGGCATGAGCGCGATGGCCGGCAGCGGGTTGAACATGGCCGTCAGCGTCTCGAGCAGCTCGGCCCCGACGCGCGTCGTCACCGCGATCGTGGTCAGCACGAGCGCCAGGCCGGCCCCGATACCCATGCCGGTCAGCAGCACCTTGAGCGACTGCGCGGCGAAGCCGGGAAGCTCGCCGCTGGCGACCGCATGGCCGAACGCCGCCAGCACGGCCGAGGCCGGCGGGAAGAGGAGGGGGCTGACGTGCCCCGCGCGCGTGACCGCCTCCCAGAGGACGAGCAAGGCCAGCACCATGCCGGCCTTGCGCCAGCCGCCGTGGTCGCGGGCGCTCACTGGCCGAGGATCTCCTGGATCTCGTGCTGGATGCCGAGGGCGACGGCCGTCTCGCGCTGGCCACAGGCGGGGTTGTCCACAAGCCGCTGGACCCGCCCCGGCCCGGGCGACAAGATGAGAATGCGGTCGCCGAGCAGCACCGCCTCCTGGATGGAGTGCGTGACGAAGAGGATGGTCTTGCGCGTGGCCTCCCAGATCGTGAGCAGCTCCTCCTGCATCCGCCGCCGCGTCATGGCATCCAGGCTCGCGAAGGGCTCGTCCATGAGCAGCATGGCCGGGTCGATCGCGAGGGACCTCGCGATGGCCACCCGCTGCTTCATGCCGCCCGAGAGCTGGTGGGGGAAGGCCTCGGCGAAGGGCGCAAGCCCGACCATCTCGACGAAGCGCGCGGCCTCGCCGCGCGCCGCAGCCTCGCGCATCCGCCGCGCGACGCGGAGAGGATACATGACATTGCCCATGACTGTCTTCCACGGCAGAAGCTGGTCGAACTCCTGGAAGACGACCACGCGGTCGGGTCCCGGTCGGGACACCACGCGGCCGTCCATCTCCACGCTGCCCCGGCTGGGCCTGATGAAGCCCGCGACGGCCTTGAGCAGCGTCGATTTGCCGCAGCCCGACGGGCCCAGGAGGATGAACTTCTCTCCCCGCCCCACGTCGAAGGAGACGTCCTGGACCGCCGTGAAGAGGCCCCGCTCGGTGGCATAGGCGATGGTGACGTCCCTGACGCTGAGAAGCTCGCGCACTAGCTTCCCGGAAGCGGATGGAGGTGTTCGAACGCGTAGTCGCGCCACGACAGGGGCACGGTCCTGATCATCCCGATCTTCTGCATGAAGGTGGCGAAGCGCAGGAGGCCCGTCGGGGTCATCGAGTAGCGGATGCCCTCCTGCTTCATGATGGCCAGGATCTCCTCCGGCGTCGACTTGGCCTTCTCGCTCTGGACGTAGAGCCGGGCGGCCTCCGCCGGGTTGGCGTTGATGAAATCCGTCGCCTCCTTGAGGGCTTCCACGAAGGCCCTGGCGAGGCGCGGATTGGCCTTGACCCACTTGTCGGAGGCCCAGGTCAGGTTGAACGTGTGAGGCCCCCCCGCGACCTGGTAGCTGTCGAGCACCTTGTGTATTCCCGGATCGCGCAGCTGCTCGTACTGGAAGGGCGGCGAGCTCAGATGGCAGGTGATCTCGCGCTTGGAGAGAATGGCGGCCGTCGCGTCCGGGTGCGACATGGCCACGACCTGCTGGTTGAGCCGCTTGGCTTCCCCGAGCTCCTTGTCCGCCTGCATCTGGAGCACGACGTGCTGGATCGAGCCGATGGCCGGCATGGCGATGCGGTCCACCGGCTTGAGGTCCTTGAGGCTCCTGATGTCGGCGCGGGCACAGTTGAGGAAAAGGGGCATCTCGTTCAGCGCCCCCAGCGTTTTCCAGTCCAGCCCCTTGTCGATGGCCTGGATGAACGGGCCGAGACCGCCCGAGCCGATGTCGAGCTGGCCCGCGAGCATGGCGTCGCGTATGACAGGGCCCGAGGTCAGCTGCCGCCACTCGAGCTCGACGCCCGGCAGGCGCTTCTCGAGCAGCTTCTGCTCGCGCATCACGATGAGCTCGAGATAGCCGAGCCCGGGCTGCTTGACGATGCGCAGCTGCTTGGCATCGTCAGCCCTCGAGCCAGCCGGCAACGCCAGCGGCGCTCCGGCCAGGACAGCGATCAGCAGGGCGCTCACCATTCGAGACATGGCTCCTCCCTTGACGACGGCCGGTCAATCCCCGACGTCCACGCCCACGGCGTGGGCCGCCCCGGCCGGGGCAAGCCGCGTGAGCGCGACGGGCTCGGTCCAGACGCGCAGCCCCGTGGCATCGGCGGCGGACACGCAGACCCTGTAAAGCTCCGACCCGGGCTCCGGGTAGTCGGAGCGGAAGTGAGAGCCCCGGCTCTCGGCCCGCTCGAGCGCGCTTCTCGCGATGAGCCAGGCGGCCGCGGACTGGCTCTGGAGGTTCAGCCAGTCCTGCCAGGCGAGGTTGTAGGCTTGGCCCCCCGGCACCGCCGCGCCCGGCGCGCGCTGTCCGATCTCCTCGATCTCCTTGAGCGCCAACTTGAGACCGGAGGCCGAGCGCACCAGCCCGACCTGCTCCCACATGACGTCCCGCAGCCTCTGCTGGAGCTTGTAGAGATTCTCGCCCTCGCCGCGCCCGAGCGGCGCCGCGAGCCGGACCGCGGCGGCGTCGAGGCCCGGGACCGAGACGCGAGGCAGCGGGCGGCCGACCACCCAGTCGGCCATGACATCACCGGCGATGCCGCCGAAGACGGTGGAGTCGGCCACGCCATTGCCCCCAAGGCGGTTCGACCCGTGGATGCCGCCGGCGTCCTCCCCGGCGACGAAAAGCCCCTCGACGGCCGTGCGGCACGAGGCATCGATGACGACGCCGCCCATCATGAAGTGCGCGGTCGGGCCTACCTCCACCGGCTCGCGCGCGAGGTCGCGGCCGAAGTCCCGGCAGCGTCGGACCATGCCCCGGAAGTTGTCCTCGACGGTCTTCGCTCCCAGGTGAGAGACGTCGATCCACACGCCGCCGTGAGGGCTCCCCCTCCCTTCCTGCACCTCCGTGAAGCAGGCGCGCGCCACGAGGTCCCGCGTCGAGCGCTCCATCCGCGCGGCATCGTAGCGGGTCATGAAGCGCTCGCCCGTGCCATTCAGGAGCCGGCCGCCGGCGCCGCGCAGGCCTTCCTCGAGCAGGGCGCCCGTCATGAGCGAGTTCGGAATGACGAGACCTGTCGGATGGAACTGGACCATCTCCATGTCCCGGAGCGGCACGCCGGCCCTGAGCGCCAGCGCAATGCCATCGGCCGCCT